>Ga0257109_1000172_pt1 | contig 19391 bp, 17 predicted proteins | sample LP_taG_8_FD_191566 | JGI IMG/M metagenome (GOLD analysis project Ga0257109, IMG submission 191566) | Marine microbial communities from Northeast Subartic Pacific Ocean, Canada - LP_J_2011_P26_2000m | ecosystem: Environmental > Aquatic > Marine > Oceanic | place: Canada: Northeast Subartic... | reverse complement strand
TGATAATGACAAGTCGACAGTAATGCTAGTCTCACCGTTACTATCGGTAGGTGCCGTAGGGCTACCATCACTACAACTGCTTTGGTTCATCATAATAAAACTTCCAAAGGCTACGGTACCTATCCCTGTCAATGCATCTTTGACAAATTCCCTTCTATTACAGTAATTATTTATAAGTGCGTTGATACTATTATCATTCATTTAATTCTCATAATACCAGTATTATCAGAAATCATATACCCAAAATTATATCCATAAGCATCAGGACATCTGTGATATTTAGATAATTATCGTAGTTCAGATCTCCAGTGCAATAGTGCCCTGGACTAGGTTCATTGTATCCGAGAGAAAATCGTAATAATTGTACCACATCCAGTACATCCACGATGTTATTTTCAGTTAAATCACCAGGATGGCAATTTCCACCAGCAACAACTACTGGGATTGATACAACGATGCTCAGTGAGTCGGTATTTACAACGCGAGTAACCAACGTATATATATACTCTGTATCGCCTGGCAGCCCTATATCGATAAAACTTTCAATACCTTGCCAGACAGAACTTTCCAATTCACCATCCCGATAAATATTTACCATAAAATTTGGAATTGGATCACCGCCAAATAACTCTGTGGGGTCGCTCCAATTCAACGTTACACGATACCATTCAGAGGTGTCTGCGGTTACATCGGTCACGGGGTTTGGATCCAGGGAATCTGCTGCCATGGTTTCCATACTCAATAGTGCTGAATTATAAAGGTTTAACCGCCCACCACTCACTGTTACACCATTAAGCGTTGGTAATGGATCAGTTCCATCCAAGATCAATTGTTTAATAAGCAAACCACCATCTGCAGAATTACTTTGAAAAAAGGACGCAAAACCAGTAGACATTGAAGCGTGGATGAAGCCGACTGCGCCAGCGACATGTGGAGAAGCCATCGATGTGCCGGTTAATAATGTAGTACCACCTCCAGTGTAAGTAGATAACACCTGTGTCCCTGGAGCGCCAAGATCAATAGTAGTTAATCCATATGCGGCACCGCTATTTTTCGCATCATTTCGGGTCGTATTAGTAACAGAGATCATATAATCACTTTCACATCCCGTTGGTACATCACCAGTAACATCAACGTTAGAATTAATATTCATCGTTGCACCGCAGCTAAGAATACCATATTGGCCTAGAGCATCATACATATCATTCCAGAGAGAATAATTACCACTGCTGCAATCGGCATTATTAACACCAAAACTGCTGTTAGTAGCTACCACGAATGCACCGGATAATCCACCTGTAGAGTCATAAATTGCCCTTTGATCTAGTGCATAACCATATGCTTCCAAAACAATAGAGGTCGTTCCGGAAGAACCAGCTAGTGGCATGAGTTTTACATTCCAGTTCACGCCGGCCACAGAAACCCCATTATTACCCTTAGCACCTACAATTCCTGCAACGTGGGTACCGTGACCATCGTTTGGTATAGATCCATCTGATGCATAAGCATCCCAGCCGTGCACATCATCGATATAACCATTGCTATCATCATCAATTCCATTGCCAGGTATTTCACCCCAATTCGTCCACAAATTCGGAATTATATCCACATGAGTTAGCATCATGCCTCCGTCAACAATAGCAACCACTATTGTGTCCCCCAAAGGCGTCACGCCACCAGTTGCAATATCCCAGGCTTCTGGCGCATCAATGTCGGCATCTTCTATACCGCCACCCAGACCTATATTATGAAGTGCCCATTGCTGGTCAAACTGCGTGTCATCCGGTATATCCCGACGGGAAACCTTTGTATCTGGAATTGCTTTATCAACAAATGGATTATTGCGAAATTCCTTTATAGCGTCTACTAGTGAAATTTGATTGTTCTTCAATTTGATACTAATGATATTGAGACGCCTAACTAATACTTTTTCAACCACATAATAATTAGTATCAAGTATACTGCCGAAATCATTAGGAGAAATATCTGGAGCAAGTTTTACAATTACTCTATCAAGAACATATTCCTGCCCAGATACTGAATTAATTATTAATCCAATAAGTAATAGGTAGCGAAACCAAATCATTTAGCTAATCTACAAGTAATAGAGTTAGGTGTAGTTGATATTTATCACAGAAAATACATCTTTCACTATGTTATTTTAACGCTTAATCACACTGGTTTACTTAGACGCTTTTTCTGCTCGAAACTGTCTAGCGGCCAATCGCACACTTTTGGCCTGTTTTAAGGGAATTTTTGCTTTCTTTGCAATTATATCAGTCTCAGCCTGGGCAATGCTATCTATGTCTTGGAATACAGTAAATAAAGATTGCACCCGTTTTGGACCCATACCATCAATACTATCAAATATTGAGGTGCGCACTTGTTTGTTTCGTTTCTGTTTTTGGAATGTGATCGCAAACCGGTGAGCCTCATCACGAATTTTTCTTAATAATATCAAACCAGGTGATTGTTTCCGTATGGATTGCGCATCCGCATTCCCCGGCACGAATACTTCTTCCAACCGCTTCGCCAGCCCAATGACTGTCAAGTAATCCAATCCAAGTTCACGCAAAGCAGATATTGCCATACTAAGTTGTCCTTTGCCACCATCAATAAGTATTAGATCTGGCAGTGTCGCTTGTTCGCTTTTCAAACGTCGATAACGCCTGAATACCACTTCCCGCATAGCAGCAAAATCATCAACACCATCAACTGTCTTTATTTTGTACTTCCTGTATTCCGATTTACGTACTTTACCATCAACAAAACACACCATAGAAGCAACTGTATTCGTGCCCCCCAAGTGGGAAATATCAAATGCCTCGATACGGCGCGGTGGAATCTTTAGTTGTAGATCTTCCTGAAGCTGTTGCACCATTTTTGGTGTCAATTCGCGACGTTTCTTGCGATTGATTATCCACTCCCCTAGCAACAGCTTTGCGTTTTGCGCTGCCAATCTTATCTCTCGAGCTTTTTCTCCTCTTTTTGGAACTTGAATATGAACAGGGCCGCTTCGTTTTTCTGTTAACCAGACCAGAAGCTGTTTTTTATTTGTTGGGTTTTTAGCGACATTTATTGTTTTGGGGATGAAATCCGAGTCAAGATAAAACTGTGTTATGACTGACTCAACAATATCTGCGTCACTTTCACCACCGATATTAATTGAGATTTTTTCTCTGCTGTTGATCCTGCCATTACGAATTCGTACAATCACTGTTATACACATATTATCTTGTTTAGCCATGGATAATACATCTCGATTATCAAAGTCAGCAGCCACCTTGCGTTGCTTTTCTTTAAAACTTTTAACGGCTGCAAGTTGATCACGATACATCGCTGCATCTTCGTAGCGCGTCTCATCTGCCGCAATATTCATTTGTTTTTTTAAATAATTTTCTGTTTCTTTCGTTTTCCCGTGTAAAAACTGCACTACCCTTTTTATCATTTCACTATAAACCTTTTTGGAAACCAAATTCTGACAGGGGCCTTCACATTTCTTAATATGATAATCCAGGCAGAGGTCTACTTTGCCGGCGCGAATAATTTCCTGATCTAAATAATAGTCACAGCTGCGTACAGGGAAAATCTTATGGACAGCCTTTAGTGATCTACGCAACAAATAAACATCTGTATATGGTCCAAAATAACGTGATCCATCTTTAACGATATCTCTGGTAATAAAAATTCTCGGATAAGGTTCTTTCGTGATTCGTATATAAGGAAAAGATTTATCATCTTTGAGATTAATATTATAGTGAGGTTTATGTTCTTTCACCAGATTTGCTTCAGTCAACAATGCCTCCACCTCGGTTGAAACTACGATCCAATCCAAATCAGTAATCCGTTTCATCATGGATTGATTTTTTGGAGTCTGATATTTATTTTTTTGGAAATATGATCGTACTCTGGTGCGCAGGTTTTTGGCTTTACCTATATAAATAATTTCACCTATATTATTTTTAAATTGGTATACACCCGGTTTTGTCGGAATATTTTTTATTTTCTCATTTAAACCAGTGTTCATGACCCAAAATATACATTCATTAAAATATAATCTGGATTAATCCGTTTTGAAATACAATTGTATTTCATACCTCGACTATCAATTCTAATATTATCGATATAAATAATTCATAAATGCAGGAAAAATAAACATGGATAACAAACATTCAATTCATATGACAATCGACGAATTCAAAAATAATGGCTACAAGGTAATAGATTGGATAGCAGATTATTATAAAAACGTGGATTCATTCCCCGTACTTTCCCAAGCGGCACCAGGATACATCCGTGAACAGTTACCAGACCACCCTCCAGAAGATGGTGAAACTTTCGAGGCGGTGTTAGCAGATATGAATGAGAAAATCCTTCCTGGAATCACCCACTGGCAATCCCCTAATTTTTTTGCTTTCTTTCCTTGCAACTCAACTGGTCCAGCTATTCTTGGTGATATGCTTTCAACTGGACTTGGTGTACAAGGAATGTTGTGGGCCACTAGCCCTGCCTGTACAGAACTGGAAACACACGTCTTGGATTGGCTGGTGGATATGTTAGATCTCCCCAAAATATTCAAATCTAACAGTAGCGGTGGTGGCGTGATTCAGGATACGGCATCCAGCGCAACTCTTTGTGCCTTGGTAGCTGCTCGAGAAAAAGCATCAAATGGCAAAATAAATGAGACTGGTTTCGATGGCACACTGCGCGTTTATACATCTAGCCAGGCTCATTCTTCAATAGAAAAAGCCGTTAAGATTGCTGGTATCGGTAAGCACAATCTGCGATCAATTGCAGTTGATAATGAATTTGCTATGAGACCATCAGAACTGCGTAGAGCTATAGAACAAGATATAACCGATGGTTTAACGCCCGCTTTTGTCTGCGCCACTGTGGGCACAACCTCTAGTACAGCTCTTGATCCTTTAACAGAGATCGGAAGAATTTGCTCGGAATTTGGTATTTGGCTGCACGTTGACGCCGCCATGGCTGGTTCTGCAGCTATATGCCCTGAGTACCGCTTCATTCAAGAGGGCTTGGAACACGCCCAAAGCTACTGTTTCAATCCGCATAAATTTCTACTAACAAATTTTGACTGTAGTTGTTTTTACGTGTCTGATAAAGATGCGTTGATTGACTCGTTCAGCATCACACCGGAATATTTAAAAACCAAAGCAAGTGAATCAAATTCTGTATTTGACTATAGAGATTGGCAAATACCGCTTGGTAGACGTTTTCGATCTCTAAAATTATGGAGCGTTATTCGTTATTATGGAACCAAGGGAATGCAAGCACACATAAGACAACATATGGAATCAGCAAAAGCGCTTACAGAAAAGATTAATAAAGACGATCGTTTTGAATTAATGGCACCGACCGTACTAAACCTGGTTTGTTTCCGTTATAAAGGTTCAGATGACTTCAATGAAACACTCGTCCAAAGGCTAAATGATAGTGGTAAACTCTACTTAATTCATACCAAGTTAAATAATAAATACACCTTAAGATTTTCTATCGGTCAAACAAAAACGACATGGGATCATATTATAAAGGCCTGGGAATTGATTTTGCAAGAAACAGAAGTTTTGGAAAAGGAAAAAATTAGCTAATTATTTTTTGCGCCAGTTCCACTAGCACCCCACCGGTGCTTTTTGGGTGAATGAAAACCACTTTATACCCTTCAGCACCGACTGTAGGACGATCAGATATTACATCAATATTTAATTCTTTAAGTTCTAATATTGCTTTATTTACATTGTCTACTTCAAAACATACATGATGAATTCCTTCGCCGCGGTTTTCTAAGAATTTTTCAATAACGGATCCAGAAACAGTTGATTTTAACAGTTCGACCTTCCCTCTACCAGTGTCATAGATATCTGTTGTGACACCTTCCTGCGCCACAGTTTCCGTTCCTTTATGCGATATTTTTAACACATGTTTCCAAAATGGCGCATTCCTATCTAGATCTTTTACAGCGATACCAATATGTTCTATCCCTAATATTTTCATTTTAGTTCTGGCCAGTTCTTTTCATAGCTAGAATCTAAAACGACACCTAACCCATTTCCGTCGGGAAGAATCAGTCGGCCATCCTTTACTTGCACACCGTTATAAGGGTCATTATCAATAAGCAAATTACCATCAAGGTCAGCGTAATCAACCTGGGGAGCTAGATGAGCTGCAGCTGTAATGCCGACTGCGGATTCAACCATGCAACCCAGCATTATTTGCAGGTCATAATTACGGGCTGTATCAATCATGCGCTTCCCTTCCAAAAGTGATGCGCATTTCATCAATTTGATATTTATTCCATCAAATGCATGAGCTATATCAGGTATATTTGCAGCGATAATGCTGTTCTCATCAGCTATAAGGGGTAATGGTGATTTTTTCCGTAATGCAGCTGTATCATGCAAATTATCAGCCTTAAAAGGCTGTTCTACGAACTCTACGTGGTGATCTGCGAGCCATTTACACATGGTTAATCCAGTTTCCAGATCCCATCCTTCGTTCGCATCAACCCGGATTAATTTATCTGTTTCAGCTCTGATAAGCTTAATTATTTTCTGGTCATCCTGTAAACCTAAACCTAATTTTATCTTGAGAACTCGATATGGTGCTGCTTCTGCTATTTTTTGTGGTATCAAATTCAAATCACCAATTGAAATTGTAAAAGATGTTAAAGGCATATTTTCCTTCTCAGACTTGAAATAATCAGCAAGGCAAACTTTCTCTTTCTGTGTCCACCAATCTAACCATGCCGTGCTCAATGCCGCCTGTAAGGCACTTATTCCGCCTGAGTGATCACTGCACCATATATCTCCGTCTTCTACTGACATTGACTCATCTGGTACCTCATCTATACAATTAAGCTGCTTTATTACCCGGCCATTTGTTTCACCGTATCTTGCAGAAGGTGCAGCTTCTCCCTTTCCTGTAATACCTGCACCTGATAAGTACACATAAACAATATCATAATAATCATTAGTGCTTCGTGAAATTCCAAACGGATGGGTACAATTCAGTCGATAGCTGGTAAAGCTTAATTCCATCTATCCTACGTCAGTTGAATTAATTTTATTTCAAATAGATTTTTTATCGGTTCTTTGAATGAATAGTCAAATGCGTCAGCATACCGAGTGGTGTATATTGCCATATTATTTGCTAATCTCTGAAATCAGCCGGTCTTTTCTCTATGAAAGCAGTAAGACCTTCCATACGTTCATCATGGTGAAAAAGTTTGCTGAATTCCTGCGCCTCAATTTCCATTCCTTCTTTTATCGGCACGGACAGTCCTTCCTTAATACAATGTAACGATGATGCAATTGCTCGCGGACCATTGCGCAGAATAGTGGACGCCATTTTTCGAGCGCTAGATAGTAATTCATCTTGAGGAGAAATAACGTTTGCTAAACCGATTCGCAGTGCTTCTTCAGCATTAATTATTTTTCCAGTGGTAATAAGTTCATTCGCTCTCCCAACGCCGATTATTTTTGGTAAACGCTGGGTACCACCCCATCCTGGTAATAGACCAAGTTTTACCTCAGGTTGACCAAAACTGGCATTTTCTGACGCAATTCGGATATGGCAGGCCATGGCAATTTCACATCCGCCACCCAATGCAAAACCGTTCACAGCAGCAATAACAGGTTTCGGCGAGGACTCAATAAGCATCGTTAACTTTTGTCCTGCTTTTCCATAAATCAGCGCCTCTTCCGCGGTCATTTTTTGCATCGCCTTAATATCTGCACCTGCAATAAATGCCTTGTCCCCGGCACCAGTAATAATAATAATACCTGTTTCTTTATCAGATAAAGCGGCCTGAATCACACTTGAAAATTCAGCAACCACTTCCTGATTCATTGCATTAAGTGCTTCTGGTCGATCAATAGTGATCTCAGATATTCCATTTTCATTATTAATCTTAATTAAACTCATAAATACTCTCCGTTACTTCCAAAAGACCCGACTAAATATCACAATTATAGTAAAGATCTCCAATCTACCAAGCAACATGCAGAATGTAAGCAGCCATTTACCAAAGTCCGGCAAAAGAGCATAATTATCAGTTGGCCCAAAATCCGCTAAACCGGGGCCAATATTCCCAATTGCACTTGCCGCAGCCCCGATAGCAGACTCCAGGTTTACGTTCATTAGAGTTAGGGCAACGGTAGTAAATATAAATATTGATACATAAAAGAGGAAAAACCCCAACGTGTTACTTATTACATCTTCAGATATAAAACGATTACCAATACGTATTGGAATAATTGCTTTTGTATGTAGCATACGCTGGGTCGCTAGAGCCATATACTTGAACAATACGAATACGCGGATTATCTTCATACCACCACCTGTAGATCCACCCATTGCCCCTATAAACATTAAACACAGTAATACGCATTGCGCAAAATATGGCCAGAGTTCATAATCAGCGCTGGAAAATCCTGTCGTTGTGACTAAAGATACCGTTTGAAATAGGGAAGCACGAAAATTCTCCTCACTTAATTCACCATGTAGCGCCAACCGTAAAAATATTATTGCTGTCACATATAGAATTAAAGAGAAATAAACCTTGAATTCTTTATCAGTTATATGGCTGTTTAAATTACCTGATAATGCCCTGAAGTGAAGCGAAAAATTGGTGCCAGCAATTATCATAAAAATTATAATGATGTATTCAATTGCCCCACTATTATAAGCTTCAATACTGGCATTTTTTGTAGAGAATCCTCCGGTTGGCATCGTAGTGAAAGCATGACAAATGGCATCAAACCAGCCCATACCCGCAATGCCAAGTAAAAGTGTTTCCAGCACAGTGATTCCTAAATACACGATCCACAACAATTTTGCTGTTTCTCTCACACGAGGTCTAATCTTATCAGCAACTGGGCCAGGTACTTCTGCCTTGAATAGCTGTACCCCGCCAACGCCTAGTAGGGGCAAGATGGCAATGGTAAACAGGATGATCCCCATTCCTCCTATCCATTGCAAAAAGGACCTCCAAAACAAAATTCCATGGGACAAACTTTCAATCCCGTTTAGTAGATGTGGCAAAGTCTGTTGATTACCAATAATTGAGGCACCTGTCGTAGTTACTCCAGACATTGATTCAAAAAATGCATCCGTAAAATTGGGAATTGTTCCCGTCATATAAAATGGTAATGAACCAGCAAGCGCTGTAATGATCCATGAAAATGTTACAATGATAAATCCGTCTCGATTACGAAGCTTGCGACTTTTCCTCGTTATAAACCAGATCGGTAAGCTGATCAATATTGTTAACCCAGCGGATTGCAAACATGAGATCATGTCACTTTCATTATACAGCCAAGATACAAATGCTGGAAAAAGCATAGTAAGCCCCATAATGGTTAATAGAGCACTGAGTATATTTAGAATCGTCTTTAAATTCATTAGGCGAGGAATAATTTCCGCACTTTATCGGTAACGGAATTCTTCGCAAATACAAGAGCTGTATCTTCTTCAGTTAACTGCGAGGAACCTCTGGCAATTGTCAAATGTCCATGGTGGTTTATTACACCAACTATGCTTGCTCTAGGGAAAGATATTTCAGATAGTGGCTTGTCGCAAACAGCACTGCCTTTGTCCGGCTTGAGTTCAAGAACATCTACATTTATTTCATCAAAGGTCATTACTTGAGTGTCAGATAAGTCGCTACGTATTTGGCGTAAAATAGAATTGACCGTAGACATATTTTTACTAATTACCGAACCAATACCAATTTCTTGAATTATTGGCAAAAACTCCGTAGTCCCAATATGCATAATTGTCTGTTCAACACCAAAATGATGTGCCAAGAGGCCTGAAACCATATTTGTTTTCTCGTTCTCTGTCACAGCAATAAAACAATCCACCATTTCAATGTTTTCTGATTTAAGTAACTCCAAGTCAGTGCCATCGCCATCTATGACCATGGTATTTCCCAACTCGTTTGCTATCCCTTCACATTTATGTCGGTTATAATCTACCAGACGTACATTCATTTCATCCTGCAAACCCTCTGCAACGGATCGCCCGATTTTACTGCCCCCCAGAATCATTATTCGGTCATTACGGGATGAATCTTTACCCAGCATCCTCATCAGATCATGCACATGCTCTGTCTGCAGGATAAAGTACGGCGTATCACCGTTTTCAAAGACGAAATCCGACCATGGAACAATCGTCTTTCCATCTCGCAATACTGCTATAATTCCAAATTTAAATTCTGGATGTGCTCCGCATACCTCACCAACACTTAAATCAACTATTTGACGATTATCACCATTTAACCGAATACCAATCATCTCTAACCGACCGCCTTCAAAATCCATGACCTGAACAGCGTATGGATGTTTTACGAGACGTATAATTTCATCACAGGCTGCCTTCTCTGGGTGGATGACTAAGTCGATGCCAAATTTCTCAGGCTTTATGATCGAATGGCGGGTGGTGTACTGTTGATTCCTCAGCCGAGCAATGATCTTTTTCGCACCCAGTTCATGTGCCTGCAGGGCAGCAATTAGGTTTACTTCATCAACCCGGGTAAGACACAACACATAGTCTGCATTCTCTACCTTGGCTTGGTGCAATATTTTTGGACTTGCACCATTGCCTTCAACAACAATTACATCAAGATTCTCTGATAAACGGGTGCATTTTTCAGGTAATATATCAACCGCAGTAATATCATGATTACTCTCGCTTAACGCCTTTGCAGCGTGAAAGCCTACCTCCCCAGCGCCGATAATTACAATCTGCATAATTTTTTATTCCGCCGAGCGAAACGCACCGAAATTAGTAAAGGTTTTGGATAAATAGAACATAATGCATTAATCATTCTTTCGAACAATATCGACACCCAAAGCCTGAAATTTCTTCTCAATTGATTCGTAACCCCGATCAATATGATAAACACGGCTAATATCAGTCTGACCTTTAGCCATAATTGCCCCTAGGATCAGGGATGCGCTGGCGCGAATATCCGTGGACATTACTGGCGCACCAATTAAGTGATCCACCCCATTTATTATCGCAATATTATCCCGCAATTTGATATTTGCCCCCAATCGATTCAACTCGGGTATGTGGGTAAATCGATCATGATAAACAGTATCAGTGACAACCGAAGATCCTGTCGCGATCGCCATTAACACTATCCACTGGGCTTGCAGATCTGTTGGAAAACCGGGATATACTTCCGTCGTAACATCAGTAGGATTAATTGAGTTAGCCTTTTTGATGGAAATACTATTTTCAGAGGTGTCTATTTTTGCACCAGCCTGTATTAATTTTTCAATTAAAACTTCCAAATGCTTTGGATTACAGTAGTTAAGTGTAATGTCTCCCATGGCAGCACCAGCTATTAAATAAGTACCCGCCTCTATCCTATCAGGAATTACATCTAAATCTGCACTATGTAGCTGATCAACACCTTCAATAATGATCTTATCAGTTCTTATGCCATCTATTTTTGCACCCATTGTATTTAGAGCTTCGCATAATTGTACTATCTCAGGCTCTCTAGCAGCGTTCTCAATTACAGTCTCTCCTTTCGCCAAAACACCCGCCATAACAATATTGCCAGTCGCACCGACAGAAGGAAAATCAAAACAAACCTTATTTCCTTTTAAACGATCTGCCTCGGCCAATATGTAACCCCCTTCAAGCGTAATTTTGGCACCAAGTTTTTCAAGCCCCTTGAGGTGAAAATCTACCGGTCGCGGGCCCCAGGCACATCCTCCCGGTAAAGACACTCTAACTTTGCCAAATCGCGCCAGCAATGGACCTAACACATAAAAAGAAGCACGCATCGTCTTTACCAGATCATAGGGCGCTTCCAGATTATTTACAGTGGATCCATCAATACTCATTTCTCCTGCATCGAAGGAAACTCCGGCGCCAACGATATCCAACAATCGAATCATCGTACGGGTATCCTTAAGGTTCGGTACTCTTTTTAAGGTGGTCTCGCCATCAACCATTAAGGCGGCTGTCATTAATGGCAAAACCGCATTTTTCGCACCACTTATCTCTACAGTTCCAGAAAGTGGCCTACCACCCCTTACAACAAGTCTATCCATTTTTTACGCAATCTAAAGGAGTATCTAATTGATTAATACAGTAATAGGGTAAAAAAATTATAATCATTATTTATTAATAATTAATCGTAATCCAAATATAATTCCAATTATAATACCAATTCCATCAGCTATTATATCTAGTCCGCTTGAAAAACGACCAGGAATTAAAGACTGCCATAGCTCGTCAAAGCATGCAAAACCTAAACAAGAAATTATAATAACTATTACCTGGTTTTTGGATATTGCTCTAAAACTATTTACGGCGAGATAACCCAATATACTGTATTCAACCAGATGCAATAGCTTATCCCATGAAAGCAATATAAACCGAGGAATTGAATTTCCAGGTATGCTTGATACGGAAATAATAAGAAGGATATATCCGATTAACATACCGCGGAAGTGTTTAATCGTCATAATCAGCTAAAACAGTAGGAATTGTATTAAGCAGATCTGAGGCAATCATTCCGCGCATACCTTTTTTATCGCAAAAAAAGTCAGCAGCTTTTCCATGAATGTATACTGCAGTTTGGGCAGCATTGGATGGTTCAAGCCCCTGCGCAATAAATCCAGCAATCATACCAGTAAGCACATCGCCTGTTCCTGCAGTGGCCAGGGCAGGATTCCCAGTTGAATTTACGATACCATCATTTTTGTAAAAAACACAGCTAGGTGCGTTCTTGGCAACTAGAATACCACTGAAATCATTCATAAAATCCGTTACTACAGATGTAAACTCACCTTCAATTGTTTTTGAATCAGCAGCTGTGAGGCGACAAAATTCCCCGTAATGTGGAGTAATCACAAATGGAACAGTAATTTCTTCAAAGAGATTATGGTTACCCATAAAGGGTCTTAAACCGTCCGCATCAATGACCAATGGTTTACTAGCAGCACTTATTAATACTTCAACAAACTTAGTTGTTTCTTCATTTGGTCCAAGTCCGGGGCCAATAGCAATGGCATCGGCCCAATCAAATCGTTGCATAATTTCTTCACAATTTTTTGAAGAAAAATACCCAGCATTTTCATCTTCACAAGTTATCGTCATTCCTTCGGTAATCTTTTTTTCGTAGATATTATTTAATGAACTTGGTGCTGCTGCGATGAGTAGTCCTGCTCCGACCCGTAATGATCCATATGAACAGAGCGCAGCCGCTCCCGTCATGCCTTTTGAACCAGCGATAACCAATACATTGCCTTGTTTATATTTATGTGTATTGATTTCAAGTGGTTCTAGAAAACAGGAAATCGATTCATCCATTGCTTTATGCCAGTTCAATCCGGAAAGTTTATCAACAGCCTCAGCGGGAAAGCCAATATCTGCTATATGCACCTCTCCTGCTAAAAAAGGTCCCTGCCGCATTGCTAAACCAAGTTTGGCGCATCCCATTGTTATAGTAAAATCTGCTCTTACACCTACTGGTTCTGCAATACCGCTATCCGCTTGAAGACCGGTTGGAATATCTACTGAAAGCACGACACAATTTTTTGCGTTAATCCATTCTATCCACGGAATAATACTTTCTTTTACAGTGCCATGGACACCGGTACCTAGTAATGCATCAATTATTAAATCACACCCATAACCTTCATCTAATAAATCACCTGAAAATTCTATCTGCATATTGCCGTTAATACACAGGTCCAGAAAATACTTTGCATCACCCGTTATTTCCTCTAAAGTAGAAATACAAAATACACTCACCTCAAATCCATTTTTATCGAGCTCAAGGGCTGCAGCGAAGCCGTCTCCGCCATTATTACCTTTGCCGCATAGAATAACTATGATTGGGTCATGAATATCACCAGTTTTTTTCACTGCTAGATCAGCAATAGCTAACCCTGCTGATCCCATTAGTTGAATACCTTTAATATTGTATTCTTTCAGGGCAACACGGTCAAGTTCGCGGGCCTGTTTTTGTGTCAGAAGTTTCATTATACTCTTACTAAAGCAAACGCAATAGCTGTGTCATTAGTATGGGATATACTAACCATACAAGTAATTTGATCCAGTTGCGGATGATTTAATTTCACTTCAGGAGCGCCGGATTCACTTGAAATTATTTCTATTGCTGCAAAATCAATATTTGAAACAATACCGGAAGATAATAAAGATTTTTTGATGGCCTCTTTGGCCGCAAACCTGCCAGCAAAATGGATAGGCGGCGCAGCTTTTGAATCGCAATATTTAATTTCTATGGGCGTATAAATACGTTCTATGAACCGCTGGGGATGTTTTTGGATAATTTTTTCAATACGTACAACTGAAACAATATCTGTGCCGATAAAATATTCAGCCACTATTGAGCTCGTTTACAATACCTACTATTTCGTAGACATCATTGATATCCCAGTCGGCACCTGAATCAACTGTGCCAAACGCATCACCATAGCGAGCAAATATTGTTCGGATACCAAGTTTTTTTGCTCCAACGACATCCCTTTCTGGCCAATCACCAACCATCAAAGCTTCTTCAGCCTCAATATTTAGCTGGGATAAAGCCATTTCAAAGGGTATCGGTGATGGCTTCCTAACATTAGTATCATCAAAAGTGAGAACCACATCAAAATGATGGTGTAGATTCAAGTAATAAATTCGCATCCATGCTTCTCGGCTGGGCGCATCAGATACAACAGCAAGTTTCATACCTCTTTTTATTAGTTCCACAAGCGTATGATTTACATTTGGATACAACAACAGATTCGCTTCCCTGGCTCGTCGATAGGCTACTATACCTGCTGCCAAATATTTATTATTTACTTCACCGATCGTTTTATTTAAAAAATCATTAAATACCTGTTGATTCTCCCAACCTTCCTCTTCATAAATGCCGATTATGGTCTCATATGATTTATCAGGATCAATATCAAGTCCAGCCTCAATCATACCGGCAATAGCAGCTTTTACTGCGTATTCTTTCATTTTCATGAAATCAAGCAGAGTATTATCTAGGTCAAATATGACCGCTTTTATCATTAGGAAACTAGTCCTAGAGTTCGATTGATATTAGTTCTGGTATTTTTGAGGATTCATAATTCTATCCATTTCGTACTCAGCAATTTTCCTCCAGTTACGATCTTTGCGCGCCTTATCCAATGCATTAATGGACGCAACTTTGTTACCTTTACCTCCACACCACGTTGCTATACCAAGTTCAATCCATCCTCCACCGAAAGATGGCTTGCGATCCGTTGAGTTTCGGGCTGCTTCTTCAGCGCGATCGCACTCATCTAATTGATTATAAGCGGCAGCTAATCTATACCAGGCCATTGCGTCCTTTTCATTATATGTCGTAGCTAGTACAAGGTTATTTGCTGCATTAGCCCAATCTTCCATTTCACTATAAACTACACCGAGGGTTGAATATCCCTTAGAATACTTAGGATTAACCTGAACAGCAGTATTTAGAACCTCAATTGCCTGATCATAGTTTTTCTCACTGATGTATATCTCACCCATGGCACCGAAAGCTTTATCATAGGCAGGGTGCACATCAACAGCTGCTCTAAATGCTACCAAAGCGCCTTCGTTATCACTATTAGACTTCTTGGAAAGTCCCATTGCATACCATCCTTTATAAAAATTCGGATTTATATCTAGTGCTTGTTGGTAACGGTCAATCGCTCCATCACGGTTACCCATTTTCGCTTCTATTACACCGATTTGATAATGAGCCTGGTAAAAATTTTCATCGAATTCCAACACCTTATTATAGCCTTCTAAAGCTCCATCTAGGTCACCTCGTTTGTAGGCCCTATTTCCGTCATTAAAAGATTTTTTCGCAACATTATCTAATGCCGTTCTAGCTTTTTCATGATATGGATTTATTTCTAGTGCTTTTTTAAAATGCTGAACTGCTTTATCAAGACTTTTTTCCCGATACTTTACTAAACCCATACTATAGGCCGCCTCAGCAAATGTGGGAAATTTTTCCAGGACAATTCGATAGCTTTCGAAAGCATTAGAATAATCAGTATTGCCCATATATCGACTGGCATCATTCATTAATGTATTAATTACATTTATAAGGTCGAACTCATCTCTGAATTCTTGATTTTCAGGGTCGGCATCAATTGCTCGCTTTAAGAAGTCCCGCGTCTCTTGCATTTTACCTAAACGAAGATTAAGTCTGGCTAATTCAAGCATCGCTGGGGCAAAAGTAGGATCCATTTGCAGAGCTTGCGTAAATAATGATTCAGCTCGCTCAATTTGACCATTAGTAAGTTCATTCTTCCCATCCGCTAAAACCTGATCAAGTGTCTGCCCAACTAGAATGGTCATAAATATTGCGAGAATTATAAATATCTGTTGTGAGTTATTAAACATTCTTTCCTCCAATTGTGCCGAAGGCGGGACTCGAACCCGCACGGGGTTTCCCCCACTGCCCCCTCAAGACAGCGTGTCTACCAGTTCCACCACTTCGGCAATCGATTTTATTCAATGTCCAGGTTCTGCTGGATATCAGGGACTGATAGATCTAGCAAACGTTGATCTGCTTCACGCTTTAAAATGGATTCACTATCAATGGTTTCAGGAGCACTAGTCAGACTAATTAAGATACCAACTGTCATAAATGCAATAGAGAACCAGGTTGTAATTTTGCTCAATGCAGTTGCCGCTGCACGACCACCAAAAATAGAGCTGCCCATACCGCTGCTTAAACCACCAGCTAAACCACCGCCTTGGCCTGCTTGCATTAATATTACAGCTATTAACAAAATGCTAATGATTGTATGGATACCTATGAGTATTCCTGTCATCATTTACCCCTTATAATTATTTTTAACGATTTCTATTATTTTAGAAAATAATTCCAATTTTAAACTCGCTCCACCAATTAAAAATCCGTCTACACCTTCAACTTCAATCAATTCTTTCGCATTTTCAGGTTTTATAGATCCGCCATATAGAATCGGGATTTGTTTTACTAATTCAGTAGCATATAGTTCAGCCAGTAATCCGTTTATCTGTAAATGAGTATCCTCAACCTGCTTTGGTTCTGCGTTAACTCCTGTACCAATTGCCCAAACCGGTTCATATGCAATAACCATGCGATCAATTAATTGACCTTTGACACCATCCAAGCCCTTAGTTAACTGTTCTTTTAATACCATTTTCGTGTTCCTTGCATTCCGATCATCAAATGTCTCCCCAATGCAGAAAATTGGTACAAGACCGTTATTCAGAACCGCATGCAGCTTTTTATTTAATGAAGTATTGTTCTCATTAAAGATATGCCGCCGCTCCGAATGTCCAATAATTACGTAACGAACACCACAGGCCTTAAGCATACCAACTGAAGTCTCACCGGTAAAGGCACCTTCGGGTTCAAAATAAACATTTTGACTGCCTAATTCGATACCCGAATCGGACAAATTTTCATTCATGTAAAAGAGCGATGTAAAAGACGGGCAGAATATAATTGTTGGTTTTTCCTTATCCAAAAGCAAATTACATATCTCACTGACGAAGGAAACGCCCTCTTGTGGAGTTTTATACATTTTCCAATTCGCGGCAACTATGGGTTTTTTTATCATCACCTGCCTAATGCCTCCAATGCGGGTAGTGTTTTCCTGCTTAATAGTTCCAAAGATGCGCCACCACCTGTAGAAACATGAGTCATCTTTTCATTCACACCAAATTTCTTTACCGCAGCTGCACTGTCACCTCCACACACGATCGTATCAATACCTTTATCATAAGCCAAGGAAAGCGCCTTTGATATGGCTTTTGTTCCGTTTTCGAACTCTTTCTTTTCGAAAACACCCATTGGGCCATTCCATAAAATTGTTCCTGCACGTGAAATATAATCGGAGTAAATATTTACAGTTTCTGTTCCAATATCAAGCCCCATATAACTATCAGGAATAGAATCAAATGCTACAGTCTTCATTTCTTTCGGTTTTTCAATCGCTTCGGCTATAACAAAGTCTACTGGAAAAACAAGTTTTACCCGCCTTCGGCGAGCTCGCGCTATAGTTTCTTCCGCAGTAGAAACCATTTTACTATCCACTATTGATCGACCAACTTTCACCCCAAGTGCCTTAAGAAAAGTGAAAGCCATACCACCACCAATCAATATTGTATCTGCATCATCCAGGAATCGATCAATAAGGTGTAATTTACCTGATATTTTTGCCCCGCCCAGAATCAATAGTAATGGTGGTTTTGGTTTCTTAAACCTTTCTAGTAAAAACTGAAGCTCTTTTTCCATTAAATATCCCATACCTTTTTGTATGAAATGTTCCGTGACACCAACATTGGAGGCATGGGATCGGTGCGCTGTTCCAAAGGCATCATTTATGTAGATCTGCCCATGCCGGGCGAGTTTTCCTGCAAACTCAGGATCATTGTCAGTTTCTCCAGAGTGAAAGCGTAAGTTTTCTAGCAGATGTACTTCTCCAGGATGTAACCCGATTGTCACATTAATTGCATCTTCACTAATACAATCATGAGAAAATTTAATGGGTATCTCTAAAATATCAGAAAGTGCTTCCCCCACAGGAACAAGACTGAACTTTTCATCGATTTTACCATTAGGCCGTCCCAAATGTGACATGAGTACTATTGATGAACCAGAATCTAGACATTCCTTAATTGATGGTATCACAGATTGGATACGAAATGAGTCCACAACACGGTCATTCTCTATAGGAACATTGAAATCTACTCGCATCAGTACGCGTTTTTGTTTTACATCGAAAGAATGTAACGCCCTAATCATTACTAAAATTTTCCCTTGGGGTTGCGCATGTGATGCATGAAACCCGTGCTGCACCATTTTCTCTTAATACTTTTGCACAGTTTGAAATAGTCGACCCTGTGGTCAGCACGTCATCAACTAATAATATGTGCTGATTTTCCAGAGATTTATTAGTGGTAAAAGCACCATCTAAATTTGCCATACGTTCTGTACTGCCCAGCTTCGTTTGGGAAACAGTATATTGTGTACGCTTAATTATACTCGTATCAACAGGCGCTGCGTAAACAGATGCTAATCCTTTTGCCAGCCAAAATGCCTGATTATAACCTCTTTCTCTTTTTTTTAACCAATGTAATGGTACGGGAATTATCATATCAATGTCACCTATTTCATCTATAAGAATTTCCTCACCCAAAAGGACTCCCAGATCAAAACCCAAATTAGCGCGTTCACTGTATTTAAGGTAATGAATTAAGTTTTGTAAAATATCGTTATAAAACCAAGCTGAGCGCATATCATCGAGATAATTTTTGTTGGTAACATTTAGGACCCAGTTGCCAAACTTTGTAGGTTGCATCTCATCCTTGCAAAATTT
>Ga0257109_1000169_pt1 | contig 19536 bp, 16 predicted proteins | sample LP_taG_8_FD_191566 | JGI IMG/M metagenome (GOLD analysis project Ga0257109, IMG submission 191566) | Marine microbial communities from Northeast Subartic Pacific Ocean, Canada - LP_J_2011_P26_2000m | ecosystem: Environmental > Aquatic > Marine > Oceanic | place: Canada: Northeast Subartic... | reverse complement strand
TGCGGTCCCAACGAGCCGGCCCCGGCCCCAAACACCCATAGCCGGTTGACACTGAAACTGAACGTCATCGCGACACTGGTCGAGACACAGTTCGCCGGAACACGCCGCCACCCCAAGCGCCCCGCCAGCCCGTTGAACACCAGCAAATCCAGCACCGTCGTCGCCGTCCCCGCCACCAAAAACAATCCAAACTCATTCATTTTGAAAAATCACTTCGCATCCATTCGCGGTCGGCCCTTCTCCTCCTTCGTGCCCTTCGTGGTTAAAAACCGATGTTCATCCGTGTAATCCGTGTCAGTTTTTCATTTGCCTCCATTCGCGCCCATTAGCGGTTCAAAAACTTGAAACTGAAAACTTGAAACTTGAAACTCCGTTCGATCACCCCGCCCAATACCAATTCAAATATCGACCCAACAAAACCACCTGCAACACCCCCAACACTCCCAACACCGCCCAGCGCACTTTTGGTGTTTCCGAAGTCAGCAAGGCCATCGCCACGAACATCGGGTAGGCCATCATCATATAACGGGTGTAGGAGGTGAACGAGGAAAGCACCGCCGGCAACAACCCAAACGCGAGCGCCGCCACAAACCACACCCCGCCCAACCGCCACACAACAATTAAACTGGATGCGAATACCATGAACAGGCACCGATCCAGCATCGAGGCGCGGTAACCATGCCACGAGGTAGGATTCAGAAACGCCTCGATAAACTTCAGCGGCTTGAAGACATTCCACGCGGAATTGACCGACCAATGTTTCTGGGCATCGAACCCCTCCATCGCGTTGCCGGTCATCGCTGCCATCCAGACAAAGTAGAGGCCGTACCCCAAAACCGGCCCCAGCAGGCAGAGCCACCTTTGGAACGGTTCGCGCCGCTGAAAGAGCGCCCAAGCCATGGGCGCAAGAGCAAAGATGCCCACCGGGCGCACCAGCGGAAGCAGCAACCCCGCGACCGCCACCGCCTTGTAATGTTTTGTCTCCAAGCCGAGAAAAAAGGCCATGAGAATCATAAAAAACAGAGCCTCCGAATAAATGAACTGGAAGAACAACGCCCCGGGAAATGCCAATAAAAAGGCCAACGCCCAGCGGGCATTGCATTCCCCCACCTTGAGCTTGGCCAAGCGATAAAACAACAAGGCGCCAACGAACGAAAACAGATTGGCCAACAGCAGCCCGGCCACCACCAAATTGCCGCCGGTCAACGGAGCGACCCAACGCACCAAGTGCGGCCACAGAGGATAAAACGCGCAGGAACTATCCCCCGGCCGATAGCCCAGCTTGGCCAAGTCCAAGTAATGCGCCCCGTCCCAAGCGGTAAGATAACTGGCCAGATTCGCCTCCCCCTCCAGCGGCCATTTTTGGAAGACCCGCTCAAACTGGCTCTCGTTAAACCAGCCCTGATCCGCCGAAGCAAACAACAAACCGACACACAGCAAAGCAAAGCCAATTTTGTAACATCCCAACAACAACAGCGCCTTGGTTTCTTTTCCGGATTTAAACATGAGATTGTTTATACTTTTCGATGCGGTTTACTTTTTCAGTTACTCGCGGTGTTTCGCATAAAAGTTACTACGGTGCGCCCGTCTTCGGTTGCGTATCGGCATGGAGAAGGTCACGCGCCACATAATGGATCAATCTGCCATTGTTAAAAACAATATCGTACTTCCCCTCGACAAAAGCCCTCCATCGGGGTTGCTCTATTTGCCCCGCATTCAGCAGGAGTTGTTCGGGTTGATATGTCCCAAGAATCGTCACGAATTCATCCCAATCAATTTGACCCGACCAAAACCGTTTTCTGGGGAGCAACACCAACTCCGGGGGGACGTGCAATCGTGCGTAAAACGCATAAATCGGATTACTCGCATAGAACCATCTGGTTTGATCCCGATATTGCAAAAGACTGGCAATCTCGGGATTCGTTTCGGTGTGCTTGTTTCGAAGAAACGCAACGTTCATTGTGGCGCTCAATTCCGACATCCCGTACACGCCACCCAATGACAGCATCAGCGAAATCAAAAAGGCGTACCCGACTTTTTTCAAGCGACAGAAACATCCCGTTTTCAGATTGCCCTCAACCAGTTCATGCCACAACACGCTCGCTCCCTGACCGGCAAGCCAGGCACACGGTATCCCAAAATGCACAATATAGTATCCCCACCATGGATGATGAAACGTATGAACCACCGCCACGGTAGCCAGCAGCACGGCAGGGAAGCGTATCGCCGGCCATGCCCGAAACACCACGCCAGCCGCCAAGCCAATCAGCGCGGGATAGATCATGCCGGGATAATCCAGCAGATAAGCCCATTGCAAAGAATGCCCAGTGGTTTCTTCTCGGGTCGCTTCGGAGAAATGAGGCGAAAGCAACAGTGTGGCGGTCATTCCCGGAATGACCGCCACTGCCAACCCCAGTACCACGATCATGCCGCCAGCAAATATGGCACTGCGGCGCAGCACCACTCCCAGCCCCTGCCGCCAGCTACCCCTCCAAGCCAGCGCGATGATCTCCACTCCGATGGCGGGCAGCATGAGAGCCGAGGTCAGTTTGACCAGCAACGCCAACCCCATCACCACGCCCGCCGCTGCCAGCCAGCCCCAATGGCGTTGGCCACCCCACACAAACACCAGCCATGCCGCCGCTAAACCGCACGCCATCGCAGGAATCTCCAACATGACCGAGGCACTTAAAAACATAGCATCCGGGGACATTACCCAGAAAAACAAAACTAACATTCCCGCAAACAAGTTTCCCCGCTTGGTCGGCAAGGCAATCAGGGCAACCATCAACACCCCGCCAAACAATGCGGCATAAACTCTCGCAACAACGGTGGACGGCCCGAAGCCTTTAAACAAAGCGCCCAGCAATAATGTGTGCAGAGGCGGCTGATCATTCCAGACTTGTTCGTAGAGTAGAAACCCCTCAGAGACCATCCAACCCTTGATCAGTTCATATCCCTCATCGACCCCCAATTGGAAAATGTCACCGAAACCTAATCCGATTAGCGATGGATAAATCAAAATGGCAACGCACCCCGTTATCCAGAGAAATCGAGATTTGAGCGTGTCCCGTTTCATTCTTTGTTTCAGTCAAAACGCACAGGAAACGTTGATTATCTGTTACTTGAAAAGAATGTAACGGATTCCCCCAGCTATGATTCCTGTGACATCGTGCGGGATTTGACGTAGGGCAGTAAATAGTAACAACTACCGATGAACACAAAGACAGCAATAGTTAACATGATTGCTTCAGCGGTTTCTGGACTGACAGGAAGCTGCTTGGTCAGCGTACCCAAGCAGGAACACCACCCCTTGAACCCGACCATGTAAAGCCCAAACCGATACGCCAGAAAATTTGATGAAATCCACGCAAGCGCAACCAGCTTGGTGACAGATTGCGTTGCGGAGAGAACAAGGTAAACCACCCACAACTCCGCCACGGATACGAATAACATCACAACAGAATTCTTGACTCCAAAAACAGGATCAAGCTGTTGCAACACACGCTCGCCGGAAGTGAGCCCATACAACTTGGCCAAGGCGGTAACGATCAGCAAACAAGCCGATACGTTCAAGAAATATTTCATTCTCATAGAGACTGCCGCCTGCAATTCAAACCTCTTGTCAAGACAATCCGCTACTAACTGAATCTATCTGGTTTTAGCTACCGCTACAGTTATTAAAAGTAACAAGCTTGCATTTACTTTGTTCAATTGACAGCTGTGGAGATCCTGGCTGCGGTGCACTCCAGTCACAAGTTTTATTTATCCACCCCGTGCAGTAATAGAATTTTGTTTTAATGTATCTATCTGCACAGTCTTGAGGGCTTGCTCCTACCGTATAGTCTTTCGGATCATATGAATCTCTTTCATAAATCGTCACAGGAGTCACCCGAGCGGCCGTCAGATATGCCCATTTTATAAAGCAATCGTTATCTTTTGAGCACTCTTCAGGAGATCGTTTCTCAGAAGTGGCCTCTTTCCCGCACATTGCATAGGCAAGTGGAATAACTTGTGCGGACAGAGCCACACCCAACATCACATATTTGATTTTTCTCATCATTGTATTTCTGTTTAGTTTTGCTGTTTTGGGGCTTTAATAAAGACAATTAGAGCTAACAGCAAAAGCGACATGACAACATAGAGCGCAAACTTAACATTAATTTCTTCCCGATATTTCTTTTTTTGGCTTTTAGCACGGTTGCGTATGTTGTTTATTTTAGATAATATTTTCCGATCTGCTATCAAATCTTGCTTCGTTCTCCATACATCAGATTCATATTCCACAAACCCAGTCTCTCCACCATTCTCCACAAACCTAAAGTCAACTACCTTTGACACGGCCTTCAAACTTGGAAATACTAACTCTTTTTTTGTAATATCTATTTTGTTCACAGATATTACATACTCTACAATAGGTCTTGGGTTTGAATTTGTTTTGTGCTGAGCAAATACTGTTCTTTTAGTTTTTTTTGGTATTTTATGTTTTCCAGCGTCTGCGTAATCTGCAAACTCAAAATGATCGCACATAACACGTCTTTCGCCTTCCTCAGTATAAGCTTTAATTTCGCGCACATAGGTAGTGCTTTTATTCATGATAGATTCAACTTCAATGTAGTTACTATAACTTCTGGAAACCAATCGTTGAAGATTCAAATCACCACATTGTCTGTAAGCCAAAGAGTTTGTTGAATAAAATGGTCGACAAAAAACAAACCACAGGGTTTGTGAAAAGCCGGTTCCTCCTGAAGGAACGACTCCTTCAGATATTGCAGCGAATTGCTTGTTTTTGTAATTTATCAACGCATAGCCATCCTCACCGTCACTAAACACCCTGTGTTTCGACTTATGCGAATCTTCACTGCTGCTCATCGTGAACAGGTACATGTTAGAATCTATCTCAATTTTGAATTTACTTACTATTGAAATCAAATCGCTCCTCTCAATATTTTTTTTTCCTAAAACCGTTCTTTGCACCTCTCCCTCAATCAGCAACGTATCATCATGCAATTCGGCCTGGGCATGAACCCATAACCCGGCTAATATTAATGCAATGAATAATAAAATCTTACTCACAATATATGTTGTTTTTATCTACGCCGCTCTCCGATCTGCGAATCATGCTCTTCCAAGCCGCATATGCACACAGCGTCAGAGAGCCAAAAATAATAATCAACATTATCCACTGATAATTAATATTATTTCTGTAAACCTGATTCACAACAAATGAATTCTTAAACTGTGGCAACTTTTTAACTTCCGTATCTGCAAGCCAGTTGTTGGTTGCCAAATAGCTAAAGTGGTGACTCCCTAAATCAGCATTATTAAACCGCTCATCAGCTATCGATGTGATCCCGGGCACATCAGGCTTGAAATTGATTCGAGTTGTCTCCTGTACATTTGTGCATATTAGTTTATAGCTCGCTCTTTTCTGAAGACGTCGCAAGTTTCCGGGCTTCCGTTTAAGAAAGAACAAATCCATCGATGCTTCCTTTATGTATGGAATCTTGTTTGTACCATAGTAATCACGTGCCGTCAATCTGTAAACTGTATTTGTAAAACCGAAAGGAAATGCGCTGTTAAGTGCCGCGCCGCTACTCAGATCTTTTTCTGGATGAACATAAGACAACTCATTAAGAAGCCCTTCCGTATCATTTGAGAAAATAGTTTTGAACTGAACAAACATATTGGGATTCAATGGCGCACCATTGGCTCCGGTCTTGCTGGATGCAGGGGATGATTGATCACCTGATGAAATCGCTCCTAACACGCAACCGGAGGCATAAGACATCCAAACAGGATCGGCACAACTCGCAAAAGAAAATTGAGGCACAGGCGATTTTCTAACCAGTCCCGTGGCAATATTATTCGCAACATTCATTTGTTCATTCTCCGGCTTAATTTCCTGCTCACTCTCCTTGACTCTTTTACCAATGCTCTCCGACATATTGTTGAGATAAAATGAATTCGTACCGTCGTATCCGACTTCAATATAGTCACTTATACTGTCATCGTGGTCAACCAATCTAACGATGTATTGACAATCCTTTCCTACATCCATCGTAAAATGATTCGTCTTCTGCCAGTGAACCCCTCCCTCATTATTGAAATAATCCATCTCGACGCGGCCTGAAAATCTAAGCCCGTCAGGAACGGGTGCAGCGGCGTTGGCAATCCATGAGAAAGAACCCAGCACCGAATACGCGGTCAAAACACAGACCACGATTGCCCTCCATCTGCATTGCCTGACGCGCATTCTCAAATTGTCCTGCTTTTGCTCCATGATTCTGGTGAGGTTCAACCCCGTAATTGCTCGCTGAAACGCAAATTAACGCCGCCTGTTTTTTTTTTTGCAAGCACTCTTGTCAACTTTTTTCAAATATATTTCATTGATCTCCGGGCATTGGGGCGTGGCTTCGTTCGTTTGTCGCTATACCCGGGGCTGACGCCCCGGGCTATCACCTGTCGCTCCTCCGGAGCTTGCTGTTTCGCCATGCTGTTTGTCCGCTTGGTTATCTTTCGGACGGCTGGGACAGCCGTCCCTACCTTGGTTATAATTTCATCGCGTTGATTGGCGGTTGTTCCTTCGTGGTTAAAAGCCCATGTTCATCCGTGTAATCCGTGTCAGTTTTTCATTTGCCTCCATTCGCGGTTCAAAACTTTGGGATGGGTGCCGCCCCTTTGGGGCTTGTGTAGTTTTTTGTCGCTATACCCGGGGCTGACGCCCCGGGCTATTACATGTCGCTCCTCCGGAGCTTGTCGCCTTGGCCAAGCGGCGATGTTGCCCGAGTTATTTTATATGCCGAATGATCGTGTTTCTCCGCTTGGTTTGGCCATGCTGTTTGTCCGGTTGGTTATATTACGGACGGCTGGGACAGCCGTCCCTACCTTGGTTATAATTTCTTCGCGTCCATTCGCGGTTTATAATAACTTGAAACTGAAAACTTGAAACTTGAAACTAATTTTACTGGGCCATGCTGTTGGTCAAATATTGCAGGTTGCTTCCCCACAGGGTGACATCTTGCAGCCTCCGCAAGTCGGCCAAGTCGGCGGCGTTTTCTGCGTTCTTCCAATACTGTTCCTTCGGCTCGAACACTTTTGGCCATTGCCATTTCCAGATTTCACAGTGGCCGTCGGCAAAGCTCATCACGCCGGTTTGCGCATGCCTCCCCGCCGGGAGGTTCACCCAGCGTGGGTTCGGCGCGGGCCAGACGAGTAAATGCGCGTCGTCGATGCTGTCTTCTGCCTCGTCGATAAACACAAACGCCGTCGAGGGATCTCGCACGGCATCGATATGCCACCCGATCAATTGCACCTCGCTGGTTCGCCCGTTCCAGCCTCCCCCCATCGAGTAGCTGCGAGTGCGGGGGATGCCGGTGGTGCCACCGTCGAGTATTTTGACCTTGGACTTGTCGTCGGGGCAACGGTAGAGCCTCATTTGCCGGTTATAGTTCAATTGGTAAAACAGGCCCTGCCGGATGCCGGTGTCGTCCAGGTCGTAGGGGGCGCTGTTGTGGCCTATCCAAGTGTTGGTGGCGTTGCGCCAGATGCGGTTTTCGTCGTTGGCGTTGTTGGACGGCACGCGGCCGTCGTAGTCGTCGATGTACATTTGCCAGCAAAGCTGCAACTGCTTGACGTTGCTGAGGCAGGCGGTGGCCAGCCCGCGCGCCTTGGCCCGGCCCAGCGCGGGCAGCAGCAACGCCGCGAGAATGGCGATGATGGCAATCACGACCAGCAACTCGATGAGGGTGAAGGCCGGCTTGCCGTGGTGGGAACGGGCACGCCCCGACTGTTTGCTCGGTGGATAGGTTAACATGGTTGGGAGGAGGCTTGGCGGGGTGCGGGGGTTGCGTCAAGTGCAAAAGTGACGCTTTTTAGTAACCGCGAATGGACTCGAATGGACGCTAATTTCTGTTTAACGCAGAGGGGTGGTGGCATTGATCAGGGGATGGTTTGTTTTCTGGCACTCCTTCAGAGTGCGGTTTATTCCGTGACTTGACCGGTGGTGTCGCTGCGCTCGACCACCGGCTAATGGCTGTCACGCCTCCGGCGTGAAGTTGGCGTGTCCGTTCTTGCTGGGGTTCGACAGAGCATTACCTCGACCCGACAGGGCATGTCCGCGATGCGACAGGGCCTTGACGTGACCAGATGGGGTATTAGCCGCCGAATTAGCAATCCACTCCGCAGCGCTGGCGCACTTGGCCAAGGGCCCATTGGGCGTGCTCGGCGATGAGGGGCTCGGGGTCGGCAGCGGCGCGCTCGAGCGGAGGGAGTGCTGTGGCGTCGCCGATGTTGCCCAGCGCCACGCAGACGTTTCGCAGCACGCCTCGGCGCTTGGTTCGTTTCATCGGTGTGCCGCGAAACTTGGCCCGGAAACCGTCGTCGTCCAGCGACAGTAACTCGATCAAGTCGGCTTGGCCAAGGTCGTCGCGCCGGTGCGGCGCCATTAAGCGGCCTTCGCCGGCGAAGCGGTTCCACGGGCAGGCGTCGAGGCAGTCGTCGCAGCCGTAAATGCGGTTGCCGATCGCGGGGCGGAACTCCTCCGGGATCGCGCCTTTCAACTCGATGGTTAAATAGGAGATGCAGCGGCGGGCGTCGAGTTGGAACGGTGCGGTGATCGCGCCGGTCGGGCAGGCGTCGATGCAGCTTGTGCATTTGCCGCAGTGGTTGCGTTCCGGCTCGTCCGGCTCCAGCACGGCGGTGGTGAGGATTTCGGAGATGAAAAACCAGTTGCCGAGCCGGCGGCTGATGAGGTTGGTATGTTTGCCGATGAAGCCAAGGCCGGCGCGTTGGCCAAGGTCGCGCTCGAGGATCGGCCCGGTATCGACGTACCAAAGCGATCGGGCATCCTCGCCGGCGAACGACTGGACGCGCTCGGTCAGTTGGCCAAGCGCTTGGGCGAGTGCGTCGTGGTAATCGGCGTAACGCGCGTACCGGGCGATGACACCGTGGCTTGGGCTGGCGGGTGCGTCGTCCGCTTGGCCGTAGCTCGTGGCCAGCGTGATGACGGAGCGTGCGCCGTCGAGGACGAGTTGCGGGTCGATGCGCTTGGCGGCGTTGCGCTCGAGCCAGCCCATTGTGCCGTGGCGTTTGGCCTCGAGCCATTTGAGGAATTGCCCCGCGTGGGTCGGCGGCTCGGCGGTGGTGAAGGCGATCGCCTTGCCGTCGGGCGACCAATCCGGCTCGGTGGCATTGAAGGCGCCGATGGTCGGAATCCGCGACATTGCCCCGCCATTGGCCGGTATTTTATAGAGCCTCGTGCCGCCGTCGGCCCGGGAGGTGAAGCAAATCCAACGTCCATCCGGCGACCAGCAGGGAGAGGATTCAGCCTCCTTGGTGGTCGTGAGCCGCCGCAGGCCGGTACCGTTGGCGCTGCCGACCCAGATATCGGGGCTGCCGGCCTTGCTGATCACCATCGCCAGGCGACGACCATCGGGCGAAACCGCCGGGCTGCTGTTCGTGCCGGAGAGACGCACCACCTCCTGGGGCGTCCCGTTTTTCACGTTGTGCGAGTAAATGTCCATGTTGTGGCGGCGGTCGGAGTAGTAGTAGAGCGTGTTGTTGTTCGGCGTCCATTCCGGCCCGGCGGCGATCGAGTTGTCATGGGTCAGGCGCGTGGTGTTGTGCCCATCAAAGTCGGCAATGTGGATCTCGGTGTACGAGCCATGCTTCTGCTTGAAGGCGATCCTGGTCAGGCCGATGCCGGGCGAGCCGGTGATTGGCTCGACAATGTTGTTGGCAAACGTATGCGCCTGCTGCCGCAGGCTTCCACCCTTGTAGGAGCGAGTCAGGATGTAGCTCTTTTTCACACGGTCATATACGGCACCACGCACACTGCTAGCGGTACTACCGTTGTTTTTGATGGTGAACTGTGCCTTGGCCTTGTCCACAAACTCGAAACCCTGCACGAACAGGTCAAACTTCAGCAGGGCCAGTGTCTCGCCGGAGAAGCCCTCGATGGCCACCGGGATGGCCTTGACCTTGCCGGCATCAAACACGTCGACCTCAATCTCCTTGCGCTGCGCTTGGCCAAGCGCGAGGCCGGCCAAAAGCAGGGCGGCCAGGGCGGGGCGTCGTTTGGGGGTTGCTTTCCTCATGAAAAACTTCGCGAATTAAAATTCAGGTTAAAGGTTTATTGTGATCCTTTCATCGACTCGCAGGACAAACCCCTCATGCAAGTAACCTAAATCCGCGCCTTACCCAAAACAAGCATAAGGCAGGAGCGTTAAGGCGGGTAAGGCTGTATTTTTAAGCTGCTGCTGCTACCGCTGCCCCGGAAAGCGTGGGGGGTAGGGTAAAAAGGCCTTTTTATGAAAAATTTCCCCGGACACTAACCCATTAAGACCAGCCCAGCCCCAAACAAGAGGCACCCCCCCCGCCCCCTTTGTATCGTTAAACAGCTAACCCACTGGTATTGAAATGATTAAAGCTAAAGTAGAGATGAATTTTCTTCGCACAATGACGATTATATTCGGTTTGGTACGCATATTTTAAATTGCATCAACCCATTAACAAAGAATGGTTTACGCATTGTTATCGAGCCGTTAAAATGAGTTGTATGTGTTTAACACACGGCATTTACCCACTATTTAACGACATTAATCCAACAAATGAACCTCCCTTTTAGGAATGAATATACTGAGATAAAATGATTAACCATTCACTTAACGCCAATAAATCAGGGTTCTTTTTGTGTTTTCATATCCCAGTGAAATCGGTTGATTTTGGGGTCACCCACAGGACCAAGTTACATCAATGAAAGATTTACAAGGGGAGAACGAGATGGAAATCCAACCGACCATTCAGGTCAAACACCTGCCGCTACTGCTACGGCCCAAGCAAACTTGCGAGTTGTTCGGCATCGATTTGAAAGCACTCCACAAGCTGGAAACATCTGGCCGAGTGGCGGCGGTCAGGATAGGGCCAATGAAGGTTCAGCGGCGGTACAGTCCGGTGGCGGTAGCAAAGGCACTAGGCGTGGACCTGATGGCCGAGAACTACACCCTGGTTGCGGGTATGGACTTTGCGAGGGAACTCGGCGGCAAACTGGCCGATTCCAGTGACGCCGTCCTTGCCAAGACACGCCAACTGATCAAGGACGAACTCCAAGGGTTGAGCCAGTCGGTCGGCGAGATCGTCCGTAGCGAGATCAACAACGCACTCCAGAACACGGTTGTTAGGAGAAAACCGGAGCCACGACCGCCGGAACACATGCTGCGGGGTTACGTGCCGCCTCCGATGCCAACCGGTTATTGATCCTACTTCTCGGACCAGTCCTCGCAGATGTGTGCCTCCACCTCAAAAGGGACGGTGGGGTAAAGGGAAGCCGCACTTTCGATCATAATGTCCTCCATCAGTTTTTTGATGGCTTCCACATTCTTCAAAGGTGCTTCAACGATTAGTTCGTCGTGTACCGTTGAAACCAATCCGGCTCCTTCCGGCAGCTTCGCCTGCAGGGCGATAATGGCGGTCTTGATGACGTCAGCAGCACCACCCTGGACGGGTGCATTCAGTAGGGTGGCGACGCGTTGCCATCGTACGTCACCTTCCATTGGCAACCATCGCTTGCGCCCAAACTTGGTTGATAGAACTTCGCAGTTGGAACTCGCATCTTTGTGCGCTTGGCTGTGCCACTCCCTGAGGTGTTTGTATTCATCAAAGAATTTCTGACGAATCTGTCTTGCCTGTTCGATGTTCAGTTTTACCCCGTAGGAAGTCTCTGCATAAACCACCAACCCCTTCGCTAACTGGCCGTACAGCAGTCCGAAATTTACTGCCTTGGCTAGTTGACGATCTTCCTTGGATACGTCCTCCAATGGCTTGCCAAGGACGATGCTAGCGGTTTGACGATGCAAATCCTCGCCGTTCTTGTAGGCTTCAATCATTCGTTCTTCATTGGCGATTGCGGCGGCCACCCGCAGTTCCACTTGCGAATAATCGGCGACTACTAGCGAGCTGCCGTCTGCCGGAGTGAAACAACCTCGGAGTTTGCCACGGCCAATGTTCTGCAGATTTGGTTTCTTGCTGGAAAACCGTCCGGTGTCGGTTCCGGTGGGTTCGAAGCGTGCGTGGATGCGACCATCCTCCTCGATTGCCTTGAGGAGTGTTTCAGCCTGTTCCATCTGTTTCTTGGCCGAGCGATAGTTGAGGATGCACATTGTCAGTGAATGGCCGTCTTCCTTCAGCGTTTGTTCACTTGTGTTGCTTAGCTTCAGGCCTTTTTCCGTTAATGCCTCTTTAAGCTGCTTGGGACTGTTGGGGTTGATTTCCTCGCCAAAAGCCTTCTTGAAGTAAGCGAGAGTATCTTTTAATTCGGTTGAGTAATCCTCCATCACTCCCAGCAGTCGCTCCTTGTTGATGCCGAAACCGCGGTTCTCCATTTCCACCACAACGGGAATTAGGCGATTTTCGAGATGCAGAACATCGCCGAGCTTTTCCTTGTTGATAAGTAGCTGCTGCTTCTCTTGGAGTTCGTGTAAATGAAACACATCCAAAGCGGCATATTCCAACTGGTCCTCGGTCAGAAACATCCCGCCCCAATCGGATTTGCCGTGGTCAGTGCCGGGGGGTAACCCGAGGAAGCGTTCCCAGCAGGCGTACAGGCCGTTTCTTAGCTCTCTCTTGCCATTGCTGAGCAACCGGGCTGCCGTGAGTGTGCAGAAGACGTTATCCAGCCTTAGACCGCATCTGTGACGCAGCCAGAGCAGATCAAACTTGGCGTTGTGGGCGATGATCTGCCGCTCTTGCAGACACTGGCCCAGTTCACCCAGGTCATATCCGATTGCCTTCAGATCCAGCAACCAGGCGGGCTGATCTGGGATGGCCAGGCTGAGAAGGCGGATATCGCCCCGCCACGGGTTCAATCCGTTTCCGTAGGTCTCGATGTCCAAGGCAACTGGGCCGGATACCGTCTTGAGGGCTTTTGACACCTCATCAAGTGTGTCAACCCCCGCCAAGTGCTCGAACTTCGTGGTATCCATCTTAACCTTACTGGAGTTTGGGACGCTTGGGACGGGTATTTTTATACCTATATAACGTTTCTTTTTTCTCTCTTCATTAAAATTAAAACCTGACTGAGGTATGAAAACACCCGTCCCAAGCGTCCCAAAATCGGGAATATCATAACCTGAATGTTTAACGGACTCAGATTTACCCGTCCCAAGCGTCCCAGCAAGTGTTTCCAGCTTTCGGAGTATCGAGTACGGCTGGAACCGTTCAACGTGTTTAAATGGCCGGATGATAAAACATCGTGGTCCTTTATGGCCAACCAGTTTAAAAATACGTTTGCGGTGGTTTTTATCTCCAGCATTAGCAGCGCAACCAAATTTGCCGTCCGGATTGATAAACAGATGATTGCGCCCAGTCTGGTCGTGTCCATCTGCAGCACAGGCTGGACACTGGGCCACAATGCTACCGTCGTCCTTGCGAACAACGTTTTCCAGTTTCTCGATGTTCAGGCTCATTGATTCAAACGCACCTTTCTCCAACCCCGCAATGCGCGTTCATCCCGCTTGATAGAGTTGCTTCTTGTCGTGTGGAAAAGCTCAAGCATCAGGTCTTGTAGTTGACGTTCTATGAGCGTGTTTGGTAGTGGGTTCCAACCAGAATCTCCACAAAACTCGGCGTAGGCCGACTTGATCTCCTCGCCGGTCAGGTCGCTCTCCTCATCACGGATCATCCGCTCTGTCAGGAACTTTCGAAGAGAGTCCGATTCGGCCAAAAGCCCGTCGATCCGTTGATGCTGGTTTTCCGACAGGACATAGTCCCCCCTCTCCCGAAGATCCTTCAAGAGCAGGGCAAAACCCCACAACGCCCAGTTGAGCATTCCGCTGCCTTCCTCCTTCAACAAAACGCCATCAAAATGTTGAATGCGTTTTTGGGGTGGGGGGGCATCATACCGAACAATGAGCAACCGCCTTTTCCAGGCACCCACATCACCATCCAACCGAACCCTGAGCCTGGAGTTGCATGTGATGACCACATTGAAATCTCCTTTCACCTGAAATGCATTGTTTAGGCCCTTGGCTTCCACGGAAAGAGGGTCACCCCCGACAAGTGACTTCAAAACACTTGCACCCCGTTTCATCAGGAAATCCCCCGGGACATCGCATCCAATCAGCAGCGTCTTTCCTCTGAAACGGTTTAACTCGAAACGCTCTGCCAGGCATTCAGTACGAAGTTGGCATACGTTTTCCTCACCGATCAATGCCTGAAGGATAAGGACGAGCGTGGATTTGCCTGTGTTGGGCTTCCCATCAAGGATCAGCAACCGCTGAGGCAGGTTTTGCCCAAACAGCGCCAGCCCAACCCATTTTTGTACCAAAAGAATATCCTCCGGAGTCAGTGCGGGTTCAAGAAACTCGCTTAGGAAGCGGGGGCAGGGGGCTTCGCTGTCATACGTGATGGGCGACTGGTTTCTCGAGTAATATTCGGGGCTGAAATCTGTGAATTGAATATCCCCATCCTCCTGGAACCGGAGCATTCCGTTTGAGACGTGAATCGCGGAACGCTTGTCATTGAAGACGCCTCGCTTTTCCACGACACCTTTCAGACCGGAGACGATCTGAGTCGCATTATGGACTGTTATCTTGTTTTCCAACGATCCAAGGGAAAGTTCCTTCGAAACCTTAAGCATACGGGATGAGACAGCCTCACGAAGACTTTCCGGGGATGTTCGCGTCCAAAGACCTTTTGACGTGTCATAGCGGTAGAAGTATTTCTCGCTCGAGTCGTATATGATGCGATTTTCCAGAGCATACAGCCCGGCCCAAAATCGCTCGTTAATTGTACGAACACCCCCCTGTTCTGTCGTGTAATAGGGCGCCCCATAATTTTGTTTTAAGGCCGCAAAATCGCTGTTTTCACTGGCCGGCTTCTGTGATGTCTGCTTCCAGGGCAAAACCAAATCGGCCGGCCACTTTATCTCGTTAAAGCGGATAGTAATCGGTTTGGATTGATTCAGTATTTGATAATCGCAACCGCTTGGATGGACACCACTGATAACTGTCTGCCCACCATCGGCCCGCCACTCACCAAAGTCCTGTCCACCCCCAGTTTTTAGCTTATGGGTTTTGGGGAACTCACCCCGGATTCTCACCCATAAATTACAACCGCGCCGGCCTTTGCTGCGCAATGTGGCCTGCAAATTCGGGTTTAAACGGATGAACGGCTCAACACCCCGATCATCGTCAATGTCAATACTGCACACCCCATTCGAGGGCTTACCCAAAAGGACCCCGATGTTGCCTTGCTGCAGTGCTTGTTTGTACGGAATATCCTGGCTGGTTGTATTCCCGGAAATGTCTTTCCTAGAGTAGGTGATCTTAAAACCGTCCGCCTGTGTTTGATCCGGAGTAAGCTGTTGCCAGCCCTTGAAGCACGGACACTTCTTTTTGTGCGGAATCGGCAGGAGCACAGTGTCAGCTCCCAGTAGTTCCGTGATTCGATTGAAGGTATCACCGGCATTAGGATTTAATTTCATTTTCAATCAAATCTATCGACTGGGCTGGGATATTATCGCAAATCGTCCAACGGTTCATAATTGAACCTCTACTCCGTCTTCCTTAAAAAGATCGCTAGAGTTGATTGACTTAATGTCGGCGTCGTTGGTGCTAAAGAATTGAACAAGCAACTCTTTAGTCCTTCCTTTAATGCACGCATTTTCTTGAGCGATTTCTTCTAATAACTCGAGATGCTCCTTGTAACTTGTCATGTTTGACTTTGGTCGGTGGCTGTCCTGTCTCTAATCAAACGGAATCTCATCGCACCGTTCGTGACAAATGCGGATGTATTTGACTACCTCTCCTAGAAACAAGGTTGTTGAAGGAGCCAATTTGATTACTTTACCTCTCCATTCACTTGTTTCTGGGCCGTATAACTCAGCCAACATGTTGACGTTTGTTTTGTCTAAGACCATCAGGCTGGGGGTTTCAAAAAACGCCAGTACTAGCCTCTCATCCTCTCCTTCTTTCTCGGCTGTACAGCCGCTAATGGTGATGCATGAAGTCCGACCTTTAAGATCGTCTGCCTTCATATAAGAACTTCGATATATGTCTGTATATTCCATATTCAGTTTCTTTTATTTTGTTTACTTTTTAACTCAAACCATCCACTCGGAGGGCCGAGTTTCAACTCCGCTTTGTTGCGGTCGTTGAAAGTGTTTTCGGTTCAAGGTGGATTTCATGGTCAGTCTTTACTCCGCTTCTTTAAAAAGTTTTCGTACTCCTCCCGTCGTACACGCTTCACCTTGTGTCCCAAATGAATGACCGGAAATAGGCTGCCCCTCGCCCATCTTCGAACCTGGCGGATGCGATCTGCGCCTCCTCAGTGATTTCACCAAAAGTCAGGCGTTAGTGGTGGATGCTTGTAGGACACGGTTGATCCCGTCCAATGGGTATCTCACCATCTTGGTTCCGAGGGTAATCTTGGGGAGAATTCCTCTTGAAGTTAGGTTCTCAACGGTTCTGGTTGAAACCTTGAGAAGTGCTGCGACTTCCCTTTTAGTAAGGAGATCGCCCGTCGTTTGTGCATGGATCGTTTCCATGCCCGAGAGTGAGCCGTAATTCTTGTTTGCTGTCGTTTGGAATCTTATTCAGAGAATAATTCCAAACGGTCAGCGGAGAAGTAGCAGAGGGTTTTCTAGTGAAGAAATTTGGGATAAATGGAATTTATATTACTCGCCATTTTCTTGTAGTTATTTGTTATATCCCCTTCGTACACTCTGCGGGCATCGTTCAATTGGAAAACTTCGTCAACCAAAAACTGCCTATCTTTACAGTGCCTTTTTTTAATCAGCGTTTTAATTGCTTTAGCTTTGAAGGGAATGCTCCCGTCTTCTTGTATTTCCCTAACTGCTAGGTAATCTCTCCACTCGGTTTTTGTTCCAAATGGATCAGAAGCTTTTTTAGGCAAATCTGCCTTGATTTGCTTGATGAGAGGCTTGAATGCATCATCAACAGCTTTCTTGGTATGTAGGTGACGGGGGACAGCAAAAACTCTGTATTGTTCCTTCAAATTATCGGCTTCTAGAGCTTTATCTAATCCAAACCCATCTAACTCACCCTTTCTGATTAATTCGCTTAAATTCAAAGCATTGAAAAAATGGGTCTCATATGGGGATGGGGCATCACTTCTGTCTTTTGTAACAGAGTTTAATGGCCGTGAATCAAACTGGCGGTACTGGTACATGAAGTTCCGCTTGAACCCCTTATTAGCCGAACGCCAATCCGTTTTTAGAGTAAGCCAATTCTTGCTAGCTTCGCACTCCCTCAACTCCGCTAGGTCATCAACCTTGTCACCCTTGGCACGCATGATTTCTGGCCCCCAACTGAAAGGGTGTTCTATCCCACCTTGGCCGTCCTCTTCTATGATTATTGGCATCGGGAACATCCACTGCAGGGCTGTCCCTGCTAAGGGATGTTTGGAGTTGATCTCCTCAAATTTGTTGTGGAGTTCAGAAATGGCTTTGTCTCTGTTCTCCTGTTTTACCCTTTTATTTTTTGACCGCTTGTACTTTTCAGAAAACCATTGGACATCCTTTCCAAACTCTTCGTTGAATTGAAGCAGTGTCCAAATCTTACCAGAGTTGATCTCATTTTTCGGAAGCGTTGCAGGATTAAACTTCATTAGATGGCGTTGCTGATTGGGATGATGTTCTTTTCGCCGGTTGGCAATATGGAAAACCATGCTTTGGCTTCCTCGGGTGTGACTAGTTCTCGGTAGTTCTTGAAAATGATGCTCTCAGAGTTTCCGGCTTCGATTGCCACCTTGTGGGCGTTCTGAGTTTCCGCCAAACGGTATGAGATGTAGGAGTGCCGTAGCGCATTCTTTTTCCACTCCGGTTCGGTGAAGTAGCCTTGTAGCTCCCTAGCGGTCCGAACGTCTGACATCACTGCCGCAGCATATTTATTTGTCTCTGCATAGTATGCGACTTTGCCTGTTCTGGTTGAGTAGGGTTTTAACCAAGCCACGGGCGCATCGCAGAGTGGAACAATGCGTCTGGACCTTGTCTTCGCATTAGAGACAGCGATCTTTACCATTTTCCTTTCAAGGTCGATGTCAGTCCAGTCCAGTCTATTTATCTCGGCTGTGCGAATTCCTGCAAAGCCACCCAAAACCAAAGTTGGTATCAGCTCGGGTCTGGTTGCATTGAGCATCTCGGCGAACTCACTTGGTGTCCATATGTTGATCTCACTTGGGTTGTCTTTTGGAAGCTCCATCCCTTTGACCTGATCAAGAAGTTCAGCAGAGATGCACTTCCTCCTTACCCCAAACTGAATGAGGGTGTTGATCAGTTTCCAGTAGTTGCGCTTTGTTCTCGGTGTGGTGGGATTCCCCCTGCGGTCTACCATTGAGTCAATGTACTCCTGTAGAATGGGGAAGTTCAGTTCATGCGCATTTATTTGTAAGTCTTTGCCGAACCTCCTCAGCCGTCTAAGTGTTCTGATGTAGTCGTCGCTTAGGTTGGACTTCTCTTTGACTGCGATTAGTTCTTCGACAAGTTCAGCCACAGTGGCCTGCCTTTCAATGGCTTGGTTTCTGCGGACGTAATCCTTGGCTACCTGTTCTAATGAGGTGTGGCTACCCTGAAGTATGCTCTTGGCGGCTGCGTACTCCTGAATTGCAACCACCAGAGAGGGAGAGCCATCCAACTTTTGCAGTATCGATTTGGCTTCCACATAGGCTGCCCTATCCAGCCCCGTAAGCTTGAGGGCTTCGGTTTCATTGTTACGGATTTTGTTTAGGACCGATCTAGCATGAAGCTTGGCCTTGTTAAGGTCGGAGAATTTCTTGTTTTGCCTCTTCCCTCCCAAGTAGTACCTAACGGCATATTGCGGCAGGTAGTGTTTTAAGGCGTGGCCGGTAGCGGGATCGGTGCACTTTGAATCTACCCAAGTCCCATAGATTTTGACGCTGACGGAGCCATCCTTAACGAGGAGAGGTTTCGGTCCGATGGGGTGTTTGTCGGGCTTTGAGGTGACCAATTGCTTCGCCTGCATGCGCCAATGTGGTCCGTAATGGGTCCGTAATCAATAAGATTCCACCAAACACCAATAAAATATGGTGGGCGAAGAGGGATTCGAACCCCCGACCAACGGTGTGTAAAACCGCTGCGCTACCACTGCGCCATTCGCCCACCCGGAGAGATGTGTCGGCCGAATGCCGAACGTAGGGCGGGGATTCTCTACAATTTGCCTTTGAGAACAAGCGATTTAATTCAGCAGTTTATTGAAACGCCGATTACTCCACCAACTTCAACCGATAGTATTGCTTCTGGAAAAGCGCTTCACGCCAATCAGTGAATTCAACCGAGCTTCCGGTGCCTTGGACTTCGCCAAGCTCACCCCATTGTTTCAAGTCATGTGTGACTTCAATTATGTAGGTTAAGCCCGATATACTTTCGAAGTTAAGGGAGAATGGAGAGGCGGATTTGCTGAAGGTGTTAATTTCTAATTCCCCCTGAATTATTACAGGCAAACCTCCAAACGTTTCGCCAAAGCCAGTTGCGCCCACTGGCACTGTAATCGTCGCCCCAAT
>Ga0257109_1000168_pt1 | contig 19710 bp, 14 predicted proteins | sample LP_taG_8_FD_191566 | JGI IMG/M metagenome (GOLD analysis project Ga0257109, IMG submission 191566) | Marine microbial communities from Northeast Subartic Pacific Ocean, Canada - LP_J_2011_P26_2000m | ecosystem: Environmental > Aquatic > Marine > Oceanic | place: Canada: Northeast Subartic... | reverse complement strand
ACAGATGAAATAATTGCTGCTGGAGGCTTTGATGTACCATTGACCTCCGGTGCTCACGCCATGTACATGGCCCCAAGAGAAATTTGGGGTGCACGCTTGACCTACAAATTCTAAGTTGAGCTGAATGATAATAAAGGACGGGCTTTGGCCCGTCCTTTTTTTTGTCTACGCAGAGGAGAAATTGATATAATTTTATCCATGACCCAAACAAGAATACTTCCAATGGTAAGGCAAACCAAGATCACCAAATGAACCGCAACGTTATTGTCAGTTGTGCGGTAACCGGCTCGGGTGACTCGGTTGGCAAGCATCCTGCGATTCCAGTGACTCCTGAGGAAATAGCAACAGCTGCGATTGAAGCTGCCAAAGCTGGGGCTGCAATTGCCCACATTCACGTTCGAGAGCCTGCTAGCGGTAAACCAAGTCGGCGGGTGGAACTTTACCGAGAAGTGGTGGAGCGTATTCGTAGCAGTGATATCGATGTGATTATTAATCTCACCACCGGCATGGGGGGTGATCTTTTTCTCGGTCCCGACAATGAACCGATGAATTTCAGTGCGGCTACGGACTGCGTTGGTATGATGGAGCGGATCGAGCACGTTGAGGAACTCCTGCCGGAAATCTGTTCGCTCGATTGCGGTTCGTTCAACTATGGGGAAGGTAATTACGTCTACATTTCGACACCAAATATGCTGGAACAGGGAGCCAAAAGGCTGCAGGAAATTGGTGTTAAACCGGAACTCGAGGTATTTGAATTGGGTCAATTGTCATTTGCCAAACACATGCTGACACAGGGACTTCTTGACAGTCCGCCTATGTTCCAAGTGTGTCTTGGTATTCGCTGGGCCGCTGAGGCCAATACCGCTTCGTTCAAGACCATGGTGGATGCTTTACCAGAGGGTTGCAACTGGGGTGGATTTGGTGTTGGTGCGATGGAAATGCCAATGGTTGCACAAGCGGTATTACTCGGAGGCAATGTCCGGGTAGGGCTTGAGGACAATCTTTATCTGGAAAAAGGTGTGTTTGCATCCAATGCTCAATTGGTAGAGAGGGCTTGCAATATAATTCAACTCATGGGATGTTCGATGCAGACGGCTGCAGAAGCAAGAGACACTTTAGGCCTTAGAGATCTCTCGTAAATGACAATACTTATGAAGGTTTTCCAATGAATCTAGTACAAAAGAGCGTGGCACACCCGTGGATGTGTGACGTATTAGGCCATCTTACCACCCGCCATTATGTAGCCATGTTTGACGATGCGGCTTATCACTTATTATACAAAGTCTTTGGATGGACCGGATCCAGTGATGCAGATGGCAAGATTGCTTGGGCCGATGTTCGACATGTTATTGATTACCAAGCAGAGGTAGCAGCTGGGGATCTTCTTGAGATCCATGCTGGCCTTACTAAAATCGGCACCAAGTCAATCACGGTTTTTTACGAGATGAGAGATCTCGGCAGCCATGAGGTGGCTGCCACACTTGAATGCACCAGTGTGCTCTTCGATTTACAGACCCGAAAATCCATCAAGATCTCCGAGCCACTTCGGGAATTGGCGTCGAAACACTTGATAGAAAAAACAGACAGCGACAGTGAATAACCAGGCACGGATCGTTATTGTCGGTGGCGGCATTATGGGTGTTTCACTGCTGTATCATTTGGCAGAAGAAGGTTGTGATGACCTTCTTCTGATTGAGAAAGGCGAACTGACATCAGGGTCCACTTGGCATGCTGCCGGGCAATGCCCCAGTATGGTCGGCAACTACAACCTTGCAAAAATTCACAATTACGGCAACTGGCTGTATTCACGGTTGGAGGAACTGACGGGCCAGTATGTCAGTTGGCATGCCTCCGGCGGTATTCGTTTAGCTTTAACACATGAAGATATTGATTGGTTTCATTACATGAAAGGTATCGCTGACAATGTTGGGTTCCACATGGAAATTATTGATGCTGAAAAAATCAAACAGATCAACCCTTTCATAAATACAGACGGTGTGCTTGCAGGCGCATGGACGCTCGATGACGGGCATGCAGATCCGGCAGGGCTCACCAACGCAATGGCACTTGGGGCGACTAAAATGGGTGCCAGTATCCAACGACACAATCGTGTTACTGACATCAAAGCCATGCCTTCGGGCGAGTGGCAAGTGGTTACAGAAAAAGGCAACATCATTGCTGAAACGGTTGTCAATGCAGCAGGCTGCTATGCCCGACGGGTTGCGCAAATGGTTGGCAGGGATTTACCCATAGTAAACATGCAACACCACTACATAGTAACCGGGCCTGTGGAAGAATTTTCCGAGCGTGATCAAGAGATTCAAGTTATCCGAGACCCAAGAGCGTCCTCGTATCTTCGACAGGAACAAAAATCGGGTCTGATTGGCATTTATGAACAAGCCAATATGACGGAAGCTTGGGCACCGAGTGGTTTACCTCCTTGGGAATCCGACAGCGAGCTTTTCTCAGACGACCTACCACGGTTGATGCCTTGGCTCGAGCACGCCATGGAACGCATGCCGTTGTTTGAGGATGCAGGTATTAAACAGGTGGTGTGTGGGGCCATCCCGCATTCGTCAGATGGCGCACCCTTGCTGGGACCGGTTACTGGGTTGAAGAACTTCTGGAATTGTTGTGGTGCGTCGTTTGGTATTGCTCAGGCTGCCGGTTGTGGAAAATACCTTACCCAATGGATGCTGTACGGAGACTCCGAGATCAACATGACTGGTTTTGATTCACGACGCTATGGCGATTATGCCGATAAGAGTTATATGAACGCCAAAGGTTTCCAAGATTACCAGAGGACCTATTTTACCCCAATGCCAGGTGAGGAATTGCCGGCTGGACGGTCTCGACGAAAGAGCCCCTTGTATACAAAACTTAAAGACAGAGGTTGTGTCTTCACAGAGACCTTCGGGTGGGAGCGGCCCAAGTGGTTTTCATTGGATGGTCGTGAGGAAAATTACAGCCGTCGACACAACAACGTGTTTGATGTGGTGCGCGCTGAGTGTTTCGCTGTGCGTGAGCGTGTCGGTATTCTGGATTTAACGGGTTTTGCCAAGTACGACGTTACCGGTTCCGATGCAGAATCCTATTTAAACCGTATATGTGCCAATACAATGCCAGCAAAACAAGGTGGCATGGTGCTTGCACATGTTCTCTCTGATGCAGGCAGAATCGGCGCGGAAATGACCATCACTCGTTTGGCTGACAATCAATTCTATGTGCTTTCCGCTGCCGGGGCGGAACTTCGAGATTTGGATTATCTCACCCAAGCGAGGACTGCTGAAGAAGACGTTGATATCGTCAATATTACCAATGATCGGGGCGTACTGATTCTTGCAGGCCCAAGATCACGGGAGGTGTTGGCTAAAGTCACAGAAGAAAAATTGGACAACGCTTCGTTCCGATGGTTGAGCGGAAAAGAGATGCAAGTAGCTGGATTGTCTACTCGGGCACTCCGAGTCAACTATGTCGGCGAGTTGGGCTGGGAGTTGCATCCACCAATGGAACATATGGAAACAATCTTCGATGCCCTGTGGCAAGCAGGAGAAGAATTTGGTATCACAAACTTTGGTCTTTATGCCGTGGACAGTCTGAGAATGGAAAAAGCTTACCGAGGTTGGGGTGCCGAGTTGACCAATGAAGTGACAATGATTGATGCTGATATGGAGCGTTTTATTAAATTGGACAAAGCCGATTTTGTCGGTAAGGAAGCAACCCTCCGCCAACAACAAGAGGAACGTTTGTTTCAATTGGTGTATTTCGAGATTGAAGCCACCGATTCAGATGTTCACGGAGGCGAACCCATTTTTATTGCTGACAAGTGCATCGGCATAACCACCTCGGGAGGTTACGGTCATTTCGTGCAAAAAAGTCTCGGCTTTGGCTACGTAGATCCAGGAAATTCTGCACCTGGTACCGAACTGGATGTGGACCTGCTCGGTGCGCGTTGTCGAGCGACGGTATTGAAAGATCCTGTTTATGATCCAGAAAATAAACGTTTGAGGGCATAGGTTATAAATGTCAGAGATTAGAAAGTTTCAACTAGAGGTTACCGACGCAGTCTTGGATGATTTGAAAAAACGCCTGTCTATGACGCGTTGGCCAAACAAAGAAACCCCTGAAGATTGGAGCCAAGGAATTCCACTGGGGTATATGCAAGAGCTTTGCGACTATTGGCAACACGAGTACGATTGGCGTGCTCGCGAAGAACGGCTCAACCGATTTCCACAATTTATCACAGAAATTGATGGGGTGGATATTCACTTCATTCACCTGCCTTCGGCACACGAGAATGCACGGCCCTTAATCATAACCCACGGTTGGCCCGGATCTGTTGTTGAATTTCACAAGGTCATTGAGCCTTTGGCGGATCCAACCGCGCATGGTGGCAATACCGAAGATGCATTTCATGTTGTGGTGCCATCATTACCTGGATACGGGTTTTCAGGAAAGCCTGAAGTCACCGGTTGGGGCATAGAAAAGATTGCTGATATCTGGGGTGCATTGATGGCTCGTCTTGGATACGATCATTATTTTGCTCAGGGAGGTGATTGGGGGGCAATGGTGACCACCCATATTGGCTTGCAGGATAAAGAGCACTGTGATGCGATACACCTAAATATGCCAGTTGTCATACCGGATGCAAATACCATGGCAGAGCTGACACCATCTGAACAGGCATCTCTGATGTCAATGAAGTTTTATCAGGATTGGGATTCTGGCTATTCCAAACAACAAAGTACAAGACCGCAAACAGTGGGATACGGCTTGGTGGATTCCCCAAGTGGTCAAGCGGCATGGATTATAGAAAAATTTTATCAGTGGACAGATTGTAACGGTCACCCTGAAAATGCAATCAGCCGTGATGAATTATTGGACAACGTTATGATGTATTGGCTAAGTAAATCAGCAGCCTCATCAGCACGTTTGTACTGGGAGAGCTTTAAGAACCCGCCACAGGATGAAGTGGATATCCCGACTGGATGCAGTATTTTCCCAAAAGAAATAGTTCGTCCTTCAGAACGATGGATTCGAAAACGATTCACCAATCTTAAATATTACAATGAGTTGGAAAAGGGCGGACACTTTGCAGCCTTTGAACAACCCGAAATCTTTTTGCAAGAAATCCGGACTTACTTTAGATCACTCCGTTAGAACAAGGATTGCAGATTAATTATTTTTTCTCTTCGGCAGCTTTCTTAATCGAATCTGCTGTTTGTCCAAACATCATCTTGAGACTTTCTTTTGACTGATTAGCACTGGGATTTATGTATTCTTTCCCAAGATCAATACCTTTTCTTACAGCGGGTCTATTTTTTATGACATCGAACCAGCGCCGTAAGTTGTCAAAAGCATCCAAATTCACACCAAATCGTTTGTACATCAGCACCCAAGGGAACGCTGCCATGTCGGCAATAGAATAATCTCCTGCAAGATATTCACGATTTTTCAGGACCGTGTCCATAACCCCCAACAACCGATCGTATTCATTCTTGTAGCGTTCTGTTGCGTAAGAGTGGTCACCTGGGAAATTTGGCGCGTAGTTGACAAAATGACTTACTTGACCTGCCATGGGGCCGAGACCACCCACCTGCCAAAACAACCACTCAAGTACGCGAAATTTTTCCACAGGTGTTTGAGGAAAAAATTTACCGGTTTTCTCGCCCAGATACATCAGTATCGCTCCCGATTCAAAAACACTGACTTGTTTACCATCCGGGCCTTTATGATCAACGATTGCTGGCATGCGATTATTGGGGCTAATGGCCAGGAACTCAGGTTTAAACTGATCCCCTTTGCCCAAGTTCACAGGAATAACATTGTAAGGAGTTGAAGTCTCTTCGAGCATGATGGAAATTTTCCAACCGTTTGGAGTGGGAGCATAATAAAGATCGATCATAATTGATTATCCTATTAGAATTGGTGTGAAAATAAAAAAAATAAATCTTCTTAATTCTAAATGATTTGATGAAATTTTTTTCCATAGCTTTGCTTATTTATCTCCAAATTGGTTTGGCAGGGGAATTATTATTCGCATCAGTAGTTATCGACGATAGGTTATACAAAGCTACGATCACCAGAGACGTCTGGGGAGTACCGCATGTGTTTGGTAAAACAGATGCAGATGCAGCATTCGGAATAGCTTTTGCCCATGCTCAAGACGATATTAAAAACCTCACCGATAATATCAGACTATATCGGGCCGAAATGGGCCTCAAACAAGGGCTGAAAGGGGTTGTTTCAGACTATCTTATCAAAGCTTTGAAGATCAGGGAGATGGTTGTAGAAGGTTATGAAGATAAGCTTAGCAGTCAAGTAAGAGAGGTCATTGAAGGCTATGTCGCAGGCTTAAACTATTGGGTTGATTTGCATCCAAACAGAGATTACCAAGCGCTGTTTCCAATCACTAAGTACGATATTGTTTCAGGTTTTGTTATTCAAAACCTCTTTTTTTCCGGTGTGGTAAGCGCCATAGAAAAACTCCAATCCATGGAAGCGCCTGGGTCAAAAAGAATTGCTATGAATCAAAACACTATTATCCAATCTGCAGATTTAGTGCTTGGATCAAATGCATTTGCAGTTGGCCCTACAAAAACCGACGATGGTTCAACCCGATTAATCATTAATTCACATCAACCTTTGGAAGGTTCATTGGCATGGTATGAAGCTCATATTACCAGTGAAGAGGGATGGAATATGATGGGAGGGCTGTTTCCAGGGTCGCCTTTTATCTTTGTGGGGTTTAATGATGATTTGGGTTGGGGATTCACTGTCAATAGACCAGATTTAACCGATGTTTATACATTGGAGATTAATCCAAAGAATAAAAACCAGTATTTATTGGATGGTCTTTGGGTCAATTTTGACATCAGAACTTTAAAACTCCCAACCAAATTGTTCGGTCCTTTCAGATGGACCATAAGAAGAAAAGCAAAGTATTCGGCACACGGCCTTGTTTTTGAAACTAAATCAGGAGTGTATGCAGTCCGTTTTGCAGGGATGAACGACATAACTCAGGTTGAGCAATGGTACAGGATGAATAAGTCGACGAGCATGGAAGAGTGGCTGGAAGCAATGAGGATACGCTCAATTGTTTCCTTCAATGCAGTTTATGCTGACAGAAAGAAAAATATTCTTTTCTTGCATAATGCTGCCAGTCCTGTCCGGGAAGAATCAATAGACTGGACACAACCCGTAGACGGCACTAAATCTGCTCTCATCTGGAATAAACTGGTGCCCTTGGAGCAATTGCCATTGATCATCAATCCTTCTTCAGGGTGGCTAGCGAGCAACAACCAAGATCCTTTTAAAGTAACCTCAGAGGAAAGCAACTTGAATCCGGAAGATTATTCAAAGACTCTCGGACTGCAAACCAGAATGACGAATAGAGCCTACAGAGCCCTTGAGTTATTCACTGCTTACGATGTTGTTTCTGAAGAAACCTTACTGGATATTAAGTTTGATCATCAGTATTCATTAGATTCCAGATCGTACAAGTACATTGAAACTATTTTTAAAGAAATATTTGATGATACAGACCTCCAGGAAGCACAGGCTGTATTAAAAAGATGGGATCTCAAGACAAATCTTGATAACCGATCCGCAACCCTGGGGACCTGTGTTTTAGGTCCTGAATGGTTGGCTGAGCAAAATGACCAGGATCCACCCAAGCCACTGAGTGTTTTCAAGAAATGTGTCAAAGATATAAACAAGTCATTTAAACGAATAGATCCATTGTGGTCGGAAAGAAATTTACTCTTCAGGGGAGACAAAAGGGTTCCTGTGCAAGGAGGGCCTGATACACTCAGGGCAATTTATGGTAGAGTGCAAGAAAATGGCCAACTAAGAGCAGTAGCAGGGGACGGTTTGGTAGTTTTAGTGGAGTGGGATGCGAATGGTGTGCTTACAAGTAAGAGTATTCATCAATACGGAAGTGCTACGCAAGATGAAACTTCTGTTCACTTCGACGACCAGATGATGCTCTATGCGAATGAACAAATGAAAGAAACCTTCTTTGATACTGTTGAACTAGAGAAACACACCGAGACCAAAATAACCATACCTTAGAAAGGATGGTTAGTTTAGTGGAATAGGAGAGATGGCAGAGCGGTCGAATGCGCACGCTTGGAAAGCGTGTAAGGGTTTATAGCCCTTCGAGGGTTCGAATCCCTCTCTCTCCGCCATTCGATAGTAACGTGATAGTCTATAAGCGATGAATAGAAGAAATTTTTCAAAACTTTTGGCGTTACTGGCAATTTCTCCGAATCAAGGGTTCGGGAATATAAGCAAGAAAGATAAAATTATTATCATAGGTGCTGGAATTGTTGGCTCTTCAATTGCTTATCATCTGACAAAAATGGGAGCTGAAGTCACTGTGATTGAACGCGATCAACCGGCAGCCCATGCGAGTGGCAAGAATTTTGGTTGGCTGCATGCTTCTTATCCCACAAAACCATACAACTTCCATCACTTATTGGGATTGAGTTTACTCGCATACAAAAAACTGGAAACTGAAATTGGTATTGATATTCATTGGGGTGGTTCTCTTGAATGGCACGCTTCAAAAGAGAGTCAAAAAATCCTTACAGAGGAAATAAAAGTTCAGCAAGGTTTTGGTGTCCCGATTCAAATGATTAGTGGCGAACAAGCACATGAGCTTGAACCTAACGTGCAGTTTGACAAAGAAGCAAGAATGGCTTTCTCTCAATCAGATGGTGCTGTTGATGCAAATGAGGTTGTCAATAAATTTCTTGAAAAAACCATCAATCTAGGGGGCCAAGTTCTTTATCCAGTGACTTATGAAAATGTAATTGTTAAAGAAGGGAAAATCGTTGCTGTCAGGACATCTATTGGAGAAATAGAAGCTGACCGGGTAGTTTTTGCTTGTGGTGATGATACCGATGAATTACTTAATATCGATGTTCTCAAAACATCTGAACCAGAAATCATTCTCAGAACCCAACCAATGAAAAAAATCATTGATCGTGTGCTTGTGATGCCAAGCTTCCACATCCATCAACAACATGATGGAACAGTGATAATTGGTGAACAAGCAGGTGCGCCCATATCTCATCTGAACCGTCTTGCCATGAAACCTGAATCGTTTCCTAGTGCAGCATATGAAATACAGCATGGCGAACGTATTCTGGCTATTGCACAACAATTTGTCCCTCAATTGAAAACAGTTAAAATGGAAGAAGTTGTTATTGGTTGGATACCTTCGACACACAATGGAGGTCCTGTGGTGGGTCATCTTAAGAATATCCCCGGCGCCTACCTAGCGACAACGAACAGCGGAGTTACCCTTGCCCCTATCATTGGGGAGTTAGTCGCAATGGAACTGCTTGACGGAACAGAAACAAACTTACTGGCTGACTTTCATCCCGATCGTTTCATTTAAAAAAAATAATAAGTAACACTTAAATTTCTACATATAAAAATAAGATAGTAGATAATTAATACTTTAAACTTTTCAACATAAGAAACAATCAGCGTACTCTAATAGGTATGAAAAAACTTATCCTAATTGCAGGGCTACTCTACTTCTCGAATGGTTTCTCATCAACTCCTCCTGATATAGACAGTTTTAGAAATTCCATCGAGAAGTTTGAATCTGAACAATTTATAAAATTCAAAGCAGACCCTGCTCAACGACCTGATGCAGATATGAATGAGTTATATGGATCTGTGAATGGTGATAATGTATTTGAATACCTCACTGTGCTGACTAACTTCTCAGTTCAAAGCAAAGAAGATGGCAATGCTTTATGGGGGAGAATTGCTGGTTCTGTCTATGAACAGAGAGCCACTGAATATGTTGCCTCTAAATTTAAAGAGTGGGGCATGGAGCATGTTCGTATACAAGAATTTAATCTAACGAGTGGAGACTGGCATCTTGAAAAAGCAGCACTTCAAGTACAGGTAGGTAATAGCACTGATGCATGGGTTAATCTTGGAACTACAACTACCCCTTATCCTTCTGGTGTTACCTCAGATGAAGGTATTTTGGCTCCTTTGCAATATGTCGGTCTTGGCACTATTGCTGATCTTCGTGGACGTGATTTATCTGGGAAAATAATTTTGCTTCACGTAAGAGCATTCGAGGATGTTCTCTACCATAGTGGATTGGAATCAGCAAAACGAATAGCAAAAACAACGGGTGCAGCTGGAATGATTCTTTGGATGGATCTTCCTGGTAATGAAAAATACGCAACCCAGTTATTTGATGGGCATAAATGGATAGACCAAATTCCATGGGTCACCATAGGATATGAAGATGGGCTGTATCTTCGCAAGCTTATTGAATCTTTACCTGAAGGTGAATTACCAATTGTTAGATTAACGGTAAACGGAGAATTGAAAACAGAGGGAATATCACAAAACTTGATTGCTGAGTTACCTGGAACGACAGATGAAACTCTAGTTATTACTGCTCATATAGACGGATATTGGAATGCAATTTTGGACAATGGTTCAGGAGTATCAATTTTAATGGAGATGGCAAGATATTTTGCCAATATTCCTAAACAAGAGCGTAAAAGGAGAATTGTTTTTCTCATCACAGGAGACCATGAATTAATGGGTTCAGGAGGCTCTGTAGTTTTTCAAAAAATGAATCCTGACATCGTTAATAATTCTATTCTTGCCTTACAAATCGAACATCTTGGTGGTCCTGGAATTGTTAACTTTTTTAACACCGCTCAATTAACAAATGCCAATGCTCCTTTATCAATTTTTGTGAGCAATAGTAATAGGAAGCTTCTTAATATCTTAGTAGAGACAGCAAATAACTTTGGCCTAGTTTTGAAAAATCTTGCGTTAAAAGGTACAGCAGGTGATGTAGATGGTTTAACTAGTATTCCAAGTTTTGGATATATATCCACTGGGTGGGTCTATCACAGTACAGCTGATGATCTAAAATACTATTCGCCAATAGAATTAGCTATATTGACCCGTGCTCATCTACAGATAATAGATAAGGTTAATGAATTAGATTTAGATGAAATTAAACTTGAAAATAAAGAAGATGTTTTACCTATTTACTATTCACCAGGTTTAAATGAATTATTATCTTCTTGGTAACATGAAAGAGACGGTTCGAATCCCTCTCTCTCCGCCACTAAGCTCTGAAACCACTTAATGTAATCCCTGATTATTAATTTCATACATTTCCGCAAGAATTTCACTTATAGTTTATAAATAAATTTACTAGTCTAGGGTTTAGGAGAATTTAATTATGCTAAATAAATCAATACTCGCTTTCGTTATAATTTTTTCCCTTGGAATTCAAGCTAAGAACCTAGAACCAATAAGCTACTGGGATATTCAATCGGCCAGTAGCCCTATCGCAAGCCCAGATAATTCACTTATTATCTTCTCAAAAAAATATATTGATAAAAAGAATGATGATTTTATAAATGAGATTTGGGTGATGAAACAGGATGGATCTGATAAAAGATTCTTCGCTAAAGGAGAAAATCCAAAATGGTCGCCAGATAGTTCACAAGTTGCTTATGTTAAAAGTGACGACAACGATACTTCCCAGATTTATATTAAATATCTTAATAATGAAACAGAATCCAAGATTACTAATCTTGAAAAGGAAATAAAAGATTTTGCTTGGTCTAAAGATGGAAAGTTCTTTTCATTCTCTTCATTTAATGAATACGAATCAGACTGGAAAATTGACATTCCTGGTAAAGAAGAAGGAGTTGACTACTCTTGGACTAGTGACCCAAATGTTGTAACCAGCATGCATTGGAAGTCAGATGGAGAAGGTGAGCTTGAAAGTGGAGAAAATCATTTATATCTTGTTGGTTCAGATGGTGGCCCTGCTGTAAAAATCTCTGACTGGGGAAATGATTATGTTGACGATCTTCAATGGATAGATAATACAAATATTTTATTTACTGGAAATAGCTCGCTTAATGACCTTGTACCATCATGGCAACAAACAGCAATCTTTGTTTTAAATACTAAAAATAAAGAGCTTGATAAAATTTCACCTGAAATTGGAGTTTTCATGTCACCTAAGGCCTCAAAAGACGGGGAAAAGATTGTTTTCATTGGGCATCCAAGTCTGGATTATATAGATTTGGCTCTTGATGTATGGATAAATCATAAAAAAAATAATAAGGTTTTAGCAAATAACCTAAGCTCTTCTCCAGGTGAATTGTTTTGGGTCTCAGATGATAAAGTTGTATTTCATATTGATGAAAGAGGCTCATCTAAATTAATAGAACTTGATGTTAACAATCTAGACATGAAAGAAGTCATTCCAAGATTTAATGAGCAGTTTTATCTTTCTTCAGTATCAAATCAAAGTCTTTATGGAGTTTATGCTAACGCTAAAAGGCCAGGTGAAATAGCATCAGTTAACAAATCAAAACTTAATAAATTAACGGAGTTTAATGAACTAATTCTTTCTCAATATAATCTTGGAGAGACAACTGAAATCAATTACATGTCACCAGATGGAACAAAAATTCAAGGCTGGTATATCACTCCACCGAATTTTGATAAAAATAAAAAATACCCTTTGATTCTTGTAATTCATGGCGGTCCTCATGCGATGTACAGATCATCCTTTAATTATTTGTGGCATCAATTTGCGAGTGATGGATATGTAGTTTTGTATACCAATCCAAGAGGTAGTACTGGTTACGGAAGTGATTTTGCAAAAGCAATCGATAATGACTATCCAGGCAAGGGAGACCTATCTGACCTATTAGCAGGAGTAGATTACGTCACAGATATGGGATTTATTAACGAATCAAAGATGTATGTCCAAGGATGTAGTGGTGGCGGTATTTTAACAGCATGGGTAGTTGGTCATGATGATAGATTTGCAGCAGCCGCTTCTTTGTGTCCCGTAACAAATTGGATTTCGATGGTTGGAACAACAGATATACCTGCATGGACCTTTACATGGTTTGAAAAGCCATTTTGGGAGGATCCTACTGAGTGGCTAGAACATTCTCCTATTATGAGAACAGGATTCATAAAGACTCCTACTCTATTTATGACTGGAGTATTGGATATCAGAACACCTATGGCACAAACTGAAGAGATGTATATAGCGCTTAAAGAAGCTGGAGTAGAAACAACCTTGGTTCGTATGAATGGAGAGTGGCACGGAACAAATGAAAAAAAACCAACAAACTGGTTTAGAACCTATGGATACCTAAGTGAATGGTATGAGAAATACTCTAAAGATTAGTCTTCTTTATAATAATTGAAAAATTCTTATATCAGCACTTCTGACCCATTTAAATTTATGGCTTGTCATGAGAGATAGAACAATGAAAAGACTATTAACACTATCACTACTGCTCGTTGCTTCTAATGGCTGGGCAGAAGTTATAGTTATGGTCTACGAAGGAAATAACTTTGAGGAGTGTAAAGCTATAGCAAGCATTATTACTAATAATGATTCTGACTATAATAAATCAATGAAAACCTGTAATTCGCTATTGCCTCAAGCACAACACCGACAGTCGCTGCGACCACAATCGCGAGGGATCGATAATGTGGATAATGATGCTAGGCTGCATGGAGAGCAAACAAAAGGAGTTAACAGACCATCATGCAGACCACCTAATTGCTAGTTAAGTAATGAAAAAACTCATCCTCATATCAGCACTACTGCTCGTTGCTTTGGCTAAACTCCCTAAAAAGCGAAAAGCACTCGTGCTTAATGAGTGCTTCTCTTTGCTAAACCCTTGTGCAACCGCAAGTTTAGCGAAGCAATAATAACAATACTTAGCTTAAAGACCAAACTAAAAGGCAAGCAATTACAAATAATTCTTAATAAACTCCAATCCCACCTAAAAACCAACCATCCACCATCAACATTTGTGATATTTGACTGAGGTTTGTCGGAGGCTTTAGGTATGAATTCTGTTAATTTTTCTATAGCCACGTTGGTAGGTACTCTTGGTATATTATTCTCAATATAAGTAGCAGTTTTATCATTTTCTCGTATAATCGCCTTTTTTATTTACCACTATGAAATCTAACCAATTAAGAAACATTGCTATCATTGCCCATGTTGATCATGGCAAGACGACGTTGGTGGATAAATTACTCCAACAAACAAATTCCTTGGATCGAAAGAGTTTTTCTCAAGAGAGAATTATGGACTCTAACGATCAAGAAAAAGAACGAGGCATTACAATACTTGCTAAAAATACTTCAATTAATTGGAAGGATTATCGGATTAATATTGTTGATACTCCAGGTCATGTTGATTTTGGTGGGGAAGTTGAAAGGGTTCTTTCGATGGTTGATTCTGTCTTATTATTAGTGGATGCAGTTGATGGCCCTATGCCACAAACTCGATTTGTGACCCAAAAGGCATTTGAAAAAGGTTTAAACCCGATAGTTGTTATTAATAAAGTTGATCGACCAGAGGCCAGACCTTTTTGGGTTCTGGATCAAGTATTTGATCTATTTGATCGACTGGATGCAACAGATGATCAACTTGATTTTCCTGTTATTTACACTTCTGCATTGCAAGGAATCTCAGGTTTGGATCCAGAAAAATTAGATGACAATATGGATTCCTTACTAGAAATTATTACTACTAAGGTAAAACCACCAGAGGTCGATGTTAATGGATCACTTCAAATGCAAATCAGTGCATTGGATAGCAATAGTTATGTTGGCGTCATAGGTATAGGAAGAATTACTCGTGGAAAATTAAAGCCCAATACGAATGTTGTAATTATAGATCGAGAAGGCAATAAAAGAAAAGAAAGAGTTCTCCAAGTCATGGGTCATAAAGGGCTTGAAAGAGTGGATGTAGATCTCGCTGAAGCAGGAGACATTGTTTGCATCACAGGGATCAGCAAATTAAACATATCAGACACCATTTGCGATCCAGAGAATATCGAAGCTATGCCAGCATTGTCTGTTGATGAGCCAACTGTGAGTATGACTTTCCTTGTCAATGATTCACCATTTGCTGGGTTAGAAGGAAAATTTATTACTTCAAGAAAGATCAAAGAACGACTTGCTCAGGAGTTATTACATAATGTGGCACTCAGAGTCGAAGATAGCGAATCCTTAGATAGGTTTATTGTTTCAGGGCGGGGCGAGCTTCACTTATCTGTTCTCATTGAAACGATGAGAAGAGAAGGTTTTGAATTGGGTGTCTCTAGACCTGAAGTGATTCAAAAAGAAGTCGGTGGAGAGATTCATGAGCCTTATGAGCAGATTGTTATTGATATAGAAACTCAACATCAAGGTTCAATCATGGAGGAAATGGGGCCAAGAAAGGCTGATTTGAGAAGCTTAGAACCCAATCCTAATGGAAGAATAAAGCTTGAATTTATAGCTCCATCTAGAGGGATGATTGGTTTTCGTTCTCATTTTTTAACCCTAACAAGTGGAACTGGGATCATGACCAGTATTTTTGATCATTACGGACCAGTTAAGATTGGAGATATGGCTAAACGTCAAAATGGAGTTATGGTCTCTATGGTCCCAGGAAAAACCCTAGCCTATTCTTTGTTTAATCTTCAGAATAGAGGCAGTCTTTTTGTAGGCCATGGTTTGGATATTTATGAAGGGCAAGTTGTAGGTTTGCATTCAAGAAGTAATGACCTTGTTGTTAATCCAACTAAAGCAAAACAGCTCAATAATATCAGAGCTGCAGGAACAGATGAAAATCTTATATTGGTGCCTCATATAAAACATACACTAGAGCAGGCGCTTGAGTTTATTGAAGATGATGAATTGGTTGAGGTGACCCCAAAGTCAATTCGAATAAGAAAGAAAACAGGCTGGAAGCTTTAATTCTTTACTAAGGTATTGGTGTGCCATCACAAGTAAAAAACAGGTGTCTTTATCGGGTTTATGAGGCGATGAAAGCACACTAAATCATAAAAAAGTCCTTTTAAATCCCTCTCTCTCCGCCACTCCCACTCAATCGTTACCTAATAACTACAGTACTTCTAAGCCATGTCAGCTGGTTATACCAAGTTGCTTTTCACAAAAAGAAATAATCTCTCCTGCTACATCTATATCAAGTGTTTTTTCCAAACCTTCAATTCCAGGAGAGCTATTAACTTCCAAAACAAGTGGTCCTCTGTTACTTCTAAGGATGTCTATTCCAGCAACTGAAAGCCCTAATGCTCTCGCAGCTCTTACGGCTATGGCTCTTTCTTTCCTCGATATAGTGGTCGCTTCTGCTATACCTCCCTGATGTAAATTTGATCTAAAATCATCGCCCTGGCTTAATCTAACAATAGAGCCAATTACCTTTCCATCTATAACCAAGCATCTCAGGTCCTCCCCTTTGGATTCTTTTATGAATTCTTGAACTAAAAAATTCGCCTTTAGACCTCGAAAAGCACTTATTACAGCCTCTGCTGCTTTTTTAGTTTCAGCCAATATAACTCCTCTTCCTTGTGAGGATTCAATCAATTTTACGATCAAAGGAATGGTACCCACAACATCAATAATTCCTTTAGTATCTCTAGGAGACGAAGCAAAACCTGTCACGGGTATATCGATGCCTGCAGAAGCTAGTAATTGATGTGCCAAAAACTTATCTCTGGAGTTTGCTATTGCTTGTGGGTCATTAATAGAAGTTGCTCCTGTCAGTTGAAATTGTCTAGTCACAGCTAAGCCATAGGAAGTAATTGACGCTCCAATCCTAGGAATTACCACATCGTATTTAGGTAAGGGCTTGCCATCATAATAAATTTTCGGGTTATCAGTATCTACGTCTAAATAACATCTAGTAGGATTTATCTTCTCCACTTGATGACCACGAAGTTCACTTGCAATTTGTATTTTTTTTGACGAGTAGTTGTTTGGTTCTCTTGTAAGTAATGCTATCCGTAAAACTCTTCTAGATTTGGGAGTAATTTTCTTTCTCTTTCTGTATAAGTCTTTCCTTGGGCTACCATTCAAAAAACTTTCAGTTGGATGGACAGTCATACCTGGTTCAATCGCTGTCCTTCCCAAAAGCATCCTGTATTGCATACTTATTCGATCAGTTAGCGATATTTCTATCTCCCATTCTCTTCCAGCTAACTCTATTAAAGTCTTTATGCAATGCCTCTTTTCTGTTTTCCCATTAGAGCTGGTGACGTTTCTTGTGCCTATTAAGGGTGCTGAACAAGAAATCACTAGTTGTGGTTTTTCGGGTAGAGGTGATACCTCAAATCTTACGTATCGTCTTTTATTTACTTTAAAGACTTCAATGTGTTTGGCATGCAGAGCAGAAGTTAGAGCCCCCGTATCTACTTTTGCCTTTATTGCAGGAAGGTTGATGGAAGGCAGACTAATCCACTCTTCCCACCCAAGATCTATTTTATCTTTCACGACACGTATCATAGTTAATTAATAGCATTTTTCAACTTGTCATTACTTACGGTTAACAATAGCTACCTTACTGTGTTGTAAAGTATGCCACCATCAACAATTTGTGAAATTTGACTGAGGTTTGTTGTAGGCTTTGGTTATAGGATTTTAGGCATAGAATTTGAAAAGAGAACCGGAAAAAAAAGACAATCCATATTTAATAATAGGATTTTGGGAAGGTCTGGCATACACAACAGTATTTGTTATTTTGTTCCCATGGTCCTTACTATATCTTTTAATTTTTCGAGGCACTGAAAACACCAAAGATTTTTTAGTTTTTTTTGTGAGAGATCTTTTGATCACAATAGTGATCACTGTAATTTTAATTATCTTAATAATAGTGCCAACGATTTATTATTTAGTTTCTTGGATTTCACAGTTGTTCAGTTGAGGAAGCTAAAAAACCAGACAAGAAAAAGTTGAAGAGTATCTAAAGACAGCAAATAAAAACACATTTCAAATAAAAAATCTATAGACTGTGAACCTTTTAAAAGGGGTAAGTAATGTCTTTCAAAAAGCTTGGACTTTCAGATGAGTTATTGAATGCAATTCAAGCAAAGGGTTACTCACAAACAACGCCAGTCCAAGAAAAAGCTATACCATACATAATGCAAGGTCTAGATATTCTTGCTGGAGCTCAAACTGGAACCGGCAAGACAGCAGCGTTTGCTTTGCCTATATTGAGTAGACTGCAACAATCTGAGTCAAAAAGAAGAAGGATACGTGCACTGGTATTAACACCAACAAGAGAGTTAGCATCTCAAGTTGGTGATAGTTTTCGTGACTATGGTCGTAACTTACGATTCAAAACAGCAGTAATATATGGTGGAGTAAGCATCAAAACACAGAAGGATAAGCTAAGGAATGGTGTTGACATAGTTGTTGCTACACCAGGTAGGTTGCTTGATCACTTAAATCAAAAAACATTGAATTTGTCTGAAATAGAAGTTTTTGTTTTAGACGAAGGTGACAGGATGCTTGATATGGGTTTTGTAGTGGATATAAAAAAGATTATTAAACACCTTCCTCAAAAAAGACAAAATCTACTATTTTCAGCCACTTTCCCTAAAGAAATTAAATCATTGGCTGCAAGACTTCTTGACTCGCCCAAACAAATTCAAATGTCTTCACAAAACTCTACTGCTGAAAAAGTTAAACAAAAAATCTATCCTGTTGACCAAGCAAGAAAAAGAGAATTGCTCATCCATTGCATAAAAAAAGAAAAATGGTTTCAAGTACTTGTTTTCATAAGAACAAAAAGAGCTGCAGATAAGTTAACCAAGCAGCTGAATAAACAAAGAATCAAAGCTAATGCTATACATGGTAATAAATCACAAGGAGCTAGGACAAGAGCCTTAAAAAGTTTTAAAGATGGAGAGATCCAAGTACTTGTTGCTACTGATGTCGCTGCTAGAGGAATAGATATTAACTTACTTCCATTTGTTATTAACTACAACTTGCCAATAGTTCCTGAGGATTATATTCATCGAATTGGAAGAACTGCGAGAGCAGGAAAAGAAGGTACAGCTATCTCTCTAGTCTGTGCGGAAGAATTTAACCTATTGAGTGAAATTGAACGTCTATTAAAATTTAGAATACCAAGAGAAGATATTGAAGGCTTTGAGACAACACAGCATCTTAATACAACAAATTTAGAATCAAAAAATAATCAAAGAAAGAAATCCTATCGCGGAAACAAACAGCTAAGAAAAAAACTGTCTGATAATAAAAAATCTCCTTGGCGAAGAAAAAGAAAATCTCCTAAAAAAGAAGAGAAAAACAAAAATCAAAGAAAGCAATTAAGCAGTAAAAAGAAGAAACCATTTAAAAAATCAGAGTTTAAAAAAAGGATGACTAAAAGGCGGCTGTCTTAACATCATCCACCATCAACCTTTGTGAATTTCAATAGATTATTAGATGATAGGAGAAAGTTCTAATGACTGTTAATCTAATATCTAAAGTAAATTAAATATTTGGTAACTGGAGTATTCAAAATGGCAAAAGGCATGAATCAGCAAAAAAGAGTTCCTAAGAAAAAAGGTAAGACCCTTAAAGAGAAGAGAGCACTTAAAAGAGAGAAGAAGCAATAACTTAAATAGTTATTAAACCTTCAACAATTTGTGAATCTGATAAGGTTTGTTGTAGGCTTTAGGTATGAAAAAACTTTTCCTCATTTCAGCACTTCTGCTCGTTGCTTCGAATGTCTTTGCCAATGACTTACCAACCGATGGCGTATTTCAAATCAACCACCCTAATGGAAAACTTTATCTCAAAGGAGAGCTTAAGAAGGATAAGAAAGAGGGAACATGGGAATTCTATTACGACAACGGA
>Ga0257109_1000163_pt1 | contig 20158 bp, 10 predicted proteins | sample LP_taG_8_FD_191566 | JGI IMG/M metagenome (GOLD analysis project Ga0257109, IMG submission 191566) | Marine microbial communities from Northeast Subartic Pacific Ocean, Canada - LP_J_2011_P26_2000m | ecosystem: Environmental > Aquatic > Marine > Oceanic | place: Canada: Northeast Subartic... | reverse complement strand
CAGCACTGAGGCCTGGAATTGGGTGCAACAGGATCAGCGCCACGACGATTGATAAGGTAATCCGCACGGTTCAGGTCAGGGTACCAAATCAACAATTCTGGGGAAGTTTATTGTTGGATAGCGTTATACCTATTCAACGGTTTGCAGTAAGAAGCTTTCGCTGCAGTGCCTCACCCGCTTTGCCAGCCTCACCCCGATTTAGATAAACGAAATTGTGGGCGCCAGAATTGCCGGTGATGATATCCGGGTATCTGTCCTCGTTGAGATCTCCCACATCCACACAGTAAGTTCGACTGGTGGCATCACCAAAAGGAAAGCTGCGGTAATTGGTTCCCTTGAGTTCGTTAAAATAAATCGCATTACTCTGGCCGGCATTGCCAACCACAATATCCATGTCCCCATCCTGGTCCATGTCCGCTAAGGCAACTGAGTAGGTCGGACCCTGTGGCTCCCCAAATGCCGTTGATTTAGCAAACCCGCCTTTGCCATTATTAAAGAATACCCTGTTGGGTTGACCCACATTAGCCGCGATAATATCCAAGTGCCCATCCCCATTCATGTCTCCCAGGACCACTGAGCGGGTATTGTCACTGCCCGTGCCATAAACGATAGCCTTGCCAAATTTTTTCGCCCCTGCATTAAGATAAATAGCATTGGGCTGTCCATCCCGGTTGGCCAGAACCACGTCTGGCTTCCCGTCTCCATTGAGGTCGGCAATGGCGATGCAAATGGTGGAGTCCTCTCCTGAGCCCAGCACATTGCCTTCCATTATATCGCCCTTTGCTGAGTTGTAATAAATGAAGTTGGCCTCTCGACGATTGGCAACGAGAATGTCAGGTCTTTTATCTCCATCCATGTCTGAAACAAAAAGGTTGCGAGTATTTTGGCTTACCGGACCAATGGCCGGGCCCGGAGCATAATTGCCTCGTAGGTTCTTCAAGTAGACGCGACTTTGTTGTCGATCATTGGCAACAGCAATATCCACGAGCCCATCTCCGTTGTAGTCAATAGCCCGCGCGGCATAGCTGCGGTCTTTGCCGGTCCCAAACGGGATCATTTGACTAAACGCACCCTTACCATTGTTAAAGTAAGCCCAGTTCGGGCCACCCCAATGGCGGCCATTGGCCACCAGCACATCCAGATCCCCGTCTCCATCCAAATCATTGATTTCAACGGAGGCTGTTAATTCAGCAGGCGGGACGGCTTTATTGGCCGTGGACGCAGCAGGGGTCGATGTCTTTTCCTCTGCGATACAATAGAGATGTGTGCGCCCACGGATGTACAACTCATCGCCAACGATGGCCGGTGAGGCATCCACGTCTTCCCCCAGTCGGTTGACCCGCTCGACATTCAGTTTGGGGCCCGGCGAAATGATAGCCGTATTCCCGCTTCGACCGGTCACGTAAATTCGATTCCCAACAGCGATCGGCGAAGCGTAGACCCCGTAAAGGCCTTTGATCGGTTCACCCACATAGTTGGCTTTGCCATCGTGCGCATTGTAACAGGAGAGCCGGGCCTGGTTTGCACTGAAGAAATAGACCTTTTCCTGGTGCAACAGCAGTGAAGGGATATACGGGGTGGAACGATGCACTTCCCAGGCAATGGCTTTTGTGCCGGTCAAATCTCCCTGATGACCCAGTTTAATGGCGTACATGGCCCGCCCGCGATAGCCGCTGGCAACATACACCATGCCCAACCCGTAAACCGGCGAGGGGATCACATTGACCGTTTGTCCACCACAAGCCCACAACACCGTGCCATCCTTGATAGCGTAGGACCGCACGCGCTGGGTGCCACTCACAATCACCTGCGGTATGCCTTCATGCACGATCACCAGTGGGGTGGCCCAGGAAGTGATCTCATCGCGGTCTTTTTTCCAGAGGGTTTTACCCGTCAATTTGTTTAAGGCGACGATGAAAGATTGCCCTTCATGATCCCAGTTAATGATCAGCGTATCCCCGTATAGCGCAGGAGAACTGCCCTCACCGTAGTGGCGGCGCGTCGTCATCTTACCGAGATCCCTGCTCCAGACATGTTTGCCTTCAAGGGTATAACAATGCACCCCGCGCGAGCCGTAGTTGATATAGAGATGCTTTCCATCGGTAACGGGTGAGGAGGAGGCGTAACCGTGATCACGGTGATGCCCTTCATGGGGTAGCTCCTCAGCCGCAGTCTTGCGCCAGAGAACCTTGCCGTTGGTCCGGTCAATACAAAGCACATCAAAGCGGTGAATGATCTTGGGATCCGGATTAGACACGGTGGGCAGGGGCGGGCTGCCCTCAACCTTAACGCGCGTCTTGGCAATGGCTTCAGGGCTGGCCTGCTGGCCGGTGGACTCGGCCAGTAACAGGAAGAGCCGGTGATTCCAGATAATGGGCGTGGAACTGCCTTGGCCAGGAATATTGACCTTCCACCTGATATTTTGGGTTGGGCTCCATTGCAAAGGCGGATTGCCGTAGGTAACGGTACCATTGGCATTAGGCCCACGCCACGTGGGCCATTGGTTGGCGGCCTGCAGGCTCGGAATTGAAGGAAGTAGGATCAGTCCTGTGATGACAAAAAAAGAAATTCTCATGGTTCTCCACTAATCCAACCCCGGGATCGGGGCGTTGGGTTTGATCTCTTCACCCTGCCACACGACTTTGCCTTTCACATAAGTCAGAATACGGGAGCGACTGCCCGGGGCGGGTTGCCTATTTGCCTTGGGTAAAAACTTTTTGTGCTCGGCAATCACTTCAGCATATTTCGAGTCATGGGCGAGGTTGGTCCATTCATTGGGGTCCTTCCTCATGTCATAGAGTTCCTGGCTGCCATCGGCGTACTGGATAAAGCGCCAGTTTTCACTGCGCACCCCGTGGTTGTCATGGTTATGCGTGGTAATAGCCGGCCATTTGCGTTCCGCCTTCGCGTTCTTAAGCTGTGGCACCAAACTATGGCCTTCGAGGGTTTTGTTTTTGGGGAGCTTCAGCAGCTCGTTTAGCGTTGGGTAAATGTCCAGCAGTTCGGCGGGTTGGGCGCAGATTTGGCCGGGTTTCACGCCCGGCCCGGCAAAGACCAGCGGCACGCGCGTGCCATCATCCCACAATGTGTTTTTGCCTGAGATACCTTTCTCTCCCAGATGCCAACCGTGATCGCTCCACAGGACAATAATGGTATTGTCCTCGAGTCCGTTGCGCTTAAGCGCCGAAAGTACCCGGCCCACCTGCGAGTCCGTGAATGAGGTGCAGGCCAGGTAGCTGCGTACGATGTTTCGCCACTGGTTGTTTTCCTCCAGCCACTTGTGGCGTACCTCCGGCAAATACCAGTGCATGTACCAGCTAAAGCGGGGTGTATCATCGCGGTCACCCCTCTTGATCTTGGGCAGGACCGTGTCGTTGTCCGGATAAAGATCGAACCATTTCTGCGTCGCGAAGAGCGGCACATGCGGCAGGAAAAAACCTACTGACATAAAGAACGGTTCCTTGGGCTTTTGATTGAGCTGATCGACTGCCCAGTCGGCCACTTTCCAGTCGCCCTTATCCTCGTCTTTATGCGGGAAGGTGCCCCAGTCCACCAGTGGATGATTGCCAAAAGGTGTGGTGACCAGTTTCTTAGGCGGGAACGGACGGCCACTGGCGCCCGGCCCGAGTACGTCAAATTCCTTGTCGGTTTTCTGTCGCCCGTAACGCCCGTGATAAATTTTCCCGGTGGAGTATGTCGTGTAGCCGCCGTGCTGCTTCAAATACTGCGGCAATGTGACGACGTTTTTAAACTCCGGCAAATTCCGAAACCAAGGCGCAAGCCCGTAGATGCCCGTGCTGTCCGGTCGGCGGCCGATCATCAGGCTCGTGCGCGAGGGATTGCACAGGGGCGCCTGACAATGCGCATTGGTAAAGGCCGTGCCTCGCTTGGCAAGCCGATCAATATGAGGGGTCTTGATCATCGGATGACCGCCCAGATAGCCGATCCAGTCGTTCTGATCATCGATCGCAATAAAGAGAATGTTCGGCTTTTTATCCGCTGCATGACCTGCAACCGCCAACACCAAAGCCACCAATAAACCCAGTGAAAAACGCATGGCGAGAGCATGCCCTTGGCCAATCGACAAGGCAAGGCAAGGCCCCTTGGCCAAGCGGTTACGCCATCAGAGTTGCTTGTTGCGAGGCGGTTATTTCGCGATACAGAAGAGGTGTTTTTCGCCTCGGATCAGGAGTTGATCCCGGACGGGAACCGTGGTCGCAATGACCCGCTCACCCATGTTGTTTTCGGAGAGGAATTTGAATCCGTCGCTGATGTCGGCAACCATAATCACGCCGTCCTCACGCGAGGCGTAAAGCTTGCCGTCCGCCACAGTCGGCGACGAGTAGTAGCTGGCGCGGTTCTTCGGAAATTGGCCGGACCAAAGTTTCTTGCCGGTACTGGAATCGAGGCAGGTCACCGAGCCGCGATCACCAAGGACATACACTTTACCATCCTTGACCGCCGGTGTCGGCACGAACGAGCCTGTGCCGGTCAGGGTCCACTTGCGATTGGACTTGGTGATGTTGCCGTTACCGCTCAACTCAATGCCGGCCAAGTGTTTGCCGCGACCGTACGGCACGATCGCCATGTCGCCGGCGAGAACCGACGACGCCACCTGCACCCAGTTGCCGCGCTGGTCGGGGTTGAAGCCTTCGCATGTCCAAAACAGTTTGCCGTCGGTGGCATTGTGAATGGTCAAGCGCTCGGCGCCCCAGACAACAATGGCCTCACGGCCCTGATATTGGATGACGTGCGGCGTGGCGTAGCTGTGATCGCCCTCGACCGGAGTTTCATAGTTGCGTGACTCCTTCCACGCCAACTCGCCGGTGCGCTTATCGAATGCAGCCAAGTACGACTCGCCGGAATGCATCACCGCCAACACCACGTGCTTGACCGTAAGAACCGGTGATGTGCCAATATCCCAGTAAAGCGTGTCCCTTGAGAACCTATCCTGCAGGTTGGTCTTCCACAGCAGTTTGCCCTCCAGCGTGAAGCCGGCGAGGTTGCCGCTCTTGAAATAGGCGAACAGCAACTTGCCGTCGGTGATCGCCGAGGGATTGCTGCCTGAACCGTTACGATGTTTGCCGGCGCGCTCGTCGCCGACCTCCGTCTGCCAGCGCTTCTTCCCGTTCCAGTCGAACGCGATCACGCTGTCCCGCCCGTCGCTAGGGCTGGTGATGATGATCTGGTCCTTCCAAACGATCGGCGTGGAGCAGCCCTTGGCCGGCAACTCGGCTTTCCATTTCACCTTTTTTTGATTGTCGAACTCCGCGACATAACTACCGCTGGAGGCGGATCCGTTTTCGGTTGCGCCGCGCCAGTTCGGCCAATTCGCCTCCGCGCCCTCGGCCAGGCCGGCCAACGCCAAACCAGCAACGAATCCGATTGCTTTTAGGTTCAAGTTTTTCATGGTCAAAAATTAATAGTTCGTTTTGGGTTCAGTTCCGGCGAGGTATTGTACGCGGCGGGACACCTCACCTTTGTCGAACTTCAGTTTTACTTTTTCGGGATCGTACTTGTGCCCAATTTGGTCGCGCAGATAGACGATCGTGTTGAACGCAATCATGAGTTCCTGCTCTGTCTCGGCAGTATTGACCACCTCATACAATGTCGGCATGGGGTCGATGGCTTTGATGCCGCCGAGAAATTCCGCCGCCCGAACACGCACCATCAGGTCCTTGTCCTGCAGCAGCGGCGTGGCGACCTTGGCCAAGGCCTTGGCCTGATCGCCAAAGTTGGCGCAGACTTTTAGTGCCCAGTAACGGCGAAGATTTCCTTTTGACCGCAGCGCTTGGCCAAGTTTTTTACGCGCATTCGCAAATGGCACCAAAGCCAGGTCGGCGAGATCTGAAAGCCGACTGACTTGCTGTGCATTGTTGCGGCCAAACGCGACGCCATCGCCAAGCGCGTCGGTCACCATTCGGTTCTCGGGGTAAAAACTCAGGTCGTTGATTGATTTCATTTTGACGCGCAACCGCCCGCGCAAATCGACCAAACGCTTCGCCTGCTCGGGATTACTGGCGAGGTTGTTGACCTCGTGCGGATCGGCCTCGAGATCGAACAACTGTTCGACCGGTCGCCGCTCGAAGAACTGGCGCTGCACCGCGTTGAGCCGCTTGGCCCGGTACTCGTCCCGCCAGTTGTCGAAGGCCAGTTGCCGGTAGCGGTAGTTGTTTTGCAGGCCGTCGGCATAGTAGCCCTGGTAGTTCCTTATGTACTTCCACTTGCCCTTACGGAAGGTGCGCACCATGTCGAACTTCTCGTCGAACCGATCAGCGTGGCCGAACACTTCGTCGCGGCTGTCCAAGTCAGCTGCGCTAATGCCGTTGCCGAGGAACGCTACCCCATCGAGTTCCTTATGCGGCTGAATGCCGGCCAGGTTGAGTACCGTCGGGCCGAAGTCAATGAAGCTCACGAACCCATCCGTGCGACTGCCGCGCTTGTGATCGACGAGTTGTTTGAAATTCTCAGGGATGCGAACAACAAATGGCACGTGCAGGCCACTCTCGTAGGCGTAGCCCTTGCTGCGAGGTAACACGCCGCCGTGATCGCCAAAATAAAACACGAACGTATTCTCCAGCAGACCGTCCTCCCTGAGTTGATTGACGATTCGCCCGACATGGCCGTCGATGATACGCATCTGGTCGTAGTAGCGTGCCATCGTGTAACGCATGATCGGCGTGTCTGGAAAGTACGGCGGCAGCTCAACCTCAGCCGGCAGGGTGGTTGTCGGCTTCTCCAGCTGTTTTATCGGAAAGTGAAGCGAGCTTTCGTGCGAGTCAGCGAACGATTGCATGTGGAAGAACGGCATCGACTTGTCAGGCCGATTGCGCCAGGTCGCCTTGCGGGACGACATGTCCCACGCCTGCTTCATGTCGACCTTGAAGTTGTAGTCGGTCTTTGAGTTGTTCGTGGCATAGTAGCCCTGCTCGCGCAGGACGGTCGACCACGGCTTAACGCCCGGGGGCAAGCTGGCTACTGCCGATTTACGGTGATACTGAAAACCGACGCGCGGCGCGTGCATCGCCGTGGCGAGCGTCGTCCGCGCGACGGAGCAGACCGGAGCACCGGAGAAGGCATGGTTGAACGTTAGCCCCTCGGCGGCCAAGCGCTCGATATTCGGCGTCACACCCAGCTTGTGGCCGTACAACCGCAGGTAGTGAACCGAGTTGTCCTCGGAAACGATGAAGACGAAGTTCGGCCGCTTGGCCGGCTCCGCCGCCTTGGCCAAGCCGGTCAGCAGACAGCCCGCGAGCGTGCAAAGTAGCAATCGTGAAAAGCGCATGGGCAGAGTCAAAGCCAAGCGCTTGCCCAATGGCAACGCCAAAACACCGGTTTTGGGTTGTCTTTTGCCGCAGCTGCCGGTAGCAATTCCGCCGCAACACGCGACCCAGTTTCACTGAATTTATTGAAATGGCCTACTTTCCGAAAATTAAAAAAATCAAATACGAGGGTCCAGGCAGCAAAAACCCGCTATCCTTCAAGTGGTACGACGAGAACGAAATCGTCGCCGGCAAGACCATGCGGGATCATCTGCGCTTCTCCGTGGTTTACTGGCACACTTTCCGCAATCCGCTGTCCGATCCGTTCGGTGTCGGCACGGCGTTCCGCCCCTGGGATGACGGTAGTGAGTCGGTCAAAAACGCTCAAAAACGTGTCAAGGTTGCCTTCGAGTTCATGGAAAAACTCGGCGCGCCATATTACGCCTTCCACGATCGTGACGTCGCGCCGGAGGGCAAAAGTCTTGCCGCTTCCAACAAAAATCTCGACGCCGTGGCCAAGGTGCTCAAGGCCGAGCAGCAGCGCACCGGCATCAAGCTGCTCTGGGGCACCGCCTGCCTCTTCGCCAACCCGCGCTACATGCACGGCGCCGCCACAAGCTGCAACGCCGACGCCTTCGCCTACGCTGCCGCGCAGGTGAAAAAAGCCATCGAGGTCACCCACCAGCTCGGCGGTGAGGGCTACACATTCTGGGGCGGCCGCGAGGGTTACTCGACACTTTGGAACACCGACATCGGCCGCGAGCTGGACCACTTGGGCGCGTTCCTCCACATGGCTGTGGAGCATAAAAAGAAGATCGGCTTCAAGGGCCAGTTTTATATCGAGCCCAAGCCGAAGGAGCCGACCAAGCACCAGTACGACTCCGACGCCGCCGCATGCCTGAACTTCCTGCGGCAATACAAACTGACCAGCCACTTCAAGCTCAACCTCGAGACCAACCACGCCACGCTGGCCGGTCACGAAATGCAGCACGAACTCGAGGTCGCCGTCGCCGCCAACGCGCTTGGCAGCATGGACGCCAACACCGGCGACCCGATGCTCGGCTGGGACACTGACCAATTCCCCACCAGCGTTTATCTGACCGCCCAGTGCATGCTCTCCCTCCTCAAGATGGGCGGCTTCAAGACCGGCGGCGTAAACTTCGACGCCAAGGTGCGCCGCGAGAGCTACGAACCAGTTGACCTGTTCCACGCGCATATCGGAGGCATGGACGCATTCGCACGCGGCCTCAAGATCGCCGACGCCATCCGCGCCGACGGTCGACTGGAGGCATTCGTGAAAAACCGCTACCGCTCATGGGACACCGGTATCGGCAAAAAGATCGAGTCCGGCAAGTCCAGCTTCAAGACGCTTGAGACCTACATGCTAAAGAAAGGCGAGGTCACCAAAAACGAGAGCGGCCGCCAGGAATTCCTCGAGAACCTTATCAACGAGTTCATCTAAGACCCGCGAAACCAATTACCCAAAAGGCGGCTCCCACGAGCTGCCTTTTTTGTTCGCCCAACGGAAAACACGGCGTTGCGGAGAGGGGATTATGGGCCTAGCTTTCGGGCGTGAAGCGTTATGGTGTTGTTCTGATTTTGGCCTGCCTGTTTTCGGGGGCGGAGCTTTTTGGAACAGAGCCAGCGGCCTCGCTTGAAGTACGGATCAAAGCTGTCGCAAAAACGTTTCATACTTCGTACAAAATCAGGCCGGTCAAGGCCGTCGCCGAACTGCTGACTTCCGTCGAAGCGCTTGGCCAAGCGTTCCCGAAAAGCGAACAACCGTGGCACCTGATCGCCAATACTGCCGAGTTCGCCAGCAATCCAACTCACAAAAAGAGGCTGTTTAAAAAGCTGGCCGCTTTGGATGCGAAACAATTTCCAAAAATCACGCGCGAAGCCAAAGAGGAACTCACTTGGCTTGAGTTTTTGGAACAACCGATCGATCTTCGTTTCACAGCCGCCGACGGTCGTGAGGTCGACTTGGCCAAGCTGCGAGACAAGGTTGTCCTTATTTATTTCTGCGCCTCTTGGTGCCCGCCCTGCGTACGTGAACATCCCAAACTCAAGTCCGTGTATGACCAATATCACAAACAAGGGTTTGAGGTTGTTGGAATTTCGGTCGATAAATCACGCGCCAGTTTCGATCGCTACACCCAGCGCAAAAAAATCGCCTGGCCTCAGCACTACGAGGATAACGCCTGGGAGGGCAAACTCATGAAACGGTTCCGCGTGCGATACGTCCCGCGCCTGTTCCTACTCGACCGCACCGGCCGGATCGCTCACCAGGATACCCGCCAACATCTGGAAGAAAAAGTCCGCGAACTCCTGGCCAAGCTCCAGTGAGTTTACTTTTTCCGAAAAGTTAGAAATCAAAAAAATGACACTGAACAAAACAAATTGCACCACGATCGCAACGCTAGGCCTGATCGCCGCAACGCTTCCCCTTGGCCAAGCGCATGCGGATCAATTTGAGGAAGCCAAGCCGAACAACTGGCATCACTGGCGTGGACCGGATGCCAACGGCGTCTCCACCACAGCCAAGCCCCCCCTCCAATGGAGCCCAACCAACAACATCCAGTGGAAGACACCGGTCGAGGGTAACGGCAGCTCCACCCCGATTATCTGGGGCAACAAGCTTTTCATCCTCACGGCGATCAACACCGGCGAAGTAGACCCGGGCCTGCCCAGGCCTGAGGATCAACCCAAGCGCATGTTCGGCATCACTCATCCCAACTCTTCATATGAATTTATCGTGCTCTGTCTCGATCGCCACACCGGCAAAGTCTTGTGGCGTCAGACCGCAACCAAACTGATCCCGCACGAAGGCGCGCACCGTGACAACAACTTCGCCTCCGCCTCGCCCACCACCGACGGCGAGCGGCTGTATTGCTGGTTCGGCTCCGCTGGCCTCTTTTGCTACGACCTCGATGGGAATAAACTTTGGGAGCGCAACCTCGGAAAAATCAAAATGGGTGCAAGCCTCGGCGAAGGCTGCTCGCCGGTGGTACACGAGGGCAAAATTGTCATCGTCCGAGATCACTCCCGGCAATCCTCCATCGAAGTTCTCAACGCCAAAAACGGCAAATTGCTCTGGATGGTTGAACGCCACGAAAAAAACGCATGGGCCACGCCGGCCATCGTTTCGCACAGCGGAAAAACACAAGTCATCACCACCGCTTCCGGCAAAGTTCGCAGCTACGACCTGAACTCCGGCAAGGTGATCTGGAAATGCGCCGGCCTCACCGGCAACGCCATTCCGTGCCCGGTCGTCGAAGGCGACACCGTTTACTGCATGACTGGCTACAAAGGCTACTCCTTGATGGCCATCCCGCTGAATGCCAAGGGAGATATCACCGGTTCCGATAAAATCCTCTGGACCAAGCGCCGTGGCACACCGTACGTCCCTTCCCCGATCCTGTACGATGGTCTGCTCTACTTCACCCAATCCAACCAGGCGCTTCTCTCCTGCGTGAACGCCAAGAGCGGTAAAACCTACATCGACCGCACACGCCTCAAAGGCCTCACGAACATTTATGCGTCGCCCGTCGGAGCGGACGGCCGAATCTATCTGAACGATCGCAGCGGCGTGACACTCGTCCTCAAACGCTCGCGCGAACTCAAAGTCATCGCCAAAAACGAACTCGGCGAGCAGGTCGTTTCCTCACCCGCACTGGCAGGCAACCAGCTATTCATCCGGGGCCGCCGCTTCCTCTATTGCATCAGCGAGAAAAAGTAGGGCGCGCTATCCGCGCTATTCCATTGCCGCCAGTGCGTTGGCGAAGGCTTTGCCGATTTGGGCTAGGATCTTGGCGGAGCCGAGGTAGTGGTAGGCAGCGTTGGAGGTGCCGGTTTGGAGAATCTTCAGCTCGCGTTTGGTGAAGAGTTTGGCGGTGTAATTCGCAACGGCTTTGTCGCGTTGTTCGCGGGTGAGGGCTTGGTCCTTGGACAACTCGCGGCGCTTGGCGTTGACTTTGCCATTGCGATTGACCAATTCGGAGAGCTGAAGGTCCCAATAGTTTTCAGTGAAGACCGCCGTGACGTTGCCTTTGAATTCCGGCAGCTTGGCGGGCGCAGCCATGGCTTTGCGGAATTCGCCGTGGATGCCGGCGTAGCGTTTTTGGTCCGGGCCATACTTGGCAATAGGTCCGCCCGCGCCCATCACGCCGATGACGAACGGCAGCTTCGGTGATTTCAGATCCCGGCGCACGTCGCGAATAAAATGCGCGAGGTTTTTGCTGTAGGCATCGTAGCTCCCCGGCTGGCCGCGCGTGGGATAGGTGCTGCCATCCACCATGTCGTTCCATCCCTGAAACCACACGAAGCCGGCCAGCTCGTAGCCCGCCTTCGCGTCGTAATCCGGATACACGCGCCGGATGTCGGCCAGCACTTTGTGGATGTGCTCCAACATCAGGCGGTAGTAAACTCCCGTGCGCTCGGTCTTTTCCTTGCGCGCCTCGGCCACGTCCTTGCCGCGCTTTTTAAAATTCTCCAGTTGTTGCTGGTTGAATTCATACGGTCCGGCGCTCGGCGGGCGGAAGTCCGTGTTTAACGACTTGCCGCCCCACGAGGTTTTAATCAACAGTATCGGCTCACCCACGTGTTCCTGCATGGTGATGCCGAAGGTCAGCTCCGGCCCGATCTTCGGCTCGCGCCCGCCTGCCCCGTAGCCCACGGTCAACCGGCCATGTTTCTCGCCCGATTCCAGCGAGGGTTCGATGGAAGAAATCCACACATCCCTCTGGAGCTTCGCGGTGCCGTCAGGATTGCGGATCGCCTTGAGCAACGGCGCCGTTTTCGGGTCCATGCCCAAGTGCTCCAGCGTCCGCTCGGCCGCGTGGCCCTGCATGTTGGACTGCCCCACGAGCAGATAGATTTTCAACGGCCCAGCCGAAGCAGGGAGAACCAGTCCCATGAACAAGGCTGCCAAGGCTTGGAAATGCGTTTTCATAATGTTTTTTGTTTTAGCTGTCTCAAATTGGTTGGCGCAATATGTGGGTGCTGCTGAGGAACCCGATTCACTTGTGCAGTTTCAGTGGAAGTTTCTGCCCAAACTCCCCGGCATAGACATCTCCCCGGGACTTATTAGTCACGCCATCGATGGTGGTGTTGGCCGCAGCGGGCATGAATTGAACCTGATCAAGGCTCAGTTTTGTTGTATCCCCGAAATTAATTGCCTTGATGACATTCTTGAACTCGAGATCTGATTTGTTTTTCACGATGGTCATTGAAACCGAGATCCCCCCTTTTCCCCTTGATAGAATCAAGCCGCCAAGATGAATGTCCTGTGCCTTGACTGCCTTGATTTCAATATCGATGTTGCCATCAGTGAGAGTGAAAGTGTGGCGGAGCACGCTTCCATGGTTGAAATTTTTCCCTTGCGCTTTTAATTGGTCATACTTTTCTTTAATCGTCTTTCCCTCGATCACGATATCCGCAGACCGTGATCGCCATCCTTCATAAAGCAGGAGTTGCAACGTATAGGTTCCATTGGGCACGACAATATCCACATCCGGCGATCCATGAATAGACGCCGCCAGAAGCTCCGGCAACCCACCTACACGCGCATTTTTCGCCGTGGACGTCCCGGCTGGATTCTGAGAGGCAAGCCAACCGGCAAGATCAACGAGTTCCTGTGATGAGATCGCTGCTTCAAGACCGGTGGGCATGAGTGAATCCTTCATCGCTGTGCGAGTCTTTATATTTGCCTTAAGTACGTCTTTGAGCAGGCCACCCGGGATGCGTAGGCTCAGGACAGTTTTACTTTCACCGGTCACAAACCCGATGAGTTGTGTTCCATTTTTCAATGCGACGTTGACACCTTCGTAACCCAAGCTGATGTTTTGATTGGGCTTCAGGATTGCTTCAAAAAGATGTTCGGAGCTCAGCTTGGTGCCGATATCTGATAGCTCAGGGCCGAAGTCGAGCCCTTCGCCCCGCACAATGTGGCAGGCGATGCAACCGGCTTTTTGAAATACGGCCTTGCCTTTGGTAGCGTCCGGCTTGGCTGCCAGCAGTAATTCAATTGGCCAACGTTTGCCAACGGGCGCGAGAAGCTTTTGGTGCTGTGCGGCAAAACTGCGGGTGTTCGGGCCGGGAGAGGAAGCGAGGCTCCGAATCGCCGGCGCCAGAAACTCACCGCCCAATTTTTTCTGCTGGACCAGTTGCATGAGCACCCCGGCTCCCGACGAGCTTCGACCCAAGGCTGTAATGGCCAACAGTCGTGATGACTCGAACCGAGCCTCATCAGTGGTGACAGCCCGCAACATGGCTACTGCCTGGTTATTGCCTACGAAACCAAGCGCCTTTAAAAAAGCCGGTGCCTGGTTTGGCTTGTTCAAGGCGGCTGCAATACGGTGGCCTTCCTTGAACGCGAAGATTTGCCCGGCTGCGCGAACCCCCGGCTCATTTTCCGGAGTGGACTGCACCATGTCCATGAGGTGCTTTACCATGTCCTTTCGGTTGAAGCGCGACACCATGTCCACGAAAGTGACCGTGCCCTTGCTGGCAAGCATGGCTGACTCCACTCGCTTCAAGACTTCAGGATGCTTCTCTAGAAATTTCGGGGTGGCACGTTGGAAGGCTTCCAAGTAAGTCGCCGGATTACGTTTAGCATCACCCTCTAGCAAAGCGGTCAGCGCAGCTTCCTTTGGTTTGATATCATGAAAATCCAGCGCGCGCACGAGGCGCGAATGCTCTGCCCTTGGGACATTGGGGTTCAAAAGTAACTTGGCGAGCAATGCCGCAGCTTCGGGAGCGCGTGAACGCCATATAATATCGCGCCCAGGCGCCGTCTTCCATGTGTCACGGGTATTCTTCAACCAAGTATTGAGACAGCCGGTTTCCTTGCCTTTTTCACCAATGCCCAGTGCCTCCAAATACCATCGGTCTTTACCGTCGTATTGCTCAGCGATTTCCGTCCAGAGTTGAACGGATTCTGCAGAAGTTAGGCGATGCAGGGAGACCGCACACTCGCGACGAACCAGGGCAGACTTATCACGCACTAACCTCCTCACGACAGGTTCAACCGGCAAACGATGACGACGTGCAATGCGCAACCCTAGCGCACGAATGTTTTCGGACTCATCTCCCAATGCCATCTCTATAGCTTTTGGCGCACCATTCATGATTGCGGCCAATGCCCATAGGGCGCGAGCCCTGAAACGCGGGTTGTCATCACCCACCATCGTTTCCAACGCAGGCCGCGCGCGCTCCTGCATTCCAATCAAGGCCGTCCATGCCTTGTACCGCGCCGACAGGTTCGGGCTCTGCAACGCCTTGACTGCGCCGACGGGTGTTTTAAAATCATAGACAGATACTGCATAGGCGTGCTTTGGAGGCGCCACACGGAAAATACGGCCAGCGTCATTGATGGTGCGGTGGCAGCAATCCACGGGATCGAACCAGTCGGCGATGAAGAGGGAACCATCCGGCGCAACGGAGACGTCCGATGGACGGTAGTTCCGATTAGCCTTGCTACGGACAATGTCGACGATGCGGGCTGAATAACCGGCCCCGACCTGTTTTGCGGGGAACGCCCATACGACGTTGCGGCCAGGCTCAGCGTGAATCATTTGCCCGCGAAAGGGTTCGGGCAATAGATCGCCTTCATACACTAAAATCCCGGTCGGCGCACCCGAACCGGTAATGAGCAGGTTTGGAATCACACCCGGGTCATTCTGATGCCACATTCGACGTTGCATGGTGGATTCCATGTTGGTGCGCCTACTGTGGTAATCGGCTCCCGTCCGTTCATCGCGGTAGCCATAGTTGCCGTACTCCATCACGAAGTTCACGCGGCAGGAGCTCGAACCATTATCATTGTCCGACTGCCACATGGTGCCGAAAGAATCGACCGTTACCTCCCAGTTGTTACGGAAGTTATAGCCGAGCACCTCAACCCTGCTGCCATCCAACTCGCACCGGATGACCATGCCTTCCTGATACGGCTTGCGGCTGTTGTCTACGGGATTCCCAAAAACATCCCTCACCAACGACCCATCTGCGCGCCACAACCCTGCGTTGAAGTTGCCGAAGTTAAAATAAAGCCGGCCATCGGGCCCAAACATCACAGCGTGAATCGCGTGGTCATGTTGGCCATTTACCGGATTCAAAACTTTTCCTGTAAACAGCACCTTCTTCGCGTCCGACTTGTCATCACCATCGGTGTCGGTAATCAAAAGAATCCTGTCCGGCGCGGAAACAATTGCCTTGTTGCCGAGCACGCAAACTCCGTGCACACCATCAATGTCCGGGTTCTGGTAAAAGACCGTTGTCTTGTCGGCTCGCCCATCGGCATTGCTGTCTTCAAGTATCAGAATACGGTCACCCGCCTTGCGGGTCTTTTTGCGGTAGTTGAAAGCCTCGGCCACCCATACACGCCCGCGATCATCCACATCGATGCTCGACGGATTGGAAAGCTGCCCCTGAGTTGCAAACGGTCGAACGGCCAAACCCTTTGCCACAACAAACTGTTCGTTTGTCTTCTGAACCTCAGCAGCAACCACCGCTACCGAAAGAATCAAGGTCAAAAGTAGTGTTCTCATTTTTTAAGATTCGACTTCGTCGCGTGTTTGATCACGAAGTCGACCAGGTTCTGGCTTTGAAACCAGCCGGCCCACATGTTGTGTCCTTGCCCCTTCACCACTTCCAGTGTCATTGGACCGCCCAGCTTGTCGTAGCGTTCCTTGATGAGGGCGGAATTTTTCTCCAAGGGAACCGAGCTGTCCTTGTCCCCGTGAATATGGAAGATGGGTACCTTTGCTTTGGCGAGCAACTCCAGCCGATCAATCGGGTTGTGCTTGGTCAGTTGTGACTCAAGTTCTTTGACGGTTAAACCGTAAGCCCCACAGGCACGTTTCAGCCCGGGATAGCTGGCAATGTTACAAACCGGGTAAATGCCGGTGATGCAGCGAACCTTGTCCGGATTCTCCGCTGCCCAGCAGTAGAGCATGAGACCCCCACGGCTACGGGCCAAGAGACAGGCCTCTTTGGCAAGACCCCGTTTCTTGACCAAGTGTTCATGTAGAGCGGTGTAAACTGCCCTGCCTTTCGGGCTGCCATAGGATTCCCCCACATCCACACCGGCAATGGCGATGCCCGCCTTAAGAAACCGCTCGAACATCCATTTCTCTGAATTTGACGGCAACCCACGCAGGGTTGGCGCGTACCAAACCCACGGGATCGGTTTTCCTGCTTGGGGTTGTTTGGGTAGAATCAGGAAAGCAGTATGCTCCAGAATGAGGAACACTTCACCCTTGAGAGGCAGTCGCTTTTCAGCCGCTTGAAGCGGCATGACTACCGCAAAATAAAACACGACCAATAAACTGAAGAATCTTTTCATCGGGGCGATCGGGATTTTAGACAAAAGCGCAGAGAAGATCGACTGTTTTACCTTCGCTATAATCTGCCCAAGAAACCGTTTGATCGGCCCCGACTGCTCCATTTTCTTCGAGGCCATCTTCAGATCCAGGTCACCAAAATGAAACTCAAGGCCGTTTCTTCGGCGTCACCTTGAAGTGATGGAACACGTTCCTGACCAGTCTGCCTAACGATTCATCGTGATACATGGCCCATGCGGTTGCGATCGATCCGGTATGAAAAACCCGCCCGCCCTGAGGTCGTTCCCAATAGATAATCTCCGCAATCGTCTGCTCACCCCCAACCCGCTGCTCGTGGGCGTCAGCATTGAAATCAAGGATGTTTCGCTTGTCGTGGCTACTGGCGATCGTGAGCATGCCCTTGGGTTCTACCAGCCCTTTCAGTGCCGGGTTCTTGGTCGCCCTCAGTAGCGTAGAGAGTCGTACGTCGTACTCGTGACCAACTGCACCGATGCTCTTGTTGACAAAACCAAAGGTATCTCCCTTTTTCAGGTCAATCTTGTAGGGTTCGTTGAAAAGGAAGTGGTCCGGCAGATCGACACGATACGGCTTGAAGTTCAAGCCGCTCCAGCCAACGCAAGTCAGGCCCGTCACCTTCCACGCTGGATAGCCGCAAAAGCGCATCAGGCTACCGCGCTTGAAGTCATGGCTGTGATATAGCTCGCCCACCTTGGCCAAATTCCGCCCGCCTATGCTCTTGCCGAACTTGCGGCACTCCATGACCTCGCCAGTCTCGTCGAAGCTTACGCGCCAAAACATGGTGTTCCCGGACATGACCACGGCCGCCCCGCCGGCTTTCAGGTAATTGTCGAAGCCGTCGTAAGCACGGGCCGACCAGTATTCGCTGTGCCCGTTCACGACAACTGCTTGGTAGCCTTTCAATAGCTCAGGATTCCGATGCAGGTCATGATCCGTGACGACGTCGTATTCGTAGCCGTGCTTGTCGAGCCAGAGATGCAGGAAGCGCTCGCCGCGGAGCAAATGACTGTATCCTCCTCCTATGTAGGTCTTGTTGGGACCGCCCGCCGGCCAGGGAACTTTCAATCCCACCTTGTAGGTTGGCTGCCCGTTGCGGTGGTCGCTGTAAAAGCTGTATTTGGGCGCGCTCGGGTGGCTGTTGGCCAATCCTCCCGTGCCCATGTTGATCAAACCCGGCCCATGGTTGACCGGAAACGGAACCGAATTGTAGGCCAGCCAGGTATTTGAGGACACGAGAACCAGCAGGGGTGCCTTCGGCCTGGATTCGGGGCGCCGCACGATGAACGAGGTGTGGTAGCGCATCGGTTTGCCGTTCAACTTGAAATCGAAGCGCCCGGCGTAGACACCCGACCTGGTATCGGGGGGAACACGGAACCGATGGCTTACCTTCCAGCGGGCGTTGTAGATGTCGTCGGTAGCCAAGCGGAGCCCGTGACCGCGTTTGGCATCCTTGACCGGATCGTATGCCGCATCATGCCGGCCGATCGCCGTCGCATTGAAGCTCGGCCCCCCGATCATCCAGGTTCCCCGGTTGATGATCCGTCCATCTCTTCCGTAATCACCCGCATCGGCAACCTGTGTGCCGCGTTCCTCTGTGAACGGCCAGCAGGCCAGCAGGTGGTCATCCTTGGGAACGTTCAAGCCGCGATCGGAAAAGCGTTTCTTGATTTGCTCACCATCGAGTGCCCGGTCATAGACGGCGCACATGGCGATATCCCCATTATAGAAGTTCACAGCCTCTCCCTTTTGACCATAGGCGCCGATGCGGAGGGCGGTCTCACCGGGCCGCACCGTTCCGGCAAAGGGGAACTCGGCCGCAAGTTTGCCGTCCACGTAGATCCGTTTTTTCTTCCCGTCCCAGCTGGCAACAAGATGATGCCACTGCTGGGCCTTGATCAGCCCGGGTTGGGTTTGGTGAAAGGCGGCTTTATCGTAGGCGCCTCCTGCCCCGGTCCCAAAGACGATGGTTCCCTCGCTAAGAAACAATCCAACTCCACAACGCTCCGGATAATCGTGCTGGGTGATCAATCCCTGCCAACCAGACAACTGGAACGGGCGAATCCAGCATTCCAGGGTCAGCTGCGACATGCGTCTCTCAACAGGCAACGCCTTAGCCACGTGAAGGTAAGAACCAGGATGAATCGCCTGAACCTGCGGTTGTTCGACTCGAAAGGTTTTGAGCACCGGATCCTTGTCCCGGTTCTCCGGGTCCGGGCCCAGTTGCACGACGGAGAGCTCATAAGGGACGGCGCTGCTAACTCGCAGCTCAATCTCCTCGCCAGCGGCAATGCTCTTTTGGGCATACGCATGCAGGCCGGGCAAAGGGATCGCATGATGAGGCGGAATATCCTCAGTCGGGGCTGACGCGACCGGCCCCTTTGCCTCTTTCAGAAAGGCCACCAGGTCGGCGATTTGCTCCGGTTTCAATAGAGTGTCAGAAACCTCGGGCATCAGGGAAACGTTTGAATACTTGGCTCCCTTGATTTCTTTCATGGGGATGGATTGCTCCACTCCCGGAGCCAGACCGAGGACAATTTTGTCGAGGGTATCCCTACGCAGCAAGCCAGCCGCTTCGCCCTGTTTTTTTTGCACCATCACCAGTTCGTAGTAACGGGCGATGGAGGAACTGGGGTAAACAATTGCCTCGAGCAAGTCCCGTTCACTGCGGATGGCTCCGATTCTGGTAAGGTCAGGTCCGAAATCCACTCCTGCCTCACCCTTCACATGGCAGGTGACGCACAAGGACTTGCTCGCGTCGTGGAAAAGTTTCTCCCCGCGAACGGGATCTCCCTTGGGCAGGAAACCGGTAAGGTGATCGAGGCGTTTTCGTTGGCGGGCCTCCTTGGTCGGATCGGGTTTCACGGCATCAGCCAGTTGGATGACAGGCATGACGTGCGGTGAGGGGCTACGCTTGTCGATCTGGTGCATGAGCCGAACCTGTTTTGTTATCGGATGATCACCGGGAAGCCTCTCTTCATTTCCGATCTCGTACAGGGCATAGATGATGGCATGCTTCAAAAATGGATCCGTTTTTGCCAAGCCAGCCTCTAGCAAAGGTTGCACGGCCCTGCGGTCCCCTATTCTACCCAAGGCCATGGCGGCCAATCGACGGAGAAGGGCATCATCAGAAGCAAGGATTTCGATCAACGGTTTCACCGCCGCCGAATCGCGCCAAAGCCCCGCGCTATGAATGGCCGCAACCCGGGCATCGACATTGTCATCACTCAGAAAATCTCGAACCGCGGCACGAGCCACCTTGCCTGGCATACGGTGGAGCGCCCAGAGGGCGGGGATACGGGCCTTGGTTGCTCTCAATTCATCCACGTTGCTTACCCTGGCCAAGGCTTCAATCGATCGCTTGATCACGGCGGGTCGCTTGTCGGACAGCCAATCGACTTGAGGCTTCGACCAATCCAGTTCCAAGCCGCGAGGATCTTCGGGAGAGGCTGCATTCTTCTTTTGAATCCGATAGATCGCTCCGAGAACGTCGGGCTTGGCGACCTTGGAGGTAGGGCAACAGATCATGTACCAACTGCC
>Ga0257109_1000160_pt1 | contig 20255 bp, 11 predicted proteins | sample LP_taG_8_FD_191566 | JGI IMG/M metagenome (GOLD analysis project Ga0257109, IMG submission 191566) | Marine microbial communities from Northeast Subartic Pacific Ocean, Canada - LP_J_2011_P26_2000m | ecosystem: Environmental > Aquatic > Marine > Oceanic | place: Canada: Northeast Subartic... | reverse complement strand
ATTTGTAGGAACGCCTGAAGGGCCAGTACCTGCTGTACCATCGCCCAAGGGGTCTTGTGACCCGGCTACTACTGCAGATGCCTCATTACAGATTCCTACTGTTCCTCCAGCTGAATATGCTGTTCCCTCAATTGACATATGACCGGCTGCATCCATATCATAACCACCTGTCCAACCAGCGCCATCTACAGCGCTCGATGGATAGGTTGCACCATCAGAAGTTGATGGATATGATACTTTATGCAACGAAACAGTCATTTGCTGTTCACCAGTCCCCCATTCATAAACAGGGACGTTCACACCTTTAACGATACCGTCTGCCGGCATTTTAAACATTACCAGCATAGCGTCGCCTGGGCTTTGAATAAACTGCCCATTCCAACCACCATCTGCTGGTACATAGGCAAGCGTGTCCGCGGTACCGCGGGACAAGCCATACGCCATGTATGCAGGCATAGCATCATTTTCAGTGAGAACAGCATCATAATCGACTGATGAGCCAATGATTGTCAAATCCTGACCAATGCCAGGAAGCGCGGTCAAGTCCTTACCGGGACTATTGGGTGCGGAACTATCTTTTAGATCGTTCGCCACCAAAGGCCACATAAGAACGAGCGCCAGGCTAATCGATATTAACTTGTTACTCATATTAACTCCTTACTTTTCTCTTTCTTGCAAGAAAGACGTCAGCGGTAAAATATGTCTTCCGCTGCTTTTCGTCTTTACGTTTTCCGAATTTTAGAAAGCGACCGTTAAGGTCAGCCAACTAACTCCATCGAAATATTTTGCTGTACGATAGGCATAATCTATCGATACGCCAAGTCCAGTTAATTTTGCCAGATCCAAACCAAAACCAAAGGTTGGACCCCAAATAAATTCATCGCTGCCAGATTCCAATCCACCTTCATCGTCATCATCATCCGTTGTGTTTTCTATACCATCAGCACCATATGGTTCTGGATCATAACCCATACTGAGCCCGCCCCGCAATGATAACATATCCATCACTAGGAATTCGGCACCAAAACGATATTCATCAAAAGAAAAATTATTATTCAGGAAGGATGCCGCTAGGATCCCTTTGGAAGGGCCTAGATTTACCCCATAAGAAATACCTAGCTCCAAGGTGGTGGGCAATTCAAATTCTTGTAAAAATATACGCCGCGGTTCGGTGTTTGTCCCCGGTTCTGCGTCTTCTGGTGTATGGAATTCTTCCAAATCAGCGCCATTAAATATCATATTCAACCCCAGATTCCTCAATGAAGCACCCAAACTTAATCCATTGTCTGCTTTATACTGCACTCCAGCATCAATAGCCATGCCTCGAGCAGACTCGCGCATAATAGATTCACTGACCAACTTAACCGTTGATCCAAAAAATATCCGATCGGTCATTTTACGAGAGAATAAAAAACTAAACGTCAAATAACTGGGTGAATAGCTCTCCCCTGTACCATCAGGTAAAAGGGCCGTTGTGACCGGGATTTCGCCAAAATCAAGTGATTTAAGTGATATACCAAACACACTATTACCACCAAATGAAGAAGCAATCGCTGCAGACGTTACACCAATATCTGCTATCCAGCTGGAATAGGAAGACATGGCCTGACCATTATTAGACATGCCTGACAAACCTGCCATATTCCATTCAATTGCCTCCAGGCCGGAAATACCGGCTACATAGGCACCAGCCATGGCCGTACCGCGCGAGCCTGCAGGGATCAACAGTTCTTGCGCACCTGCTGTACCACGCCGTTTTTTACTACCAGCTTCAGTAACGCTGGCCACCAGACCAATAATTACAATAAGTGCTAGAAAAGTACTTATATTTTTTTGTCTCATTATTACGTTCTCCAACGAAAGTTTAATAGACGTCCAGCCGTTCTTCCGGCATAAAGACAGCTAATTTCATAATCTTTTCCCCAATAGAGCTTTCATTTTGATCATCACCCAATGACAGATAGGCAATATACATTCCACTCGCAACAGGGATACCAAATGAATTGCGCAGATCCCACTGGACACGTCGGTCAGCGCTATTCTCTGAATCAATTGATTTTTCAATAACGCGAATTAGATCCCCAGTTATAGTGAAAATTCTTATAGTCGTCTTCCCAACGCCAAGATTTGTAAAGTACACAAACCGGTTTAGTTGATTACGCTCTTCGGGGTTCTGCCCAAAATAGGGGTTCGGAAATACATTGACCGCCTCTAACTGTGCTGACAATTCATCGCCGCTTGTTGCCATAGATCCAGCAGCGTCAATGGTGTAGGTGTCAACTCCAGGAAATAACGGATTAACAAAGCTGACCCGAAAGATATTACCAGATTCAAACGATGTATTTGTCTTATCAAATTTCAGCATCCACCCCATTTGGGTGTTTGAATAATAATCTGACATACCAGTACCAGTATAATTCTCATACACTGGAATGATGAAAAAGTTTTTTGTGAAATTGTAACTGCCGGCAAAGTCCGGGTCCGCCGCATATACAGGTTTTGATCCCGCAGCCTGATAAAATGCAGCATTAATTTGCCTATCCTCTTCAATTGACCATACTTCAAAAGGCAATAGTATAGTATCTATTACACTTACAGAAGCATTAAAATAGGTTGCCACAGAACCGTTATCTGTAAATCTGAATTCAATATCTAATTGCAATGATTCTGATCCTGGCGCTACTGGCTTAGGCTCTAATGGAGTGCCTTCAATAAATGCCGCCCAGGTACCAGAGGGACTAAGACCACCAAAAACAACAGCCGTTGAATCAAAATCATCCACAATTGTCTCCGCGCTTGAATACGTCATCGGTGGATCAAAAGTAGCATTTCTGGCAGTGACAATAAATCCGTCTGTAATAGTGTTGAACAAGCTGTAGAGAGGTAATTGCTCAAAGGGCAGTGTGGCAAAATAATCTTCCGTTGCAGGGAAAATCATATCTGTAGCCAACACATCGCTGGACGTATTTTTCAGAAACCAGTACGTTACCGAATCAACAACATCAAAAGAAAGTGTATATGATTCACCGGTTAGCTGATATGGGTCTACTACAATTGGGTCAAACAAGGCATCTGACTGACCAGTATGCACAATCGCAAGTGTATCTTTCGCCTGGTTTGCTAATCCAGCGCCCACGCCTGATGCACCAGGTACTGCAATGACCGCATTGATTGGACTCTCGATCACGCGTTTTGCCGCATCAGGGTCATAGGCAAATGCTGTAACTGAAAAATAATACTTTCTATTATTTATAAGATCCCTACTACCCAATTTATCATATGTGATTTCCATGAAATGTTTTAAACCGGAATCGGTACCAAATTGCGAGGGCAACTCCAGCAATTCACCCGTATTCTCATCCAGTTCTAAATCAAGAATTATCTTAGTACCATCTATAATATCATAAGTACCTACTCTTGTCCAAGGACCATTTAACGATGCGCCTTGGTAAATATTGTAACCCTGGAAACTGTAACTTCCGCAATCATAACCCTCAATAATATCACTACCGTCTTCAAAGGAAAGAACCACTTTTTGGTCCAGCTGGGCCAATTCCACTATCGGTGATGGGGGTGAACAAACATTAAAGTTTGCATCAAAAGCACCCTGAGCAAAGTTATCAAAATATAACATTTTGGTGATTGATTTGGCCCAGTTAGATCCAGCAGCGAGTATTAAGGCGCCAACTACTTCCTGGGTATCCCCAGGGGCGAAATAAAAAGGACCTGAAGTCATTAAGTACCGCCTGTCACCTGGAACATCATCAATCCAGCCCGAACCGGTAGTCGGATCACCATCATGAACAAAAATAGATGGCTGACCGGTAGTTGGATCAATAAACGGTTCTCCAGTTGTCCCTACAAGTCCATTCATATAATTATATGTTTCCTGAGCGGATGCTGGATCCGAGAAAATAGGATTCCCATTAATATATTTCGCAAAAGAAGTCATACCTAAGCGCTTCTTATCTGGAAAATCACGGAGATGATAACTGTTTTCCTTTGACCAGGTAAATATTGTGGACGTATCCCCAGGTGAACTAACCAGCGGTCCCTGAAAAAAGTCAGCACCAGCAGCCGGGACTTCCACACCATATGTATTATCCCCATCCGCATCATTATATGTGTATCCAACACTAAGATCTATATTACAACCTACAAGGTCATCGGTGGCATCACCGACATCGTCATCATGCCACATGGAAACAAAAACACTATCTAATTCATCCGAACCTTTATTGATCATCACCCAGCGCACAAAAAGGATATTGCCCATTGGACCAGCCTGATTGAAACCAAAGAGGGATGTCTGCATATCCACATTCATCGGTGATGTGCCCCACAGCGGTGTATGGGTTGCTGCATTGCCATCATTCATTACGTACCAGTGAAATACGTCCCCCAATATATCAGGATGATCACCATCGGCCGGATTATAATCACCATCATCGTTTGCATCTTTCCAAGGAGCTCCATCATGGACGGGCCAATTAATAAAATCATCCGTTGGTAAAGATTTTGGAATATCTTCAGTGAAAGCGCTTGACCCCTCAACTACTGTAATAGGAAGATCTATAGTCATCGCTTGAAATGTAGCCCAATCATTTTCCAGAAAGGCATCTACTTCCTTTTTATGTATCTGATAAATATGCCCTGAGTTTGCATCGGCGGAACCAATGCTTCCCGGGACAAACTCCACCGTATACTCAGCGGCAGCAGTACGAAGCTCATCCACCCAGTCACCACCTGGGGCCCTAGTACGACCACTGGCCAGCCATATACCAGATTGGAATACAGCTAGCTTACCGCTACCCTTGGGCCATTCCAGTCCGGAATTACCGGATATGTGATAACTAACAACGTCACCATGGTTCCCATGTACCGTACTGATCTGATTACCGTCCCAAACGACGTGCTCTACTGGAGAAGCAGCCATTACTCGGGCTTGGTGATCAACATCAACGTTTATATTACGCCCAACTGGTTCAGCAGACCACAGTAGTGTCGCTGTAAACATTATGATAAGCAATTTCCGATTGTGCTTCATCATTAAAATCTCTCCTTTACCTGGAATTATCTATCTTTATCAAATATTAGAAATCAACCCGTAAACCAATTTGCACCTGCCGCGGGCTACCATATCTCCCTGGACTGGTTATTCGCGACGTATACAGTTGTTCCCCTAATGCGGGACTACCAATGGACCAATCATTTACCCAGTTCTGCCCTGCCTGGGTGGTTAGATACCCGTCATTATTTGGCAATCCTGAGAAATTGTATACACTCTGTACTGATTGGTTATTTAAAACATTCTTCACAACACAAAATACACCCAGGCTAATAGTATTAACCATGAAGGTCTTGTCTATGCGTACGTCAACATTGAAAGTGGCGGGCATGGTGCCAGAATTAAGGCCTGCCACTGGCTGATCAGATAACTGACCGCCAAACACTGCTGTCCTTGGTCTCGAAGGTGTATAACGCATGCCGCTACCATAACGGAATAGCATATTGGCGCCAAAAAGCTTCAAGCGGCCTCTATTACCGGTACGATAATCAAGCACGATATTAGCCGTATGACGCTGGTCAAAATTTAACGGAGATGTGAAGGTGGGATCATTGCCACCCAGCCAAGAAATACGGTAGCCCGTATCAGCATTAGATCCAGTGCCTCCTCCATAACTCAAGGTGTAGTTAGCATCCAGCTTTGCATTGCCAAGACGACGTGTCCGCAAGGAAAATGCCATCCCTTTGACCGTTGAAAAGTCACCATTGCTATACAGCGCATAACCTGTAGGTGAAGCAGCCACGTTACGGATCTGAATAAAATCCTTTTTCTCAGTATAGAACAAGGTCATATCAATACTGATATCATCGGTGACCAACTGTTTGAACCCAATTTCATATTCCGTTGTTTTGGTTGGTTGCAGTTCCGGGTTCGCAGAGCGAGTATAGTTCCCCTGCTGTATATTAGATAGGAAACGGTTCCAGCTGATATAAAGGTTGTCCCAGCGTGCTGCCTGAAGATATTTACCATACGTGGCATGAAAGGCGGTGCGATCTGTAATAGGGAAACCAATCCCTATCCGGGGACTTAATTGTGCAGATGGCGTCACATCCACCTGATGATCCAATCCTTGGGAATCATCATCAGTTGGTAAGGCCGAAGTATATTCCCGCGGGCCTTTTATACCATCGCCATCAACATCATTCCAATATACAGTTTCCGCTAGGTAGCCTTCACTATCAATTACGATATTTCGATTGCCACCGGTCAAAGGATTAAAGACCTTATTGGCAGGGTCAATAAAATCGTAACGCAGACCCACATTCAAAATCAGGTCATCCAGTTCAAATTTATCCTGAAAATAGGCCGCCATAGTAATCGGCGTCCGGGCTTTATTAATATCCTGCATTTCAGCCAGCCCTACGCCAGTTACATCATAGCCAACATTATTGGCATAGGCACTTTTGTACGCTTGGTACAGATAATCATCCCAGTATCCTTTGTATTTATCGCCATTATACGTATCAGACGGATCTTGTTTATAATCAGCAATTCCATCCCCGCCTGTCACTAACGCACCGGCACCATTATTATAATCTGGATCCCAAGTCCAACGATCACCACCTTCGGAGTATGGCTCATTGCTATTGAAATACATAGCCGCCCAGCTGCCCGATACAGAATATCTTTTAATTTGACCCTTTTCATAGTTTCCACCAATTTTAATCTCATGATCGCCAAGCTGCCATAATAGATTTGCCTTGAAATCATCGCGCAGTTTTTCCGCTTTATATATACCAGTATAACCACTATTTAAACCGGCAACGCCATAATTGGCAATTTCTACATAGGGTACTGGCCCTGATCCAGTAGCCCGGTTTAAAGGATTGATGTAGGTAGTGTCATAATTAATCTGTACAAAGGTCAAATCATCAGAGTAATCCCAGTAATTTTTTGTTACGGTTTCCCCTGCCGTATTTTCATAAACCCAGGTTGGTGTACCACTTAAATCATACCACTTGCCGCCCTGTATATATGGTACTTCTATATCGGATACAGTGCCATCCTCATAAACGAAATTGCCCCAACCCTCTTTTGTTACAGGGTCATAGGAATTATCCTTGATAGACCCATGACTGAATTGAGCAGTAAAAAACATTTGGTCAAAACCCGGAACGGCTCCAGATAGACGCGCATAGTAATTGTTTATTGTGTTTTCAGATTGAGAATAACGATGTTTGAGGCTACCTGCGCTGCTGGTACCATCCATAGTGCTTTCGTCATTGTAAAAACTGAATAGCGATCTATAGTGCGAATAATTTGAACTGTGTGAGTCAAAATATGTGCCACCAACCTTAAACCGCATAGCAATAGGCAGGTCAAACAACAGATTCCAGTTAGCATTTGTTCGGTTATACCAATTATCAGTCCGGGGCCCATAAACAAAATCGATGTCATCATCACCAATACGAAGATAGCTTGGAGACGTATATGCACCATCGCCATCATCATCAGTATATGATTCGCCTGCATCCCAAGTTGTATTACCATTGAGATCAGTGAATGGATCACCATTCTCAGGCCGGCCATTTGCTATATTTAAATCTTTGTTATATACTGGAAATGACCCCGCTGTCGGGCTGTCATCCTGCCCAATATATTCTAGCGCACCATAAAATTTTATGAAATCCATACCTGGAATAGGGCCGCCTAAGCCGGCGGAATACAAATTATAACCATATGAATAAAGTTTATCTTTTTCCTCGCTGGGTTCTGTAGCGCCAACATCTGTCATGAATTCACCCGTGACCGCTAACCTGTGACCGCCAGTTTTAGTGGTCGTATTAACAATACCCGCACCTGCCGCACCATATTCAGCACCAAAACCGCCTGCTTGAAAAGAAACTTCTTCGATACTTATATTAGGAATTGATCCACGGCGAGTAAGAGAATAAGGATCCACCGCGCTGACGCCATCAACATAATAACCAACTTCCTCTGAGCGGCCCCCGCGTATGTGCAGCGTACCTCCATCATCAACAACGCTAGTTTGCAGGGCGACAACATTGGCATAACCACGAACCGGTAAATTTTTAATGTCTTCGGCACGCACAACATGTACTTCATTGGTGGCGTTAACCTCCAGGAGGGGTCTCTCCGCTGTAACAGTTATTGTTTCCCCCTCAATTGCTTCAGGGGCCATATTTATTGTATACAGATTTGTTGTCAAATCAGTGGTGGAGCGCACATTTTCTATGGTTACGGTAGCATAACCAATGAAGGAAAGCTTCACGGTATACAGACCAGGCGGTATATCCAGTATAACAAATTTACCCTCCGGATTAGTAGCATCCCCCATGGACGTATTTTCCAATAAAACGTTCACCCCAGGCAGAGGATTACCAGTTTCCTGATCTAAAACCTTCCCGGTTATTTTCCCCGTCTGACCAGCTGTCAGCACGGCCGAAAAAAGAGTCATTATTAAGAATGCCTTCACTAAATATTGATACATATAATTATGTCTCCGTTTTTTCAATGGTTAAAAACCCCTCAAAAAAGATACAACTTTACTGTCTGTTTTTATACAGTAAAGGCAATATTAACAGGTTTTGAAATACGTGTCAAGTTATTATCAATATTAAGTTAATGAAAAAATAATGGATTATAGAGGGTGGGACACAGTTTATTAGAGCCTTGCGTATGACAGTGATAGAAGACAGCGCCATACCTGTTACAGCCACCACTAAGTCAAATAAGCATCCAGATAGCCATAAATAACATAATACTATTTTCAATAAATGTAGCCTTTGTCATGGGCAGGTTCAACGCTGTACCCAAACACGCACAATGGATCGCTGATTTATTCATTAATGCCCGGGTTACGCCTACTGTAGTCGCCCCGAGAACAATCAGGGTAATGATTAAAGCAAAATAAAGTTCTACCCTTAGAAGGAAAGCTAGGCCCAATAATGTTTCTATAAATGGGTAAGTCCATCCGTAAGCAGGAATGGCCTTTGCGATAGGATCATACATAGCAAAAGAATCTGGAAAATTCTTGTAATCAAGGAATTTGAAAAAGCTAAAAACAATGTAAAACAGACCCATGAAATCATACATGAAATCAGCTACACTGAAATCGATTCTATTCATAAGCAGGGCTGCCATTGTTATATAAAAGAGCACCAGAAATAAGGGGAAAAGTTGTTTCAAATCCAATTTCGATGTTCCTCGTGACTTATTGGCAGATAAAGACATATCATCCATTAGGGTTGCCTCATATCCAGTGCTCGTAACAGCATTGATTAATGTCTGGGGCAATACATCACCTTCTACTCTTGCAGTTTCATGTGCTAGATTAACAACAACCTTTTGGACACCATCAACTTTAGACAGTGCTCCCTCAATAGTCACAACGCAGGCGGCGCAATGCATTCCTTGAATGCGTAGTTGTGTAATATCATTCATGATTTAACTCGCGTAGCATTGATAGCGCCTGTTGATTATTAGGTTCCAAGGCAATTAGCTTGCGCAGATATATCTCTGCTTGAGCAAATTGACCACGTTCACGACTGATGGATGCCAGCGTACCATAGGAAGCACTGAACTCTGGGTCCACAGCTAGTACTCTTCTACTGTAATTTTCAGCCTGATCCAAATCTTTATTAAAAATCGCAATATTGGCCAAATTATGTAGCGCCAAAGTGTGATCGGGATTTTGTTGAATTGCCTTAGTAAAATTTGTAGCGGCAGCTTGTAGATCATTATGCTGATAAAACTCCAGTTCACCAAGGCGATTATACGCGCTGGTAAAAAATGAATCCAAGGCCAGGGCGCGCTCATAAGCTGTTTTCGCGCCAGCTACATCTTCTGTAAATAATAAAGCATCTCCGTATTCCTTCCAAACCTTGGGATTATCAGGATTTAAATGGATGGCCCGCGCCAAATAGGCCACTGATCTCTCTGGCGCTTCATCAAGATACAACCTGCCCAACTGGTAACAGGTCCACATGTGGGTTGGGTCCAAGCTCATAACGCGCTGATAAGCTGCTGCGGCTTGTTGGTCCTTGCCCTGCAACTGGAAAGCTCTGGCCAAAGCATAATATCCATCTAGGTGCTCTGGTACATCCTGCAAACCTTGCTCCAACAGAATAATAGCCCGCACAAGGTACGCTGGTTCACTGTGTCTGGTCTCATAATAATTGGTATAGGCAATGCCTTTTCTTATAATAGCAGCTGGATCTTCCTCTTCGAAAAAATCCCTCAATTTTAATGCCGTTTCACGAGCGAATAACGCATCGCTTTCCTTTTCACTGAGTATATCAATTTTTTTGCGAATCCAATGATCAGTAAAGTTCACGTGTAATATATCAGATGTTGCACCCTGCTTCATGTGGCAATGAACACAATCACCTTTATTACTGTGGTCTGTAACTTTCTGCAAAACTGTTAAAGATTCGGTGGCATGGCAATCCATGCAGCGGTCATTAAAATAAGTTCGGGATCTCTCCTGAACAGGTTCATGGGGGTTATGGCAGGTAATGCAGGTCATGCTGCCATTGCTGGCGGTAAAACAGGTGCTTAGACTAATACGCCCACCATGGCTGGCAATGCGAAAGTCACCCTTTGGCAGACCATCCTCAATAAATACTGTCTTTATATCTTTCAAGCTCATCCCCGGCCGGAAATCACTGCTACTCTTACCAGTTTTAAACACACTGATCTCGCCTTGCAAATGACACTGTAGGCAAACGTCCATCTGCAATTCTGCAGACAAATGGGCTGGGTTAACAATCGTGCGGTCTACACCGGTTCTGTTTAATTCATCTGCTGAGGCCATCTGTTTATCTACATGGAGTTGACCTGGCCCATGACAGCGTTCACAACTGATACCTTCCGTGATAGTACCCGTATAACGATTTACTGAAAATTCCTCAAACGCATTATAACTATTGTGACAGTGCATACATTCTGCGACAACCGGTCGATTAAAGCGCATATTAGAGCGGTTATAGCCAGGGCTTAAATCCCAAATTGCCTTTTCACTGTACCAGGTAACGGGCATTTCATTGATATAACCGTTCTCACTGGCCAAATAAGTACGGTTGTTATTGCCGGAACCAACAACGTAGTCAACCTTGCGGCGCAGTTCATGGGTTCGCACCGCTTGGTCATTCTCACGATATTCTACCTGATAATACCCGTCTGCCGCAGCGATCATTTCATAGTGCAGGTTATTCTGCCTATCATAGACATGGTTATTATCCGTGTAATCTTCAATATCCGGCTGTGCGCCGGGTCGGTAAAAAGACCGGCCCATGCCGGTTCGCAGGAAGGATTGATAGATTTCGCGGTGACAATATGCACACTCTTTATTGCCTACATAGGCTACATCCGCTCCTAAATTTTCGAAATCCACAGCATCCCTATATGCTGTTGAATAATAATACCAAAATAATAATACCAATAATGATGCTATTATTGCCAGGAATAGTCTGATATTCATCTAATTACTAAATGGGGGTTATCTCCAAGAAACTGATAAACATAAGAATTCGCAATCCTTTTGCCAATAAATTCTACTTACGGAGTTTCGCTTTTGAGAAACGGCTTTCCTGTATATCCACATCAAACTCAATATCGTCAATATGCCACTCTGTCCCCTTGCTATTGCGCTTCAATTCATCCTTAAAGATAAATCGTGAGGGGAACCATCTGCCTTGGACCTTTTTGATCCCATCCATGGTAGATGTTTTTAGTAACTTACCGCTTTTCCCATAGAGCTCTTCTTTCATAGGCAACAGGTATTCCTTATCGATCCAGGCCCGGCGTTTGGAATATGATAACCCTTTCACTTTTGCTTCCAGATGCATGATCCAATGATCACGCCCATCAATTAATACCGATCCTTCCAGGGTAGCTTCATAAAGTTCTTCCAGGGGGCGGTCTTCCATCATATCGTTATAGGACATATCTGAACCCATGACTGATTGACGCAACATGTGCCCAGAAATCTGAATCACACGATCCGTCTGAGGTGAGTAGGTCCAAAGCTTATCATATAATTTCAGCATCTTGGTGCCGGCTTCTCGGGGTGGAGATAAATATTCAGTGAAAGCCTGGTCAATACCTACCACCCAGTTACGTGATTCAATGGTGCGGCTGGTGCGGCGGCCATGCACAATCATTTTGCTGGTCATGACTCGGCTTTTTGCGTTCAGGTTATCATCCATAGCTTTGATAATATCCTGAACTGTCATTTCATCTGATTGCCCCAGCAAAAAAGAAAATGATAAAAGAAAAATAACTATCTTAATCATGTTTCCAGTTCCTTAAACAATTGAGCCATTTCCCGCTTGTATATGGCCCGACCAGCAAGCATAGTCCCCAATACAGTGGCCAGGACACCGGGCATAAAACCGATATAGTAAAGTTCCGGGGTTACCTGGGCATAGAAAACATTGGACATAATAATTTCGGTTGAACCCAGGCTTTCCATAGCATCCGAATAATCCAAACCCACTTCCTGCATATAATAAGTAAGTCCGAGCCCCATGGCTGTGCCAATAATAGTGCCAATGAACCCAATGACGATTGACTCCATGATCATAGAGCGATAGACCTGGCCTTTTGATTCCCCCATGGCCAGGCGCATCCCGATCTCACCGTAGCGCCGCAGACCGTTCATTAGACCCATGTTCCAAAGCACTATCATAGAAATGACCAAGAAAACGCCCACTATTAAACCACTAGCTGCACTCATATAATCCACCATGGTGCCCATCTGATTTACATCCCGCAGAGCCATCATGATCGGGCTAAAAATATCGGTGCTATCACTGTTAATTTTGTTATATCGCCCCCTAAGTGCGACAGCAGCTGTATCATCGTAATAAAGTGAATTTGTGTAGCCCAATATCTCAGAAGAGGCATTTTCCATGTCCAGTGCCAACCGGGCACCTGTTATATCCACTAGCATCATCTGCCTGTCCACTGGGCCCAAATTCAGTTTAAAGGTACCGACAACAGTAAAGTTAAAAGTGGTAAAGGCATTGTACATAGTGGATCCAATTAAGGTTACAGTCTCACCAGAAGAGAGTCCCAGCTGCCCAGCCAACCTGGTGCTGAGTAACGCTTCATTCGCATTTTCCGGCAGTCTTCCATCTATGAGGCGGCGTTCAAGTTTCCAGATTTCAATTTGTCGGGATTTGGGTGAAAGAAAATCGATCCCTAGGGCAAGGACAGGGCCCTGTGCCTGGGTCTCGCCATTTTCATCAGGGACATCCAAAAGCCCACCAAATGTGATTCGCGGCGACCAGAAAAGATCCGGATAATCCTGCCCTAATTCATTAACCAGCTGATCTGTTCCCAAAAGAGCCAAGTCATTGGGTAGAAGCTGGCTTTCTTCTTTATAACCTCTGGTCATGACCTTCACGTGGCCCGTGGATACCACGGCAGAATCAAGAAACATACTGTTCATAATACCGGTAAAAAATCCTTGAAAGAAAATAATCATAGCTACAGCCAGTGTTACTACAAGAACTGGAAAAAGACTCCTGGATCGGTCTCGTATTATACCTTTAGTTAAAAATTTGATCATACGGTCACTTTACCCCGTAAGGCATCGGTAGGCTTCATCCGAGCAATTCGGCGGGACGGCAGGTAACTCACAATAAGTACAATGATGGATACAATTATGGTTGTTGTAACAACTAGACCAACTGAATAAACCGGGATTAGGTATTTCTCTACTATTATGCCCATTGCTCCATCAGAATAATCCACCCCGAGCCAGATACCGTTATTTCCAAAATACCAAAGTAATGGGCCGAAAAGAATTACGGTCATGATAGCAGCAAGGAAAGCATTAAGACCGCCTTCCAGGGTAAAAAGCCCTACCACCCGAGTCCGGGTCATCCCCAGAGCCATGAGGGTTCCAATTTCTCTGCCCCGGCGAAAAATAGATAACACCTGGGCGTTAAAAATACCCATGGCCGCAAAACAAAGAAGTATGATATACATTATCGCGGCATTGGGCTCGTCTGCTTTAATGAGGGCTTCCATGTCCCGGATCAGATACTTCACGTCGCGAGGAATCCAGTCATGCTTATTTTTTACAACTGATAATCCTTCAGCGTAGGTCACATAGGTCGCTTCTTCTTCCATGGCCAGCATCGTCTGGGCTTTTTTCAGCGGTACCCAGATATGACCCATGTCCAACTTAAAATTTTCTGTGTCCATAATATGCACCACTGTACCCTCATCAGCGTCATAAGTGCGGTCGGCGTCCAGCCAGCGTATGGTAAAAGCATCGCCCACCTCCAGGTTGGCATCTTTTGCCATACCACGCCCGATTAACACCGGAATAGTAACCTCTTCATGCCCGATAAGCATTTGTGTGGGCATGTTAACAATATTTTGTTTTGGGGTAATTCCTTTCATAATTACCGGCATGATACGCCCATTGGGATAAATGGAAGCTTGGCTGACCAGAACTGGAACCGCCTTTTTTTGATCTACTAACAATTTTAAATCTCTGGGAATTATAGAATGAGCATCTTCAAAAGTCATGGGATCCAGGGGATCATACTCAGGGTGCCAATAGGCGCCACCAGCGATCTCCGTATCGATAGTAACCTGTTTGGCATGCTCCCGCATGCCGTCGTACATAGCTGAAAATAAGATTATCATGAAAAAAGAAAGTGCTGTTACAAAGACATTTAGCCAAGTGCGTAGCTTGGCACCAAGGAGATTTTTAATGGCAATCTTAAACAACATATCTAACTACCAGATTTAGGTCTATCTATCTGCTCATCATTAATAATTTGTCCATCATCCAGATGGATGATCCGGCGCAGGTAATCCATAATCTTTTCATCGTGGGTAGCAAAGATAAAGGAAGTGGACAGTTCTTTATTTAGCTTAACCATGATCTTCATAATGTGATGAGAGTTTTCTGCATCCAGGTTGGCAGTGGGTTCATCCGCTAACACTAGTGTTGGTTCGTGGACAATAGCCCTAGCAATGGCTGTACGCTGGCATTCGCCGCCGCTCAACATTGCTGGACGGGAATTGATCTTATCGCTGAGTCCGACCCATTCTATGGCTTGGGCAACCTTATTATCCCGTTCCTGTGGATCGACTTTGTTCAGTATCAGCGGTAACTCCACATTTTCAAACACTGTGTAAACAGGAAGCAGATTGTAGCTTTGGAAAATAAAACCCATATTTTTCCTGCGCAATTCAGCGCGTTCATTATGGGAAGTGTCTGCCAGTGATTTACTCAAAACAGTGACCGATCCTGAACTTGGTGAATCCAAGCCGCCAATCACATTAAGCAGCGTTGTCTTTCCAGAACCTGAAGGCCCCACCAAACCGGTGAACTCCCCTTTTCCCAAAGTTAAGTTTACATTCTTCAGCGCAGTAAAAAATTCTCCACCAACTGGAAAGCGCTTGACCAAGTTGTTAATTGTTACTACAGAATTTGCCATGTCTTCTTTTCTTTTTTAATGATTGTAAATGAGCATGAACTGCAAACCAGTCCCAAAACCCGCTATTGTTTTTGGCAGGTCTTCTTTCACTATGTCGTAGTCGCCTCGCTTCGGACTAATTGACAAAATAAAATTTAAGCTGAAATGATCATAGGTAACACCCCACCTTAGGTAATTATACATATGGCTATTATCCCAATCTATCTGGGCAATGAACATGAGTTGGTGAAGCATATTGATTGGCAAGCTGGCCATCAGAGCCGTATATGTCTGCTCAGTACTACTACCTTTTTCCGTAGATGAGCCGTTAATTTTCATTGTTTCCGCCATGATCAACAGGCCAGAGCCAACAGGAATGGTATAATCCGCACCCAAAGTAAACAGTGTAAAGCGGTTCAATTCCACATCCTGTTTGCTATCAGCAAATAATCCTACCCCTTCAAACCAGAAGCCGAAATAACCATCATAGCGGTAATCTACAGCGGCGCGCTGATGAGGCCCGGAGATGAAAATAGGAAATTGGCCCACGCTCTGGCCTAATTCAGTTGGATCCTGATGATAGGTTAACCCCCATTCGCCAATACTGGCAGAAAGTTCTGCCCGGCCGCCATAAGACAATGTGTCTTGGTCATTATTTATGGACCATAGCCATAGGGCAAGTGAACTTGTGGGAAATAACCGTAATCTGAACGCTTTTACTGCATCAGTCTGGCCGGTAGGGTCCTTGGGATCAATAGTATCAAACCAGGCCAGCGAGCGCAGTACCATGGCCGGCCCAAAGGCAATCTTCTGCAGGCCCAGACGAGCCTCAATTTGGTCGCTGGAATAACGAAGCCACAGCCGGTATGGTTCTTCAATACTACTAATAGCATAATCCCCCGCATACACCTTACCCATTCTATAACCCCACTCCAAATCCACAAAACGATCATCGGATAGATTGCGAGCCAAGGATAGCATCGGGATGTATCCCAACGTTGTTTCGAAAGAAGACCGACCTGCAGGCGGATCATCACCATGTATAACACTGCCCCAGAACTGACCTTTAAGAGAAAATGACTGCGCGAAAGTTACAGCACTAGTACTCAAACAAATTGCCAGCAGGATGATTCCCCGTGCAACCGTCCCAAGTTTTATTACATTTTCACCAAATCCAAACATATTTGTCGTTAATTAATTTCTAGATCAATATACGGAAAAACCATTATAAATTATTCCAGATTAAACATGATCCGCAGCAAACGTAAGATATTATTATTGATTGTACTGCTATTCTTCATGTGGGGTTGTGAAGATGAAATGACCCCCTTAGCCAGTTACGTACCAATCGATGCCCAATTATGGGGCTTGGAATTCCAGGGCTATGATGGTTATATCGTTGCTGACTGGGAAATTTCCAACACTGCTGACGTAAGTATCTCTGGGTGGGAGATCCATATCAAAATTGTTATGATCAATGATCAAACTGAACAAGGCCTTTTCTTCCGACACGATGCGACCATGGCTTCCGGCGACAGTGCTAGATTTGCTGGTAACGTATTTTTCCACCGCGACGCTGTGAGCATTTACCCGGTGGCACTAACGACAGATAATGCGGCCATGAAAAGCTGGGATATAACTTCTGTACGGGGTCTGGTCGAATAAATCATTCCCAATCGTCACCGTACGGCCCACCATAAGCTCCCATATCATTCCTAGAACCATTACTATCCTTATACTCATTTCCTGGGTGGCCGGCATTAATGGCCGGGGACTCAGGATCTAGGCGAAAATCGGATTGTTCAGGGTCCACAAAAAGAGGATCTGCAACTATATTCCCCGCCGCCGCAGCGACGGTGACCTCCTGGATCAGGGAATAGATACTGTTCATGGAATAAAATTTATTATTAACACGATCAACAAGATTGCCTCTTGAAATAATGCAATTAATTATTTCTATAGTGCCTGCTGAGGAAACTGAGTATTCTTTACTGAATAGATTGTGTGAACCATTTCTATATAATGAGCAATTTAATAAATCTAGCGAGCTTCCAGCCCCTACAGATATCCCGCCACCGCCTAGTTTTGCATAATTATAATTCATAATACAATTAGTAACTGTTGCCAAGCCGCCTATAAATATTCCACCACCTGTGTTTTCCGTTCTGTTGCGGGTAAATCGACAGTTTTTAATTGTAACACCCAGAGAATGGTTTGATACAAATAAACCGCCGCCAGGATACTCTTGTTCTCCAGATGGGGCAACATCATTTATATTACCAAAGATTATACAATTTCTTATTGTGGCAAACTCATCGGCTGCAACGCCGCCGCCGCCGCGGCGTGACCGATTCTTAACAATCTTGCAATTTGTTACCAGCGCTGTGTCCGTTATAAAAATACCTCCACCGTGTCCGGATGGATAAATCTGCATATTAGCGGTAAGATCTTCCACTGCCAGGTTATTCCTTATGAAACAGTTGGTAACAACAGCTGTGCCGCCAGCCCATACACCACCACCACTGAGACCTTTACCATTTTGAATACACACACCATCAAGTTTCCCCTTATCAATCCTGATTACAGATTGTTGAGCTGTGATACCAATCAAGATAGTAATAATTGGGCCGTGAGTGGATGTAATCACTACATCTTTACCTAATAAATCATGATTCCCAGGGTGAAAGCCAGGACGAAAAATGATACTATCGCCATTATCAATGAATTTGGTGTCGAAGGCTGTTTCTAAATGAACATAATGATCAGGTATATATAATGATGATATATTTGGCACTACAAATTCTTCAGAAAGTTCATGGCGGTATTGATCGCGCTGATCAACGACCCGCACCCGGTATTGAAACGTACCATCATCATCCAGCGTATCTACATATGATGTGGTCAATGAATCAGGCAAATGCGCCAAATCAACCCAGTAATAATCCCCGGCAATAATCTTCGCTTTCTCAATACGATATTCCTTGAAATCTTCAATTGTAATATCTGACCAAGATATAGTGATAGCTGTTTTTTCATGAATAACATGGCCATCATAATCATGAGTTACGAGGAATAAATCCTCCTCCGCCGATGGTTTCGTAGAAAAAGGAAGATCACAGGCCAGCAAAAAAAACATGAGCACAAATAACCATCGTAAGCTGAACACTATAATTCGACCTTCAGGTTGACAATTTCCCGGTATTTTTCAAAATAGTTGAATCCATGGCGCAGACTCTCCTCCAGCGTCCAGTCTAATTCATCCTTGGAAAGGATATTGCGCCAGGTATAAGACAGAGACCAATTCAAGCCAAGTAATCTCTTACGCAAAGTTACATTCAGATTGGCGTTTTCCCGGGGTTTCCGCAGTCCTTCTCCAATCCCGGGGATAAAAAAATATTGTTCTCCTTCATTAACATGATCCAGGCTGAGTACTAGCCATTCCAAGTTCAATTCACTGGTGAACACAATCCGGTACTCCGGTTTATTGGGGAAGACCCGGGCTGAGCTGATGTCCAAGAACGTAGCGCTGGTGGAGAATAAAAATCTGTCACTCAGCATACGCAAACCGACCATTGCTTCCACGCCGCGGATCTCCGCAATAGGTTCGTTGAACGGTATGGCCGGTAGACCTTCAAATGTTCGGTAAGCGATCTTATTCGTGTAACCATTCATAAACACATCGAGCCCAAGTGATACTTCATCAATAGGCAGCTCAGTCCGCGGATTGGATATACGCAATTGCAAATTGAGTTCGGTGGTACTTAGATATTCGCTGGATAACAACGAGTCCAGCAGGCTATCGGTCTCTGTATTCGAAAATCGAAACAGGTCCGCCAGTGTAGGCAGACGTTGATTATTGCCCTGGTTGGCAAATATTGAATACCAGGTTTTTTCACCTCTTCCTTCCAAATGAATCCCCAACCGTTTGCTGGAGACATGTTTTAATTCTCGTGATTGCGGTACATCATAGATAATGAGTTGGCCTTCTGTCACCAGTAAGGGAAACTCATAATGTTCATTTTGAAATGTCTCGATCTGGTCCATTCGGTAGGATAATTCCCAATTAATAAAATCAATATTGGGATGATCGGCGTCTGCAGACCAACGAGTGACGAATGCCAGTGCATTTGTATTTCGCTCCATGTCCGCAATATGATGAACAACGGGATCTCCATTAATATTGAAGTAGGATTTATCGCCATCAAAGGTCTGATCCTCCGCTTCATATTGAACCGTGCCTTCAAAATCCCGCCAGTTAATCAGTTTGGAGATATGAACATTACGGGAATGGTCACTCAGGTATTCGTTAAGACTAGAGAAAAAATTTTGGTTTAGGCTCCAGTCCTTCGATCCAGCCAGGAATTTCCAGCCGTTTGTTCCCAATATATCACCGCGGTAATTCACGCTCAATATGGATAAGCTGTCACCACTATCAACACTACCAGATGGAAATTCCAGATTCTTGTTGAGCTGGAACCAACGCATATCCAATCGCCCAGAACGCAAGTCCAGTCCGCCAAAAGCATTGGCAAAAAGTGATGTGGTAATCGTTCGCCCGCCAAAAGCCCTGGCCTTGGCCGTATAGCGTCCGCCGATTCCTGCCGGACCCAACACTGCCGTTGCCCCTAAGGAAAGATCCATGTCGTCGTCGTAGGTTTGCCCGGTACCAGTATTAAGATACAGTGAATTCTTTTTTGCAGTTTTGCTCTCCATATTCAGTACGCCACCAATCGCACCGCTACCAAATAATGATGAGTTCCCACCCTTGATCACCTGAATTT
>Ga0257109_1000158_pt1 | contig 20365 bp, 14 predicted proteins | sample LP_taG_8_FD_191566 | JGI IMG/M metagenome (GOLD analysis project Ga0257109, IMG submission 191566) | Marine microbial communities from Northeast Subartic Pacific Ocean, Canada - LP_J_2011_P26_2000m | ecosystem: Environmental > Aquatic > Marine > Oceanic | place: Canada: Northeast Subartic... | reverse complement strand
AAAGGAGCGGGAAGTTTCCTTGAGCAGCGAGTCGATGGCTTGGTGGATCAGCTTGGACATGACTCGCGCGCTGTTGCCGCCGGGCTAACCGGCAAACAACCAGTAGCCACCGATGAACATTGAGGTGGTGCAGCAGGCCAGGCCGAAGCCGTGGCCAAGCTGCGGGCCGCCGTTGGCCAAGCGCCTGGCCACGCGGCCCAGCCCGGCGGAAAACAGCGTCATCGCCGCGACGGTGGCCAGGGCGTAGGCGGCGAGGTAGAGGGCGACGCCGCCGAAGCTGGCGATGGCGAGTGTCGGCAGCACAACCCAGAGGTGCGTGCCGCCGGCGGTGCCGTGCAGCAGTCCGATGCCCAGCGCGGCGTGCGAGTGTTTGTGGCTTGCGCGGGAGTGCGCCTGGCCAAGGTGTGCGTGGATGTGCGAGTGCCGAATGCCGAAGTGATCGTGTTCGTGGGTGTGGACGCGGTGCCGCAGCAGGGAGCGGATGCCCAGCGCGCCGACGGCGATCAGCAGCACGCCGACGAGTTGCTCCGCGCCGCTGGAGAGCCACTCGGCGGCGGCAGTGCCCTTGAGGAGCCAGACGAGCAGGCCGATCAGCGCGACGCCACCGGCGTGGCCAAGGCCCCAGTGGAGGCCCAGCCGCCACGCGGCGTGCTGTTCGCGGCGTGCGGCGAAGGGTGCCAGCGCGGCCAAGTGGTCCGCCCCGCTGATCACGTGGGCGAATCCCGCCGCAAAACCGATGAATAAAAGTTCCATGCCCTTGAACGGGCACACTATTTAGCAGAGGCGGCCCGTGCGTGAAAGCGCAAAGGTGCGCGGATTCACTTCGCGCCGGTGCCGATGAAAACGACCGGGATGGTGCGGAAGAGGATCTTGATGTCGAGCCAGAGCGACCAGTTGTCGATGTACTCGAGGTCGAGGCGCACCCAGTCGGAGAATTCATTGATCTCGTTGCGGCCACTGATCTGCCACAGGCAGGTGAGGCCGGGCTTGACGCTGAGGCGGCGGCGGTGGGCGAGATCCTCGAAGCGCCTGGTCTCGTCCACCGGCAGCGGCCTTGGGCCGACGAGGCTCATCGCGCCCTTGAGGACGTTGAACAACTGGGGCAGCTCGTCGAGGCTGAACCGCCGCAGGAACCGGCCGATCGGCGTGATGCGCGGGTCGTTGGCGACCTTGAACACCGGGCCACTCATCTCATTCATGGCGGCCAACTCGTGCTTGCGCTGCTCGGCGTTGGTGCCCATCGAGCGGAACTTGTACATGGTGAACGGGCGGCCGTTGATGCCGCTGCGTTTCTGCTGGAACAGGATCGGGCCGGCGGGGGAGGTAATCTTCACGGCCAGGGCGCACAGCAGCAGCACCGGCGAGAGCAGCACGAGCATGGTCAGCGCTCCGCCGAAGTCGATGGCCTGCTTGGCTAGACCCTGCAGCGAGGCGGCCGGTGCGGAGTGAAACACCAGCAGCGGGACGCCATGAAAATCGTCGACGGCGGTGCGGGCAATCTGCGTGTTGAAAAAATCGGCGGCAAGCCAAACCTCGACGCCCTCGAGTTCGCAGGCGTTGATGACCTGCTCGATCTTGTCGAACTTGGTGTGGCCGGCGTTGATGAGGACGACGTTGGCGGAGTGCTCGTGCATCAACCGTAACAGTCGCTCAATCGGGTCGCGGTCGATGTTGAACTGCAGCACGACCCGGTAGCTCGTGTCGTTGGTGTCGTCGATGCGGCCGAGCATGTTCTGCGTTTCCTCCGGCGAGCCGAGCAGGATGATTCGTTTCTGGAGGTCGGCGCGGGTCAGGCGTCGCCGCTGCCAACGAAGCGAGCCTTCCTCCTTGGCCCAGGCCAGCGCGATGCTGAGCACGGCAAACATCAGGATCACCGAGCGGGTGAGCTGAATCCTGAAGGCGAACATCACGGTGATGATGAGCAGGGTGATCAACACGGAGGCCTTGGCCAGCGGCCAGACGGTCTGGGCGCGGCTTGGCCAAGCGGAACGCGAATAAAACCCCTGGGTGTCCAGGACGAAGGGAGCCACAAACAGGAGTAGGACGCTGATCCAAACGTACGCCCCCTTGAAGGGCGCGATTTCAGCCGTGCCACCGAACACCTCGAAGTGCAACACGGCGCGCAAACTGTGTGCCAGCCAAAGGCTGATGGCAAAAACCAAGCCGTCGAGCACCTTGTTGATGCTTGTCTGGATTTGTCGTTGATTGCGCAGCATATGGATCGGGTGGCCCTGTTTGGCAAGGCCAAGGTGTACGCCCGAATTGGCAGGGAATCAATCTCCAGTCGGCCTGACACCAAGGGAGAGGTTGGACATGAACGCTGCTGAAAGGTTCAAAACCCGGCGGCCAAGCTCACCACTGCTCCTCGATTTTTTCGCTGAACAGGTGGTTCAGCTCCTCCTTGAGGCGCTCGACGGGCAGACCGACCACGTTTGAAACCGAGCCGGAGACCCGCTTGATAATCTTGTGCTTGTCCTGCTGTATGGCGTAGCCGCCGGCCTTGTCGAGCGGATCGATCCCGGCAAGGTACTCGTCGATCTGCTCCTTGCTGAGCGGCAGGAAAGTGACGTTGGTGATCACCGAGAACGTCTTGTTGATTTCGTCGTTGTGATAAATCAGCGAGACGCCGGTCGAAACCTGGTGTGTGCGCCCCTGCAGCTTGGCCAACATGCGGCCGGCCTCGTCGATATGGGTTGGCTTGCCCAACAGTTCGTCCTCAAGGTAAACGATGGTGTCGGCGGCAATCACCAGGCATTCCGGGTGCAACTCGGCGATCGGCTCGGCCTTGGTCCTGGCGTTGGCTTCGCAGAGGTCGGGGATAAAGTCGCTGGCTTCCATCACTTCTTCCGCGTGGCTGGGCACGACCTCGAACTCGATCTCCATCGAGGCGAGCAACTCCGATCGTCTCGGAGAGGTGGATGCAAGGATAACTGGGGGTAAATTTTCCATTGTGAACCAGTAACTGGATCTGGTTAAAGAAACAATCTACGTGCTTTTGACGTGACCGCAAGCGTGGGCTGCTGCGATGAACCCCTCGAAAAGTGGGTGCGGCTTGTTGGGTTTACTCTTGAACTCGGGATGAAACTGGCTGGCCACGAAAAATGGATGCCCGGGAACCTCCACGATCTCGACCAGCTTGCCGTCCGGCGAGGTGCCGCTGAACGTTACCCCGGCTGCCTCGAACGCCTCGCGGTAGGTGTTGTTGAACTCGTACCGGTGCCGGTGCCGCTCGTGAATTTCCTCGCTGTCGTACAGCCTGGACACCAGCGAGCCGGGCTTGAGTTTGCAGGGCTGCGAGCCAAGGCGCATCGTGCCGCCCTTTTCGGTGACTTTCTGCTGTTCGTCCAGCAGGGCGATGACGGGGTGTGCGGTGGCGGGGTCAAATTCGGTGGAGTGAGCGCCCTCGAGCTTGAGCACGTTGCGCGCAAACTCGATGGTGGCGATCTGCATCCCAAGGCAAAGGCCGAGGTAGGGGATGTTGTTTTCGCGGGCGAATTGGGCTGCCCGTATTTTGCCCTCCGTGCCGCGCTCGCCGAATCCGCCCGGCACCAGGATGCCGCTACACCCCTCGAGTGTCTCGGCAGCGCCGTTTTTCTCGATATCCTCCGCGTCGATCCGCGCAATCTCGACGCCGCAGTCGTTGGCCACGCCGCCGTGGATCACCGCCTCGTAAACCGACTTGTAGGCGTCCTGCAGTTCCACGTACTTGCCCACGACGCCGATGCGCACCTGGTGGCACGGCTTGATGAGTTTGCGGATGATGTCCTGCCAGTGCGCCATGTCGGCCGGCGGAGTGTCGAGTCCAAGCTGCTGGCAGATGAGGTTGTCCAGCCCCTCGCGCTGCAGCATCAACGGCACTTCGTAAATCGAGTGCTCGACGTCCATCTCCTCGATCACTGCCTCGTATGGCACGTTGCAGAAGAGCGAAAGTTTTTGGCGATGTTCCTTGGACAGCGGTTTTTCGCAGCGGCAAACAAGGATGTCCGGCGTGATGCCGATTTCGCGCAGCTTGGCCACGCCCTGCTGGGTCGGCTTGGTCTTGAGCTCGCCGGCGGCCTTGATGAACGGAACGAACGTGACGTGCAGAAACAGGACATTCCCCCGGCCGGCGCCGAGCGCGAACTCCCGGATCGCCTCGACGAAGGGCAGCCCCTCAATGTCGCCGATGGTGCCGCCGATCTCGGTGATCACCACGTCGACCCCGGTTTTTTCGCCGATCTCCCGGATGCGTTTCTGGATTTCATCGGTCACGTGCGGGATGACTTGCACAGTTTTGCCGAGGTAATCACCCCGGCGTTCCTTGTCCAGCACCCGCTGATAAACCTGTCCGCTGGTGAGGTTGTTGAACCGGGTCAACTTCGAGTCGGTGAAGCGCTCGTAGTGGCCAAGGTCGAGATCGGTCTCCGCGCCGTCGTCGAGCACGTACACCTCGCCGTGCTGGAACGGGCTCATCGTGCCGGGATCAACATTCAAGTAGGGATCAAACTTCTGCAGCGTGACCTTGAGTCCCCGGTTCTCCAGCAGGGTGCCGATGGAGGCCGCGGTCAGTCCCTTGCCGAGGGAACTCACCACGCCGCCTGTTACGAAGATGTGCTTCACTGTGTTGTTGTCAGGAGTTGTCGCACCCGTTCCAAGTCTTCCGGGGTATCGATGCCCACGCTGTCGTGTTCCACCACTGCGACGGCGATCGCGATGCCACTTTCCAGCGCCCGCAGTTGCTCCAGTTTCTCCGCCTGCTCGAGAGGGGAAACCGGCATCTCGACCAGCCGGAGCAGGGTGTCCCGGCGGTAACCGTAAATGCCGAGATGCTTCAAAAACGGAAACGCCGCCAACGGCGACCCGCTTGGTGCGTCGTCGGCGTCACGCAGATACGGTATCGTACGCCGCGAGAAGTATAGGGCATGGCCGGCAAAATTGACAACGACTTTCACCGCGTTGGGGTTGTCGTACTCCGAGGGGTCGGCGATTGGCACCGCAGCGGTGGACATTTCGTTGTCATTGAGCAACGCGGCCACTTGGTCGATCACGCCCGGGTCGATCATAGGCTCGTCGCCCTGCACGTTCACGACGGCGTCGAATTCGCAGCGCTTGGCCACCTCGGCCACGCGGTCGGAGCCGCTTGGGTGATCGGTTCGGGTCATCTCGACCCGGCAAAAGTTGGCCGCCGCGTCGGCGATTCGTGGGTCATCGGTGGCCACGATCACCTCGCTGATCCGCTTGGCTAAGCGGCACTGGTCGACGACATGCTCGATGATCGGCTTTCCGGCCAGCAATTCCAGCGGCTTTCCGGGAAACCGGGAGGAGCCGTAACGGGCGGGTATAATGCCTGCAATGTTCATCTTCAGTCGCCCAACCGGGCTGCTTGGCCAGGCCGGGCATCCTAAGCGGACAGGGACAGATAACCTAATGGAGTTTCAAGTTTCAAGTTTCAAGTTTTCAACCCCCCAATGCGTGCCCCTTTTCAGTGTTCAGTTTTCAGGTCTCCAAATCTGTGTCCATCCGTGAAATTTGTGTCCCTTTTTGTGGCTTTTCGCGCCTTTCGTGGTTGATGAATGTTTTCTTTTGCCGGGCGTTGTGAATAACTCTTGGTTGCCTCCCCTGCGCGTGGGTGCGTAAATACCGCTTGACCAAGTGATGAAGGCTCTGTTGGCAAATCCGCTGGAGCTGGCCTCTCTTTCTGAGAAGGACAAGGGAGCGTTGGTTCGCCTGTTGTCCGACCCCGACCCCGAGGTGTTTCAAGCTATCCGGCAGACATTGGTCAACTGCGGCATCGAAGCCCGGCCCTGGCTGAAGGCCGGTCTCAATAGTGGGGATCGCCTCGTCCGCAAGCATTCATGGGAACTACTCACGCAACTGGAACGATGTGTGGCGGACCGTGAGTTCGTCGCCTTTTGTAATCGCGGCGGGGAGCAACTCAATCTCGAGAAAGGCCTGTGGCTCTTGGTCCGAACGGCCTTCCCCGGTTTCGACCAGGGAGCCTACCAGGCCCAACTGGATGGTTATGCAGAACAGGTGCGCGAAGTCTGCGATCCAACCCAAAGCAAGCCGGCCGCACTGATGGCCATCAACCGTGTCCTGTATCGGAAGGAACGTTTCCGCGGCGACAAGGCGAGCTTCTACGATCCGCAGAGCAGCTATCTCAACCGGGTTATCGACCGCCGCTTGGGCAACCCGATCAGCCTGTGCCTCGTGTATCTTTTTGTCGCACGCCGGCTTGGCCTTCCGGTGACCGGCGTGGGGATGCCGGGCCATTTCATCCTGCGACTGCAGTCCCCGGCGTTCACCATTTATATTGACGCATTCAACGGGGGTAATTTTTTGACCCACTCCGATTGCGCCACCCGACTCAAGCAGTGCGGGTACGGGCTGGATTCGGGCTTTCTTTCCACGACGACTCCGCGGCGGGTTCTGATGCGCATCTGCTCAAACCTTCACCAGATTTACCAGAAAAACAGGCATCTCGGGGAGCGGGATCGCATCCAAAAATACCTCATCAAGCTCGCCAGTTGACGCGCCCCACCCGGTCAAGCGCTCGGCTGCGGGGTCGGTTCGGGAATGAAGCTGGATTGGAACCCAGCCGAAGTGTAGTTGACCAGGTTCTTGATGATCCAGTCGGCGCTGCCGCCCATGTCCCCCTCGTCGTTGAACCAGTCGATCTGATCCATCAGCGTGATCGTCATCACCACTGTTCCCCCGAGGAACGCCCACTTCCAGTTAAGTTCCTCGTCGGTTTTATCCGGGAGCGACCGCTTGAGTTCCTTCTGAAACGCCGTCAGGGAATCGCCGAGGTGTTTTTTCATCAATTGATGGTAGGCGAAATTCGGCTCCATTCGCAGCCAGGCAAAGAGCTTGAGAAAATCCTCGCCCCCTTCGTCGGCATTGTCGCGAAGCCGGATGAACGGCTCGACGTACGCCTTGATGATGTCGTCCATGCCAAGGGGTTGGCCGCCGGCTTCAAGGGCGTATTGACCAAGCAGGTTCAATCGGGCTTGATTGATCGGCACGAGCCGCCGCTCCAAGATGGCGTCGAGAAGGCCGTCCTTGTTTTTGAAATAGTAATGAACCATGGCCATGTTGACATCCGCCACCTTCATTACTTCACGCAAGGACGTGGCCGTCACGCCGTTTTGGCCGAACAACCTTTCGGCGGTGTTCAGCAGCAAAATGCGGGTTTTTGCACCCTTATTCAGGCCATTACTTTTGTCAGCCATTCAAAAAACAGTCAACTGACTAACTTAAAAAAGGCGAAATGTCACATTTTTTTTCAAAAAAAATCTCGAAAAATCGATTGACACGAATCAATCAGTTGATAGATTTACGCGACTGGCTGCCTTTCGTGAGCGTTTGCGCCGGCGGGAGAGAGTGAGCAAATCTGTTAAGTATGAGCGTGGAATCATGTTTTTGATCCGACAAAGCCGAAGGGCGCTGGGCATCGCAATCGCCCTGATTTGCCTGTTCCCCAGCTTGGCCAAGGGCCAGTTTTTCGAGGAATCTGCAGTGTGGGAGGGAACCGACTCGATCGGCAGGGAAGTCGTCCTGTACAGCTCCCCGGAGGGCCGGTTCTATTCCCGGTACCCGTTGCTGACATCCGCGACCGGTGACGGTCACGGTGTTTGGTCGATCGACTCCGCCGATAACACGATCCGGTTTCGTTCCCTGTCGGGTGAGGTCACCACTTTCCCGGTCGACCTAATTTCCCGAAGGTACACTTTGGCCAAGGGGCAGGAGGGGGCGATCGTCCTGACAGCGGGGGACACGGGGCATCGGCTGACACTCAAGCCGACCGATGACACGCCCGACTTTTTGCCCGAGGAAATCATTGAGTATTCCATCCAAGTTCCGAAAAATGTTTTTTACGATCCGGCCAACCCGGTCGGGCATGGATTGAATCTCGACTCGTGGACGCCGCCCGGCGTGGTGTTCTCCGACAGCACCGGCGCGGAGATTTCAATTGCGGGAGCGGACAGGGAATTGTTTCGCGTGCAGCGCAACGAGGCAGCCGGACACACGCTGGTATACCTGGCCGAACCGCTTGCGGCCAAGGCGGATCAGTCGGGATACGAACTGGACATCATCCGTCGAGAGGGCTTGGCCAAGCGCCCGATTATTGCCGCCTCCAACGAGCGGTTTTTGATTCATGTGAATCCCGGCGACTCCGTGGTGGGCGGCCTCCCGCCGATCTTTGCGTTGCCGCCGATCTTTCTCGGCCCGGAGCCGGATGCGCCGGTGAAGATCCAGTTTTTTGGGGCGAACAATTACACCTTGTCGGTGGAGGACTCAGCCGACTTGGCCAACTGGAAAACAGTCGGGAGCCTCGACGGCGAGGGGGAAACCGTCGAGTGGATCGACTCCCGCAATAACCGGCCCAGTGCGTTGTATTACCGCATTCGGTTGGCCCCGAAGGAGTTGGCCTCGCCGGGCGTGTTCGATTTCAGCGGAGGCAAGCCACTCGATCCCGGCAGCAAACTGGCACAAGACCTGGCCAAGACCGTGCTGGCGCGGTTAAATATCGATGGGCGCTACGTCACGGGGACGACCGTGGAATCCGTCGTCCGGTTGTTGCCGCCTATTTTCGGCCCCCAATATTTGGTTGAGTTGCGCGGCAACAATGAACAGCAACAGCCGGTTTCGGTTTACGCCGAACTCGCCGAGGCCGGCGTTCAAAAAACGCATTTCGTGACGAAGCTGAACGTGGACGATCGGTGGGAGATGCTTCGTCGCATGGAGTCGATCGAGTTGGATGACGGCTTGGCCCTTGCGCCGAATGCGTCTGACACGGATCGGTCCGCTGCGTCTGCAGAGTTTGCATTGGCTGACCTGAATGAGCGCACTGGGAAAAACTGGTCACTGGTTGAAGTGATTTCCAGCCTCGAAACAGGAGAGGCAACAGATCACTTGGTCTTGAGCCTCACAACCCCGGAAGGTGACGAGGCGACGGCATTTGTTGAAGTGGGAATGGACCTGGAGACAAACCAGAGTGAAGTGCTCACGGCGTTCATGCAGTCGGAGTTGGGGATCACGGTCGTCCCGATCGTGCCAAGCGGTCTGGTCGAAGACGACCACGAGAACTTTGTTTCACTCATATCAGGGAGTGTCGAGTTGAACCCGGTCAAAGCCGATTCACCCTTGGCCAAGCGCTTGGCCGGGTTTGTCCTTGGCCAGGAACCGGCAGCCAAGGCCGGCTTGAAGTTGAAGCGAATCGTCGCCGTCACCAAGGCCAAGGCAGCGGACTCCGCATCCTATTTTGTCGAACTGCTCGCCTCGACGGAAGCCGGCGCAACGGTGCTGATCCAGGCCCACGTGAACGAACTGGAAGACGGTCAGCTGGGGTTGATCAGTTTCCAGATGGTGCAGGGCGGATAAAATGGCACAGACCCATTTCGGTGCTTTCTCGAGGGCATGTTAACAGTAGGGAACACACCAAAACACAGGCCGCGCCCGCAAAAAGTGGGCGCGGCTGGCCCTCAAAAAACGGGCAGATAACCGGCGAAAAAAAATGAAAAAAAAGGAGGTTGACAAATCAATCAATCAGTTGATAGGTTCTCTTCTGTTCGAGTTATCGACCTTTATTTCGATAAAAAACAGTTGAAAATCAATGAGTTGGTTCACCTCCAAAGGAAACGAAAAATGAGAAAATACAGATCATTCAACAGGGATATTCACGATTCACCCCTTTTTTCACGCCTTGACGCGTTGGCCAAGCGGGTGTCTGATTGGCATCCGTCTTTAACTGGGAAGGGGCTGTTTCAGCGGGTTGGCATTATGAATCGTTTGCATCACTTCAAGTCTTTGTGCCGGGGGATTCCGGCGTTGGCGTTGGTTTCCGGGTTGCTTTTTGGCATGCCGGGAATGATTCCGGTTTCCAACGGGTTGGCCGGGCCGGAGGATAACCTACCGGAGATCATCAGCATTCAGTTGGAAGTCAGCGAGGTGGTGGTTACGGTCCGGGTCCCAAAGGGCATCACGAAAGTCACGCTGGAGGGACGCTCCCGGCTGGGCAGCGGCAACTGGGCACCGCGTGCGATCAAGCGGGTGGATGGCAGTGGCGGGTTGCTGGTGATCCGGATTGCCTACTCGAAGGCCAACGAAATCCTTCGCGTTCGAGGGGATGCCGAGGAGGAACTGCCGGCAGCGTTTTACAAGGGAACCACTGATTTCAACGGCCAAAAAGATGATAGCGAAGGACTACTCGTGGCGGATGGAGGAGCTCCTCCTGGTCGCGGAAACGAATTCGATTCTGTGGCCGATGCCGAGGATGCCAGCAAGGATTCCGGTGATGCCACTCGCGATGTCGTCGAGTCGGACATCTGGAGCATCCACAACGACACGCTTTATTTCTTCAACACACTGCGCGGCCTGCAGGTGATCGATCTCAAGGACAAGAACAACCCGGTCATCCGCGGCGTGCTGCCGATGCCGGCGGCCGGTGAGCAGATGTACACGCTGGGCGACGACCACGTGATCCTGCTGGCCCGCGACGGTTGCAACTGGTGGGGCAACAACGCCGAGAGCCAGGCGATCATCGTCAACGTCACCGGCGACACGCCGGTGATCGCGGCCAGCGTGCCGGTGAAGGGTTACATTCAGGAGAGTCGTCTCGTCGGCACCGCGCTGTACATCGCCTCACAGACGTACATCACGATGGAAGCCATCAACCCCACGACCGGCGACACGTACACGCGATGGGAATACGGCACACAGGTCTCGTCGTTCGACCTGGAAAACCCGGCCGAGCCGGTCGAGCGCGACTCGCTGTTCTACAGCGGCTACAACAACGACATTTATGCCACCGACAAATTCCTGTTCGTCTCCACGGCTGTCGTGCAGCAGTATTACAAGACCGACCTGCGTTGCATCGATATTTCCGCGCCGGACGGCACGATGGAGGAGGAGGCAACAATCCGCACAGCAGGCCGCGTGGCGGACAAGTTCAAGATGCGCCTGAGCGGCGACACGCTCACGGTTATCTCGGAGGAACTCAATCGCAACACCAACGACAATCGCTGGTTGACCACGCTCGAGACGTTCAGCCTGGCCAACCCATCCAAGCCGGAAGCACTCGGCGAGTTGAGCTTGGCCAAGGGCGAGCGCCTCTTCGCCACGCGCTTCGACGCCGAACGGGTTTACATTGTCACTTATGAGCGGATTGACCCGTTGTGGATTGTTGATTTGTCCGATCCGCGCAAACCGGAGATCAAGGGCGAACTGGAGGTGCCGGGCTGGTCCACCTACATCCAGCCGCTGGGCGACCGCCTGGTCTCGATCGGCGTGGATGACACGGACAACTCACGCCGGGTGGCCGTGTCGTTGTTCGACGTCAGCGACGTCACCAAGCCGAAGCTCTTCGACAAGGTCACCATGGGCGACCGGTGGTCCTGGAGCGAGGCGCAGTATGACGAAAAGGCATTCACCGTGCTGCCGCACGCCGGGTTGATCCTTGTGCCGTACCAGGGCTACGAGGCCGACGGCTACGTTAAAAATGTCCAAATCATCGACCTGAACGAAAAGACGCTGAAAAAACGCGGCGTCATCGAGCACGCGCTGCAACCGCGCCGCGCCACCGAGTATCAGGATTACATCCTGTCGATCTCCGGCAAGGAACTGCTCTCGGTGGACGCCACCGACCGCGACAACCCGGTCGTAAAAAGCGAGGTTGAGCTGGCATGGACGGTCGACCAGGTCATCCCGACGGGCGACTATCTGTTGCAGTTGGCCAAGGGCTCCAACTGGTACTTCGGCGAGCAGGGCGGGCCGTCCATTCGGGTGGCGTCGCAGGACGATCCCGATGCTGCGCTGGGCCGCGTGGTGTTGCCGGAGACGGCCTACCTCTCCGGCGCCTCGGTTAACGGCGATAAGCTGTACCTGTTGCAAACCCAGGATTTCCAGTCTGCCAATCCTCCAAAGCCTGTCCCGGAAGGTGGCGAAGGGGATGATGATGGTGAGGAGAAACCGGAAGAGCCCAATCCCAATGTTTTCCTGACGGTGATCGACTTGGCCAATCTGCCGGAGTTGACAGTGCTGGGTGAACTGGCCCTGGTCGACGAGCAGATGGGTTGGAGCAACGAGTTCAAGGCCAATTGGCCAAGCGATGGCAAACTGCTCTGGTCCAATGCCGGGGGGTACCGGTACTGGGGTTGGCGCGGAGGGCCGATGATCGATGATGGCTTGATGGGGGATGTCTGGTGGCCCGGTTACGGCGGGACCGCTGGGCAGTTGCTCTGCTTCGATGTCGGGGACGCCGTTAAGCCGAGCTTGGCCTCGTCCGTCAACCTTTCGGTGGAACAGAGTGAGGATGGCAAAAACAAATACGCCAATCGTTGGAACTTCAGCGAGGCGATCCTCAATGACAACGGCCTGGTTTACTTGAGCAGCCAGCATACGGAGTACATTGAGTTGGAGCCGGAGGAAGATCCCGAACCTGATCCGGAACCTGATCCCGGCGAGATCGAGCCGATCGATCCGGAGAGCGATCTTGGCCGGGCGTTGGTCAAGGCGGCGATTGCTCAACTCGAGGATGCTGACCTCGAGTTGGTGGATGTGATCGCTTTGGATCGGGTTAAGCTGGAGGATAGCGAATTCATTGAGATGGTTCTTCACGCCGAGGATGCGGAGGGGAACGAGGTGAAGGTGCTGGCCGAAGTGGAGCAGGCCGATGACGGAAGCTTTGAGATACTCAACGTTGACATAGGGCCGATCGATAAGCCCAAGCCGAAACCAAATCCACAGCCTCGAGGGTACTGGATCACCAGCTATGAACTGCACGTGGTTGATTATACCGACATGTTCAATCCGGTGGTACGCGAGCCGGCATCGATTCCCGGGACACTGATCGGTACGTCGCACAGTGGCGCGCTGCTTTACACACAGGGATCGCATTGGGACGAGGAACACAATTGGGACGGCAACTGGCTCGACGCCAGTTCGTACGACGGCCTCGAGGCGTACCTTGTTGATTCTGTCGAGCAACCCAGCAGTTGGCCGCAATCGTACAAGGTCACCGGCGATGGCACGCTGTACATGACCTTTCCCGAGACAGAAAAAGGCGAACCCTCCGAGGGCGGTGAGCCGCAGTACATCACGACTTTTTACATGCAGTCCCTCGCACTCGACGAGACTGCCAAGTTCGCTTTGCTGGACGAGATCGAGCTGGAAACCGGCATCCAGCAGCTCGCCGATATCGGTGGCCGACTCGTGGGGCAGGACAACCAGCGCACGCTGTACCTGTTTGACACCATGAATCCTGCGGCACTCTCCGTCGCGGGGCAGGGTGAATTGGATGGTTGCCTGTGGTTCAATCTGAGCGGCGTCGCCGGCGACATCGAGTCCGGCCTGTGGCTGCCGCTTGGCAACTACGGCGCGGTGAAGATAGACTGGGAGGAGTAGCCCAAGCGCTTGGCCAAGCGGAAGGTGGCGACGGCTGTCCCAGCCGTCCGCACGAATTCAAAACTGCCGGCTCGGAGAGCCAGCCCACCCGTGTTCACTCGCCGTCCCTGAGTTGCTCCTCGATGTACGGCAGGTACACCGCCCGGATGTGCCGCGCCAAGTCCTGCGCGATTTTTTCGGAGCGATGCGCCACGAGACCGTTCTCCGATTCGTTCTCAGTTGTCTTGGGGTCGTCCGGCGGTGACACCCGTTCGAAGTAGCGCTTGGCCTCCGCATACTCCCCGATGTGCATCTTGTGCCAGCCCACGTTGGCCACAGTCAGGTAGCCGTTGGGGTCGAGTTTTTCGGCCTTGGCAAAATATTCCCCGGCCTTGTCCGCTTGGCCAAGCTCATCCAGCGCCATGCCGAGGCGTGCGTGCGAATACACGTCATACCGGTTCAGCGTGATGGCTTCCTTCAGCCAAGCAGCCGCTTTTTTCAGCTCGACCCTTCTCGTCGCCCGGCTTGACTCCATGGCCCTGCGCCGGTGGATTTCCCCCAGCATCCCGGCCGTCTCGAAGTTGGTCGGCTCAATCTCCAGTGCATTTCTGAGGCTCTCAACCTGCTTGGGAAACGACTCGGCCGACCGGGATGCCTCGAGCCGGGCGTGCTCTTGCGCCTGTTGTATTGCCTGTTGAACAAGCAAGCCCGACACACCGCAAACCAACACGGTCAGGAGCAGTCGCACCGGCATCCGCACCGCCACCCAGTATCGCTCAGTGGCGAACCTGATGTACGCCGTCAACAACGCCGCCAGCGTGGCGGCCAGCATGGCGTTGGAGGGAATGTGCAGGTTGAAATCGACAAACGAGTGCAACCCGATCGAGCCCAGCCCGATCGTGCTGCCCAGCACGAACGTCGCGCGGTTGCTGGTCTTGGCCGAGAGATCTCTGGAAGTGCGCTGCGAGTATTTCCAACTCTTGATAATCCCGGAAACCATCGTTCCAAACATCAACCCGGCCAGCAGCATGCCGGCCAGTCCCCAGTCCACCAGCATGTTGAGATAATCGTTGTGCACCCTCACTGGTCGCGACTGCAGCCGCTCCGGCCGATACTCCGGGAAGCGGTGATCGAAATGCCCCGGCCCGACGCCCAGCAGCTTTTCCTCCTTCCACACATCGACCGCAGCGCCCCACAATTCAACCCGCGAGCCGACGTGTCCCGTCGTGCCCGGTTGGTTGACGTTCCGCAGCCGGTCCTGTGCGAAGTCTGATTTCAGCAAAAACGCCCCGATAAGCCCGAACACGATGCAACTCAACAGGATGCCCCGCAGTCGAAACTGTCTCTGCCAGCCAAGGACGCCGATAACGGCGGCCAAGGCCAGACTGGTCGAGGCCCAGCCGCCGCGCGACATGCTCACCGCTACGCCGCCCAGCAACAACAAGGCCGAGTAGCCGAGCAGGATGCGCATCGGTTGGCTGATGCGGCCGGTCAGCACCGACGCGAGGCAAAGCGGCAGCAGCATCCCGAGGAAGCCGGCGAAATGGTTTGGGTTGATGAATGTTCCGGAGCCGCGCCCCTTGTACTGCTCGGGCCGGGTGAAGTGCCAGACATGATCCACCCCGGTAATCACCTGCACGATGCCGTAAATGGCGATCGCCACGCCGGTAAACACCAGCACGTACAGCGCAAGCTGCGTCCAGTCCGACTTGTGCAGATTGTTCAGCACCACGAAAAACAGCAGCGCATAAACCAGCAGGCGCAGCACCTCGGTGCGGGCTGTGTACTCGACATCCGCCCGGAGATAATGAAACAGCGCGTAGCCAAGAAAGAGCAGGAGACACCCGCCGACCGGCGGAAAAAGCAGGCGATTGCGGCGTGGCTCAAGCCAGATGCGGGCCATCCAAAGAATGCCCGCGGCGGCCACCAGCAACTCCACCACGACAAACTCAGGCGGCCGGACCGCCCCGGTGGCCAGCGCCGAAAAAACGAGCGCCGCCAGCACCAGCCCAACGATCCCCCTCTCACAAAAGCTGTCCAGCGTATTCCGGTTCACAAGAACCCAATTTTAACGGGGAAACACCAGTTTGTAAACGCCGGGGATCAATGTTTCTTTTGCGGCAGCGGGATGTGCTTGGCGAAAAAACGATCCATCATCGCCTGGCAGTAGTCGTTGACCGGCTTGGCCAGGTCCATCGTGTGTGGCCAGCCGTCGAGCCGGCCGTAGGCGTGGGGGATCTTCAATCGCTTGAGATGCGCCGCCAGCGCGTCCGCTTGGCCAATGGGCACAAGCTCATCGATCGTCCCGTGCAGGATCAGCGTGGGCGGGTCGGTTTTGTCCAAATGAAATCGCGGCGACGATTGTCGGTACAACTCCGGCGCCTCGTCGATGGATTTGCCCTGGAGAAAGTTGCTCACCGAGTCGCTGTCCTTTGCAATCTGGGTCGTCATGTCGTACACGCCGTAAATGTTGACGACCGCACTGACGCGGCTGCTGACACCCTTGTTGCCACTGTCGCCCTCGAGTCCGGGATCATCCGAGTAGCCGAGCATCATCGAGAGATGCCCGCCCGCCGAGCCGCCGATCACGGCGATTTGCGCGGGGTCGATGTTGTATTTTTTGGCGTTGGCCCTGAGCCAGCGGACGGCGCACTTGCAGTCCTGCACCGCCGCCGGGAACGGTGCCTGGCCGACCAGCCGGTAACTGGCTGTGGCCACCACGTACCCCTTTTTGGCGTACGCCGCCGTGTAGAAATGGTAGTCCTGCCGCTTGCCGCTCTTCCACGCGCCGCCGTGGATGAAGAGCAGCGCCGGCACCGGCTTGGTGATTTTCGCCGGCCGGTACAGGTCGAGCTGCAGCGAGTGGCCGCCGGCGTTTCCGTACTCGATGTCCTTCTCCAGCACGACGCCATCCGGCAGCGGCACATCCCGCTCGACGATCTCCAGTTTCCCGTTGCCAAACGCCGCCAAAATCTCCAGCCGCGTCTTGTAGCCGGGAGGCGGTGTTGGGGCATTCTGCGACTTCGTTTCCGCACCGACAAAAACCGAACCCACGGTCAAGCCGCAGACAAAACTGATCCAACGCAATCGAGTATTCATCACTGAGGGGTTATACGCGTCATCACCCAAAAAAGTCACGCTTACTCCACACTCCAGTTTTTACACTCAATTGACGAAGAAACCGCTTCGGGTCAAGCTTGCCCAAGTGCTGTGAATTGGTTTCTCCACCAGATTCGTTTCGTTGTCCTGCTCGTCGCTTGGCCAAGCGCTTCGGCGCAGGAGATCGAGTGGCCGGCGGCTCCTGAGCAGACGGTTTGGCTGGCGGCGGCGCACGGGTCGTTCGGCGATGGCCAGGCCGCAGTCGAGCCAATCGACGTCTCGTCGGCGACGAAGCTTGGCCAAGCGCTCGAGCGCCTGGCCAAGGAACACGGTTTTTACGGCGACGGATTGGTTCTGCGGTTTTTACCGGGCGAATACGAGACGCACGGCATCCGGCTGCGCCCCCGCTGGCACGTGACCGGTGCCGGCATCGGCAGGACAACCATCAAGCTCGTGCCGGGCGCGCGACACCGGAAAATCAAGTCAGCCAATCACAGCGTCATCAGCGGCGGCTGGGGGCCGCAGCGCCCGGCCGGGCGTGACTTCGACAACCTGCGGGTCGCCGACGTGTCGCTCGATTGCAATTGGCGCGGTATGAAAGCGGCGCTCGGGTCGATTCTCAAAAAAGTCGCCGGAGTCGATCTGCTGGCGCGGCAGGCGTTGGTCGAGCGGGTGCGGGTGAGCGGCTTCGGGGCGCAGGGCGGGCGGCCGTCGTGGCGCGAGGTATTCCCGATCCGCGTAATCTCCGGCATGGGCGACGGCGCGGAACTGCCGGGCTACAGCGACTCAATCATCGAGATCCGCCACTGCATCGTCGAGGACTTCGTTCATGGGCCTAGCACTGGGACGGAGTGGCCGTACTGCACAGGCATCATGGTCAGCCACCGCGGCGCGGACGCGGCCAACGGCACGGTCAACGTGCGCGTGCATCACAATGAGATTCGGAACGTCACCAACGGCATCGCACTCGGCGGCGCGTACTTGCAGCGCGCTGTGTTTTTCGAAAACACGGTGACGAACTGCGGCATTGGTTTCAACTTCGACACCGGCAGCAATCGGGGCGTGGTGATCCGCGACAACCGTTTCGTCGCCTGCATCGGCGGCGGGAGCGTGAACGACGGGAAGGCATTTGTGATTCGGGACAACTTTTTTCGGTTGATCGCGCCAAGCGCTCCACGTTTTGCGTGGTGGCACAACGGGCTGCGGATTCGCGATTACACGCGGGGCATTTTGGTGGAGGGCAACCGGTTTGTTTTCGACGGTGAATCGAAGTCGAGCGCGCGGGGCATTTTGCTGCACGGCAAAAATGTCGGGCTCCGGACGTTCAAGAATGCGGACGGCGAGTGGCGGCGCGAAACCGACCCGAACCGTTTTCGCAACAACAGTTACTCCGGCTTGTTGCCGAACCTTGCCGGACCGCAACAGGTCGGCCACGACATGCACTTGGTCGTCGGCGGCCGCGCGGTTCACCTGACCGGCGAGAGCGACGGCGTGCAGTTCACTTGGCCCGACGACTGAACCGTGTCAGTCGCTGATCGTGCCGTCGGGGAGTGTTGTTCGGTGGAGGATGACGCCTTCGTGTTCGGCTGGGTCGAAACCGGTGGCTCCCCGTAGATTGGCCTGCGTCAGGTTTGCTCCGGCGAGTTTGATGTTCCGCAGGTCGGCTCCGGTGAAGTTGCACTTGGCCAGGTTTCGGTTTTGCAACTCGACGCCGCGCAGATCCCATCCGGAAAAATCGCGTCCGGCCAAATCGACTTCCGGCGCACTATCGACGTACAACCGAATGAGCAACCGCCGCTCGGGCGAGTCGGTTTTCACGGTGCCATCGGGCAGGGTGGTGTTGTGGTAAACCGTCTCGGGGAAGTGATGCCACGGAGCGATCGTTGCGCCGGTGAGATCGGCGTCGGTGAAGTTGACGTTGCCGAGTACTGCCTCGGACAAGTTCGCGCCAGTGAGATTTACGCCGGTGAGATCCGCGCCGTCGAGCTTGGCTAACGCCAGGTCAGCGTTGGCCAGGTTCGCGCCGCGCAGGTTCGCGCCCCGGAGGTCGGCTGCGACCAAGTTGTGGTTGGCCAAGATGGCGTTCGGCAGGAAGACATGCGATCGGACGCGATAATACCGGAACCCGGCAGTGGGTTCGATTGTGCGGATAACTTTGACCGGCTTGGGTCGGAGTCCGCCGGGTTGCGCTTGGCCAAGCGGTTGCCAATGAATGAGATCGGTCGATGCTTCGAGTTGGGTGACGCGGGTGATGTAGACCGAGCCGTGGGCGGTCGGCGCGGTTTCCCACGATAACTCGAGCGGATCAGTCCGTTCGACGGTCAGCCGAAGGTCGGCCGCTTGGCCAAGCGCGGCGCTGAATAGCGTCACCATCAAAAAAACAAATCCCTCCCGGCTTGGCCAAGGAGGGATTCGTGAAAGTTTTTTTTGCCGGTCAGATGACCTCATGCAGCGGTTGGGTGTTGTTCTCAACCAGGTAGCGCGGCCGACCGTTGAGATCGTCGATGGTGGTCGCATTCGGGTCGATGCCCAGCGCGTGATACAGCGTGGCGTGCACCTCGGCGAAGGTTACCGGCCGGTCGCTGGCCTCGCCGCCGAGGCGGTCGGTCGCACCTATGACCTGTCCGTGATTGAGTCCGCCGCAGGCGAGCAAGCCGCACGAGACGCGCGGCCAATGGTCGCGGCCGGCGTCTTTGTTGATGGTCGGTGTGCGGCCGAACTCACCCCAGCAAACGACGACGACATCCTTGTCCAATCCGCGTTGGTGCAAATCGTCGACGAGTGCAGTGATGCCCTGGTCGAGCATGGGGAAATCCTGCCGGGCGCGGTTGAAGTTTCCGCCGTGCCAGTCCCACCGGCTGAAGGAGAGCGACACACAGCGCACACCCACCTCGACGAGGCGGCGGGCGAGCAGGAAGTGATCGAGCAGCTTGGGCGCGCCGTCGGCTGTCAACTTGGGCGTGCCACGGCCGTAGCGGTCGCGCAGCTTCACGTCTTCCTTCCCGATGTCGAGCGCCTCGGCGAGTTTGCCGGAGGTGAGCATGCCAAACGCCTGTTGGTTGTAGGCGTCCATGCCCTCGATCAAGCCGGAGTTGTCGACGTCGCGCCGGAGTTGGTCGAAGCTTTGCAGGAGCTTGCGGCGGTCATTCAGCCGCTCGAGCGTGATGCCGTTTAGCGTCATGTCCTCCTTGCCCTCGGCGGAGGGCTTGAAGGCCGCATGCGCCGGGCCAAGGAAGCCGGCCTTGCCGGGGTCGCTCCACTGGATGTGGCCGGTCTTGGGCGAGAGGCCGATGAACGGCGGCATGTCCGGTTTCACGGGACCCTTTAGCTTGGAGAGAATGGAGCCGATGCTGGGCCAGCCGCCGGGAGGCTGGTTGCGGGGCGAGCGGCCGGTCATGCACTGCTCGGCATCGTGTCCGCCGGTGGCGCCGACGATGGAGCGGATGACGGTGAACTTGTCCATCATCCTGGCCATTCGCGGGAACTCCTCGCAGATTTGCAGGCCGGGGACGTTGGTGGAGATCGGCTTGAACTCGCCGCGAATCTCGCGGGGTGCGTCCAGTTTCAGGTCGAACATGTCCTGGTGCGGCGGACCGCCTGGCAGGAAAATGTTGATGACCGCCTTGTGAGATGAGCCGATGCCGGCCCGTGCCTCGGCCTCCAGCAGGTTGGCCGTGGTCATGCCGCCGATGCCCATGGCACCGATCCGGATGAAGTCTCGACGGGCGATGCCATCGCAAAACCCGCCGCCTTTGCCGCCTACGCTTATTTTCAGCATGCTTGGACTCCTTCGTCATAAGACCTCCGGCACATCCGGAAGCCCACGTCTTCGGAAAAGGTGGCTTTTGGTAGAGGTTAGTCAACTAGAAAAGATTTTTTTTCGCACAGAATAAAAGCGAGAATA
>Ga0257109_1000156_pt1 | contig 20506 bp, 17 predicted proteins | sample LP_taG_8_FD_191566 | JGI IMG/M metagenome (GOLD analysis project Ga0257109, IMG submission 191566) | Marine microbial communities from Northeast Subartic Pacific Ocean, Canada - LP_J_2011_P26_2000m | ecosystem: Environmental > Aquatic > Marine > Oceanic | place: Canada: Northeast Subartic... | reverse complement strand
GATGTGGCGCCGGCGCGCCATCAGAGGCGTATCACCCATACCTGTGTATCCAAGCATTTGCTGAATAGCCTGCTCCAAGACATCAATGCCGACACCTGTCTTCGCCGAAACCGCAACACTTCCTACACCTTCCGCTTCAACCACCCCGGCCGCTCTGCCACTGAGATCACACTTGTTGTAAACCCGAAGCATTCTGTCCGCATCGGGCGCCATTGATGCATAATTCTGGCTAGTCTGCGGTGCGGTATCGTCGATCACAAACAGCACCAGGTCGGCCTGTTCGATTGCTTGTGTGGCCCGACGAACGCCTTCTTCTTCCACGTGGTCGGTACTCTCTCTCAAGCCTGCTGTATCGGTCAGTTGGACCGCTATACCGGCTACATCGATTGTCGTATCGACCACATCCCGTGTGGTGCCTGGGGTGATGCTGACGATAGCCCGATCTTCTCGCGCCAGCGCATTCATCAGGCTTGATTTTCCGGCATTGGGCAACCCTGCCAGCACGGCCCGGGCCCCGTGAGCCAATAGACTCCCCGGCCGGGCCTGGTCTAGCAATGACGAGAGTTGCTGATTGGCATGATTCAACCGGGCTTGTGCAACGTTCGAATCCAGCATGCTCACCGGTTCCTCAGAGAAATCTATATCTGCTTCGAAAAATACCCTTAAATCATCTATCTCCGTCGATAATAGGCTAATCTCGGTCGAAAAATCACCCATTAAAGACCGGACGGCTGCCCGTGCAGCGGCCTGAGTCTGGCTGTCAATGAGATCGGCGACCGCTTCGGCCTGAGCGAGATCCAGTCGGCCGTTGAGAAATGCCCGCTCGGTGAATTCACCAGGCCGCGCTGGTCGGGCGCCATGGCTTAAGGCACAGGCCAGAACGCCATCCAGTACCCGGGGTCCACCGTGGCCTTGGAGCTCAAGTACATCCTCGCCAGTGTAAGAAGCCGGCGCTTCAAAATAAAGTACCAGTCCCTTGTCCAGCGGCGAACCGTCGGCTGCTCTGAACACCCGGTGCGTGGCTTGTTTCGGCGGTGGCAGTACACCGGTGATAGCGTGCGCGATGGCCCGGGCTCGAGGCCCTGACACCCGGATGATGCCAATGGCGCCCACACCAGGCGGCGTTGCGATAGCGGCGATGGTGTCTTGATCGTGTTGCACCGTTGGTGTCCGCAGTCGACTGGGCAGCGATATTAGCTCGCCTGAACTAGCCTCCGGATGCCGCGACCTTTCGTGTAATCATCCACTGCTGGCCAATGGACAGAAGGTTGTTCACCAGCCAATACAGCACCAGCCCAGCGGGAAACCACAGAAAGAAAACCGTAAACATCACTGGCATGGCCAGCATAATGTTCTTTTGCATCGGGTCAACGGGCGTGGGGTTCAGGATCGTCTGACCAAACATAGACGCTCCCATGAGCAACGGCAGCACGTAATACGGATCCTGAACGGACAGATCGTTGATCCATAACAAAAACGGTGCCTGCCGCAACTCGACGCTTTCCAACAAGACCCAGTACAACGAGATGAAGACTGGAATCTGTATCACGATTGGCAGGCAGCTACCAAAAGGATTGATCTTTTCCTTTTTATAAACCTCCATCATGGCCTGCTGGAACTTCTGTTTGTCATCGCCAAAACGCTCCTTGAGCGTTTTCATACGGGGCTGAAGATTCTTCATCCTTGCCATCGACTTGTAGCTGGCCGCCGACAACGGATAGAACACGAGCTTAACCAGCAAGGTCAGTAGGATGATCGACACACCCCAGTTCTGGACAACGCGGTGGATGTAATTCAATAACCAGAATAGCGGCGATGAGATAGGCGTCAGCCAACCATAATCCACCGTCAACTCCAACTGCTTGTTCACTTCGGTGAGACGATGCTGTTCTTTAGGGCCAACGAACAGTTGGGCGCTCAGAGACCCTTGCCCACCGGCCGGCACTACGGTCGGCTCCACGCTCTTGTAACCGATGTGGTAACGCGGTTGGCTGTCTCGGGCTGTAACCGTTGAATAGAATTGATAAGCATTGCTTCCCTGGGGCAGCAGCGCACCCACGAAATAGTGCTGCAACATAGCCACCCAACCCGAGGGTGTGTCGCGTACCAGATTCTCTTCGTACATGTCATCGAAATCTATCTTTTGGTACTTGTCTTCCGGTGTGTAAATAACGCCGCCTGTGTAGCTTGGCAACCGGCCTAAAAAGCCAAATCCACTAGATTTCTGCTCAACCTTAGTGCGAAGTATCTGGTTATATAGGAACCCTTGCCACGCTGTGGCGGTAGCGTTGTCAATCTCGTAACGGATGTCGATGTAGTAGCTATTTCGATAAAACGTATAAACCTTACGATACACAACCCCATTGGGGCTCTGCCAGCTAAGGACTGCTTCTACGCGATCGGCATCGGGCGACAAAGAATAATTATGCTGATTAGCGGCGTACTGCGTATGGTGATTTGGTAACTCACCCTGTGTGCCCAAGAGACCGCCCTGGATAACAAACAGGTCAGCGCCCTCTTCGTTTAACAACCGAAACGGTTCATCTGGTTTTTCCAGCTTTTCAGGATAAGTCAACAACTCTAACCGCCTCAAGTCACCACCATAGGTATCTATGCCGGCACGTATGAGATCTGTTTCAACCACCACAATGTGGCCTGTGGGCAGGGTATTTAATGTCAGTTTAGGCACTTCATTTGCGGTCGTGCTTGTGATTGTGCTTGCAGTAGTCGGCGCACTAGGGACGTCTTCCGTGTTCACCGCAATGGCTTGGCCCTGCCCGGATTGCTGAGTTGTCTGGGACATCGTCAGCGCTACGGGTGTTGCGTTATGTTCGCCCCAGGCCTGCCAAATCAGCACCAGCACCAGTGCTAAACCGGTAAACAGTATGAGTCTCTGGAAATCCACTTTTAGCGCGTCAGTGATGTAAACAACCGGAGGTGTTCGCGTTCTCGCCTGGCACCTTGTCCACACCACCGGGGTGCCAGGGGTTGCATCGGATCAACCGGCGCAGTGTCAACCAGGTACCGCGGGTTATACCGTAACGCTCGATAGCTTCTATCGCGTAGGACGAACACGTGGGATAGAAACGGCAAGTCGGCCCCAATAACGGACTGATCAAGTAGCGATAACCGCGCAGTGCCCCTGTGATTACTTGCCGCATTTTTCTCTCACCCGTCTCCAGTGATCGAAGAGACTCTGATTGACCTGCAAGCGGCCGGTTTCGTTGGCTTCCAGCCGCGCGATCACAACCAGATCCAGACCGGCCAGTGGCTGCTTATGATAACGAAAGGATTCTCGGACGCACCGCTTGAGCCGATTGCGTCGCACCGCCTTGGTAGACACTCGCCGGGAGACTGTGATGCCTAGCCGCGCGCCGCCTGTCGGGCCTTTCGCCGCATAAACGGTAAACAGGCGATCATCGCTACGGCATCGTTTTGCGATCGTCGTGCGGTAATCCTCGCCACGCAGCAGGCGTTCGCTTCGCGTGAAGCGGGCATTGCTCACTACCGACAGCTAAGGTCGCCCGGCGCTCAGGCGCTGAGCTGTGCCCGGCCTTTCGCGCGGCGCGCGTTGATCACGGCTCGTCCGGCGCGTGTTTTCATTCGCGCCCTGAAACCATGTCGTCGTTTCCGTTTGACTTCACTGGGCTGGAAGGTGCGCTTCATAAGACGTATCTCAAATACTGTGGCCGGCTCTCAAAAAGGCGTCGGAGTTTATTCGTTATTATGGCGTAATGTCAATTTTTTTAGGGGGTCTCGAGTGGGCTGTGGATAAACTAAATTGAGTTAATTTCTGTGGATAACTTAGAATTTATCGTTTACACTGGCCCCCGAGGCAGTAGCCGGCCATTCAACCCATAATGCTTAAATCGCGCTAAAAGCGCTACTGACAGACCCAACCACGGCAACAACCATGTCCACAGCGCTTTGGAAACTTTGCTTAAGTCGTCTCGAAGACGACCTCTCCGCACAGCAGTTCAACACCTGGATCCGGCCGCTACACGCTGTCGAACATGCCGACGGTTTGACGCTGCTTGCACCCAACCGATTTGTGCGCGATTTCGTGCACAAAGAATATCTTGGGGTGATTTCTAGCCTGGCCAAAAACTTTAGCCCCAAACCGGCTGCAGTCAAACTGGATATTGGCAGCGAGCAAACAGGAAATGCCACTGTCGTAGCTGCCGATCAGCCACCGACGACCCGAAACAAAGGTTTGGGTGCTCTGGGTTTTGAAGGCCGTCTCAACCCAGCGTTTACGTTTGAGACCCACGTTGAGGGTAAATCCAACCAACTGGCCAGGGCCGCTGCCAGCCAGGTCGGGGAAAACCCGGGGCAAGCCTATAACCCGTTGTTTCTTTACGGGGGCGTTGGTCTGGGCAAAACACACCTGATGCAAGCTACCGGTAATCTGACCCGGCAACTCAGACCAGACGCCAAAGTTCTATACGTACATTCCGAACGGTTTGTGGCCGATATGGTTAAGGCGTTACAGCATAACGCGATCAATGAGTTCAAGCGTTATTATCGATCTTTGGACGCTCTTTTGATTGACGATATTCAGTTCTTTTCAGGAAAAGAGCACTCACAGGAAGAGTTTTTCCATACTTTCAATACGTTACTGGAAGGCCAACGACAAGTCGTGATTACCAGTGACCGTTTTCCACGTGAGATTTCCGGCGTTCAGGAGCGCCTGATTTCCCGTTTCGGTAGCGGACTGACTGTCCCGATCGACCCACCCGAACTCGAGACCCGAATGGCCATCTTAAAAAACAAGGCCCAACAAAAAGGCGTAGACCTACCCGAAGATGTGTGTTTCTTTGTAGCCAAACAGATTCGATCCAATGTTCGGGAGCTCGAGGGCGCGCTGCACCGGATTATCGCCAGTGCCAACTTTACCGGGCGCACTATCAACATCGACCTTACTCGGGAAGCCCTGCGCGACCTGTTGGTTTTTCAAGAACGGCAGGTCACGATACAGAATATTCAGAAAGTAGTCGCGGAATACTTCAAAATGCGGGTCTCGGACCTGCATTCCAAGCGACGGAACCGCCAGATTACCCGACCACGCCAAATCGCCATGGCGTTAGCGAAGGAACTCACCACTATGAGTTTGCCAGAAATCGGCGATGCATTCGGGGGTAGAGACCATACAACGGTATTGCATGCGCAACGGAAAATCGCCGAATTGGTTAAGTCTGACCCGAAGATCAGCGAAGACTACCAAAACCTGCATCGCCTTCTGGGTGGATAACATGTGAGTTTCCGGTGAGAAACCATGGCATGATTTCCTTAACACCGTTTTTACGTTAACTTATCACCAAATACAGAATTTAGTCCACAGCATTACGCACACCATTAAGTTGTACTAACTATTTGTATTTATTATATAAATATTCTTTTTCTGGTTATTAACAGCCCTTATTAAATTAGTAGACAGATTACCTATGAAATTATTAATAGAACGAGAACAACTACTAACACCACTTAACACCGTTACCAGTGTAGTAGAGCGCAGACAAACGCTACCGATTCTGGCGAATGTGTTGATGCAACTGGAGAACAACATCCTCACATTGGTTGGTACCGATCTGGAAGTGGAAACCAGTATTCAAACGACTGCCTTAAGCGGTAGTGACGGTCAATGTACAGTGACCGCCCGAAAACTTCTCGACATTTGTCGCGCGTTACCTGAAAGCGCGACACTGGAATTCAGTGCAGAGGGGGGCAAGCTTAAGATTAAGTCAGGCCCGAGCCGCTTCAGCCTGCAAACGCTACCAGCGGCTGATTTCCCGCGACTCGAGACCGAGACCTGGGAAGAACGAGTTCGCCTGGAGCAATCAGCACTGCGGGGCCTTTTTGACAAAACAGCTTTTTCGATGGCACAACAGGACGTACGCTATTTTTTAAATGGGGTACTTATTGAACTGGATGGTGATGCGATCATCTCCGTAGCAACGGATGGGCACCGGCTGGCACGCAGCCGAACAAAACTGGCCAGTACAGCCGGGGCACCGCGCCAGGTGATTATCCCCCGAAAGGCCGTTCTGGAACTCAGCCGATTCCTCACCGAGGCCGGAGACGAGATAACGTTCGAACTCAATCCAAACCACGTGCGATTCAGTCGACCCGGCGCACAACTAACAAGCAAACTGATTGATGGAAAGTTCCCGGACTACAAAGCCGTCATGTCGCAAGTCCTGTCACAGAAAATGGTCGCTGACCGAGAACTACTCCACGAAGTACTGGCCAGAACCTCGGTGCTGACTAACGAAAAGTATCGGGGTATCCGGCTGGATTTGTCCAAGGGCTCATTAAAACTGTCGGCTCACAATCCAGACCAAGAGGAAGCCAATGACGAGGTGAGTGTGGATTATGAGGGTGACAGCCTGGAGATAGGATTCAATGTAACTTACCTAATGGATGCGCTGCGGGCTATGTCGACAAAAACCATAGAAGCTGAACTGCAGGACGGCAACAGTGGGTGCATGCTCCACGAACCGGATAACGATGACACGTTGTACCTGATTATGCCCATGCGATTGTAGAGAAACTGTACCTAAAAACAGCCTACCGGGCTTGGTTGTTTCACGTGAAACCAAAGGCTCGAACCCCAAGATTTTTCAGGCTGGTTGTTTCACGTGAAACCTCACAAAACCCCATAAAATCGCCGTTTTCTCGGCCTAGAAACCCCTAGTCGTGATATAATAAAAGACCGTTACAAGGAGAATTTATGAGCGCTCAACCGGTCTACGACGAAAGCAGTATTAAGGTCCTTAAAGGGTTGGAAGCGGTCCGCAAACGACCCGGCATGTATATCGGTGACACCGATGACGGTACCGGCCTTCACCACATGGTTTTCGAGGTAGTCGATAACTCCATAGACGAAGCACTCGCTGGCCACTGCCAAGAAATTATCGTGACGATACATGCTGACGAGACGGTGTCGGTGGTGGACGACGGCCGGGGCATCCCGACTGGGGAGATTGCAGAAGAAGGGCGCTCCGCGGCAGAAGTCATTATGACCCAACTGCACGCGGGGGGGAAATTTGACCAGAATTCCTACAAAGTGTCTGGCGGTTTGCACGGCGTGGGCGTTTCAGTGGTTAACGCGTTGTCATCCAGCCTCAGGCTGATAATTCATCGGGGTGGTCAGACATACCGCCAAGATTACCAGGGGGGTGTACCGACCGGTCCGTTGACCGAGATTGGTGACACTGCTCGCACTGGCACGGAAGTTCATTTTAGACCCGACCCGCAAGTGTTCTCGGACCTCGTGTTACACCACAATATTCTAGCGAAGCGACTCCGGGAGTTGGCTTTTCTCAACTCGGGGGTCCGGAATAGACTGGTTGATGAACGGGTCGGCACAGAGGAGGTTTATGAATATAAAGGCGGAATAAAAGCGTTTGTCGAATACTTAGGGAGCAAGAAAAACAAGCTTCACCCAACGGTATTGGCAGTCAGCGCGGAACGGGACGGTGTTCAGCTCGAACTCGCGTTGCAGTGGAACGACGGCTACCAGGAAAATGTTTTCTGCTACACGAACACCATCCCACAGGGCGACGGCGGCACCCATCTAGAGGGGCTTCGAGCCGCTATGACCAGAACGCTGGGTCGTTATATGGAGGAAAGCGGGGCCACGAAGCGGGCCCGGATAGATGTAAAAGGGGAAGACTGTCGGGAGGGCCTGACCGCTGTGTTGTCGGTGAAAGTCACGGACCCGAAGTTCTCGTCTCAAACCAAGGAAAAACTCGTTTCTTCAGCCGTAAGAGGCCCGGTCGAATCGCTGATCAGCGAACATCTCGGGGCTTTTTTGTTGGAGCGGCCGACCGAGGCTAAAGCGATTGTCGATAAAATCGCTGATTCTGCGCGGTCGAGAGAGGCTGCGCGGCGAGCTCGCGAGATGACCCGCCGAAAAAATGCCCTAGAAATGGGCGGTTTGCCGGGCAAGCTCGCGGATTGCCAAGAAAAAGATCCGGCGAAGAGCGAGATATATTTGGTGGAAGGAGACTCGGCTGGTGGGTCGGCCAAGCAGGCGCGCGACCGGCGCTACCAGGCCATTCTTCCCCTTAAAGGTAAGATTCTGAACGTGGAAAAGGCGCGTTTTGACCGAATGATCGCGTCAGATGAGGTTGCGACGCTCATCACCGCGCTGGGAACTGGAATTGGCAAGGATCATTTCGATGTTAACAAACTACGTTATCACAGGATCATCATCATGACCGATGCAGATGTTGACGGGTCGCATATCCGAACACTGCTGTTGACATTCTTCTACCGCCAGATGCCCGAACTGTTAGAAAGAGGCCATGTATTCATCGCGCAACCGCCGCTGTATAAAGTCTCCCTGCGCAAGAAAGAGACATACCTGAAGGACGACGATGAGATGAATCGTTATCTCTTGGGATTGGCGCTGGACGGGGCGAAACTCCAGCGACGAGATGAACCCAGTGTGGCGCTGGCTGGCCCCGAGCTCAAGGCGCTGTGTACCGAATATTTCGCGATTAGGTCCGCGATTAACCGGTTGGCTCGACGCTATCAGGCTGAAGTGCTGTGGGCGCTCAGCGCCTTGGCGCCGTTAGGCCAGACGGGCCAGCCAACCGAGCAAGACCGGACCGAATTTGCGCAATTATTGAATGCCAGGCTATCAGGGGCGGCAGGTCGGGGCGGCCCCCAGTATCAGGTCCACTTCGATACTGCCGACGGCGTGGGGCAGTGGTCGTTGGTGGTTGAGTGCGAGCACCACGGGCAGTACCGTCAGACTCGACTGCCCGCTGAGTTTTTCGATACTCAAGAATATGGATCGATGATTGCGTTGGGGCAGCGACTGGACACTTTAGTGGGTTTGCAACCGACGGTAGTACGAGGCGATAAAGAGACGGCAGTAGAGGATTTTGCCGGCGCCATTGAGTGGCTGATGTCTGAGGCCAGGCGCGGCCTGACGGTGCAACGCTATAAAGGGTTAGGCGAGATGAATCCCGACCAATTGTGGGAAACGACAATGGATGCGAGCCAGCGGACACTCTCCCGAGTACAGATTGAAGACGCCGTAGGTGCCGATGAGATCTTTAGCGTCCTGATGGGCGATGATGTAGAACCCCGCCGCGCGTTTATCGAGCGCAACGCTTTTGCTGTGCACCACCTAGATATCTAATAAAATCAATGTCTTATCAGTGAAGAGTGCGAGGTGCTGAAAGTACAAAACGTGGAATAGTGGCGTCGAACGTTTGGCCGTCTTCAGCGACCATTTGGTAAGTCCCGTGCATGGTGCCCACGGGCGTTTCAATGACGGCCCCGGACGTATAGCGAAAACCCTCCCCAGGTTTGAGCACCGGCTGCTCACCGACGACTCCCTCACCTTCGACCTCTTCGGTTCGGTTGTCCGCATCGGTGATGAACCAGTGCCGAGAAATTAGTTGAGCGGTGACAGAACCGCGGTTTACCAGGGTGATGGTATAGGCGAAAACAAACCGGTCTTCATCAGGTTCAGAGTGCTCCGAGACATAGGCGGTTTCGACCTGAACGTTTATGTCGTACGGATTTTCCATAATGTTGGTGCTCCTGTTCTAACGGCTACAACTGACAGTCACGATGTTACCGTTTTCTGATTGTAGATGCATTGCTGCCAGTTGCCGACCCCAAACACAGCCACCATCTATGCCGTAGAGCGTACGCTGGTTGTAAATGCCAAGATCTGACCAGTGTCCAAAGATGAGCCGCGTATTGCCCAGCGACTGCCCGTTCAGATCAAACCAGGGCTTAAGCGGAGCTGGAGCTGCTGCGGGCAACCCCTTGAATTCCAGTTCAAGGCTAAGATCCGGCGTGCAGAAACGCATCCGGGTGAATGCGTTGGTAATGAAGCGCAGGCGGGCCCAACCGGTTAACTGATCACTCCAACGGGCCGGGGTGTTTCCGTACATGTGGGCAAGCAAGTCCAGCCACTGGTCTGAGCGTAGTATTTTTTCGACTTCGTGGGCCAACAACAACCCTTGATGCAGCGACCAGCCAGGATAAAGCCCCGCGTGCGCCATGGCAGTATTCAAGCCAGAGTCGAAATGAGCCAGGGGCAGGTGCCGGACAAAATCGGTCAGTTCATCTAGATCAGGGGCGTGCAGCAAACGATCAAGCCGGTAGGCGGTCTTATTTTTGTGCAGCCCTGCCGATAGCGCTAAGAAATGAAGATCGTGATTCCCCAGCACCACTGTGGCTCGGTCCTTTAACGATTTGACAAATCGGAGCACCGCCTCGGAATCGGGGCCGCGACTGATTAGATCTCCCACGAACCAAAGGCAATCAGTAACCGGGTTGTAGCGGATTTTATCGAGCAAGCGCTCAAGACAAGACATACAGCCCTGAACGTCGCCGATGGCCCAGGTGGCCAACGTCGAGCTCAGCCCAACTCAGTCATTGAGCGGTTCGAGACCCCACGCCCTGCGCTCAGCGGGTGAGAGGTCGTCGTAGATCGCATCGAGACGTCGTTGCCAGTAGGATTCGCGGATAAACAAGTAGGGGTCGAGCTGAAGTTTTAGAATAGAGTCAGTCATGAGCAGTTCAGCGCGCGCGTTGAACGTGCGCAGGGCGTAGCCCAGGGTGAGGTCACGATCACTGGCATCATACGGCACAGGGTCGGTGTAAATAAATGCCGGGACAAGCGCGACGACGTCGCGGACATTGCTGGGCCCCAGCAGCGGCAACACCAAGTAGGGCCCGGCCGGTAGTCGCCACCGGGCCAGAGTCTGACCATAGTCTTCTTCGTGTCGCGGCCTGCCAACAGCACCAGCGACGTCAAAAAGGCCGGCAATTCCGAGGGTACTGTTGATAACCAGTCGTTCAAAGTCGAGGCGGCCTTGAGTAAATCGCCCTTGTAATACATCGTTGGCAATCGTTGCGGGCAGTTGCAGGTTGCTAAAGAAATTGCTGACCGACAATCGTACCGGTGAGGGGACAATATGGGCGTAAACAACAGCGACTGGGCGAATCAGAAAACGGTCCAGGCCATCATTGAAGCCGAAGACCATACGATTCACAGGTTCAAGAGGATCAGACAGTGGGGGCGGCGAAAGACTGCTATGACCAGGATCTTTTGGGGTAACGCAACCAGTGAGCAGCAGCGAAAGAGTCAGGAGCAGCGCTAGACTGCTGTAGCAAACACTGCTCGTCGGATGCCGCTGGCCCAAATCAAGTCGCCGGATGGTCAAGTATGCCCAACGGAACGCGAGTCGCATATTCCGACTATAAGCCCGGCCGAGGTTCCCGAACAGCCCTTACCATCGGCTCAGCCAAGCCATCGATTAACCCGTGAAACATCCTCTTCGTTAAGCTGGCCGGCCAACTGTTCCAGCAACAGGACCTGCAGGACATAGTCATAACGTGCTTTGAGGTAATTTCGTTCGGCCCGGAACAGGTCCCGTTGTGCATCAAGCACCTCAATGTTGGTGGTTAAGCCTGCGGCAAAGCCTTCTTCTTTGGCCTGAAGCGCGCTTTCTCCAGCGGTAACAGCTTCTGCCAGCGCGCTGATTCGACGCAGCTGACTATTGATGCTGAGGAAAGCTTGGCGCGTCTTGCGCTGAATCTCACGGCTAGCCGATTCGTAGCTGGCGCGGGCAGCATTGTGATTCGAAGCTGCTTCTCTAATCTTAGCGTTGATAAGGCCGCCTTGATAGAACGGCAGCTTGAACGACAGAGTCAAGCTGGCGTCGGTGCCGTCGGCCGAGGCGCTGTCAGTGTATTCAGCAGATAGATTCAGGCCCACCGAGAGTCGCCGTAGTGCCTGTTGCCGGCCGATCTCTGTTTCAGCCACCGACGCGTCCAACGACAGCACCTTGAGCGACCGATTATCCGACAGAGCCCTGCTAACCCACTGCCCAGCGTCATCGGGCTGGGGCCCGGATAATACTGCAGCGGGAGACAGTGACAACAGCGTACCCGGGTCCTTACCCACCAGGGCGATCAGCACCTGCCACATGTCGTCCAGCACCCGTTGGGCTTCGATACCTTCAGCCACAGCGTTTTCGTAGCGGGCCCGGGCGTCGTAAAGATCGGTCCGGGTACCCAGGCCAACATCGAGCCGCTCTTCGGCGAGTTCCAGTTGTCTACGAATGGCCCGCTGGTTACGCTCTGACAGCTCTAGGTTGTCCTGGGCTGAGAGTACCGCAAAATAACTGTTGGCGACGCGCTGAATCAGTGATTCAGCAGCCATCTGGTAGTTAATGTCCGCCGCATTAGTTTGCAGGCGCGCTTGCTTGATCAGGAGACGGCTTGAACGGTCATATAGCGATTGCTTGAGTGACACAGTGGCTGATGCCGCCTGATTGGTCAGATCCTTGGAGCTGAGTGTGTAGCTGCTTGACGCAGATAATTGTGGGCGGAATGCGGCTTGGGCCTGAGGAATAGCTTCTTGCCCAGCTTCACGCCGGTGGATTTGTGCTGCGAACTCGGGATCGCTGGTCCACGCCAGATGATATATGGCCAGCAGGTCGATACTGCTGGTGGCCGAGTCCGAAGAAGAGGCAATGACCGTTGTCGCTGAATCAGCAGCCGTGTCAGTGTCGCCTTGCGGCAGAGTTTCGCTATCAGTGGTGTCTGAGGCGTCTGTAGCGACGGTGACCGCTTGGGTCTGACTTTCTTCTGTGTCGGATTCGACCTGTGGTTCGCTGGTAATTTTAAGGGACTGGCCGGGGTAGATTACGTCGTTCTCGTCTAAACCGTTTAGCGCCATTAGGTCTGTGCAGTGCACCTCGAACCGTTCTGCGATTTCGCACGGTGTGTCTCCAGGCTGTACGGTGTACTGATTCTGGGCTAAAACCCACGTGCTGCCCGACGCGATCAGAATAACTACGGTGCTAAATAACGCTTTAATCATATTGGTTTTCACTCCAGCGCAAATCTTGAAGTCAGAAAGTAAACGCCGAGGGGGTCTGGACATTAATCAGGGGCGGCAAGCTGGTGTCAAAAAGAGAGTGTTCAGTCGATTCTCCATCATCGCTGGGGCTATAGAGCATAGCCTCCATGACCGGCGACTGACCAACAATTGCGACCAGCCGCCCACCAGTCGCCAGCCGATTACGGTGGGCATGGGGTGGAACGGGCACCGAGCCGGTGAGGATAATAGCGTCCCAACCGTCGTCTTCCGCCCAGTCTTCGGCAGCGTCTCCTTCTTCGAACGTTGCGTTGACGATACCCAGGCTTTCCAACCGGGCTGAAGCGGGTTTCAGAAAGTCACCATGAATATCGATGCTTGTAACGTGGGCGCAACAACTGGCTAAAAGAGCAGTCAGGTAGCCAGTGCCGGTACCGACCTCGAGGACCCGATCAGTAGAGGTTAATGCTAGAGCCTGGGTCAAACGGGCTTCAACCTTGGGCTGCATCATACACTCACCGTGGCTGATCGGCAGATTTAAGTCAGCAAACGCTAAGTCCCGATCTTGTGGGGGCACAAACAGCTCGCGGGGCAGCTTCTTTAGCAATCCTAATAGCCCAGGGTCCAGCACCTCCCACGGGCGAATCTGCTGTTCAATCATATTGAAGCGGGCGAGTTCGATGTCCATTGTTTGGCAGGCGATGATTAAGAATGCTAAAAAATTCTATCACAGCCATGGTGTTGTATCGGCTATCTGTGCTTTGGACGCCTGTAGCAGGCAACGGGATCAGCAAGATCGAGTGACCCCAACGCACTAAAATTTTTGACAATATGAGAAATTTGGGACGAGCTGATCAAATCCAACACTAGCCCGTCGGAGCGCTGGTAAAACGCAGACGGTGGGGTCAGGGAAGATGTCCATGAATTCGTAGCCATGGCGAAGGCTGTAGGACAAATGCTGAAGGCGCCCAGGCGCGTGTTGACCGTGTTTGGGTGCTCACCTATACTGCCCGGCCCCTGTGGCGGTGTGCCGGTCTCGTTTTGTATCAGCGACGGAGCGTTTATCTTGCGTATTGGTCATCGTAAGACAGCATGATTGAGGCGATGAGACGATAGACTGCGTGCTGGGCGAGAATATGTTAAGACGAGTGTTGGTCGCACAATGCGGGGTTACGGCGCTACTGGCGCTCGTTCTCTGGTTGTTCGGACCGAATCTTCTGCACGCGGCCTTGCTCGGTGCGGGCATCGGTGTGGCAGGGAATGGGTATGCGGCTTGGCGAGTCTTTGCCGGCAGTCGCTCGAAGAATGGATCGGTTGCGATGTTCGAGCTTTACCGGGCGGAATTTGGCAAACTCGTCATCATCGGCGTACTGTGCGGGTGTGCTTTTATCGCCCTTGAAGATTTGAACTTTGCGGCCTTTCTAGGCGGGTTGGTCTCGGTGATCCTCGCATCTGTGGTTGCAGCAGCGACACAGACGGTCGAGTTACCGGAACAAGTGGGAAGACAGATTTAAACAGCAATGTCCAGCGACAGCCTGACAACCACCGGCTACATCAAGCATCACCTACAGAATCTGGCCTATGGCCAGCATCCGGACGGTACGTGGGGATTGGCGCATAGCGCTGCCGAAGCCAGAGAAATGGGTTTCTGGGCAATCCACCTCGACACAATGTTTTGGTCAGTGGCATTGGGTGCGCTCTTCCTCTGGTTATTCGGTAAGGCGGCCCGCAAGGCAACAGCGGATACCCCGAGCGGTTGGTTGAATTTTGTCGAGTGGATTATTGATTTCATCGACGATAATGTGCGCGGCTCTTTTTCTGGCAAGAATGATCTTATTGCTCCGTTATCGTTGACACTTTTCGTTTGGATTTTAATGATGAATTTAATGGATCTGGTGCCAGTTGACTGGATTCCACAGATCGCACATCTGATGGGCATCGAATACATGAAAGTCGTGCCCACGACAGACCCCAATGCAACATTTGGTATGGCGCTAGGTGTTTTTCTGCTGACGCTTTACTACAGTATCAAGGTAAAAGGCCCGATGGGATTTGCTGCCGAACTGACGATGCAGCCGTTCCAGGCCACCAACCCGATACTGAAAATCATTCTGTTGCCGATCAATTTCTTCTTAGAGTTTGTCAGCCTGGTTGCCAAGCCAATATCGCTGTCTTTGCGGCTTTTTGGCAATCTTTTTGCTGGCGAGATGATATTTATTTTGATTGCCCTGCTGTTCTCAGGAGGGCTGGCATTTGCGGTGGTGGGTGGCGTTCTGCAATTAGGCTGGGCTATTTTTCACATCCTGATTGTGCTACTGCAGGCATTTATATTTATGACCCTGACCATTGTTTATCTCGAAATGGCGCACAGCCACCACTGATCGGCCCAGCATCAGGCGAAAGAATTATTGGTATCAAGCTGACTTTTCTTAATAGGAGAAACTCATGGAAATTGCTTTACTCTACGTTGCTGGTGCGGTTCTACTCGGGCTAGCCGGTGTGGGTGTCGGTGTCGGTGTGGGCGTGCTCGGCGCTCGATTCCTGGAGGGTATTGCCCGACAGCCAGAACTGCTGCCGATGCTCAGGACCCAATTCTTCATTGTTATGGGGCTGGTAGATGCCATCCCAATTATCGGTGTGGCTATTGCGCTGTACATCATGTTCGCTGTGGTGGGTGGTTAGTACCCCGGCTTTTTGGGACGGAAACAGGTTATGAATATCAACTTGACACTGATTGGGCAGACGATTGCCTTTGCGGTTTTCGTCTGGTTCTGCATGAAGTTTATTTGGCCGCCCATTATTTCAGCGCTAAACGAGCGCAAAACCCGGATCGCTGACGGCCTTGCCGCGGCTGATGAAGGGCAACGTGAGAAGGCACGGGCGGAAGAACATGCTGCACAGGTGCTTGAAGAAGCCAAGGGCCAGGCGCAGGAAATCATACGCAGAGCAGAACGACGCGAGACAGAAATGGTCGAGGAAGCCAAGACTACGGCACGTGGCGAAGGAGACCGCATTCTCACTGCCGCCCGGGGCGAGATCGATAAGGAAGTCAATCAGGCGCGCGAAGCTTTGCGAGCACAACTCGCTACTTTGGTGGTTGCAGGTGCCAGGCAGATACTGAGCCGAGAAATCGATGAAAAGGCCCATTCTCAGCTTATCGACGAACTCACCCAAGAGCTCTAGAACCCAACAACAACTAGTCGCTATAGGACCCATTTCTTGGCCGAACTTTCAAACATTGCAAGACCATATGCGCGGGCTGTTTTCGAACTCGCCAAATCCGATGCCGACTATTCGGCATGGTCCGAGCGACTCGAATGGCTCGCAACGGTGGCAGCTGACCCGAATATCGGTGCTCTGTTTAATAACCCAAGGGTGTCAAGACACGACCTCGCCGGGGTATTTATTGATATATGCGGCGACCGGGTCGACGGGAATGCCAAGAATCTGGTGCGATTACTGGCACAGAATCGGCGCTTGCATGCGCTACCCGCGATAGCGGAGCAGTACGAACACCTGCGCGCCGAGGCTGAGCAGACTGTTCAGGCCGAACTGGAATCGGCCCTGCCCGTCAGTGATACCCAGCAGCAACGAATCGCGCAGGCCCTCAGTCAGCGTATGGGGCGCCGAGTCGAACTGACAGTAAGAACAAATGAGGAACTCCTGGGCGGTGCAGTGGTACGCGCCGGGGATCTGGTGATAGACGGCTCGATACGGGCCCGACTCGAGAAACTGGCCACCGCTATCAGCGGCTAATTGGCCACAAACGGAGCTACTGAGAGGAATTCAGGTATGTCCATGCAGCTAAACCCCTCCGAAATCAGTGAACTGATTAAGGAGCGGATCAAGGATTTCGATGCCAGTGCCGAAGCTCGCACAGAAGGCACCGTGGTGAGTTTGACAGACGGCATTACGCGCATTCATGGCCTGGCAGACGCCATGCAGGGTGAAATGTTGGAGTTTCCAAACGATACATTCGGTCTTGCCCTTAATCTTGAACAGGATTCTGTCGGCGCGGTTGTGCTCGGAGACTACGAGCATATTGTCGAGGGTGATACTGTCAAATGTACCGGCCGAATCCTAGAAGTGCCGGTCGGAGATGAACTGCTCGGCCGGGTTGTGGATTCACTCGGCGCACCGATTGATGGCAAAGGCAGTATTGACACAGCGCAGAAATCGCCGATCGAAAAGGTGGCGCCGGGGGTGATCAGCCGTCAGTCTGTCTCAGAACCGGTACAGACTGGCCTTAAATCAATCGATGCCATGGTTCCAGTTGGTCGCGGCCAGCGCGAACTGATCATCGGTGACCGACAGACCGGGAAAACCGCGGTAGCGATTGATACGATCATCAATCAGAAAAGCACCGGGATAAAATGCATTTATGTCGCCATCGGACAAAAAGTGTCGTCGGTGGCGAACGTAGTGAACAAGCTTGAAGAACACGGCGCTATGGCACACACCATCGTGGTTTGTGCTTCAGCAGCCGAGTCGGCGGCGATGCAATACATCGCACCTTACGCCGGCTGTGCCATGGGGGAATATTTCCGAGACAAGGGCGAGGATGCTCTCATCATTTATGACGACCTGACCAAGCAAGCCTGGGCTTATAGACAGGTGAGTCTGTTGTTGCGCCGTCCACCGGGTCGAGAAGCTTATCCTGGCGATGTATTTTATCTTCACTCAAGACTGCTGGAGCGAGCTGCCCGGATCAACACCGATGAAGTGGAAAAGCTGACAAACGGACAAGTCAAGGGACAGACTGGATCTTTGACGGCATTGCCGATAATCGAGACGCAAGCCGGGGACGTCTCGGCCTTCATACCCACCAACGTCATCTCTATCACCGATGGGCAGATTTTTCTGGAAACCGATCTTTTCAACGCAGGCATACGTCCAGCCATCAATGCCGGGTTGTCGGTCTCTAGAGTCGGCGGCGCAGCACAATGCGCGTTGATCAAGAAGCTGGGCGGTGGGATTCGGCTCGCGCTCGCGCAATATCGGGAATTGGCTGCGTTTTCCCAGTTTGCCTCTGATTTGGATGAAGCAACGCGTCGTCAGCTGGAAAGGGGTGAACGAGCGACCGAGATGATGAAGCAGAAGCAGTATTCAACCATGTCAGTGGCGGAGATGGGCGTCAGCTTGTTTGCAGTGAACGAAGGCTATCTCGATGATGTCGAAGTCAACAAGGTTATGGACTTCGAACAAGCGCTGCAAAGCCATATGAAGAGCCAGCAGTCAGACCTGATCGAGGCGCTGAATCGCGACCAGGCTTATGACGATGATGTCGCTGAAAAGCTTCACGCGGCCCTGAAGGACTTCAAGACCAACGGCAGCTGGTAATCGGACCTATCCACAAAGATTTCGGCAAGATAACAGGAAATGGCTGGCGGAAAAGAAATTCGGACCAAGATCAAGAGTATCCAGAATACTCAGAAGATCACCAAAGCGATGGAAATGGTCGCGGCCAGCAAAATGCGCCGTGCTCAGGAGCGCATGTACCGGGCCCGGCCCTATGCGCAGAAAATGCGCAACGTGATCGCTCATGTATCGCAGGCTAACCTGGAATACAAACACAGTTTTACGTTGGAACGCCCCGCCAAGCGCGTTGGTTTCATCATCGTATCCAGCGACCGGGGTCTTTGCGGTGGTCTCAACATCAACTTGTTCCGGGACGTTGTGAATGCGCTGACCGAATGGCAATCGCGGAGCGCTGAGATTGATCTGACGACGATCGGTTCTAAGGGGTTTCAGTTTTTCAACCGGGTAGGCGCCAACATTGTTTCAGAGGTGACACGGCTGGGGGATACCCCGCATCTGGACGACCTGATAGGCCCGGTTAAGGTTATGCTGGACGCCTATACTGACAACCGCATAGATCGGTTGTACCTGGTACATAACCACTTTAATTCGACCATGTCGCAGACGCCCCAGCTGGAACAGCTGTTGCCGATCCATGCCGTACAGCCGGACGAGACCTTGTCCCATCACTGGGATTATCTCTATGAACCAGACGCGAAGGACGTGGTCGACGCCCTGATGACGCGGTATATTGAATCACTGGTTTATCAGGGTGTGGTCGAAAATATTGCCTGTGAAATGGCGGCCCGAATGGTAGCGATGAAATCAGCGTCGGACAATGCGGGCGACCTGATTGACGAGCTGCAGTTGGTCTACAACAAGGCGCGTCAGGCTTCGATTACCCAAGAAATTTCAGAGATCGTCGGCGGAGCGGCGGCTGTCTGATAGAACCCACAAAAAAACCGACCAGTTTTAATGAGGAAGACACTATGAGTAACGGAAACATTGTAGAAATTATCGGCGCAGTCGTGGACGTCGAGTTTCCAAGGAAATCCGTCCCCAAGATCTATGATGCACTGGCGGTTTCGGAAACCGGCTTGACCCTTGAGGTCCAGCAGCAGCTGGGCGATGGGGTGGTTCGGACTATTGCAATGGGATCCAGCGATGGTCTGAAGCGCGGAATCGAGGTCACCAACACCGGGGCACCAATCACGGTGCCCGTCGGTGAAGCAACCCTGGGTCGTATCCTCGACGTGCTGGGTAGGCCGGTCGATGAAGGCGGCCCGGTTGAATCACCCCATGTTCTGCCCATCCACCGCAAGGCCCCGGGTTATGCCGACCAAGCGCTCAGCGTCGAGATTCTTGAAACCGGCATCAAGGTCATCGATCTGATCATGCCGATCGCCAAAGGCGGCAAGATCGGATTGTTTGGCGGTGCTGGCGTGGGCAAAACGGTGACGATCATGGAGTTGATCAACAACATCGCCAAAGAGCATTCTGGCCTGTCGGTTTTTGCCGGTGTGGGTGAGCGCACCCGTGAAGGGAATGATTTCTATCACGAGATGAAAGAATCCGGTGTGCTGGACAAGGTGTCGATGGTCTTTGGCCAGATGAACGAACCGCCGGGTAACCGTCTTCGTGTGGGCCTGACCGGGCTCACCATAGCGGAGCACTTTCGTGATGAAGGCCGCGATGTGCTGCTTTTTGTCGACAACATTTACCGCTACACGCTGGCGGGTACCGAAGTATCTGCACTGCTCGGCCGGATGCCCTCTGCTGTGGGCTATCAACCGACGCTGGCTGCCGAAATGGGCATTCTCCAGGAGCGGATCACCTCAACCCGCACGGGCTCGATTACCTCGTTCCAGGCCGTCTACGTGCCCGCAGACGACCTGACGGATCCATCACCGGCGACAACATTTGCTCATTTGGATGCCACCTTGGTGCTGTCAAGGCAGGTGGCAGAGTTGGGCATCTATCCCGCGGTTGATCCGCTCGATTCGACCAGCCGACAACTGGATCCCCTGGTGGTCGGTCAGGAACATTACGATACCGCTCGAGCGGTTCAGGGCACACTGCAGCGCTACAAAGAACTGCGCGACATTATCGCTATCCTCGGTATGGATGAGCTGTCTGAAGAGGATAAGCTGAGCGTCGGCCGTGCCCGTAAGATTCAGCGCTTTTTGTCCCAACCGTTTTTTGTGGCCGAGACTTTTACTGGATCGCCGGGCAAGTTCGTGTCCCTAAAAGACACCATCCGCGCATTTCAGGGCATCGTCGACGGTGAGTATGATGACCTGCCAGAACAAGCGTTCTATATGGTGGGTGGAATCGAAGAAGCTGTTGAGA
>Ga0257109_1000155_pt1 | contig 20650 bp, 21 predicted proteins | sample LP_taG_8_FD_191566 | JGI IMG/M metagenome (GOLD analysis project Ga0257109, IMG submission 191566) | Marine microbial communities from Northeast Subartic Pacific Ocean, Canada - LP_J_2011_P26_2000m | ecosystem: Environmental > Aquatic > Marine > Oceanic | place: Canada: Northeast Subartic... | reverse complement strand
CGTGGAATGCCTCGTGCAGGAACGTGTCCTGCATTGAGTCGTTGGACTGACTTCCCACGAGGCCAATCGTCTGGGTTTCTGGGTCGCAGAAGCCAACCGCACCTGATCCTATTTGCCGCTTTCGCCGCCGTGTTTGCGGATGAGGTCGACGATTTCGGTCTTGGAGGCCAAATCAAGCGGTGTCATTCCCTTGTAAGAACCAGACGCAATTTTCGCATTCACATCTGCGCCGTTGGCGATAAGAAATTCAATGGTTTCCTCCCCCCCCATCGCAGCCGCATGCAGCGGACTCCAGCCACGCTTATCAATCGCGTTCACATCCGCACCCCTGGTGATGAGTAGTTCAGCGATTTCGTTGTTTGCTGCGTAATACAAAGGAGTCCAGTCATTCACATCCTTCGCACTCACATTTGCACCAGCGGCCAAGTGCTGTTTGATGGATTCAATGTTCCCCTTCATGGCAGCATTACGCAGCGCACTGTCCGCTGCTGGGTTCGACGGTTTTACCGTCAGCGATTCTGGTTTTGCGTCTGTGGTAGCCGGTTCAGCGGGTTTTGCCTTTGCTGGAGGAGATGGTTGCTGCACTGGCACCTCGGCAACCGGCTGAGGGGGTTGTGCTTCCGCCGGTGTTGCCGTGGTTGCGGGCAGTTCCGGTGTTGCCGCTTCAGCTACGGGTTCAACGAGTTTCACTTCAGTGGGGTCGGGAACAGTCTGCTGCTGCGACTCCCCGCACCCCACCAACAGGACGGCTGCGATGATTGTGAGTGGTATTTGTTTCATAGGCCTGACGTGCGCCAGACGATAGCAGATCACCGATAACCATCCAACATCAATCAGGCGTCTCGGCACAGGCACGGTTTGAATAGGGAAGAATCCTTACTTGTAAAATAAGGCATGGCACAAGATGTAGCATAGGCAACTGTTAGCCTCCTTAAAAGATACCGGACTAGTTGGGCTTGATGGCCTTATGGGATTCATTGAACGTGACCATGATGTTGGCCAAGGAAATTGAGAGAGAGGAACAGGGTTTTCTGGGGTCTGGCTGTGTGTTGGGCTTGACCGGGGGGCGTTTTTTTGAGGGACTACCGGCACCCGATCAACTGCCATTGGCAAATCATGACTCACTTAATCCTGGCTCAAGCCCCTGACACCGTCAATTACACCCCGTTTTACATCCTCGCCGTCGGCGTGGTGTTCGTCCTTTTCACCATCATCAAGCTGCGCCTGCACCCGTTCCTCGGGCTGACGCTGGGCGCCATCCTCGTGGGCCTGCTAACCCCGGAGATGCCAGAGTTGACGCTGGCCAACGGGTTCTGGGAGGACAAGGAAGGCCAGTCGCGGTTTCTCAAGTCGATCAACTGGTCGATGTCCGGTTTCGGCACGCTGGTGGGCAAGATTGGGTTCGTCATCGCCATGGCGGCGATCATCGGCATGTGCATGCTTGAGAGCGGCGCGGCGGACAAGATCGTGCGCCGGTTGATGGCCACCCTCGGCGAAAAGCGCGCCTCGTGGGCGATGCTTCTCAGCGGCTTCATCCTGTCCATCCCGGTGTTTTTCGACACGGTCTTTTTCCTGCTGATCCCGCTGGCCCGCGCGCTGGCGTTGCGAACCGGCAAGAACTACACGCTCTACGTTTGCGCCATCTGCGCGGGGGGTGCGATCACCCACACGTTGGTGCCGCCCACGCCCGGCCCGCTGATCATCGCCGAGAACATCGGCCGGCCCGCAGGCGAGGCGATCATCGCCGGCCTGCTCGCAGCCCTCGTCCCCGTGTTGGTGGCCATGTGGTATTGCCGCCGGCTGAACACCTCGGTCAACGTGCCCCTTCGCGACACGCGCGGCGCCCCGCTGAAGGACCTGGAGGCGATCGTCCAGAAAAAGGACGACGAGCTGCCCTCCTTCGGCCTGTCCCTCCTGCCGGTGATGCTGCCGGTGGTGCTGATCTCCATCGTCACCTTCATCGGTCTGTTCAAGAAAATGGGTCTCACCGTGCCGGCCGACCTGATGACCGTGCTGACCTTTATCGGTGATAAAAATCTCGCCATGCTCCTCGGCGCTGTCATCGCCATGTACACCCTGGCCCGGCAGCGCGGCTGGACGCTGGAAAAGATCGGCGAGAGCATGGGCGCGCCGCTGGAGACGGCCGGCGTGATCATCCTCATCACCGGCGCGGGCGGCGCGTTTGGCTCCATGATCAAGCACACCGACATTGCCGGCACCATCAAGGCCATCGGCGTCAGCGAAGGCAACCCGGCGGTCATGCTCTTCATGGCCTGGCTGCTCACTGCGGTGATCCGCGCCGCGCAGGGCTCGGCCACGGTGGCGATGATCACCGGCTCCGGCATCATGGCCGGCATCGTCGCCAGCGGCGATGTGGGCTGTCATCCGATTTATTTCTGCCTTGTCATCGGCTTCGGCGCGTTCCCGCTCTCGTGGATGAACGACAGCGGCTTCTGGGTCGTCCAGCGCATGAGCGGCTTCACGGAGAAGGAGACACTGCGCACGTGGACCAAGCTGCTCACGCTCATCGGCGTCGTGGGCCTGGTGCAGACGATCATCGTTGCCACGATCCTGCCCCTAAAGATCACCCAGCCCGAAGCCAAGCCGCCCGAGACCGCTGCGCTCGTCGTGCAGCAGAAATAGGTTGAACCGGCGGGGAATCGCTTTTCTTATCTGCGGCGGCGCTCGTCGTGCAGCAGAAATAGGTTGAACCGGCGGGGAATCGCTTTTCTTATCTGTCGCAGGCGCTGGCCGCTTGGCCAAGCGCGCAAGGAGCAACGTGAAGCCGACTGATCTCAGGGGAATTCTCCAGTATATTCCGAAGTTTCGGGACAGGATTTTTGTCGTCAGCGTCGATGGCGCGATTGTCAGCGACGAGAATTTCTCGAACCTCCTGCTCGACTTCGCCGTGCTGCGATCGCTGAACATCCGCGTGGCATTGGTGCACGGCGCCGCCAGCCAGATCGCGGCGATGGCGCTGCAGCGCGGCATCGAGCCGTCCGACCTCGACGGCACCGAGCCGGTGGACGCCCCCACGCTGGACTTGGCGCTTACGGCGGCCAACCGGCTGACGCACGAGATCCTCGAGGGCTTCGCCGCCAACGGCCTGCGCGGCGTCTCGACCAACGCCGTGACGGCGCACCCGCGCGGCATCATCGACGGCACCGATTACCAGTTCGCCGGCAAGACGGAGCGGATCGACCTTGGCCACTTGGAGAGTCTGTTGGCGCAGGGCAGCATCCCGGTCATCCCGCCGCTTGGCTTCGACGGCGAGGGGCACACCTACCGTGTCAACTCCGACGACCTCGCCCGCGAGGTGGCCGTGCGGCTGCGGGCGACCAAGCTGATTTACGTCACCACCCGCGACGGATTGATCCGCAACGGCGAAGTGATCCGGCAGATTCCCAACGGCGAACTCGACCAGATTCTCGAGCACGAGCCGGGCAGCCTCGAGCCGGAGCAGTTGGCCAAGGCGCGCAACTCTGCCGCCGCATGCCAGTCCGGCATCCCGCGCGTGCACCTCATCAACGGCAGCGTACACGAGGGCCTGCTCGCCGAGGTGTTCTCCAACATCGGCATCGGCACGCTCGTGTACGCCAACGAGTACCGGCAGATTCGCCCGGCGAAAAAGTCCGACCTCGGCAGCATTCTCGCGCTGACGAAGAACGCCATTGAGTCGGCCGAGCTGATGGATCGCAGCTTGACCGACATCGAGGCCAACGTCGCCGAGTATTATTTGTTCGAGATCGACGGCAACCCGGTCGGCTGTTTTTCGCTGACGGTTTTTACGGAGGCCAACGTCGCCGAGCTTGGCTCGGTGTGCGTCAGCGCCGCGCATGAAAACCAGGGCATCGGCCGCAAACTCGTCGAGTACGCCGAGAAACTCGGTCGCGACCACGGCTTGGCCAGGCTGTTCGTACTCTCGACGCAGACGTTCAAGTGGTTTCAGTCCAAGGCCGGCTTTAGCGAGGGCACGCTCGACGATTTGCCCGCCGCGCGCCGCGTGCCGGCGGCGGAGAGCGGCCGCAAATCAAAAGTGCTGCTCAAGTCACTCGAATGAGTGCCAGCACGCTCCAGCCGATCCGGGAGGCATGCGAGCGGCACGGCATTGAGCCGACGCCGACGCTGCTTTGGGCCACCGTGGCTGACCAGCGCATGGCCGAGTTTCGGCAGGTTGCCGGATGGGAGTATGCCGAGGAGCGCCGCCTGGTTATTTCCACGTCGCGATTCGGCGTTGGCCAGGCGGAGGACACGAACAAAACGCCGCTTGGCCTGCATCGCATCGCTGAAAAAATTGGGGGCGGCCTGCCCGCCGGTTCGGTGTTCGAGAGCCGCGAAGTCGTCGGCACCGTCGCAGAGCAGCCGGACGCCGCGATCGCGCACCGGATTCTATGGCTTGATGGCTTGGAGCCGGGATTCAACCAGGGCGGTACTGTCGACACGCATGCGCGGTACGTATACATCCACGGCGTCGGCGACGAGTCAACGCTTGGCCAACCGGCGTCGCGCGGCTGCATCCACCTCGCCGCAACCGATCTGCTCCCATTCCACGACCGCACCCCCACCGGCACGCTGTTGTGGATCAGTGAAGCCGCGCTTGGTTAATCCAACTGGTCGGCGTTGACGACATTGAGCGGGTGGCCGTCGAGGAATGCCTTCACATTTTCCACTGCGATGTCGATCAACCGGCGGCGGGCGGCTTGGCTGGCCCAGCCGATGTGCGGCGTGATGTGGCAGTTCGGCGCGAAGTAGAGTGGGTGATCGGCGGGCGGCGGCTCGGTCTCCATCACGTCCAAACCGGCACCGGCGATCTCGCCGTTGTGCAGCGCCTTGGCCAGGGCGGCCGTATCGACGAGCGGGCCACGCGCGGTGTTGATGAGCAACGCGCCGGGTTTCATTTGCGACAAGCGCCCGGCGTTGACGAGGTGATGGTTTGCGTCGGTTAGCGGGCAGTGGAGGCTTAGCACATCGCTCTCGGCGAACAGTTCATCGAGTCCGACCATCTCGATGCCGTCGGGCAGGTCACGGGGCGGGCGGTGGTTGTGCGCGATCACGCGCATGCCAAACGCGCGGGCGATGCCGGCGACTTCGCGGCCGATCCGGCCCAAGCCGATGATGCCAAACGTGCGGCCGCTCAACTCGGTCAGCGGTTGGTTCCAAAAACAAAAATCGGGGCAACTCGCCCAGTCGCCGCTGCGGACGTTTTCCGCGTGCGACGCGACGTGCTGCGTGAGGTGCAGCACATGCGCGAAAACCATCTGCGCCACCGCCGGCGTCGAGTAGGCCGGGATGTTCGTGACCGGCACACCGCGCGCCCCGGCGGCGGCGAGGTCGACGACGTTGTAGCCGGTGGCCAGCACGCCGATGTAACGCAGCTTGGCTAAGCGCCCAATCGTCTCGGCGCTCAGGACGGTTTTGTTCGTGAGCACGATCTCGGCGTCGGCAGCGCGCTTGGCCACTAAATCGGCGGGAGTGCGGTCGTGCGTTTGCAGTTGGCCAAGCACGGCGAACCCGTCCCAGTCGAGGTCGCCGGGGTTGGCGGTGTAGGCGTCGAGGATTACAATTTTCACGCGGCCCCAATGAAACGAGAACCAGCGGCTCTCGGCAATTCTGAAAAATGCGGTTGCCACCGGCGGGTCGGCTGTGGAGGCTGTGGGGGAGTGGGAGCGAAACGTAAAACCGTCTCACGGCGATTTGCCAATTATCCGAGGCTGAACCCGCTTGGCATCGGGCGCGACATCTCGGCGGCGGACCTGATCGAGCAGCCGTTTTTGGCTTACAACGGCGGGCGGCTGCTCGAGGCGGCGCAGTTGATCAGCAAAAAAATGCTGGCCAGGCTGCAGTCGAAATACCTGGAGACCGGCACGGTGGGCAATATCAAGTCCGGCCGAAAAGCGGCCAAGCGCAGTTCAGCCAAGTGGGGATGAGGATCGCGATCTTCAACACCGTGCAGCTCGAGACGGCGGGTGGGATGGAGCATTTCAGCATCCAGACCGCGGCGTATCTCGCGTCGCTGCCCGGCGTGGAGGCCGACTGCGTGACGATGGACGAGGCGTTCAACCTCCGTTACGGGCGGCTGCACTCGCTCTATTTTTTCCGGCGATTCGACCGCGCCACCATCTTTCGCGAACCGCGAGAGGCGATCGAGCAGCGGCTTGGTCAAGCGCGGTATGTGCAGTGCGCCACGTTCGCCGAGCTGCGCGAGACGCTTGGCCAATACGACCTGGTTTACAGCCGCAACGAGATCACCGAGGCGTTTTTGTTTCGTGCGCGCGTCGGCTATCGCAACGTGCCGCCGGTGGTGTTTGGTTGCCACTGTCCTCATCGTTTCATCGGCGCGAGCACGCTGCACAGCCGGCTGCACAATCTGCTCTACGCCTCGCCGCTGTACACGCGCCTGGCCAAGGGTGTGGCGGGGTTCCACACCATCTCGGGCGGCGACACCGGGGCGATCGAGCGGCAGTTCCCGGATCATCCGGTGGTGCAAATCCCGAACCCGTTCGACGCCGTTGGCTACGCCGAACAGGCCGGACAAACCAAGCCGCCGTTCGCGGTGGACGCCGCAAAGTTTAACATACTCTGGGCGGGCCGGTTGACCGGGCAGAAGGGTGTCACGCAACTGCTCGAAGTGATCGAGCGCGTGAGCGAATCGCACGCAGCCAAGGTCGAGTGGCACATTTGCGGCGAAGGCGAGTTGAGCAGCTTGGTTTTGGAAGCAGCGCGGCAGCACGAAAATGTTCACGCGCACGGTCACGTCGATCGCCTGGCCATGCCGGCGGCGTACGCGGGCGCGGACCTGTTCATCAGCACCAGCCAGTGGGGCGAGACGTACGCCTACACGCCGCGCGAGGCCAACAGCCTCGGCGTGCCGGTGGTGGCGTTCGACATCTCCGGCTACAACGAAATCATCAAGGACGGCCGCAACGGCCGCTTGGCCAAGACGGTCGATGAGTTCATCGAGCAGGTAAAGTGGTTCGCCGCCGGCAACCGGCTTGACGGCGACATCCGGGAGTACATCCGTGGGCGCACCGACCACGCCGCTGCTTACGAGCAACTGCTCGGGTTTTTCCGAGACTGCCTCGCGCCCAACGGCGAGCAGGGTTGAGTTGGGCGTGGGTTGACTTTAGCTTGGGTGCCGGGTGAGTCGTGAAACCGAACAACAAACGCCGCTGAAGGTAGGGATGATCTCGCTGGGGTGCGCCAAGAATCTCGTCGATGCGGAGGTGATGATGGGCTCGCTGCTGAAGGAGGGCTTCGAGATCACCAACGAAAATGCCGACGCCGACGCGCTCATCATCAACACCTGTTCGTTCATCGACGCTGCGCAGGAGGAAAGCGTCGATACGATACTCGAGTCGGCGGAGTTTCGGGAGCACGCCAACAGCGGCCAGGCGCTGATAGTCTCCGGCTGTCTGTCACAGCGTTACCGGAAGGAGCTGCCCAATCTGATGCCGGAGGTGGATGCGTTCATGGGTATCGACCAGGTCGAGCAGGTCGGCGACATCGTGCGGCAGGCGGTCGGCAATCGCGGATCGCGGCTTGGCCAAGCGGAGAAAAAACCAAGCATCGACGAGACCAAGCGGCAAGTCGCCGAACTCACCGCCACGCTGCCGGGCGAGCCGTTGATCGAGATCCACTCGCGGCCGGATTACATCCCGGCGTTCGAGACGCCCCGGCTGCGCCTGACGCCGGATCATTTCGCGTATGTGAAGATTGCCGAGGGGTGCAATCATCCGTGCAGTTTCTGCATCATCCCGCGGATGCGCGGCTCGCATCGCAGCCGCAGCCAGGCGGACATCGTGCAGGAAGCGCGGCAACTCGTCGCCGATGGCGTGAAGGAGCTGAACCTGATTTCGCAGGACTCGACCTATTACGGGCTCGATCTGCGGCCCGGGCATCGGGCGAATATTTCGTCGCCGGAGCGGTTCAACGCAGCGGCGAGTGAATTGCCGGCGGACGCCTCGACGCTGGCGAGCTTGATTCGCGAACTCAACGGGATCGACGGCGAATTCTGGATTCGCATCCTCTACACCCATCCGGCGCACTGGACGGACGAGATCATCTCCGCGATCGCCGAGTGCGACAAAGTGGCCAAGTACGTCGACATGCCGTTGCAGCACATTCACGACGCGATGCTCGAGCGCATGCGGCGCGAAACCAGCGGGCAATACATCCGCGACCTGATTGGGCGCATCCGCGAAGGCATCCCCGGCATCGCGTTGCGGACGACGTTCATCGTCGGTTTCCCCGGCGAGACGGAGGAATATTTCGAGTCGCTGCTTGGCTTCATGCGCGACGTGCGCTTCGAGCGGCTGGGCGTGTTCACCTACTCGAAGGAGGACGGCACCAAGGCCGGCGCGATGGCGAGCCAGTTGACCGACGAGCAAAAGGAGGAGCGTCGTGAACGCGCGATGGCGTTGCAACTCGGGATCAGCCGCGAGATTGCGGCGGCGCAGGTTGGCCAAGCCAAGCGGGTGCTCGTCGAGAAGCAGGCCGACGCCGAGGAACTCCGGCAGGCGAAGATGAGTTCGTGGGAGCACGGCCATATCCGCTCGGGAGAGGGCAACGGCGTGGTCGACATTGGCCCGTGCCTCATCGCGCGTGGTGAGGCCGACGCGCCGGACATCGACGGCCGGGTGCTGGTGCGCGGCGACTTGCCGCTTGGCCAGTTCGCCGACGTGCGAATCACCGGCCACACCGATTACGATTTAATCGCCGAGCCGGCTTAGCCTAGCTTGGCCAAGCGACACGCAATGAACCTCCCTAACAAACTCACCGTCAGCCGGTTGGCATTGACCGTGTTTTTTTTGTTGGCGCTGTTCATCGACTTCCCGTTTCACTTCACGGTGGCGCTGGTGTTTTTTGTCGCCGCGAGCCTGACCGATCTCTTCGATGGTATCATCGCCCGCCGCCGCAACCTGATCACCGCCTTCGGGAAGCTGATGGATCCGCTGGCCGACAAGGTGCTGATCTGCTCGGCGTTCATCGCCTTCATCGAGCTGGAGTGGATGGCAGCTTGGATGGTGATTTTGATCGTGGCTCGCGAGTTGGCCATCACCGGGCTGCGGCTGTTGGCTGCCAACAAAAACCTCGTCCTGGCGGCGGAACGCCAGGGCAAAAACAAGACCATCTTTCAGATCACGGCGATCATCGCGCTGCTCGTCACGCACAGCCACGCCGACTGGGGGATCGTCGGCCAACTGTTTGCGTTCCACGCATGGGCTTGGTGGGTGGCGGAGATTTCCAAGTGGGTTGCCGTGGCGCTGACAGCCCTCTCCGGATTCCTGTACCTCTGGAAAAACCGCGACGTGTACCTCAACGACTGCTGATCCATGGACAGGCTCATTCTTCTCATCGCGCAGGGGCTGGGAACCGGCCGCTCGCCGGTGGCGCCGGGCACAGTCGGCACACTGCTTGGCTTGCCGCTGTTCATCCTGCTGCTGTTGCCGGGGAGCTTTGCATTTTTCGTCGGGTCGCTGGTGGTTCTCGGCGTGGCATCGGTTTGGTTTTGCGGCCGGGCGGAGACGATACTTGGACTACGCGACCCCGGCTCGGTGGTCATCGACGAGATCGTCGCGGTGCCGCTCTGTTTCGCCGGCTGGGTTTCGTCGCTGTATTTCGCCAACGGCTCAATGCCGGAGTGGACCTATTTCTTCAGCGGAACAATCTGGCATTGGTCGGTGGTTATCGTGTTGTTGTTCCGACTGTTCGACATCGCCAAGCCGTGGCCAATCGGGCCAAGCCAGGCGTTCCCCGGCGGCTGGGGCGTCACGATCGACGACCTGCTGGCAGCCCTGTACGTCAACCTCATCACGCTGCTTTTCTTGGCTTGAGCGCTTGGCGCATTGGCCTAGACTTGGCCAAGCACTCAAGCCAATGAAAATCTCTCATCCAAAAACAGCCGCCCTCTTTTTCGCGGGACTCCTTTCGATTCAAGCCGCCCAGGCGCAACCGGCGCTCGAAACCAAGCCGCTGACAATCGAGGGCGACATCGCCTCCCACCTCGTCGCCGGTGTCGACCGGTTTTTGTTGCGCGAACTTTCAGCCTCCGTCGACCGGCGCGAGAAATATTGGCAACGCGACTTCACCTCCCATGCAGCCTACGCCAAGTCCGTCGAGCAGAACCGCCAGCGCCTGGCTCACATCATCGGGCTGAGAGATCAGCGCGTTGCGTTTGACGGGTTGACGCTCGGGAGTACCACGGCCGAGTCGTCGCTCGTCGGGCAGACGGATCGCATCACCGTCCGCGCAGTCAGTTGGCCGGTGTTTGGCGACGTGACCGGCACCGGCCTGTTGCTGGAGCCGCGCGGCCGCGACTCCTTGGCCAACGTGATCGCTTTGCCCGACTGCAACCAGCTCCCCGAACAAATCGCCGGCTTGGCGGAAGGCTTGCCGCCCAAGCTGCAGTTCGCGCGGCGCTTGGCCGAGAGCGGCTGCCGGGTGGTTGTGCCGCTGCTGATCAACCGCGCCGAGAAAATGTCCAAGCTCTCGAACCGCGAGTATCTGTATCGATCCGCATTTGAAATGGGACGGCACCTCATCGGCTACGAGGTGCAGCAGTCATTGGCCGTAGTTGACTGGTATTCAAGGCGTTCGCCGGACACGCCGATCGGCATCATCGGCTGGGGCGAGGGCGGTTTGATAGCGCTCTACGCCGCGGCGGTTGATACGCGGGTCGATGTCGCGTGCGTGAGCGGATACTTCGACTCGCGGCAAAACATTTGGCAGGAACCGATCGATCGCAATGTGTTTGGGTTGCTCGAGCAGTTCGGGGACGCCGAATTGGCGTCGCTGATCGCGCCGCGCGCATTGATCGTCGATGCCGCGCGAGGCCCGGAGGCAACGATTCCCGGCGGGCGCGGCGCACCGGCGCGGGTGGTGTCACCGGCGCTCGGCTCGGTGCGTGCCGAAGTGGCCCGCGCACAGAAACTGACCGACGGCTTGAAGCCGAATCCGGGTATCCGGTTGGTCGCCGCCGATGAGCCGCTCGGCGGCCGGGCGATTGGCCAATTTCTGGGCTCACTCAAGCCGGGAGCCGGGATTGGCCAAGCGGGCGACTCGAACATCGTGGACCGGCGAAACGGCTTCAGCGCGGCCAAGCGCCACGCCGAACAGGTTCACGAACTCGACCGGCACACGCAATGGGTGCTGCGCGAGAGCCCGTATGTGCGCAAACAATTTTACAAGCCGGACACCTCGTCGGTGGCCAAGTTCGAGGCGAGCAACGAGAAGTATCGCAGGCAATTTTATGAGGATGCGATCGGCCGGTTCGACAACGAAGTGCTGCCGTTCAACGCGCGCAGCCGAAAAAGTCACGAGTCGGAAAAGTGGGTGGGGCACGAGGTCGTGCTCGATGTTTTTCCGGATGTCATCGCGTACGGGATTTTGCTTTTGCCGCGTGACTTGAAGGCGAACGAGCAACGCCCGGTGGTTGTCTGTCAGCACGGCTTGGAGGGACGCCCTCAGGATATTATCGAGGGGGATCATTACGCCTATCACGACTTCGCAGCCAAGCTGGCAGAGCGCGGGTTCATCACGTTTTCGCCGCAAAATATGTACATTTTTCGGGATCGTTTTCGCACTCTCCAGCGGAAGGCCAATCCGCTCAAAAAGTCAATGTTTTCAGTGATAATACCGCAACATCAGCAGATCGTGGACTGGCTCAAAACACTGCCTTACGTTGATAAAGAAAGAATTGCACTCTACGGGCTGAGCTACGGCGGAAAAACCGCGATGCGCGTGCCGCCGGTGGTGACCGACTACTGCCTCTCGATCTGCTCGGCGGACTTCAACGAGTGGGTGGGCAAGAACGCCTCAACGCGCAATCCGCACAGCTACGTGAACACCGGCGAGTACGAGATTTTTGAGTGGGACCTGGGCAGCACGTTCAACTACGCGGAGATGGCCGGGCTCATCGCGCCGCGACCGTTCATGGTCGAGCGCGGCCACCACGACGGAGTGGCGTCGGACGAAACAGTCGGATGGGAATTTGCGAAAGTGCGCGCCCTCTATCAAGGGAAACTGAAGTTGCCGGGTCGTTGTGAGATTGAGTGGTTTGACGGACCGCACACCATCAACGGCAAAGGCACGTACGACTTTCTTCACCGGCATCTCGACTGGCCGAGGCGTTAGAAAACAAACGGGTATCGAGGACCGATTTTCGGGTCAAAACCCTCTAAAAAAAAGTTCATTTTTTTTGTTTTTTCTGTTGCCAAAAAAAAAAATGACCGTAGAGTAACTGTCCCAAGAAGTTGATTCTCTCCGGAGAATGCTTCTTGAAGACAAATGGATCCACTTTTGATAGTGGAAGACATCCAAAAATGAGGAGGTGACATCGAACAAATGGCCGCAAAAAAGAAAGCAAAAAAGAAGGCTAAGAAAGCAGCTCCCAAGCGGAAAGCTGTGAAGAGGAAGGCAGCGCCGAAACGCAAAGCCAAGAAGAAGGCAGCCAAGAAAAAAGCCGCGCCCAAGCGTAAAGCCGTAAAGAGGAAGGCAGCGCCGAAGCGTAAAGCTAAGAAAAAGGCAGCGCCGAAGCGTAAAGCCAAGAAAAAGGCAGCGCCGAAACGCAAAGCCAAGAAAAAGGCAGCGCCGAAGCGTAAAGCCAAGAAAAAGGCAGCGCCGAAACGCAAAGCCAAGAAAAAGGCAGCTAAGAAAAAAGCCGCGCCCAAGCGCAAAGCCAAGAAGAAGGCAGCCAAGAAAAAAGCAGCTCCCAAGCGGAAAGCTGTGAAGAGAAAGGCAGCTAAGAAGAAGGCAGCGCCGAAGCGTAAAGCCAAGAAAAGGGCAAAGCGCAAAGGTAAGAGATAACCACTAGTGGTTAACATTCGGTTTGGAGGTCCTGCCCTGTGCGGGGCCTCCATCCTTCTTTTTTGGGCCAGGATTCTGCATCATATCGCCCATGGCCACTCTAGTTTTTGACATCGAGACTTCCGCTGTTCCGCTCGATTCGTTCGACGAATCTTCCCAGGAATACCTGATGCGCCCCGCCAACAACCTGCCCACCAGTGAGGAGCAGGAGGCCAAACGGGAGGAACTCACCCGGATGATGAACCTGTGGCCGTTCACTGCGCAGGTGGTCTGCATCGCGATGATCAACGCCGAGACGCTGCGTGGCCAGGTGATCTTCATCGCCGATGACTTTGAATCAAACACCCGTGATGTGACCGGGGTGGATTTCATGCCGGTGATGGACGAGGTGGAACTGCTGAACCAATTCTGGGCGGTGGCCAGGCACTACGACAAGGTGGTGACGTTCAACGGCCGGCAGTTTGATGTTCCCTTCCTCTATCTTCGCTCGGCGCAACTCGACGTGCCGATCACGAGGAAAAACTGGCTCGGCTACCGGTTTGCCACCGAGCCGCACTGTGACCTCGCCGAGCAGTTGACTTTCTACAATGTCAGCGGGCGGAGCGGTGCGGCGCGCCGGTTCAACCTCGATTTTTACTGCAGGATATTTGGGGTCGATTCACCCAAGTCGCACGGCGTCACCGGCATGGATGTGAACCAGTTGATGGAGGAGGAGCGCTACGGTGAGATCGCCGAGTACTGCCTGCGCGATGTGTTCGCCACGGTCAAGCTGTTCGACATCTGGAAGGCCCGACTGGCCGGAATCAAGTGATCCGCTTGGCCAGGCGCGTCATGCTCGATCCATGACCGGGCGCATGGCGGCGATCGCAGCCATGGTTTCGTCGGTGGCTTGTTGGTAAAGGTTGCGCAACTCCGGGCGCGGGCAGGTTCCGGCTTTTTCGCGCAGCGAGTGAAAGTGGATTGGGTGGCCAAACTTCACAGCGATCGGCACCAATTTGGGCATGCGACGATGTCGACCGCAGGCATTGTAGGTCCAGAGACGCACCGGCACGACCGGTGCCCGGGACTTGATGATGGTCAGGCCGATGCCGGCCTGCGCGGATTTTATTTTGCCATCATGCGTCCGCGTGCCCTCGGGGAAAATGATGATGGCGTTGTTGTCCATCAGCCGTTCGAGGATGCTTTTCAAGCCCTTGGCGCCGCCGCCGCCGCGATCCACCGGCACGGCGTTGAGGCTGCTCAGGAACGGGCCCGAAAGCCAGTTGGAAAAAAGGTTCTCCCGGGCGAGATAATTGATGGGGCGGTGAAAACTGCTGCCGACAAACGGCGGGTCGAGGTAGCTTTCGTGGTTGGCGGCAATGATCACCGGGCCGGTGAGTGGCATGCGCTCGGGATGGTACACCCGGCATCGGAACAGGTTGCGGAACAGCATCCGGGACGTGCTCCAGGCCAGCCAGTAGAGCGGAGTCACCCGGCCGCCTCCAGCCGTTCGCGCACCTCGTTGATGATCAATGTGCTGGTCTCCTCGGCTGTCATCGCCGAGTTGTCTATGACACGCGCGCCGAGCGCGATCATCAACGGCGCGGCGGCGCGCTGGCTGTCGCGCTTGTCCCTCTCGGCGAGGTTTTCGTCCACGCCATCGGCGGCCCGGCGCTTGGCCCGCTCATCCAGCGAGGCGTTGAGGTAATACTTGAAGTCCGTCTCGGGAAAAATGTTCGAGCCGATGTCTCGGCCCTCCATCACGAGGTTGCCGAACCGGGCGCAGTCGCGCTGCTTGATCTTCATCCACTTGCGCACCCCCGGCACGGCGGCGACGGTTGGCACGGCGGCGCTCGTCTCGGCGGTGCGAATTTCCTTCTCCGGGAAGTAGCCGTCGACGTACAGGCGAATGTGTCCATCGTCATTTCGCAGCTCGGCCTTCCAGCGGCGGCACAGCGACGCGATCGCCTTCTCGTTGTCGAGCGCCACGCCCTTCTCGAGGCAATGCCACGCGAGGCTGCGGTACATGGCGCCGGTGTCAACGTAGACGTAGCCCAGCGCCTTGGCGACGAGCTTGGCGTTGGTGCTTTTTCCGCTGGCGCTGGTTCCGTCCAGCGCGATCACGATTGGTTCTCCCATGAATAAATTTGGTTGCTATCAGTCCGCCGCCAACTGGTCCGGTTCCAGCGGGATGCCCTGTCCGTCCAGCAGCGTTGCCCCCAACCCCCCGGGAGTTGGCGCAGCGAGCTTTTGGAAAAACGTGGGGAACGTCTTGCGAACGCAGGAGGGATTCTTGATGCGGATGCCCGGCACTTTCAATCCCAGAGTCGCAAAACACATCGCGATACGATGATCGTTGTGCGTCTCGATCGTCGCGCCGCGCAACTCGGCGGGCGAGATTTCCAGCGTGTCGCCGCTCTCGAGCACCGCCGCGCCGCACTTGGCCAATCCCGTGCGCAGCGCCTCGACGCGCTCGCATTCCTGCACGCGCAGCCGGCCCAAGTCGGTGAACCGCACCGGCCGTTTGGCCAACGGCGCGATGGCGATCGCCGTCATAATGCTGTCGCCCAAGTCATCCCGCCGCGAAAGCCCGCCGGGCAGTGGCAGCTTGGCCGGGAACTCCGCATCGATCTGCCAGCCGCTGCTTGGCCAGCGCGTCACGGTGACCGGCTTCCCGCCGTCTGCCGACAAAATGTGGCCGGCGGCCCAATAATAACTGCCGCTCGAGGCGTCCGGCTCGATGGCCAACCGGCCGCCGCCGCTCGGGAACGCCCCAATCAAGCCGGTGGTCATCACAACGTACGGCGACTCCACGCCGCTCTCGCCGTCGATGCCGATTTGCCATTGACCAAGCCCAGCGCACAACAGCAGCGCCGAGGCAAACTGTGAACTCTCCCCGATGTCCACGCGGCAACTCCCGGCGCTTGGCCCGCTGCCGTGAATCGTCACCGGCAATTTGTCGCCCTCCGAGTCGATGCGGTAGCCGAGTCCCCGCAGCGCGTGCAGCAACGCGGCCTGTGGTCGCTCGTGCATGCGCGGCACACCGGCGAGCCGATAGACGCCTTGGCCAAGGCAGAGGAACGCCGTGAGAAACCGCGCCGCTGTGCCGGCGTTGCCGACAAACAACTCGAGCGGCTGCTCCGCCGTGCCGCCAGCCGGGATCGCTTGGCCAAGCCCGGTGACAACGAGCGTGCGGTTGCCCGGTTCACCGGCGTCGGGCCGGACGCCGATCGCGTAGCCAAGCCGCCGCAACGCCTCGACCATCACCTGCGTGTCCTCGCTCCACAACGCGCCCTCAAGCGTCACGTCGCCCTTGGCCAAGGCGGCGAGGATGAGCGCGCGGTTCGTGATGCTCTTCGAGCCGGGCACGGTGATCTCCACCTCGGGCGCGGCGCTCAGTGGGACGATCTCGATGAGGTCGGGCAACGGCATCGTCAGTCGGCGTCGGCGGAATTATTCCAGTTGTCCCGCGCAACCTTGGCCCGTTGCAGCCAGGCCTCGATCGTTTCCGGGGAATCGCCGGCGATCAGCCCGCGCAGTTGGCCAAGCTCGTCGGCGAACTCGTCAATTGCGGCAAGAATGTCGTCGCGGTTCGAGCCAACGATGTCGCGCCACATCACCGGCGATCCGGCGGCAAGCCGTGTCATGTCGCGAAAACCGGTCGCGCAAAGCTGCGCCTGCTGCTCGCCGTGCGCGGGGTCGAGCACGCGCCCGGCCAGGGCCGAGGCCAGCAGGTGCGGCAGGTGGCTGCAGCGGGCGACGAGCCGGTCGTGCGTGTCAGCCGGCATGACAACCGGCCGTGAACCGAGGCCGGCCCAGAAATCGTTCACCGTGGCGAGTGCGTCGGCGTCGGTGTCACTGGTAGGCGTGACCACGCAGACGGTGCCGTCGAACAAGTCCGCCCGTGCGGCGCTTGGCCCGGTTTGGTCGCTGCCGGCCATCGGGTGGCTGCCGACGAAGCGCGCGCCAGCCCCGGCGCAAAGCGGCGTCAACTCGGCGACGAGTTGCTGTTTCGTGCTGCCGACGTCGGTGATGACCGTGCCCGGCTTGAGGTCGGGCAGCGTGCGCTTGGCCAAGCCGGCCATGCCGGAGATGGGCGTGCACAGCACGACCAAGTCGGCACCGGCGACCGCCTCGGCGGGGTCGAGCGTCACCTCGTTGGCGATGCCAAGCGCCTGGCACTCGGCCAGGCTCTCGGGACGGCGCACCAGCGCGGAGACGCGCCTGGCCAGGCCGCGCGCCCGCGCAGCCAAGCCGATCGAACTGCCGAGCAGGCCGGCCCCGATGATGGTGAGTTTGTCCAACGGCACCCGCGCATTAAACTGGCGCAGCCACCGGGAGTCGAGCAGAGTCGGGAATCAGGCAAAAAAAGGAGCGCCGCATTGACGCCGGGTGGGGTGGCCTGTTACACACCACACCCAGTTTGGGCGCACCAAGTTTGGCGGCCGGACGCTCACAAAAATCATGCCAGAAAAAAAGAAGGCGACTGCGAAATCCACCCGGCAAAAACCAAAGTTCCGACGCGTGCTGCTCAAGATCAGCGGCGAGGTGCTGGGCGGCAAAACCGGCGGCATCTGCCCGGAATCCGTTCACGACGTGGCGGCCCAGGTTCGCGAGGTGGCGCGGCTGGGCGTGCAGATCGGTGTCGTGGTCGGCGGCGGCAATATTTTTCGCGGCCTGCAGGGCAGCGAGAAGGGCATCGAGCGGGCGACCGGCGACTACATGGGCATGCTCGCCACGGTGATCAACTCGATGGCATTGCAGGACGCGCTCGAGAAACAGGGCGTGCCGACCCGCGTGCAGTCGGCCATCAGCATGTCGCAGGTCGCCGAGCCGTTCATCCGCCGCCGAGCCGTGCGTCACTTGGAGAAGGGCCGCGTGGTGATCTTCGGCGGCGGCACGGGCAACCCGTACTGCTCCACCGACACGGCGGCCGCGCTGCGCGCCAACGAGATCGGCGCAGAGGTGATTTTGAAGGCCACAAAAGTCGATGGCATCTACGACAGCGACCCGATGAAAACCCCGAAGGCCAAGCGCTTCGCAACAATCAGCTACCTCGACGCGCTGCAGAAACGGCTCAAGATAATGGACTCAACGGCGTTCTCGCTGTGCATGGACAACGGCATGCCGATCATCGTCTTCGACCTCTTCAAAAAACACAACTTCCGCAAAATCATCCTCGGCGGCAAAGTCGGCACGCGAGTGAGCTAAGGGTAGGGATCAAGCGCGGGGGGTCTGCGTTCACTTATCCAGCCCCAATAATTTGGCGGCGTTTTTGTAGTAGACTTTTTTCAGCACGTCGTCGGGAAGGTGGATGCCGTAGATGCGCCACCGGCCCAGTCCGCCGCCGTGGTGGAAGTATTCGTCGCGCGTCTCGAGGAACCGGAAATAAACGCGATACTGAAACCGGCTCATGCTGCCGCGGTCGATGCCGAAGAGGATGCGGTCGCTATATTTGAGGAAGAAATCGCGGGCGGTGTACGGCTGCCGGCCAAGCCGGCCAACAGTCGGTTTCGGTTCATTGGGTGATCAAATGTTCACTTCGCCGGTCGCGGTGTCGCCTGGCTGCAAACCAAGTTTCTCACGGATTTCCGCCAGTTCGTCGCGGATGCCATTTTTGAAAAAAGTGATGTCGGCTTTGTGGATGAGCAGGTTGGCACCCATGTTGACGAAGCGCGCCTGGCTGGCGGTGTCGCCCCACGCGTGAATGCCGGCGCCGATGCCCTTGGCTCGCGCCTTGGCAAAAATCGTTTCGGCGGTTTTGAGAAACGTGGGATCGTCGTATTGCTCCGGCTTGCCAAGGTTGCACGACAAGTCGTGAGGCCCGATTAGCACCGAGTCGATGCCTGGCACGTCGAGGATGCGATCGAGGTTTTCGACGGCCGGCACGCTCTCGATGTTAATGATGAGCAGGTTGTTTTCGTTGAGGCCGGGCGCGTAGTTGGCGAGATCGCCAGGGAGCGGTTCGCCGGCGAGGGCGTCGTTGAGGCGCTGGCCCTTGAGCGGACGCAGCTTGGTTGCGCCGCGCAATTGCTGCACCTGCTCGGCCTGCTCGATGTACGGTGCGACGACTCCCGCTGCGCCGTCGTCGAGCACCATCGTCGCCTCGTACGGCGAAGGGGAGACGGTGCGCACCAGCGGCGGCAACCCCATCGCGGCGTAGGTGCGGCACATCCACGAAACCTGGCTGCGATCCAGCGCAATGTGCTCGGTGTCGATGAAAACAAAGTCGAGTCCGCAGTCGCCAAGCACTTTCGGCCAGAACGGGGAAGGCGAAACGATCAGTGTCCCGAAAACCGGCCCGCCGTTATGCAGCGATTTTTTTAATTCAACGGATGTCATTTTAGTGGGTCACCTCCACCGGTTGGCCGGTTTTGCCGGACTCGACAGCGGCGAAAACGGTGGCGGCGATGTCGCGCCCGCCCCTGGCATTGAGGATCGGTTCGCAGCCGGTGTCGAGTGCGCGGGCGAAGTTGTCCACCAGCAGGAAATCGTTCTCGTTGGCGACGCGTTCATTCTTGAACTCCAGCGGCGGCTGGTCGCGGTAATGGATGCTGACCTCCGGCCGGGCCTCGCTGATGACAATCCCGCCTTTCGTGCCGATGGCGTGAATCTTGATTTCGCCGATGTCCGGGTGGCTCGCCGCACCGATGCGACCGATGCAAAGCGAACCGACGATGCCGTTGTCAAGTTCCAGCGAGACCGTGGCAAGGTCATCCACGTGGTTATCGACATTGACCTGATGGAAATGTGTCGCAGTGCGGGCGAACACGCGCCGCACATTCGCGTCGGTGAGCATGCGGATGTAGCCGAGCGGATAGATGCCCTCGATCTGCAACTCACCCATCGCCTCGATGCCAACGCCTCCGTCGGAGCCATCGGCGTGCGCCTCGAGTTGTCGCTCGAGCCAGTTGATCGGCGGGTCGCCGTGTTGGCGGGTGCCCTTGGGCGGGCCGGCGTCTTTTGAAAAATAAAAGTCAACATGAATGGCGTGCAGTTCACCGATCGCTCCCGACTGAACCGCCTCTTTGGCCTGGATGACAGCAGGCAAGAAATTGCGATTCCACAACAGAAATTTCACTTTGTTTCGCTGAACGGCCTCGACCAGGCGATCGCATTCGGAGAGGCGGGTGGACATCGGCTTGTCGGCAATGACGTGCAGCCCGGCGTCGGCGGCGCGGACGGCGAGGTCGCAATGCCGCTCGGCCTCGGAACTGACCACCGCCATGTCCAGTTCGTATTCGGCGATCGCCTTGGCGATGTCGCGCAAGTAGGAGATGCCGAACTCGTCGGCGAACCGTTGGTTGCGTTCGTGCACCCAATCCGGCTGGCCGGCATCGTCGGTGACGACGACCAATTCAAATCGCGGATGCGCGGCGACGGCACGCGGCAGGTAGTCGTGCTTTACCACGCTCAACACGGCGACTCGAAATTTTTTCCGCAAATCAGCCATCGATTAGCTGTCCCCCTTTTGTTCGATCACATGGTTTGAGTTTGCTGACTCGATGATTTGTTTGGTCACCGCGATGGCGCGCGTGGCGTCTTTGAGGATCACGGTGGCCTGGCGTTGTTCATGGATGGCATCGACGAATTCCTGCAATTGCCCGGCGAGATCGGCGCGGCCTTCGCTGGTGCGCAGTGCGTTCGGTTGGTCACCGGCGTAGAGCAGGTTCATGTTGTGATGATCGTCAGCGTAAGCCGTTCCGGTGGCACCGATTATCGACAGCGAAAAGTAGTCGCCGCCCGCAGGGAGCGAACAGGCAATGTCGATCATCGCCATGCCGCCGTTGGCGAAGCCGAGGTGGAACTGGATGTAGTCCGGGTTACTCGGTGTTTGCAGCGTCCAGACTTTTTCCGGAGCGCCGCC
>Ga0257109_1000150_pt1 | contig 20911 bp, 21 predicted proteins | sample LP_taG_8_FD_191566 | JGI IMG/M metagenome (GOLD analysis project Ga0257109, IMG submission 191566) | Marine microbial communities from Northeast Subartic Pacific Ocean, Canada - LP_J_2011_P26_2000m | ecosystem: Environmental > Aquatic > Marine > Oceanic | place: Canada: Northeast Subartic... | reverse complement strand
CGGGGAAAATAATTCTGAATCAACTGAAAATCAATCTAAGAAATCAAACTAATTTTGATTGCATTTGTAGGTTTAGGTAACCCTGGAAATAAATATGCAGATACAAAACATAATGCAGGATTTTGGATATTAGACGAGATGGCAAGCAGATATAAAATATCATTTAAGCCTGGTAAAGGTGATTATGTTGTTGCAATAAAGCCAAATAAATTTCTGCTTTTTAAACCAACAACAGGGATGAATAATAGCGGTAAGGCTGTACAAGACATATCTAATTCTTGGAATCTAATTACAAAAGATATCTGTATTATTCTAGATGATGTTGATTTGCCGTTAGACGTTATTCGCATTAGGCCCAGGGGGGGGGATGGGTCTCATAGAGGATTAGAAAGTATAATATATTCTTTAAATACAAACGAATTTCCTCGGTTACGATTTGGAATTGCGACTGATGAAAAAATGCGCCCAGCAGAAAATTATGTTCTTAAACCATTTAATAGTAATGATCAAAAGACTTCAGCCGGGGCAGTAAAAAAAGCTGCAGATGCGCTAGATAGTATCATATTTAATGGTTTAGACAAAACAATGAACATATTTAATTCATAAAAAATGGAGAATATTAAATAATGGACAGTATGAATAATAAGCTTATGTTAATTATACTATCTGGGATTTTAGCTATGGGTTTTTCTTTTTGGAAAACTTCCTGGATAAATAAGCAAAGCCAAGGTAATGATCGCATGAAATCTATTGGTGCCAGTATAGCTGATGGAGCAATGGCATTTCTACGAGCTGAATATCGTATTCTTGCAGTTTTTGTAGTCGCTGTCGCATTTATACTTGGCTATGCAAATTTAGGCAGGGCAGACTCAAGCGCAATGATCTCACTTTCATTTATTGTGGGCGCTGTCACATCCGGACTGGCTGGTTTTCTTGGTATGAAAGTGGCGACCAAAGCCAACACCCGTACAACCAACGCTGCCCGGACAGGGTTAGCCACAGCACTGAATGTTGCATTCAGCGGTGGTTCAGTAATGGGATTAAGTGTGGTTGGCCTTGGAGTTCTTGGGCTTGGCGGTTTATTCATGTTCTATACGGATATGTATGGGAAAGATGCCGCCTCGATGATAAAAGTATTAAATGTTATTTCAGGATTTTCTTTGGGTGCATCTTCTATCGCTTTGTTTGCTCGCGTGGGCGGAGGTATTTATACCAAAGCAGCAGACGTTGGTGCTGATCTTGTGGGTAAAGTGGAAGCTGGAATTCCGGAAGACCATCCCTTGAATCCCGCCACTATCGCAGATAATGTAGGTGATAACGTGGGTGACGTTGCCGGCATGGGCGCGGACCTGTTTGAATCTTATGTGGGCTCAATTGTGGGTTCTATGGTTTTGGGTGCCAGTATTCTGGCTCTTGGAAAATTTGATATTAATTTTGTTATACTGCCTTTATTTATTGCTGCGGCTGGCATCGTTGTTTCCATTATTGGAACTTTTATGGTTTCCGTGAAAGAAGGCGGCGATCCACAAAAAGCATTGAACATGGGTGAGTTCGGCAGTTCGGCCATTATGGTTGCAGTCATTTACTTTTTGATTCAGGAATTCCTGCCTGCTACGTTTCTACAAGGTGATGTTGAATTCACAAGTATGGGTGTATTCTATGCAACAGTGATCGGATTGGCTGCGGGACTTGGTATCGGCATGATCACTGAACATTATACCGGTACAGGGACGCCACCGGTTAGATCCATCACAGAGCAATCCATGACAGGTCCGGCCACAAACATTATCGCTGGACTTAGCGTTGGTATGCAATCTACAGCAATTCCAATTCTGATTATCGCATCCAGTATCATAGGCGCTCACCATTTTGCGGGACTTTACGGTATTGCCATGGCGGCTTTGGGTATGCTGGCAAATACAGGAATCCAATTGGCCGTTGATGCTTATGGTCCCATATCAGATAATGCAGGCGGCATTGCAGAAATGGCTGGATTGCCTGCGGAAGTTCGTGAACGCACTGATAAGCTGGATGCCGTTGGAAACACAACCGCCGCCATCGGAAAAGGATTTGCCATTGGGTCTGCTGCTCTCACAGCCCTTGCATTATTTGCGGCATTTAGAACAACAGTATTTAATGTCCGTTATAAAGAACTAATTGAATCGGGTATGGAGTCTGTTGCCGCAAAATCACAAGCGGTCGTCTCTATAGATATTTCGAATGCTTGGGTGATGGCCGGTTTATTTGTGGGTGGCATGTTACCCTTCCTGTTCTCTTCCATGGCCATGGGTGCTGTGGGCCGGGCGGCTATGGCCATGATCGAAGAAGTTCGCCGTCAGTTTAGAGAAATTCCAGAATTGAAAAAAGCGCTGGAACTCATGCAACTGAAAGATGAAAAAGACTGGGATGAAGACGATCGTGCCGCATATGAAATTGCTTTAGGTAAAGCAGAGCACGGCCGTTGTGTTGAGATCTCCACACAATCCGCCATTAAAGAAATGGTTATGCCCGGTTTGTTGGCTGTGAGCACTCCCGTGATTGTTGGATTCATTTTTGGCGCCGAAACATTGGGTGGGCTGCTTGCCGGCGTTACCGTTTGCGGTGTACTTATGGCGATTTTCCAGTCCAATTCTGGTGGTGCATGGGATAATGCAAAGAAAATGATCGAAGAAGGTATTACAGTAAATGGTCAAGAATTAAAAAAGGGATCAGACGCACATAAAGCAGCTGTAGTTGGTGACACCGTTGGAGATCCATTTAAAGATACATCAGGCCCTTCGCTGAATATATTAATCAAGCTTATGGCAGTTGTTTCTTTAGTAATTGCACCGTTAATAAAATAATAATTTAAGGAGATTATATGCGCTATTACGAAATATTATATATTGTTAATCCAAATTTTGAAAGAAAAAAAATCGATGATACCATGAATGAAATTGATATTAGACTGAAAGAAACAAAGTCTAAAATAATCAATCATATTATCTGGGGTAAAAAACGTTTGGCTTACACAATGCAAGGGCATAAATATGGAACATATGTATTGCTTCATTATGAAAGTGGAGACAAAAAGAAACTAGATGAGTTTGACTCTTGGTTAAAGCTGAGTAATCTAGTTATTCGTCATATGATAGTAAGGCTGGATAACGAACCTGATGTTCTTGAATCTGTAGGGGGCGAATTACCTGAAAAACGGAAAGAAGTACTAGAAACTGATAAAGATAAAAAATCAGAGATAGATAATAATAAAAAATTGAAGGAGTAGAATAATGGCTTTTCAGACAAGAAGAAAATATTGTTTTTTTAAAGAAAATAACATTTATAAAGTAGACTATAAAGATATCAGGTTGCTGAAGAAATTTGTGAATGACCATGGTAAAATTATGCCACGTCGTGTTACTGGTACTAGTGCAAAAATGCATCGCAAAGTAGTTAGTGCAATAAAGCGAGCCCGGACAATAGGTTTAATGCCTTTTGTTTCTAATGGTTCTGAATAATATTAAGCGAGGTATAATCATGGAAATTATTTTATTAAGTGATGTTGAAAATTTAGGTGAATCTGGTGATGTTGTAACTGTTAAACCTGGATTTGCAAGGAACAAGTTAATACCTCAAGGTTTAGCACTGAGAGCCTCTAATAGAAATATAGCTATTGCGAGCGAGAAAAAGAGAGTAGCTGAGGCTAAATTGGAAAGAGAAAATCAAGCAATGAATGTTCTGGCTAAAAAACTAAGCAAAGTTGAAATAACTATTGAGGTTAAAGTTGGTGATGAAGAAAAAATGTTTGGTTCTATCACAAATAAAGATATTCATAAAGAATTAATGGATAAAGGGTTTGAATTAGAAAGGAATCAGATAACAATTAAAGATCCAATAAAAACTCTAGGGATATATCATATACAGGTAAAAGTATCAAAAGATATTGTTTCAGATGTCAAGTTATATGTAATTAAGGGTTAATCTTTAATTGTTTAGCATTTATTAATTCATAATGTTTGCTGAAGTAGCTCTTTTTATATCGACATTTCAATCTTTCACATATAAAATCCCAAGTGATCTGATTCATAATGCTCACATTGGATCACGAGTAAAAGTACAATTAGGTAGGCGGTTAGTTTATGGTGTAATTATTTCTCTAAATGAAAATTCAATTTATGAGGGGGATGTTAAGCCTATATCTGAAATAATTGATGATATTTCTATCTTGACAAAAGAATTATGGGAATTAATACAGTGGATGAGTTATTATTATGTGGCACCCATTGGCAAAGTCTTTAATACTGTTTTACCGATTAGTTTATCAAAAAACTATTCACCACAATTGCACTGGTATGCAAGACACCCTGAAACAGTAGATAAAATTGCAGTAGATGAGTTGAAAAAAAATGCGCCTATTCAGTATAAGGTATATAAAAAAATCAAAAAGGGATCACCTGTATTTTTTAAGATTTCATCGTTAAACACCATTTGTTCTAATCCAGCTTCTATTTGCAATTCACTTGAGAAAAAAAAATTAATTCAACTTATTAAAAAAGAAAAAGATCATAACCAAACTGATTTGTTATTTGAACCAGTTGAAAAAGAGATTCATTTTAATTCTGATCAAAATAAAGTAATAAATAAGCTAGAAAATTGTATAGAATCCGGACAGTTTAATTCTCTTCTGTTGCATGGAGTGACAGGAAGTGGTAAAACTGAAATATTTATTGAAATAATAAAACGAGTTTTAGATAGAGGTAAATCTGGGATTATATTATTGCCTGAGATTGCACTCACTCCACAAATTGCTGGCCGTTTTAAATCAGTCTTCGGTGATAAAACTGCTTTGTGGCATTCTCAGTTAACTCAATCGCAACGTTCCGCCACATGGAAGAAATTATACAATGGTAAATATAAGATAGTTATTGGTGCACGAAGTGCAATATTTGCACCACTTAAAAATTTAGGTTTAATTATAGTAGACGAGGAACATGATACGTCATATAAGCAGGATTCTCCTTCTCCTAGATATCACGCAAGAGATGTCGCCATTATGCGTGCAAAACTTGAGCAATCTAGTGTTTTATTGTCAAGCGCCACCCCCAGCTTGGAGAGTTATTATAATTATCAATGTAATAAATATGAATATCTTAGTCTACCAAAGCGGTATGGTAGAGCAAGTTATCCAAAAGTGAAAATAGTTGATCTATTAGAAGAGAGTGAAGAATCAGGGAAAATAAATACAGTTATTTCTGGTACATTATTAGATAAAATAGAAGACCGACTAAATAAAAATGAACAAATATTGTTGATTCAGAATCGTAGAGGTTATTCTCCCTCAGTTCGTTGCTCAGATTGTGGAGATGTGATAATGTGCTTGGCATGTAAGACTGCTCTTACCTATCATAAACAAGACAATAATCTTATGTGTCATATTTGCGGTTACATTGAAACAAAATTATTCGATAATTGTAAAAATTGTATGAGCCATAATCTAATTTATGTTGGTACAGGCACTCAAAGAGTAGAAAAAATTTTAGGACAAACTTTTCCTAATGCTCGTATTGCAAGAGTTGATCACGATAGCGTGAAAAGTGGGTTAGATATGGTAAAAACTTTGCAATCCTTTCTAAATGGAAAGTTAGATATTATAATTGGGACACAAATGATTGCAAAGGGCCTAGATTTTCCTGAAGTTACTTTAGTCGGAATAATTAACGCTGATTTAGGTCTTCATCTGCCTGATTTTCGGGCAAGTGAACGAATTTTTCAATTAATATACCAGGCCGCTGGACGATCCGGTAGGGGAGAAAAACCTGGCGAAGTTATCATTCAAACATATGACAAAAATAATCCAGTTATCAAAGCTGCATCTAAATTAGATTTAAATCGATATTATAAAATTATGCTAGATGATAGAACTATATTAAAATATCCTCCTTATAGCTGGATAACAAAAATTGAATTTATTGGTCCTAACACAAAATCAGTTTTAGCATTGTCAAACAAAATCAGAAATAGTTTATCAAATCATTATAAAGGGCTAGAAATATTAGGACCAGCAGCGTGTTTTAAAGAAAAAATAAAAAATAATTTTAGGTTTCAGATTATTTTAAAATCCATAAAAAAATATGATTCTAATGGTGAAAAATTGCATTCATTTATTAATTGTAATTTTTTCAAAGATAAACCCATTAATACTGGAACAAACAAAATTAATATTCACGTAGACCCTATTTCTATGATATGAAAAACTCAATTATTTTAGTTTTGTTTTGTTATCTAAACGGAGCAACTGGTTTACCAAGTTTAAACTCATGGTTTTCTGCTTCGAAACTATCCATGGCTGGTGGTGGAAATCTAATTATGATTCCCACATCTAGATCTGTAAATCCAGCTAATTCATCATTACAACGAAGTTTTTCTACTTCATTTATTCTATATCCGGCAGGAATACAAGCACAGTCGGTTTCGGTTTTAATCCCAAAATCAAATAGTTTAATAACTGTGGCTATTAATCATATTTCTTATGGAACGTTTAAAGGGTATGATGAGAATGCAATCCCTACAAATAATTATAGTTCTAGTGATACATGGATGAGGTTAGGTTATTCAGGAGCATATGAAAAATTACCAATACGTTATGGCATTTCTAACCAATTATATTATTCAAAATTAGAAAATTATAGTATAACCAAATTATTTTTTTCAGGGGGACTTATATGGCAAATAAAAAAATATAAAACAAATATCGGGTTATCTATAGATGATGTAACAATACAAATAAATCCAGTCAGTGATATTATAAAAAGTTCCCCAGCAAAATATAATATTGGAGTCCATAAAGAATTAGCTTATTTGCCATTAATAATTTCTATAGACTATCTATGCTTCAATAATACAAAAAATAAAGATTATTTTATTAGCGGAATCTTTATTCTATCGAAAAAGATCAGTTTTAGTTGGGGAACATCTACAAGAAAATTTGATCAAAATATAAAAGAAAATATACTAAAAACTATTATGGGATCAAGCGGAGCAGGTATTAGTTATAAATATGATGGAATTGTAATTGGCTATGGTCTATATTTTTATGGAACAGGTGGATGGACCAATGGATTAGATCTAAGTATAAATTTTTAGTTTATTCAGTATGAAAAATGTTTTATCGTTAGTTCTTCTTTTAAATGTTATCTCTGCGCAAAACAATTATCCGATAGTTTTAATTCATGGTTTTCTTGGCTGGGGAAATGAGGAGATGGGCAATTATCGTTATTGGGGTGGGAATAAAGACATTCAGAAGTTACTAGAAGAAAATGGATTTAAGGTGTTTAATGTATCTGTTGGTCCAATTTCATCTAATTGGGATAGGGCTATAGAAATTTATTATCAGCTTAAAGGAGGCCAAACTGATTATGGGTATAGACATGCAGAAAAATATGGATTAATCCAAAAACCTTCCGATAAACAATATAATGGATTATATCCCGAGTGGGATAAGAATAATCCAGTGCATTTAATTGGTCACAGTATGGGTGGACAAACAGCTAGAATGCTTCAATATTTATTGGAAACAGAATTATTTGAAGATGATTCAGTTAAAATACATGAAAAATCAGATTTATTAGGCATTTCAAGAAAAGGATGGATAGCTAGTATCACATCACTAGCAACCCCGCATGATGGCAGCACATTAGCAGATATTGTTACTAAAACCTTTCCGTTTATACAATATTTTATTGGTTTGGCCGGAGTAGTTGGAACAAATTTTTATGATTTTGATTTAAGCCAATGGAATCTGAATAGAAAATCAGAAGAATCGTGGTCAAGCTATGTAAATAGAATGCGAAACCACAATGCTTGGAAAACTAAAAATATTAGTTCTTGGGATTTAAGTTTAGATGGGGCAGCAGAATTAAATGGATATTTAAATGCGAGTCCAGATATATATTATTTTTCATTTATTTTTTCTGCTACTAGTAAGGATGAGTCCACAGGCTATCATGTCCCAAATAAAGATGTTTTTTTACTTATTCGCTCAAGAGCGAAACTATTAGGTTCAAAAATTGTTTTTAAAGCTGATGGAAATGAAACAGATTCAACGTGGTGGGAAAATGATGGTATAGTTAATGTTAAATCAATGAGTGGACCAACTACAGGCCAAAATGGACCAGATCCTATTGTTCCATTCTTAGGTACAGACCCACTTATGCAAGGACAATGGTATACTACCGGTCCAATAAAATTAGATCACTATCAAAGTGTAGGACACATGGTTTCAAAGGAGAAAAGAGATATAGTTAACTCTCTTTATATCAATCATGCTAAGTTTTTATTATCTTTGCCACCACACTAATCTTTTATCAAAATTAATATATTTGTAATATACAACTATGAACTATGGTGAATTACTATCTTCATTTTTAATTGATTTACAAAGATTATTTAGGGCATATATTTGCTTCAAAGATACAACATACAGCCAAATTTTAGCGATTATTTCTATCCCTGCCGATGGAATTGAAATGTCAGAGTTATCCTGGGTATTAGGTTTGGATAATAGCACCGTTACAAGATTAATTATTAGACTAGAAAAAAAAAGCTGGGTAAAGAGAAAACAAAGCCAGAGAGATCAAAGAGCTGTTACAGTGTTTTTAACTAATAAAGGCTCAACAATACAACAAGATATTGAAAAAAAAATAGATATTATGGGTGATAAGATTAAGCTAGAAATTGATGAGGATCAAAGAGAACATAATTTAGAGGCTCTTTCTTCTTTTCGCTGGACCCTTAGAAAAATTTTTTTAAAATAGTAATCTTTAATTCAAATGAAAATATCGAGATCAATACTTACCTGGTTTGATATATCGAAAAGAGACCTACCATTTCGTAAGAATAAAGATCCATATAATATTTGGGTTTCCGAAATCATGTTGCAGCAAACAAAGGTCGAAACGGTTATCCCGTATTATAATAACTGGATAAAAAAATTTCCTGATATTGAATCTGTTTCAAAGGCATCTGAATCTGATTTATTGAAAACATGGGAAGGATTAGGGTATTATGCAAGATGTAGGAATTTTCATGAGGCAGCAAAAATCGTATGTAAGAAATATAACTCTATCATACCTAGTTCTTGGGATGCATTTAGAGGGCTTCCTGGAGTAGGTGAATATACTGCAGGCGCAGTGCTTTCTATTGCTTTTAATAAGCCTTTTATCGCTTTAGATGGGAATGTAAAACGTGTAATGGCAAGAATAACTGGCAGAAGGAAACTTTCTAAAAATAATACTAACCTTATTATATCTATTTTAAATAAATGGTTAGATCATAATAGGCCCGGTGATTTTAATGAGGCAATGATGGAGTTAGGGTCTTGTATTTGCATTCCAAGGGCTCCGAAATGTTTTAACTGTCCAGTAAAATTTTTTTGTAGGGCTTTTAAAAATGGGAGCCCACTTAATTATCCAAAACAAATTAAGAAAAAAAGAGTTCCACAATATACATTTGTAGGCGGATTAATTAGGGATAAAAATAAAATTTTGATTCAACAAAGAGACCATAAGATGCTAACAGGACTATGGGAAATTCCTAATGAAATAGTCGACTCAGCTAACACTTCAAATAAAGTTTTAAAAAATTATATTATTGAAAATTATGGCTTTAATATCAATATTGAAAAAAAATTAGGTGTAATTAATCATGGTTACTCTCATTTTAAGATGAAATTAATTTTATTAGACTGTGTTAAAACAGATGAAGCAACAAAACAAAAAAAAGAATATAAATGGATTAATAAATCAGAAATTCGGAATTATCCGTTTCACAAGGTTAATCATAAAATATTTTCGCTCATAAATAATGATTATTGGCATATATAAAACAATAATATCCTTAATAATATGGCCAATCTGGTTTGTTTATTTAGTAATTATATTACCAGTATTCCTGATATATATAGCATTTGTAAATAGACGATACTATCACTATTTCCTTCGACCGATGTCTTATTTTTTTTGTTTGTTTGGAGGTCAATTAGTAAAACTAAATGGCAAGCCGCCAGACCCAAATTCTGGCCCATATTTATATGTCATGAACCATGTATCACTTTTTGATCATTTTGTTATTGTGGTATACATTAAACATTATGTAACCGCGATTGCTAAGTTCGAACAATTTAAATATCCTCTTTGGGGTGCTGTGGCCAAACATTATGGGATAGTACCCATTAATAGATCTAATATAAAAAAGGCTATGGATAGTTTAAAAATAGTTGAAGAGTCAATAGTAAATAATAGAATTTCATTTATAGTTGCTCCTGAGGGAACGCGTTCAAAAGATGGTTCCCTTGGAGAGTTTAAAAAAGGAGCCTTTCATATAGCAAAAAATACTGAAGTGAGTATTGTGCCAGTAATTATTAATGGTGCGTTTGAAGCAAAAAATAAATCAGACTGGCGCCTAACCCCTGGAATAATTAATATATATTTTGCTGATACTATTACTAACGACTTCTACTCTGATATTTCTGTTGAAGAGCTTAGAGATTATGTTCATGGGAAGATCAAGGAATTTGTAGATTAACGATATTATGCAGATAATGAATTATGAACCAATTGAAATTGTCCAGATTCTTGTTTCAGTATTTTTTTCTATAGTATTTTTTCAATCTGGGATAGACAAAATTCTAGATCGAAAAGGGAATCTTGAGTTTTTTGAAGATCATTTTAATAATACACCATTATATAGTATTATCTCTCCAGCATTAAATATTTTGATTTTTCTGGAATTAATTACTGCAGGAGTTTGTTTATTTGGATTTGCTCATGGTCTTATATATTCAAATACAGTTTATATTTTTTACGGATTATTACTTAGCTCGTTAGTTTTATTAATGCTCTTATTTGGTCAGCGTGTTGCTAAAGACTATATAGGAGCCGCAGATATAACCACATATTTTATTTTATGTATTATTACAATTATTAGTTTTGAGATTAAGGGATAAAAAATTATGGATAAGTCTATATCACTAGATATGATTAAATCATACCAAAGAGATAGTAATTCTGAGCCAACCCTTAAACTATCGCGTAACGCTGCTACACATAATGAAATAACTGACCTTGCTATGAATTGGGATGAATACCGGAAAATAGACCACACGTTTTCTAATCAGATAACTGGTGAGATGAGAATCACAAATCAAAAATCAAGTGGTCGTTGTTGGGGGTATGCTGGATTAAACCTATTTAGAATTTATCTTGGAAGAAAACATGATTTAAAAAATTTTGAGTTTTCTCAAACGTATTTTATGTTCTGGGATAAGCTAGAAAAGTCCAATTATTTTTTAAACAGTATTATTAAAACTGTTAATGAACCTTGGGATAGTAGACTTATGATGCATTTATTAGACAGTCCAATCCAAGATGGTGGACAATGGGACATGTGGGTAAACCTTATTAACAAGTATGGTGTCGTCCCAAAATCAGAGATGCCAGAAACATATCAGTCTGGTAAATCAATGAGAATGAATCGTATGATTACGAGAAAGCTTAGAGAGTTTGCAAAAGAGTTACGAGACTCTATTAACAATAAAGCATCAGAAGAAGAACTTTATGCATTGAAAAATAGAATGTTATTTACAGTCTATAAAATGCTAGTTATTCATCTTGGTAATCCCCCTGAATCATTTGACTGGCAGACTAGAGATAAAAAAAGGGGATTTCATCGCTTTAAAAACCTTACTCCCTTAAGTTTTTTCAATGAACATGTTGAGATTGATTTGAATGAACTTGTTTGCCTCATTGACTGTCCAATGTCAGATAAAGAATATAATAAAGTATATACTGTGGAATTTCTTGGAAATGTAGCTGAGGGAAACCCTATACGTTATCTGAATGCTGACATTGATATCTTAAAAAATGCAGCAATAGAATCCCTAAAAAACAATGATCCAGTTTGGTTTGGATGTGATGTTGGTAAATATTTGCATCGAACTCATGGAGTGATGGATACAAAATTATTTGATTTTAATCTATTTTATGGTACAGAGTTTACACTAGATAAAGCAAGTAGATTAGAATATGGTGAAAGTAAAATGACCCATGCAATGTTGTTTACAGGGGTTGATTTGGATTCAAAAGGAAAACCTAAAAAATGGAGAGTGGAAAATAGTTGGGGTGAAAGGAATGGAGAAAAAGGTTACTATATAATGTCTGATGATTGGTTTGACCAGTATTTATATGAAGTAGTAATCAGAAAAAAGTATTTAGAACCAAATATTATTGATCTTTATGAAAATCAAGATGCAAAACTTTTACCTCCTTGGGACCCGATGGGCGCTCTAGCTAAATAAATATTTAATAAGAGGGTAAATATATGGAGAGTAAAATATATTGGCTTTTTGCTTTTGTAGGTCTTTACTGGGCTTATTGCATTTTTTGGGGGATTAAAGGTGCTCGGACGGCTAAAACTTCTGAGGACTATTTTGTTGCAGGGAGGTCAATAGGTACCTGGGTATTTGTTCTTGCCGCAACAGCGACTAGTTTTTCTGGGTGGACTTTTGTAGGGCATCCTGGGAAAATTCTTACAGATGGTTTACCATATGCTTTTGCTTCATTCTATGCCTTGACAATCCCCTTCACTGGTGTTTTATTTTTAAGACGTCAGTGGGTTCTAGGTCGTGCATTTAATTATATAACCCCGGGTGAGATGTATTCAGATTATTATGGTGGTAACCTAATCCGTGGACTTACCGTTTTAGTAGCTTTTCTATTTTCAGTCCCATATTTGGGGATTCAGCTTCGCGCGTCTGGGGTATTGTTCAATGTGCTCACAGATGGGATGATATCAACCAATATGGGGATGATTTTATTATCGACAGTTGTAGTAATCTATGTTGCTTCCGGAGGATTGCGCTCTGTTGCATATGTTGACTGTGCCCAAGCAATCCTTCTTGCCTTAGGTATTGTTATTTTAGGAATGATTACAATTTCTTGGATTGGTGGATGGAGCTTATTTACTCAAGGTATTGGTGAGTTAGTAAAAAATGATCTTTCTCAAGGTGATCGATTGACCTTAGATGGATTTTCAAATCGAGTTTCTATGCCTGGTTCTATTCAGTGGGTATCATCCGGTTCTGAAGCTACTGGTGGTGTATGGACTGGAATAATGTGTATGACATATATGTTTGCACTTATGGGTATACAATCTTCACCAGCTTTTTCTATGTGGGCATATGCAAATAAGACATCTGAACCTTTTCGTTGGCAGCAAGTAGTTGCATCATCAGTTGTAATTGGAATTATATTATTTACATTCACAATCTTTCAGGGTATGGGTGCAGATGTATTGGTGTTAAATGGAGTTTTTGATAGTGTATCTGAGAGCAACCTTGTGCCCAAATTAATTGACCTAATGTCTGAATCTGCGCCATGGCTTGTTGGGCTTCTAGCGGTATGTGCTCTTGCGGCTATGCAAAGTACAGGCGCGGCCTACATGTCTACTTTTAGTGGAATGATTACACGAGACGTTTATAAAAATTATTTCAATCAACATGCAAGTGAAAGTGCTCAAAAAATGATAGGGCGAGTATTTGTTGTAATCGTAGCCAGTGCGGCATTAGTAGTGGCTATAGTTTCAACTGATGCTTTAGTTATGCTTGGAGGGCTTGCTGTTGCTTATGGCTTTCAAATGTATCCAGCTCTTATAGGGAACCTTTATTGTAGCTGGATTTCTAGAAAGGGAATTATACTAGGTTTAGTTAGTGGCCTTATTGCTGTTACACTTACGGATAAAATGTCGAGTTTATTATCTCTGCCATGGGGAGCATACCCACTTACAATTCACTCAGCAGGGTGGGGGATTCTTTTTAATACAATTTTTACTCTAATTGGCTCATATTTTTTCCCAGATAGTAATGATAGAATTGCTGAACGCAAAAACAGACATGCTTTTTTATCAGATATTGCTGGGATTTCTGATGAAAAGAAAAAATTTATCCCTATTGCTTGGCTGTTAGTAATTATATGGTTTTTGTTTGGGTTTGGTCCTTTTGCTATGATAGGGAATAATATATTTTCGAACCCTAATGACCCTGTTTCATGGGGGCCATTTGGGTTGCCTTCATTATGGGTTTGGCAATTAGTTTTCCTCTTTTTTGGAATATTTGTTATGTGGTTTCTTGCTTTTTATATGGGGTTTTCAAAACCAATAGATCCAAATAATGTAGAAAGACTATCAAAAAAATATTTTAAATAGAATTATGATAGTAATCACATTTTCATTCTTTATGGGTTAAAGAATAAATATATTTGAGCTAATGGATTCAAATAAAAAAATAGAAACAAATTCTTCATCCTTTGACGACCTTGATAAAAAAATACATGCAAACCAGGTTTTATATGATCAGTTACATCAATCATTAGTTGATGAAGTTATTTTTGCAGCTGAAGAAAACGATGATGAACAAAAGAGGAAAACCTCAAGAAAAATTTCTGATATTAATTATTTAAATAGAATTAAAAAAGTTTATCAATCTAATGAATTATTTAAATATGCAGCTTGGGGATTTGGTGCAGTACTTCTAGCAACAATATTATTAACGATAATAGAATACGACTTATTCTATGGAGATGTAAAGGATGATATTGGTGATACATTCATGTTCGGTAATAATGAGCCAAACTGGTTAGACACATTTTTCCATACATTCTGGTGGGCAGTTGTAACCTTTACAACAGTGGGCTATGGTGATGTTAGTCCAATAACACATTTGGGTAAGTTTTTAACTATAATAATAATGATTTTAAATCTAGGCATTGTAACAATGCTTACAGGTGCCGTGTCCTCTGTTTTGGTCGCGGCACGATTGAAAGGAGATGATAAATTGGATGAAACTAAATATCATGGGCACTTAATTATTGCTGGATGGAACCCTGCGGTACAGCCAGCATTAAGGTTAATTGAATCAAATGAAGATTCAACATCTGTTGTTATTCTAATCAATGAGACTGAAGCAGAGGTTGTAAAACGAGCAGTGTCAGGGTTCGATCGTTTAGATATAACACATTTATCAGAAAATTTCACGCAAGAAGGAGTATTAAAAAAAGCATTCATTGAAGAGTGTGAGACTTTTATGATAGTTCCTGATGAATCAGGCCTATTACCAAATGAAAAGCCAGATGAGGATAAAACCGTACTAACTGCTTTAACAGCAAAATCAATTTCTGAAAGCATTCAAGTTGTTGCCTATATATTAGATGAAGAATATATCTCACACCTTCATAGAGCGAATGTAAATGAAATTGTATTTCCAGATGAGCATATCCCTCATATGCTTGCAAAGCATGTAACAGATCCCGGTGTACCGCAATTATTTGATGAGCTGATAACGCAAGAGAAACAGGATAAAGGTATTCAAGTTGTTTCTATACCCAAAGGGCTTGTTGGGCTTACACATAATAAAGTTTCTGCTTATTATAAGTTTAAGAACAAGTGGTTATTAGTAGGCTATGCAATTAAAAAAGCAGGGTTTAGCCTTGAAGAACAAATGGGTGAAAGTGGTAGCCCAATAATAAGAAATATGATAAAAGAACAGTTAGATAGTGCTGGGATTAAACTCTCAAGTGATGAACATGTAATCGTAGAAATTAATCCTGATGATGAGTATGTTATTGATGGAAAACATAAAGCATTGGTCTTGAGGTAAAATTATGAGTGTTAATGCAAAACAGATTCAAAAAATAAATTATTTTAGTAAAGTTCCAGAAAATTTTTGTATTGAGATTGCAAAAGTAGTTGAACAAAAAAAATGTTCTCCTGGTACAAGTCTACTTAGAGAGGGAGAAACAGGAGACACTATGCTGCTTATTTTCCAGGGGCAGGTAGAGGTATCAAAAAATATGATGGTTAAAACATCAAGTGGGTTTAAAATGTCAACAAAATCAATTATTAGGCTAGAGACTACGGATCCTCCTCCTTCAAATGAGCCTATATCTGAGCCAACAGTTTCTGTGGTAAAAGCTCCTGCATTTGGGATTGGTGAGTTTTCACTAGTGCTTGATGATGCTAAAAGAACATCTCATGTCACGGCAATGACAGACATTGAATATGGGATATTAAGTTTAGATGATTTTTCAAATATTGTTCAGGAAAATCCATTGATAGGTGGGTCAGTCTATTTTGAGGTTGCGAAGTCTGCTGTTAATAATTTAGCCACCGCTACTCAGGATATATCTAATCTTACACAGGCTTTTTTCTTTGCTTTAACTAGATAAAAATAAATTATTTTAGAAAAAACGTTTTTCTACGAGTATTAATTTTCATTTCTAGTTCATTTATTTTTACCTTTTCTTCCGGGCTTAAACTATGCTCCTTTTTAGATTTTAATTGATCTAATTCTAATCTTAAGAATTGTATATCACGATCAAGTTTTGCTAATCTATCTTTCATTTGGCCAGATAATATTTTTTTAAAGTCGTCAATTTTATCACTATCTGGAGAATAGTATATATTTGTATTCCCACGATCTGTATCTTCCCAGAAGGTTGGGCCACTAAATTTTATCCTATTGTATAAACCTTCCATTAAACTGAGATAAGTTTGATTATCAAAATATGCTAAGTCATCAAGAACATCAGATACAATAGTTTCGGCAAAATTAAGTTTTTTAATTTTAATGTAGTGTAACGCCAACCCTATTTGTAGCACCCGAACACCATTGTTAACACTCTGATCTAGATCTTCTTTTGGATAGTCAGGCGGATTATCTAGTTGCAGTATTTCTTTTAACAAGTGTTCTTGTAGTTCATCTTCCCAATCATTCTCAGATATTAGAATAGATATTTTCTTTAGTTCTGTTGTTAACACATCGACTATAAAATATAAAGATGGATTATTTTCTGCCTGCTTAAATATCTCATTACTATAAAACTTAAAATAGAAGTATGATTGTTTTAATAAATCAGATTTATCATGATCAACATATCCTTTTAATAAGGCTGAATAGTGAAAAGCTAGGTTGTATAAATTTCTTGGTTCATTATTCCTAACAGCATGTTTAATCGCAAATCTCATAAATGTATTGAACCTTATATTAATATCTGTGATCAGACTTTCTTGATTAAGTTTTAATGCTAAAAGTCCAATAGAGGATATCTCACTCGCGATTAAGGAGGCTAGTTCATATTCTCCATTCTCCATTTTTCTTATGTAAGCGTTGCCCATCATTTTAAATGATTTTACTTCGTAGAAGGTTTTTCGATCTTCGAGATCTTTATATTGATGGTCTATATATGTTCTGAATGTTGGATTGTTACGAATTGTATCCGTTGCTAAAAAAAAGTTAGGATAAATTGATTCCTTATTGTCCATATATGCTCTTACTGTGTCTCCAACCCTACGAATGATTTCTGTCTGAGCTTCTTTGAATGATATATATTCTAAAAGATCATCAAACTGGTCTATGGTTGACATTAGTTGGTACTGATAATGTTCTACAACTTTAGTATCTCTCATTGCAATATGAATAGATTTATTTTTTAATCTGTTTATATCATCAATATTAAAAGAGTATAGTTTTTTAATAACATTATCTGTTTTGGAATATAAAAGGATGTAAAAAATATATGGGAGAGACAGCATTGACGATATTGGCAGATATACATAAGTATTGAGGATTACACTAGACAGTCTTTCCATTGGCCCGAAGTAATACATAATTATGGTAGCATGAATTGAAGCAATAATTAAAAACCAAATAAAAAGTAGACTAACCCAATCTTTCACAAATAAGTCCATAAGCTTTGGTGTCGACTCTGCAGCAATCGCAATAACAATGATCAATGTGCCTAAAACAGTTGCAAGTACCCCTCCCCAAATCTCTGGTGCGAAGGTTAAGTCAACAGCATCATGTGATTCTTTTCCTAGCCCAAATAAATATTCAATCAGCGAAATAATTTGTGGATAAAAATAATGAAACATAACATCACTAATAATGATCCCCAAAAATATGATCACTAGAGATGTAAATAATCTATGCTTATTAATTATGTTTATCACATTTGCGAATAAAATTGTTATCTGATTACTCATACTTCCTAAAGTAGTTAAACTGTGTAAATAAAAGCTACGATCATGAAATTCATTTTTCAATATTGAAGAACATAACAATAATACATAAAAAATAACGACATTAAGGTCTTAAAATAAGATAAATGTAATTATGGAGTTTTAGTTGACCTTGACACTAACTGATGATAACTTTATTGTCCTTTTGTCAGGGTTAGAGGTTCACAGACTCAGGCATGAGAGAGTAGAAGTAATTGTGGGCCATTAAAATAAATTAATTCTAACGAGGTAAATATGTCAGATTGGACAAATAGTCACGATTTAGTGTATGCATTTGTTTGCGTGTCTTTCTTAGCAGACGGTGAGGTTGATGAGTCTGAAAAAGAAGCAATGCGTGGGAATGTAAAAGTAATGCTTCCTGATATGGGAGATGATGAGTATCATCAGGTTGAAAAAGAAGTAATAGATAAGTTCATTTCATTGGGCGATGAATCTTCTCGTTTCGGCCAATATGGATCTTCTCTTGACGCAGTTAAAGAAATGTTTTCATCAGACGATGATCGTTACAAAGTGATAAAAAATCTTGCCTATATTGCTAGAGCTGATCAGTTCATTCATGAAAATGAAATGAAAATGATTGAACAAGCTGTCACTGCTCTTGATATGGAAGATAAGGTTAGCCTAGTTAAGACAGAATCAACTCTGTTTGTTGACTTTAAAGGTTAATTTAATAATATAAAAAAGATATATCTTTTTTAAGGATAGTAATATATGGGTGATAAAAGAAGTGATAGTGATAGACGCAATGATGATAGACGCAGTATAAATAGACGTCTAAAGAAGGATGATATATCTGAAGATAGAAGAGTCATTAACGATAGAAGGGGAGATGAACGCCGATCTGATCAAGACCGACGTTCATAACAGATAATTATTTAGCAATAAACCCTTTCCATGCCTGTTAAAAAGTTATTTAAGCAAAATAGCGCTTGATCGATAGCATCTAAAGCCTCTTCTTTTTTAGCTTCGGAATTACAAACCTCGCCAAGTAGTTTTCTAACAACTTTCCTGTGCCATTTATCCGCATGTTGGTGGACCTTGAAAAATTTTAGTGTTTCCTCATTATCTTTAACATCATAAAATTTTTTTAATCCATCAATTTTATTTTCTGCAATTTCTGGGATCATAGACTAGTAGCAGTAAAGAGCGCCAAATCCCATGTGAATTCTATCATCTTTGGATAGCTTCATAAATGTATCTACTAGATCATTTGTTTCATCAATTGCAGTAGCATTATTGATAGACTCTCTACTGTTACCCACACCCTCACCAAATCGCATCCACAATTCAGGATGATTTTCTTTACCTCGTTCTTCCTCAATTAGGTTTTCTAATATTTCTTGCCTTACTGAAATGTCTTCACAGTTTGAATGGATAGAGAATAAGTATCTTGGAAATGCAGAAACATGTTTAAAATATTGCGCCGCATATTCCTGAATTATAGATCTGTCTAGTTCACCATTATTCCAGGCTTTATAAAAAGAATGGTTTAATAGATGGTGTTTTTCGATTTTACTGTCAACCTCTTTTAAGAATTCTGATTTAACACATCCACTTTTTCTTTCTCTCGATCATATCTAAAATTGTTGTCCCCCAATTCTAACACTTTGTTGTAAAATTGAAGTGCTTTTATTGAATCATTTCTTAGTAAGTAATGTTTTGCCATAGCTTCATAAGCCCTGTCGCTCTTGGGATAATCAGCTATATACTTTTTAAGGCATGCTAAGACCTTTTCATGCATATCCTTATTTGTGAAGCGTCTTGCGAGTATTTCCATATATGCATCAGGTGGAATGACCTTATAACCCATGCGGTTTGAAACATTTGTAAAATGAGTGTTCACGTGCGCAAGTAATTCCTCTACGGTTGTATTTGAATCAGGATCATAAAATTTATCCATACCACTCAAGGCGTACCATGAAAAAAGGAATCGTAATGCATCATAATAAGCTATTACTGTAATGCTATTATGGCCATCGTTTTTGTAATATTTAGAGTCAAATTCAAGTCCGTTGTCTTTTTGTTCTTCCGTTGATTTAACGAACTGCAATATGGATCTAATATGGTTTGTGGATTCAGCAGTATCGTTTTGAACATCGTTAATGTCCATTCCTTCCTTCATCGTGTTTGCGATTCCCACGTACAATGATTTTCCCTTAAATTGATTATTTGCAAAAACAGAATCTGCCATATTCAAAAACTTCAAATCATCCCACCAAAGACTTGGGTCAATAGCAATATAATTGTTAAAAAGGTTTGGTCTGGTAATAAGAGAGTTTATAACAATCAAACCACCCAGAGAATGACCCACAAAAGTTTTATTAGAAGCCGCTGGATATTTTTTATTGATATATGGTATCAAATCACTTTCTATAAAGTCCAGAAATTTATTACCTTCACCTGATTGTTCATTTGATTCCACATGTGAAGGTGTAAAATCTCTCCATCGATTAACATTGTTGATTCCAACAATTATCATATTCGGTGAAATTGTCCTTGATAATTGAGTTGTTATTCCGGCTACTAATAAAAAATGATGGTTACCATCTAATAAAAACAAAACGGGATATTTTGTATCTGCCACAGAACCTTTAAGACCTGGTGGTACGCTGATCCAAAATTTTCGAGACTCATCCAATACAGTTGAATAAACGCTATCCAATTCGCCGACAACGAACTACTCAACTGGAATCTTTTTTCTATTCTCTGGTTGCTCGCAGGAAATTAGAAAGCAAATTATATATAGTAACAACCAATACTTTTTCGTCATTTCATTTAATTATTTATATTATCCTAGCCAAATGCC
>Ga0257109_1000148_pt1 | contig 21021 bp, 29 predicted proteins | sample LP_taG_8_FD_191566 | JGI IMG/M metagenome (GOLD analysis project Ga0257109, IMG submission 191566) | Marine microbial communities from Northeast Subartic Pacific Ocean, Canada - LP_J_2011_P26_2000m | ecosystem: Environmental > Aquatic > Marine > Oceanic | place: Canada: Northeast Subartic... | reverse complement strand
TAGAGTTTAGTGAAATCGCAGGAGGTAATTAAAGATGGCTATTTTAGGCGTAGATGATATGAAAGCCAAGTTAGTTGGCGGCGGTGCTAGACCTAATCTATTCAAAGTAACGATGGGTTTTCCATCATATGTTACTGCGGATGTAGACTTAGCATCTTACATGTGTAAATCAGCATCTTTACCAGCAAGTACAATTGCACCTATTCCGGTTCCTTTTAGGGGTCGCCAGTTGCAAATAGCTGGTGATAGAACCTTTGAACCATGGAATATTACTGTGATTAATGATACTGACTTTAATGTACGTAGTTCTTTTGAACAATGGATGAACGGCATTAATCAACATGAAGAGAATACTGGGTTAACACAACCAAGTTCTTACATGGCTGATATGATCGTTGAGCAATTGGATAAAGATGGTACATCAAAGAAAACTTATAACATTAGAGGTACGTTCCCAACAAGCTTAGGAGCTATTGAAGTAAGTTATGAACAAGAAAATGTTATAGAAGAGTTCACGGTTGAGTTACAAGTACAGTATTGGGAATCTGATAAGACAACGTAAATCATCATAATAACTTAAGGAGTGCCTTCGGGCACTCTTCCTTAAGTGTTATAAATAATATTTAAGGAAGGGTGTTTTAGGAAATTAAATGGCAGAAAATAAATTATTTGGTTTTTCTTTTAAAAGAAAAACTGCAGACGAAAAGAAACGGGTATCATTTGCATCAGACAATGAGGACGGTGCGTTTGAAATCTCCCCCACTGGCGGATACTTTGGCCAATACATGGACCTACAGGGAGATAAATTCCAAAACGATAAAGATTTAATAATGAAGTATCGTCAAATATCTTCGTATCCGGAGGTAGATGCGGCTATTGAGGATATATGTAATGAAGCTATTACAGATGAATCTGGTATTATCGTTAAGTTAAACCTTGACAAACTTAAGCTCAATAATGGTATTAAAAACTTAATACAAGAAGAATTTGCTCAAATTCTTAATATAACTAATTTTGCTACTACTGCATATGACTTATTTAGACGTTGGTATATAGATGGTAGACTATTCTATCATGTTATCATTGATGATAATAAAACAGATGCTGGTATAGTAGAATTAAGACAAATAGACCCAACTAAGATTCGTAAGGTTAAAGAAGTTGAAAAAGTTAGAGATCCAAAGACTGGTGCTGACCTTCAAAAAGAAGGAGAGGAATACTACGTATATCAAGATGAAAACTTAGCACAAACAAGTGAAGGTTTAAGAATTCATACAGATTCTATCATTCAAGTTAATTCAGGTCTTTTAAATGAAGAACGTAATAAAGTTATTGGTCACTTACAAAAAGCTCTTAAGCCTTTAAATCAATTAAGTATGATGGAAGACTCTCTTGTCATTTATAGAATTTCAAGAGCACCTGAAAGACGTATATTTTATATAGACGTTGGTAATTTACCTAAAGGTAAAGCCGAGGAATATCTTAATAATGTTATGAATAGGTATCGTAATAAGATAGTATACGATCCTGTTACAGGTAATATTAAAGATGAAAAGATTCATCGTAATGTCATGGAAGATTTTTGGTTACCTCGTAGAGAGGGTGGTCGTGGTACTGAGATATCTACACTCCCAGGTGGTCAAAACCTTGGTGAGATTGAAGATATTCAATATTTCCAACACAAATTATATAGGGCTTTAAATATTCCTATGTCACGTTTGACTGAAGCTGATGCATTTTCTATAGGTCGTTCCTCAGAAATTACACGTGACGAACTTAAATTTCAAAAATTTATTGATAGAATTCGTAACAAATTTTCTAATTTATTCTATGAAACACTTAAGAGACAATTAATTCTTAAAAAGATTATTCTTCCAAGTGAATGGGCTGATATAAAACATGATTTAAATGTTGTTTATTCACGGGATAATTACTATGCAGAACTTAAAGATTCTGAAATTCTTAAAGAAAGAATAGAAACAGTTCAAATGATGGATGAATATATCGGTCTATTTTGGTCTAAAGACTGGATACGCCGTAATGTTCTTAAGTTGACTGATGATGATATTAAAGATATTGCTAAACAGAATAAGGACGATCCATTAGAGCCTGGAGATATTAACCCAGACCTATCAAATGCTCCGATATAATAGAATAATATTCTATAAATTGCAGCCAAAAAGTAAAATTTTATAAATAAGATAAAGAGAGATTATGAGTACAAGAAATTTAATTGATAATATAAAAAAGGGTGACGCACAGAAGAGTAATAATGTTTTTAATAGCATTATGCAAGATAAAATACTCGGTGCGTTAGATACACATAAACAAGAAGTTGCTTCAAAGATGTATGGAGCATCATCAGATACTCCAGCGGTCGAAGAGCCTGCTGTAGAAACAGAAGGGGAAGAAGCAACGGATGTTAACGTTTAAAGAATCATTTAACGAAGTAATAGAAGCTAAGTTAAAACTACCCTCTGGTGAAAAGGTAGCCAAGGAAATAAAAAACCTTGGGCGGAAGAAAAAAACTACGGCCGTTATAACGAATAAATTTAATTTGTATATAGACGGCTTTAAAATGGATAAATATAAAAATTTAAAATCTGCGGAAGCAGGATTAAAAGATTTCATCAATTTAATGGGAGCATAAATGAAACTAATTGCAGAATATATAGACCATTCAATTGGATATTCAATTGTTGAGGGGAAAGGCGGCAAGAAGAATACTTTCTTAGAAGGTATTTTTATGCAAGCAGAGAATAAGAATAAGAATGGTAGGATTTATACCAGAGAAGTTCTTACTCAAGCTGTTGATAGGTTTGTAAATGAGCAAGTTATTACAGGACGCGCGGTGGGAGAATTAAACCACCCTGACAGTCCTTCCATTAATTTAGATAAAGTTTCTCACAGAATTACCGAACTCAAATGGGACGGTAATAATGTGATGGGAAAAGCACTTATTTTGGATACGCCTTCAGGTCAAATTGTAAAAGGTTTGGTTGAGGGTGGCGTTCAACTAGGAGTGTCAAGTCGTGGTATGGGAAGTTTGGATTATAAAGATGGTGCCAATTATGTTAGGGATGACTTCATGCTTAACACTATTGATATTGTTCAGGACCCCTCTGCCCCTAATGCATTTGTAAATGGCATTATGGAAGGAGTTAATTGGGAAGAGGACAGACCAGGTCATTATATCCGAACTATTGAAAAAGGTGAGACAGAAGTGAAGGAACCTAAAGTATTGTTCTCGGAAGAGCAACAATCTATGGGATTTGAGCATTTCCTCTCTAAACTATAATCTCTAGAAGGAGAAAACAATGTCTGAAATTAAAGACGAAATTGTTGACGAAACTGTAGACGAGGTTATTGTTGAGGATACGCAAGTAGAAGCTGAGGAATTAGATATTCCAGAAGCTCCTCTAACAGCAGCTCGTACAGTATCAGCAATTAAAGCTTCTTTAGCAGAAATGTCAAAAGAAGGCCTTGACGAAATCTTTGAGGCGGAAGAAAAGGCAAAGGCGAAAGCTAAAACCGAAGATGACGACGAAGATGAGGATGAGGATGATGAAGACGAAGGTGATGTAGAAGAAAAAAGTAAGTCTAAGAAGGAAAGTAAAAAATCCAAGAAAGAGACTGTAGATGACGAAGGCGATACTGAAGGTAAGTCAAAAGCTAAGAAAAAGAAAGTCAAAGCTGATGATGGTTCTGAAGGTGACGTTGTAGAAAAGAAAAAGACTCAAAAGGAATCTTTTGAGGATGACGTCGAAGCTCTAATTAAAGATGAGGACACATTGTCTGAAGGCTTTAAAGAAAAAGCTGCTACAATTTTTGAAGCTGCATTAAATTCAAAAGTAAATGCTGAAACAGCAAGATTAGAAGAGCAATATGAATCTGATCTTTCTGGTGAAGTTGAAGCTATTAAAGAAGATTTAGTTGACAAAGTAGACGGATACTTAACGTATGTCGTTGAAAATTGGATGAAAGATAATAAAGTTGCAATTGAGCATTCTTTAAAATCTGAAATCACTGAATCATTTATACAATCACTAGGTCAGTTGTTTGCTGAGCATCACATCAATGTTCCAGAAGATGCGGGAGATATTTTAGATTCCCTATCTGAAGAAGCAAAAGATGCGAAGTCTCAACTAAACGATGCGACTGAAAGGAATATTGAATTGTCAGAAAAAGTGAAAGCTTATGCAAGACAAGATATAATCCGTGAAGCGTGTAAAGGTTTGGCTGCAACTGAAACTGCAAAATTAACTGAGCTATCTGAGGCTGTTGAAGCTAATGATAATGAAGAATTTGCAACTAAAGTAGCTACAATTAAGGAATCTTACCTTAACAAAGATACCGCGGTAGAGACATCAGAAGTTGATGCCATTACTGAAGACGGTAAAGAAACCCAAGTGTCTGATACAATGCAGAGTTACTTGGACGCAATCAAGCGAACTTAATTAATCCATAGGAGAAAATAAACATGGAAGAAATTAATCAAATACAATTACAGGAAAAATGGGCTCCTGTACTTGATTCAAAAGATGCCGGTAAAATTGCAGATCCTCACAGACGTGCAGTTACAGCGGTTGTTCTTGAAAATCAAGAAAAAGCTTTCTTACAAGAAAGAGAGCTTACCGAGGTCGCAGCTAATAAAACTGGCAGCGGTGTAGAGAATTGGGACCCTGTCCTAATTAGCCTTGTACGTCGTGCAACTCCAGCACTTCTAGCATTCGATTTGGTTGGCGTTCAGCCAATGACTGGTCCTACTGGTCTAATCTTTGCTATGAAGAGCCGTTACGCAACTCAAGGTGGTACTGAAGCATTATTCGATGAAGCTGATACAAGTTTCTCATCTGGTACTGGTTCATCACCTTCTGCTACTGTTAGTGCTGATATGTTTGCTGGTGATTCAGGTGATGCTGACTCAGTAGACGACTACACTCCAGGATCAGGCCTTGCTACAGCAGCCGCTGAAGCAATGGGTAATACTGGTGTTGCTATTCCAGAAATGGCGTTCTCAATCGATAAGACTACTGTGACTGCAAAGTCTCGTGCTCTTAAAGCTGAGTACACCGTGGAATTAGCGCAAGACCTTAAGGCAGTTCATGGTCTTTCTGCAGAAACTGAATTGGCAAATATTTTGTCAACTGAGATTCTTGCTGAAATGAATCGTGAAATTATCCGTACAGTAAATCTAAATTCAGTAACATCTACAAGAGGTGCTACTGCTGGAACATGGAGTATGGATGTTGCTGCAGATACTGATGGTCGTTGGATGGTAGAGAAATTCAAAGGCATTGTTCATGCAATGGAACAAGAAGCTAATGATATTGCTGTTGGAACTCGTAGAGGAAAGGGTAATTGGGCTGTAGTTTCTCATGGCGTTGCTGCTGCATTAAATGCTGCAGGCGCAATGGATACTGGTCTAGGACTTTCAGGTAATGCTGGTTTTGACAGTGATGCTACAGGTTCATTATTTGCTGGTACTCTATTGGGCGGTATGAAAGTTTATATCGATCCATATGCAGGCGTAGACTATTTCACAATTGGTTATAAGGGTACTAATCCTTATGATGCTGGAATGTTCTATTGCCCATATGTACCATTAAGCATGATGAAGACAATTGGCGAAGATGACTTCCAACCTCGTATCGGATTCAAAACTCGATATGGTTTGGCTGACAACCCATTTGTTACTGCTGGTGCAGGCGCAAACGTATATTACAGAAAGCGTAAGATTCTCGCGCTATAATCTTGTAAAAGATATACATCTAAACCCGCCGAAAGGCGGGTTTTTTTTGTATAAATAGTATTATGCCAAATTTTTTAAACCCATCATCGTTCGTATTATCACTTGACTCCCAAACATATTCGGGTGCAGAGTTTACGATTCAAACTATGATGCTTCCAGATGTTACAGCAGAGGGTGCACCCTTACAATTTAAACAAGTAAATATTGCAACTGTTTCTGACAAAATTGCATTTGGAACATTTGAAGTTTCATATCTAATAGATGAAGACCTTTTAAATTATAAAGAGATATTTGATTGGTTAAAATCTAATGTTGAAACAAATCATACAGCAACTAATCATGTTAGGGACCTAACTCTAACCATAATGAATTCTGCTAATAATGTCACCAAACAGATAAAATTTGTTGATGCTTATCCGACAAGTCTCTCATCTCTACCATTTGACATAACAACTACTGAAGTAGAATACTTAACTGCAGTTGTAATGTTTCAATATTCTTACTATCAATTCCTATAACAAATACTTTATATTATGTAATGTTAACTAGAATAGACATAATTAATTATTATGCAACTAGTATTAAAGCTAAAAACTATTTAGAAATAGGTTGTGCATATAATGAATGCTTTGATAAAATTAAAATCCCTAGCAAAATAGGTGTAGACCCATACTCTGGTGGTACCATTCGTATGCCTAGTAATGAATTCTTTAAAGTTAATCTACAAAAATTTGATATTATCTTTATTGATGGCGAGCATGAACATGAACAGGTATGGAGAGATTTTCAAAGTGCAATGAAGTTTCTAAGACCGCGTGGCTATATATTTCTACATGATATGTTACCACCTGGAGAGGACCATGCAAAATGGCCATTTACAGATGATGACCCTAAACCTAGGTGTGGTAATAGTTGGCGTGTTATATTTGATATTCTTAAATTAAATAAAGAGTTTTATATTATTGATAGAGAGACAGGCATTGGTGTTTGGAGAAATAAACCATACGTACATAATATGAATATTGATTCAAAAGAGATTGCATATAAAAAATTTCATTTTCTTAAATCTGAATTACAAATAATAGACTCAACTACTGCACTTAAAAAGTTAATATAAATATATAGATGAAGAGTAATTGGCAACTACACACTGGTTTAGAAGACCCTACATGCGCATTAAAATGGGTTTGGTCTAGTGTTAAGTTAAAAGAAGGAACATCTGCGTCCTGCCATAGAACCAAATATGATAAAATCCCAGAGGGAGACTTTGGGAAATTTCACCACACCCCTAGTAAAATAGCTACCCGTAAACTTATGTTAGATGGTATATGGCCAACAGTGCCTGAGGGGATGCAAGAAGGATGTGAATACTGTAAAAAGATGGAAGATGCTGGCGCTATTTCTGATAGAATGGAAGCTAATGACTGGCCAGTAGGAAAGGGTCTTTTTACAAATAATACAGAGCCAGATAAAACCGAATGTAAATTAATGGAAATATATTTCAGTAATTTATGTAATCAAGCTTGTGTGTATTGTTCTGCTGAATATAGTACTACATGGGAAGCTGAAAATAAAAAGTTTGGTCTCAAACAAGATATACAACCTTATGCATTAGAATTTTTTAATGACGAAGAGAAATATCAAAATATAATAAAAGAATTTTGGGAATGGTTAGACCACGGTGTTTATAATTTAACTAAGCTTAATATATTAGGTGGGGAACCTTTTTTCCAACCACAATTATATGAACTATTAGATTTTTTTAAAACACATCCTTGTCCCAATTTGGAATTAACAATATTTAGTAACTTGAAAGTACGGCCTAAAAAGTTTCGTGAAACAATGGATAAAATAGGTATTCTTGTTGGTACAGGTTATGTTGATAAGATGAGGATTATTTGTTCTATTGATAGTTGGGGACCATCATATGAGTACATACGGTGGGGTGGTGAATCTAAAGAATGGGAAAAGAATTTTAGTATATTAGTTCAAGAATATCCAGAAGTTGAACCAGAAATTCATATGACAGTAAATGCTATGTCAGTAAAGACCCAACCAGAATTAGTAAACATGTTAAATAAATATAACACAAAAGAAAATTTAATACATCTATCAGCAAACTTTGTGGTATGGCCAGGTCATATGATACCTGAATTATTTCCTAAAGGATTTTTTACAGAAGATTTTAAAAGACTTTATAAAGAATTAGATGATGGAGTATGGGCGCCAAGTGTTAAGGAAATGATGCAGGGATATGAGAAAGCTATAGATAATACACCTGTTAATTATGCAAAAATAAATAAACTAAAAGAAGAACTAACTAATATAGACAAAAGGAGAGGTTGTGATTGGAAAAAAACATTCCCTTGGTTAGATGAATTTAATGTCCCAAACATTCTGTCCATTACCCTTTAACCATATATACATACACCCAACAAATAGGGCAAGTGTGTGTTGTGTGTTTGATAAAAAAGAAGAATATATTAATGGTTTGTCTAACATAAAAGAATATAAAAATTTATCTGACCATCTTACTCATCCATTTATAAAAAGCATACAACAAAAAATGTTAAAAGGAGAACGTGTAAAGGGTTGTAAGACATGTTATTTTAATGAAGAGCATGGATATAAAAGTATAAGAGAAAGAGAAATTGAATTATGGAATATAGATATTGATAATTTAAAATTACAATATATAGAAGTAACCTTTGGTAATTATTGTAATTTAGCTTGTAGAACATGTAATGCTGACCTTAGTCATTCTTGGGTGGAAGATAATAATAAGTTAAAAGATAATCAATTACCTAGTGTTTCAACTAAAACTAGAATAAACATTGAAAGAGAATGGAAAAATGAAGATTTAAAAGATTTAGAATATTTAAAAATAACTGGTGGTGAACCAATGTTACACCCAGATTTTCCTAAATTTCTAGAAAAATTAAATAGAAAAAATATAAAAATGTTTATATTCACTAATACAAGTTGGGTTCCTAAACAAAGAATACTTGATATGCTTTTGGAATTTAAACATTGTCAAATATTTTTGAGTATAGATGGTATAGGAACAGTTCAAGAATATATGAGACATAATTCTAAATGGGATATTGTGGAAAAAGCAGCTTGTGAGTGGTTAAAATTTATGAAATACAATAATAATATACAAGTATCTTGGTGTCCAACTTGGTCATTAATGAATGGAAGCTATTATATAGATATATGTAATTGGTGGTTAAAAACAATAAATGAAATACTAGGTAAAAGAGCTAATGACTGTGGATTGGTTAAAACAAATTTTGTATCTGGACCAGCGTATTATCAAATGGGTCTTTTATCAAATAGAGAAGAATTAAAAAATAAAGCTAAACATTATATAACTGAATTAAATTTCAAAAATCCTTTGCATTGGTCTGGCATAGATGAAATTATAGAAATGACAGAAGCATATATACAATTTTTTGATAAAGATGTTCCACCTAAAAATGAATTAGATACTTATTATAAAGTAACAGAAAAATTAGATGAGTGGCGAGACCAATCACTTGAACAAATGGTACCATTAACTTATAAAGCTATGTACAAACAGGCTAAACTATGATATAATATATACTAATGGCTTTATTTAAATCAAAAAAATGGCAAGGTGTTCGTAAAAAAACAAGTATCGGTAGACGGTGGATTAAGACCTCATCTATGAATAAACGTAAGAGAGCCTCATTTAAAAAATATAACGGTCAGGGATGAGTAATTATATTACTATTAGAACTAAAACTAAAATTAATGAAAATGGTAGAATATTTAAACAGTGGGAAGACTATGAGATAAAGTGTGGTCGTGTTCCTCATATGTTTATGGTTCTAGATATTATTAAAAAATATGATTTTGATTTTTTTCCTAAGGTTTTAGCATGGGATGAAAAAGGTTATAGCTATGAATTTGTTGAAGGTGAAACTTTAGCTGAAAATATTAATTTTACTAGCAATCTTTTAGATAAAGTAGATACAAAATTTATTTATGAAGTAAAAATAGCTTTAGATAATATTTGGGAAGAACTATATAATGCATCAATGGAACTTTGGAATGGTAAACAATTTTTATTCCATAATGATTTAAATAATGCTAATATGATATATAACCAGGATAGTAGAAAATTAATATTATTGGATTTAAATAGTGTAGCTATAACTAATTATATACCTTTTAGTCATTCATTCCATAAAACCTTTGGGGCTTTAGAAACAAGTGAAATATTAAATCATAGAAAAATAATATGAGTAGTGAAAAATATATACAGATTAGAGCAAAGGTTCCAATTGATAGTGATGGTACAGTATTTAAAGAATTTAATGCTAATGAAAAATTCAGGCGACAAGACATTTCTATTATGCTGAAACTATTACCTCTTATTCAGAAATATGAATTAGATTTTTTACCTAAAATTATAGATTATAATGAGAATGGTTATAGATATAAATATGTTGATGGTAAGACTTTAAAAGAAGAAATAGATAATGGTATTTTGAAATTAACTCAGAAAATGATTTATGAAATGAAAATAGCAATGGATGATATTTGGAAAAGGTTTTATCAGATATCAATAGAAAATAAAGATGATGAACTTTTTGGTGGTAATGGATTTTTATATCATGGGGACCCTTGGTTAGGTAATGCAATATGGAATGATGATAGTAAAGAACTCAAATTTATTGATATTGATAGCCTTTCAATAGCAGATTTTGTTCCTATGACTCAATTAAATAATATGTTTTTTCAGCATTTGGAAACTCTACTTGTGACACAGGATAAAAATAAATTGACATTAGGAACATGGCTATGATTGAAGAAGTATTAAAGATGTGGAAAGAAGACTCTATTATAGATGAATTTAAATTAGATGATGTTACAATTAAAACAGCAAGGATGCATAGTAAGTACTTAGAATTAATTACCATAGCTAAGATGGGTAAAAAGAAAAAAGACTTAGAGTATAAAACATTACTTAAAGATAAGTGGCTTTATTATAATGGTAAGTTATCTAAAGAACAGATTGATTCTTTTGGTTGGGAATATGACCCATTCAAAGGATTGAATAAACCTCTTAAAGGAGATATGAATTACTACTATGATGCAGATATTGATATTCAAAAGACGCAAGCGTTAGTAGAGTATGATAAAGTTCTTATAGAAACCTTGGAAGAAATAATGAGTACGATAAGATGGAGACATCAAAATATTGGTAACATAATTAAATGGAGAAGTTTTGAGGCGGGGACGTAAAATTAAAGGTATTCCAGAACATGAAAAATATCCATGTAGCTGTGGACGTTCACCTACTGGTAAATGTATAGGTTGGCATAAGCTAACAGAAGAAGAATACATGGATAAGTTTAAAGAATATAATGATAAAAATACAGTAAATTTTGAATAAGGAGATAAATATGTATAGTTGGAGTAAAGATTGGCCAACCTTAACCGAACTTTTTTTCGGTAAAGGAAATGGACCACAAGGAAAATTAGTGGATAGTGGAAAATATCCTAATGGTATGACTGAGAAAAAACCAGTAAAAAGTAAGGAGAAGTAAATGGATGAGTTATATGAAGAGTTTGAAAAACTAACTAGAAATCATGAGCCGTTCATGGCTGCAGGAATAATGATGGCACAAGCAATGAAAATTTATAAAGCCATGTTATCTAAAGATGAATTTAAATTAATGACTGAACATATATTAGAAAGTCGGGATATAATTCAGACACCTGATAAACCAACACTAAATTAAAAATAAATCTAAACAATTTGGATGTAAGTGTGGTCGTTCACCTATAGGTAGATGTGTAGGTTGGCATAAGCTTAGTGATAAACGTCATATAGAAGTCATGGCAGAATATCAAAAAATGTCTAAAAGACAAAGGATAGGTTTTCTATCACCAAAAGCAATTGATGGATTAGGAGAATAATGTTTACTATATCAAAAGAAGCAGAAAAATATATTGCTGACCTTTTTAAAGAGCAAGATGAAGAGCTAGGTTTAAAAGTAGAGGTTGAAATGGTAGGAACGCCTATGGCAAATGTTACTTTTAATTTCTGTAGACCTAGTGAAATGCATAAAAAATATGAGAAATTTCCTTATAAAGGCTTTGATGTCTATGTTGCTGTAACATATATTGAACCTTTAGAAGGTGCTGATGTTGCATTAAAGATAGATGGTACAGCTAAAAAACTTACTATCACTGCACCAAATGCTAAAGGTGATGCTCCTGAAAATGATGCACCTCTTATAGAAAAAATACAATATACACTTATGACTGAGATTAGTCCTAGGTTAGCTTCTCATGGTGGATTTGCTGAATTAATAGAAATCACTAAGAAGAAAGAAGTTGTTTTAAATTTTGGTGGAGGATGCCAAGGTTGTAGTTCAGTAGCTATAACATTAAAGGACGGAATAGAAAGAGAACTTATGGGACTTTATCCTGAAATTACTGCAATAGTAGATGTGACTGACCACACTAATAGAGAAAATGCCTATATGTAATATAACTGTAAAAGTTAAAGATAATGCATTCCTTTATATTGACTGTGATGATAAGGGAATACTATATGAACTAGCAGAGGCATTTACTTTTTATGTCCCTAACTATAAGTTCACACCCAAATTTAAAGCAAAGCTTTGGGATGGAAAGATTCGTCTATTCAATATGCGTGACCAATCTATCTATTCAGGGTTGTTTGGTTATGTAAAAGCTTTTTGTATAGAAAGAAATATAAAACTTGATACGTGGGATGACCCCTCAACAATAAAATATAATCACCCAGGATTTGTATATGATGATGACCTATCTTGGATTAAAGATATTCCAATTCCGTGGATACCAAGGGACTATCAGTTAGAAGCTATTAAACATGGTCTTAGAACAAGGTCGGGACTTCTAGTATCACCTACAGCTTCAGGTAAATCATTAATAATATATCTACTTATGAGATATTTTTTAACTCATGAGGAGGATAAGGTATTAATAATTGTACCTACTACATCGCTTGTTAAACAAATGTATGGAGATTTTTGTGAGTATGCAGATAATGATGATGATTGGTTTGCAACTGAGAATTGTCATGAAATAATGGCAGGACTTTATAAGTATCATAATACTAAAAGAGTTTATATATCTACTTGGCAATCAATTTATAAACAACCTAAAGCTTATTTTCAACAGTTTGGTATGGTCGTAGGTGATGAAGCACATAATTTTAAAGCTAAGTCCCTAACAAGTATTCTTACTAAATGTACTGAAGCTCGATATAGATTTGGAATGACTGGTACTCTTGATGGTACACAAACACATAAGCTAGTCCTTGAAGGATTATTTGGTCCTCATAAAAATATAACAACTTCAAAAGCACTCATTGATAGGGGAGACTTAGCTAACATATCTATAGATATTATATTACTTAAACATAAAGAAGAAGTATGTAAAGTAGTATCTAAAATGAAGTACCAAGATGAGGTAGATTATATAGTCACCTGTGACGCGCGAAATAAATTTATTAAGAATTTAGCTTTAGACCAGAAGGGTAATACATTAATTTTATTCCAATTTGTAGAGAAGCATGGTGAACCACTATTTAGAATGATTGATGAGGCTGCTAAGGGATTATGGGGAATGGGTAAAAGAAAAGTATTCTTTGTAAGTGGTAAGGTCCCAGCTGATATACGAGAAGAGATAAGAGCTATAACAGAGACAGAGAAGGATGCTATCCTTGTATGTTCTTATGGTACATTCTCTACAGGTATAAATATAATTAACTTACATAATATAATTTTCGCTTCTCCTAGTAAGAGTCAGATAAGAGTATTACAATCAATTGGTAGAGGATTAAGAAAAACAGATAAAGACACTACATTATATGACATAGCAGATGACTTACATTGGAAATCTAAAAAGAACTATACATTAAATCATTCAGCAGAAAGAATAAAAATATATGCTAAAGAAAAATTTAAATTTAAGATACATGAAGTTAAATTATTATAAATACTAATATGGCAATAGACGTAAATAACTATCCTGATAAATTAGAAGATGTTCCCGTTAAACTATTTAAATTAGTATCTGGCGAATCTATCATTGCGTATGTACATAAGTTAGATGATGCTCCTCCAGGTTTAATAGGATTAGAAGAACCTATGACTGTAATAGTCGAAGATGACCATCATTTTACAATAACTCCTTGGTTGCCATTTGCAGAAAGTAAATTACACGTATTAGAAGACTTTAATGTTATGTTGACTACAGATGTTAATTTAGAGTTTAAAGCACATTACATGAGAACCATCCTTGATTCTTCTAGACATGATGGAATTAGTGAACGTGATGAGGCTGAACTTCGTAAGATGAGAGGGAATGCTTCACTCCACTAGAACCTATATCTAGTCTCCCCGAATATACTATTCTATTATACCATATAAATAGACAAAAGTAAACAGATTTTGGAAAAAAAAATATAAAATAATTAGCTGTTTACTTTAGGGTATAATTATGATATAATGTATATAAATGGAGATAGTATGACTGAAAAAATTAAGCCTAGAGAAAAACCCCATTACGTAAATAATCGACAGTTTTCATATGCTGTAGTTGATTATGTAACTGATGCAAACGAAGCTAAGACACGAGGAGAAAAAAATCCTGTAGTAACAGATTATATTGCCATATGTTTTATGAAAATCTGTGAAGGCCTTTCCCATAAACCAAACTTTGTACGATATACTTATCGTGATGAGATGGTTATGGACGGAGTAGAGAATTGTCTTAAAGCAATATATAATTATAGAATAGATGCAGCTACCCGTACGGGAAAACCAAATGCATTCTCATATTTTACTCAAATAGCTTACTTTGCTTTTATACGAAGGATCGTTAAAGAGAAAAAACAAGCAGATATCAAATTTAAATTTATGGAGCAAGCAAATATTGAAGACTTTGTTTCATCTATAGATATTAATAGTCCTATTGACCAATCATTCCTTGATACACTTCGTGAGAAGATAAGTAAAGTTAGGGAATCTGATAAGGCTATAAAAGATTTTTCAAAAGAACAAAAAGAAAAAAAGAAAAAAGGACTTGAAAAGGTAATGAATGACTCATAGAGATATATTAATTATTGGTTATGGTGTTGTAGGTCAAGCTGTATATAATGGTCTTAACAAAGACGAAATGAATTATATACAGATTTTAGACCCACCAAAAGATATGAATATATTAGATGATGGTATTAATGACTATTCAGATTATGGTTATTATGACGGCATTATAATATGTTTACCTACACCCAAGGGACCAAGAGGTGAATGTGATGATATGATGGTTGAGCAATACCATACAGAAATACGTTCAGTAGCTCCAGCAGTACCTATCCTTATTAAGTCAACTATATCACCCGAATTAGTTGAATTACTTGAAGAGGATTTAGACTTAACATTTAATCCAGAATTTTTGACAGAAGCTGATTCAAAAGAAGAGTTTTGTAATCAAAAGTTTGCTATATTTGGTGGTGAAAATGCTAGATATTGGTATTCAATATATATGAATGCTGGTATACGAATGAATTCCGTTAAGTTTACTTCTATAAAAAATGCATGTTATGCAAAATATGCTATTAATTGTTTTCTTGCAACTAAAGTTATATTTTTTAATGAGTTAAAGAATATGTATTGTGATGAAGGATTTGATGAAGTAACAGAGTTAATAGCAATGGATGAACGTATTGGAAAAAGTCATATGATGGTTCCAGGATTAGATGCGAAACATGGATTTGGTGGTATGTGTCTTCCAAAAGATACATTAGCTTTTGCTACTTCTGCTTCTAGAAAAGGTTCACCATTAAAATTATTAGAAGAAGCTATTTTAATTAATGGTCAAATACGAGAATTTTCAGAATGAAAGTAGGATTTACATGTTCCCCATTTGATTTATTACACGCTGGCCATATAGAAATGTTACGTGAGTGTAAGGAGAATTGCGATTATCTTATATGTGGTATTAATACTAGACCTAATAAGGGTGGTAAGTTTCCAATTCAAAGTCTTATGGAAAGATATATTCAATTATCAGGCGTAAAGTATGTTGATGAAATTATACCATACGAAAATGAAGAGGATTTAGTTAATATGCTTAAGCTTAAAAAACCTGACGTAAGATTTGTTGGCGAAGACTATCATGGAAAACATTTTACTGGTGATGACTTAGAGATAGAAATATTTTATAATAATCGTGAACATCCATTTTCCTCAAGGGAACTTAAAAATAGAGTTATTCATTGGTCATTTGAAGGTAAAACTTATTATTCTAAAGATGATACTGAAAAACATCCTGCAAAAATTTCACACGAATGAAAGTAGATAAAGAAACGATATGGCATTTTGTATGTCTATACTGTTCAGCTTATTGGAGCATACCTACTATGGAACATGAATGGGTTCCTACTAAATTATATTGTCCTCACTGCGGAAAAGAAAATGAAAATAGCACTACTCAATGATACCCATTGTGGTGTTAGAAATTCATCACAAATATTTATAGACTATCAAGAAAGATTTTATAACGAAATCTTTTTTCCATACTGTAAAGAAAATAACATTAAACATATAATACATCTTGGTGATTATTATGACCATAGGAAGTTTGTAAATTTTAGAGCATTAAATGCTAATCGAAAACATTTCCTTGAACCATTAACAATAAATGGTATGACAATGGATATAATCCCAGGGAATCATGATGTGTTTCATAAGAATACAAATGACCTCTGTTCTCTTAAAGAACTCTTAGGATATTATACCTCAAACATTAATATCATAATGAAACCTTCTACGTTAAACTATGATGGATTAGATGTTCATTTATTACCATGGATTAATCCAGAGAACTATAACCATTCAATGGAATTTATAAGAAAAAATAAAGGTATACTTCTAGCCCATCTAGAGTTGACTAACTTTGAAATGATGAGGGGTATTAAACAACCAAAGGGAAGTGGAATGAGTGCTGAACCATTTAAACATTTTGATTTAGTATTATCTGGACATTATCATGTCTCATCACAACAAGATAACATAAGATACCTTGGTTCTCATATGGAATTTACTTGGGCTGATGCTCATGATGATAAACATTTTCACATATTTGATACAGGAACAAAAGAAATCACACCAATACATAATCCTATAAGATTATTTGAGAAGATACATTATGATGATACAACTCAAGATTATGATAATTTTGATATAAATATATGTATAGACAAATTTGTTAAGGTGATTGTGGGTAATAAGTCGAACCCATTTATGTTTGACAAGTTTGTTGAACGAATATCAGAGCTTGAAACACATGATCTAAAGATAGCTGAAAACTTCTCTGAATTCTTAGGTGAGAATGTTCTTACTAAAATAGAAGATATAGAAAATACAACCGACTTAATGGCAAGTTATATAGATGGTGTGAATACAGATTTGAATAAGGATAAGTTAAAGACCCTTATGAACTCTCTATATAACGATGCCCTAGACATGGAGATACAATAATGAAACAAGAAATAAGACACAGATTAGCATGGTTAGCTTTAGCTTTTGCAGTATTAGTAGTAGTACTGATGATGAGTGGCTGCGCAATGTTTGAAGAACAGATAGCTACTATGCAAGCCTCGTTAGGTTTTGCTGGCGATAAAGAAATTATAACATGTACAAGCAATACGGAAACTGGATGCGAAGGATGGGTAGCAAGCGAGACAACAACTACGGAATAATTCCAATATCATTAGTATGCATACCATTAATATTAGTTTTAATAAGCTATGCGGTATGGGGAGAAATTGGAAGCTCAGAAGTTGTATGGACTGACTTTAGTCCTCAACCAACCGCAGTGTTTATTGAAGAAGAAATAACTACGATTGATAAAGAAAAATATCGTAAATATTTTGAAGATAGAGAATTAGTATTAATGGTGCTTGGTGGTATCGAATGGTGGACCTTAAACTGTGGGAAACTAACAGGCACCGGTAATTACTTTATGAATCTTGGTGTTGAAAAACATAATATAACTGAAGAAGAAATGCAAGGTTCTATGATTTTTCAAACCGGACATTTTGCAGCAGCACTATATAATAATTGTGATGTATTTTTAGAGCAAACAAAAAGTATTGGTTTAAATATAATGCTTGAAAAAACATCACAGGAGACTAAACTTGATACAGTTCCAGAAATTAGTATTTAAAAACTTTCTTTCTACCGGCAACAACCCAATAACCATTCATTTAAATAAGAGTAAATCTACTCTTATTGTAGGTAATAATGGGTCTGGTAAATCAACAATCCTTGATGCATTATCCTTTGCTTTATTTGGTAAAGCACATAGGAATGTTAATAAGAATGGATTAGTAAATTCAGTTAATGGAAAGGGCTGTGAAGTATCAGTAGAATTTGAGACTGCCGGACATCAATTTAAAGTGGTTAGAGGAATAAGACCAAACATATTTGAGGTGTGGCAGAACGATAAAATGATAGATCAGACTTCTTCGGTAAGGGATTATCAAAAGTTTTTAGAACAAAATATTCTTAAATTGAATCATAAATCCTTTCACCAGATAGTAGTCCTTGGTTCTAGTTCGTTTATCCCTTTTATGCAATTAAAGTCTCATGATAGGCGTGATGTCATCGAGGACCTCCTAGATATAAACATATTCTCTAAGATGAAGGTTATACTGCGTGAAAGAAACTCTCGAACGAGGGAACTGGTAAGGAATTCTAAAATATCGGTAGATGCACAAAAGGATAAGATTGAATATCAGAAAAAACATTTAAACCAATTAGAAGAAATAAATAAAGAAGCAAAACAATCTTTTGATGAAGAAATTAAAGACTGTGAAGAAAAACTTAAAGCCTTCAGATTAGAATTAGAAAAATATCCATACGAACTTGAACAAAAATTAAAAACTTTAAGAAATATAAAAGATGAGTTAAGTACTCAAAAGGGTAAGTGTAATCATATTATGACACATCTTGTTGATACAGCTAAGTTTTTTGAGAATAATAATGATTGTCCTACATGTACTCAAGAAATTAATAAACAATTAAAGAATGCAATGCTTATTGAAGTTAAACAACAGGCAAAAAAGACTCAACAAGAAATGGAACACAATGAGACAAAATATAATTCTACTTCCTTAACAATAGAACAAGCAAGAGATGATATTAATTCTATGCTTGATATCAATAGGAAAATTAATTGGTGTTCAGATAGAATAAATGACTTAACAAATAAAAAAGTTACAGAAGTTGATATGAATCAACCAATGAATGATTTAATTGATATGACTTATAAGCTTGGTGAGATGCAAGAAACTTTTAATGATGGCACAAAAGATTTATTATATAACGGTGTGGCTTCTGAAATGTTGAAGGATACTGGCATAAGAACTAAAGTAATAAAAGAATATCTACCCGCAATGAACACTCTTATCAATAAGTACCTTCAGGTTTTAGAATTCTTTGTAGCTTTTAATCTTGATGAAAACTTTCAAGAGACAATTAAGTCAAGACATAGAGACAAATTTGTATATGATAATTTCTCAGAAGGTGAGAAGATGAGGATTGACTTAAGCTTATTATTTGCTTGGCGTCAGATAGCAAAGATGAAGAATTCGACAAATACAAATCTCTTACTTCTAGACGAGACATTTGATTCATCTCTTGATGAGGATGGTGTGGATAACCTAATGAAGATTCTTTTAACTTTGGAAGATGGGACGAATACATTTATCATCTCACATAAGCCAGATATGCTTGAAGGTAAGTTACAAGACAAGATTGTGTTTATCAAGAAGAATAATTTTTCTTACGTTTCTTAGAAAAATATTCTATAACATCCCCTTCCTGTAGAAAAATATTACTTTATGCGCATAAAGGCACACGAAACCATCGATATATGGTATAATAGTACCTATGAAAATAAAAAAAGAACTAATTGAATCACCTGGCCTACTGATTCGTCACCTCTGGACCCATAAGTTCTTACACGAAACCGTCAAACTATGGTATAATAGTACTATTAAATAATAAAAAAAGGAAAAAAAATATATATTATGAATAAAGCGATAGAAAAACTAATGAATGATTACCCTAACAAGGTGCACTTCACAACAAAACAAATTAAAAAGGCTGCTTCCGATATTGGAGAAAATCCAAGGACAGCTTATACATTTATTAAGTATAGACAAAACTGCCCAGTAGTTAGTCGTGGTACTTATGATTTAACTAATTTAATGCCAAAATCTGCGGTTCCTAAAAAGAATCCAGAAATGTCATATCAGTCTACTACAGCAGTTGCTTCAGTAACAAATGATGAAGTTTTTGTACCTGCTTATGATAAGACTTTTGTTCCTTGGGGAAACTTTACAGAGCTTTTAAAAATTATTAAGTCTGAAATGTTTTACCCAACTTATATTTCTGGACTATCTGGAAATGGTAAGACATTTATGATTGAACAGGCATGTGCTAAACTTAAACGTGAATATGTTAGAGTTCAGATTTCTCCTGAAACAGATGAAGATGATTTAATCGGTGGTTTTCGTTTAATCAAAGGTGAGACAGTTTTTCAAAAAGGTCCGGTAATTAAAGCTATGGAAGCTGGAGCAATCTTAATGATTGACGAAATTGACCGTGGTACTAATAAAATTATGTGTTTACAAGGTGTCCTTGAAGGTAAGCCAGTTCTTATTAAAAAGACAGGCGAAGTTATTATACCTGCAGCAGGATTTAATGTAATTACTACAGCGAATACAAAAGGTAAAGGTTCAGAAGATGGACGTTACTCAGCAGCTGGTATTATTGATGATGCTTTCCTAGAAAGATTTACAATTACTCTTGAACAAACATTTCCTACTATGAAAACTGAGGAAAAAATTGTTATGAAACATATGAAAAAATTCGAAAAGATTGACGAAGAATTTGCTAAGCTACTTGTTGGCTGGGCTGATGCAATTCGTAAGACTTTTTATGATGAAGGTATTGACGAAGTTATTTCAACTCGTAGATTATGCCACATCGTTCAAACTTATTCAATATTCAACAAACGTGATAAAGCGATTGCTTTATGTGTAAATCGTTTTGATGAAGATACTAAAGTTGCTTTTATAGACCTTTATGAAAAAGTTGATGCTACAATCAATGCTCCTGAAGTTGAGCTTGATGATGATGGTATTCCAATGGGTGGAGATGTTTATA
>Ga0257109_1000141_pt1 | contig 21452 bp, 15 predicted proteins | sample LP_taG_8_FD_191566 | JGI IMG/M metagenome (GOLD analysis project Ga0257109, IMG submission 191566) | Marine microbial communities from Northeast Subartic Pacific Ocean, Canada - LP_J_2011_P26_2000m | ecosystem: Environmental > Aquatic > Marine > Oceanic | place: Canada: Northeast Subartic... | reverse complement strand
AAGGAATTTTTAGGCAGAGAGCCGAATTCGGAAGCTTTTTTGCGCAGTATGGGTATTTAATTGAAGATCATTCAATATTTTGTATTATTAATTTTTATGGGGAGCGTATTCCTCATGGCAGATGAAAAATATCAGAGCAAGGGTGTACGTGAAATGAGGAAAACTGTAACAAAAATAAAATCACGATTTACCTTTTATCCAGAGCACTATATAACCGGCCCTAGATCATCAAGTGAATTGGTACTTCAGAGTTATTGCGATAATGTGTTAAACGTATTAAATGAAAAACCAGTTCATACTGGCCGGGTTTGGTATCAGGGGATCAAACTGCGGGATCAATTGAGAAAACCTATTCGTGATACTATCAATCTGCCGCAGAAAAAGCCCAAAAAGATCACCTATTATTATTTCTCCACAGGTTCATGAGTGGGGTCGAAATCTATTTCTTTAAATATCAGTTCAGATATCTTGCTCGCGATCTCGTCATCTTTGAATCCGGATTCTTGTAGATTATGCCAGCCCTTTATTAAAACATCCAGATCTTGTTCATTGGCGAAGATATCATCTAAAACAGATGCCGGTACATTAAAATCCCGTAATCGTTTATAAATGTTTAATTTTTCAATTTCCATGCCCAAAATTACACCTGTTCATATCTAGTCTAAAGGGAGGATTGAATTGGAAAAATATATTAAAATCATCATAATTGTGCTGATCGTTGGTTTTTTATCCTTATCTATGCAATTGTGGTATCAGGCTCGCGCTATAAATGAATTACGCGAGGATGTCGAAACAATGAAAGTAAAAGTGGAGGCTGTGAGGGAACTACTCTTCCGAATTGGTTCAGCATAGTTGGTAAGTGTATATTCGCCCGCTTTATGAACGATAAAGTTTTTTGTTTGGCGTCGTACCCAAGTGGTCTAAGGGAGCAGTTTGCAAAACTGTCATTCATCGGTTCGAATCCGATCGACGCCTCATATTGGCCCGGGTGGTGGAATTTGGTAGACACAAGGGACTTAAAATCCCTCGGCCATTAGGCTGTGCCGGTTCGAGTCCGGCCCCGGGTACAAAATAACTTTCTGAAGATAAAAAAGGGCGATGTAACCGCCCCTTTTTTTATAGATAATAAAGTGAATTATTTTACTCTAAACATACTTTTAGATTATCTACCAAATAATTCATTAGTATACTTGATTGTAATTGCTTGCGTACACTAGAATCTTTGGTAAATGACCAGGCGAAAATTTCTAAAAGTTTGGCAAGTCGCTACGGGTATGATCGTATCCTTCATCAGTGCGCCGGCAATTTATTTTTGGCGAACAGATAGATCAGGGGCTAATGAAATAGATGATCGCTGGATCGATGCTGGCAGGGTAGAGGATTTACCAATAGATCAATGGCGAAAAGAAATGCTGCTTTTTCAGCGACAAGATCGCTGGGCTTCATTTGAACGGAAAGAACTTATCTATATCTATCGCAACGATCAGGATTTTACCGTTTTCAGTGCTATTTGCCCCCATGCTGCTTGCTTGATTCGGAAAAATGATGAAGGGTTTGGTTGTCCTTGCCATAAAAGTAGTTTTTCCAGTGACGGCAATGTACTTACAGGGCCGTCCCCGCGCTCACTGGATCGTCTGGATACAAAAGTGCAGGACGGGCGGCTTTATGTGAAATACGAAAAATTCAGATCAGGAACCAATGCCAAAGAGGTGATCGGCTAATGGGACCTCTGCGATGGATAATAACCGTCAGTGCTATCACCAGCCTGCTATTCCTGGGGCTGGTGATCCTAAGTGGCTGGGGTTTGGCCGGGTCATATGTACCATCATTGACGGATGCGTTCCCATCCACACTGTACATTGAAAAATATAGTAGTGGGGGTCATCTGCTGCGCAGCATACATTATTATTCATCTTCTGGTCTCGTGTTCAGCGGCTTTGTGTTCCTATGTTGTTTTTATATTAGCGGGTTCGCTGCCAAATACTGCAAAATCTGGATACTGGGTGTTGTGCTCTATCTGTTAATTATAGGAAGTGCATTCACCGGGTATGTACTGCCCATGGACCAGAATGCGTATTGGGGTACAAAGGTGCGCTTAGGCATTACGGAGACGGTTCCCTTAGTGGGAACAGCCATTGCTGATTTTCTCCGTGGCGGTGCAACGTTCAACAGTTCCACGCTGCCGCGGTTTTTTACGCTTCATGGATCTGTATTTGCTACGGCAATCTGCCTATGCCTTTTCATCCTAAGTCAATCCAGGAAATCAGTTTTCATTCAATATCTCAGCGATCAACGGTTTAATGTCACACTATTAGTTTCAATTATTCTATTTTTTGTTCTAATAAATAGTTTCAGTGCACGACTGGAATTACCTGCTGATTCAGCAGATATAGATTACAATCCCAGACCAGAGTGGTACTTCCTATGGCTATTTCAGTTTGGCAAATATGTGGAGTGGGCACCTTGGATTCAAAGTGGTGTTTTACCGTTATTGGGTGTTGGGTTTTTATTTGTTGTTCCTTGGCTAAGGAATCATGGTCAAAAAAGACGATCTGCCATTGTAGTAAGCTGGTGTTTAGTCTGGCTGGTCCTTACCGGTTTGGCTATTATTGATGATCAGGATCTATACCACAATCCTAATTATAGTGATGGGATGGCATTTGGTGCAGAAAAGAATTTCAACCGCTTATGTATAGATTGCCATGGTCCTGGCGGGTTGGGTGATGGACCTGAGTCTCAGGCGTTTGATCTGCCAACACCAAATTTTACCTCCAGCAATTTCTGGATTAATACAGATGAACAGCGAATGAGCATCATTATCAAAGATGGCACAGGAAATGATATGCCGGATTTTGGTGGATCGTTAACTTATGAGCAGATTTTGGCACTGATCCACCACATTGAAAAATCATTTAAACCGAACTATCAGGAGTAACACATGAAAATAAAATTTATCTTACCATTATTTATCCTTGGTCTTGCAAATATTGTATATGGACAGTCTGACTACAAGAACCTCAAAGTCCTTGATCCAAAAATAGAAGAATCGGAACTGAAGCTGCTTATGAAAGGCTACGCGAAAGGCTTGGGAGTGAAGTGTACCTTTTGTCACGTTCCCGATGCCTATCATAAGGATGATAAAGAACATAAACTCATTGCCCGTAAGATGATTGCCATGACAGCCGATATACGGGCAGACCTTAAGAAAACATTCCCCAAAAAGGATGTGTTTGAGAAATTTAATTGTGTAGTCTGTCATGCTGGTAGCGCTGAACCGGAATGGGTCGAAACGCATTAATTTAAAGAAAGTGCTCTGGTAACGCGTGTTTTGTAACAAACCATATATCTTCTACTTGAACAGAATGACAAGAATGTCATACATTCCAGAATCATACTTTGCATTAAAAGTATGAACCATATGCGGAGTCTACAACACAAGGCATTAGTATTGCTCGCCCTGCTGACAGTGCTCCGCGCCTCAAATTCACCCGAAATAACAGATATATTTGTGGATCCATTTACAAATGGATTACTGTTTACACTTTATTCTGAAGAGATGATTGATGTTGATAATGTTTCCAGTTGGATGTCTCCTCATGGCTGGTATTACATAACAGTCAATGGCGCAACATTTTCCCTAGATATTCCAGGAAAAATCCCAGCCCTGGGACAGGTAAAGGATATTGTTATAAAAAATAACCATGAATCTGGCCAGCTCGCATTTTTAGTAAAAAAACCATTTCATTCCATTCAAATATTAAAATCGGAAATATCCAATGCGGTGCAAGTCTCAGCAGTTTATGAGGTAAGTAGTTCAATTAAACAACGACTTGGAGATACGCTAGTTGAAAAAGATAAAGAAAAGCGTTTTGAAGAACGGACCCGGCCGTTAGCGCGAAAAAAAGCGCAGGATGTTGCCAATCGCGGACCCAGTATTGATTACTTGAACACAGGTTTCAATGCTGATACGCTTAACCAGGCTGTTGATCAAATGCTGGATGCTTTACTGGTAGATATGGCGGATGTTGATGATTTTACAAATAGTAAAAAGCTTGAGAATGAAACCGAATTTATCAGGATGAATGAAGGTATACAACACCGCATTAATGACCCTAACATTATGAATGACATGGTCAAATTGGGTGACGTAGCTTTGAAAGGTCCAGCCAGTTCTTCTGTCCGGGAATTATTCACATCCAAGAGGAAATGGTATAAAGATGATTTCTTTTTACCGAAAGATGGGCCGCAGGAAAAGGGCCGCTTAAAGATAACATCCACTATTGATGATGTAACTGTATTTATCGATGATGAATATGTTGGACTAACACCAATCAATGATAATATTGAATTGACTGTTGGCCCACACAAGGTTTGGTGTATACCGCCAGTTCCTGTGAATGGCAGCCGTTGGTATGAGGATCCAATCAGTGAGAATGTTATCGGGGACGCGATTCATAATGTAATTGTCCGTACTGATGCAGTTACGACGGTGGACTTTGATCTCTATATTCTGAATACAGCGCCAAATTATAAGGAAAAAGTATTTTACATGGACTCCCTAGGCGCTATCGTTGGACCAGAAGATGAGAGTCGTTATGCAGACCTCAGTATGGAACGGTTTATTAATAAACGTATTACTAGTCATAAAATTTCTGGAATTAAGAGGAAGGTTGTACCTCCACTTGTAAAAGAAGGCAAAAGTTTGAAACAGAAGATGGTTATGAATGGACCGCCGCCTTTAGCAGTATCAGATCTACGAAAATCCAATAAAAAGACTAGGGAAAAAACGCAAGATCAAACGGATTTAACAAGTACAACACCTAGCAGAGATGACATAGCGGATATTGTTGAGTCTGATCCAGAGGAAAAAACAAGTAATGATGCTGGCGGTAATATGTTTAACCGTCTTTTTTCATCGTTAAAAAGAAAGGGTAATAATGGATCAAAACGCGAGAAACCCGAGATACAAGATTCACAGCTCAATAAACCAGTAGAAGAAGTATTGGAACAAATAGAAACTAATATTGAAGAAGGCGACCTAGTCGCTGTTGATGTAGATGAAAAAACGCAAGATCAAACGGATTTAACAAGTACAACACCTAGCAGAGATGACATAGCGGATATTGTTGAGTCTGATCCAGAGGAAAAAACAAGTAATGATGCTGGCGGTAATATGTTTAACCATCTTTTTTCATCGTTAAAAAGAAAGGGTAATAATGGATCAAAACGCGAGAAACCCGAGATACAAGATTCACAGTTCAATAAACCAGTAGAAGAAGTATTGGAACAAATAGAAACTAATATTGAAGAAGGCGACCTAGCCGCTGTTGATGTAGATGAAAAAACTACTAAATTTGGTCGTAATAGTTTACAAAAAGTTTTTTCACCAAAGAATTCCATAGCAAATCTACAGCAAGTACCGCCACGTTACTCCAGCATACATTCTGCCGACCTGGATGTTGTCCGGATAGTTAATGCGGAATATGTAAAACCAAACAATCGTCGACCGGTAAATATCAATAATGAATTTCCAAGTACCAATCACCGCGTATATTGTTTTACGGTTGTTCAAAATCTTGGCAGGCCAGTACATATCAGTCATTTTTGGTACCGTAACGGGAAATTTATGGCTCGTGTACCAATGGAGGTTGGTTTTTCAAGCTCTTGGCGTTGCTGGTCTTATATTACTCTCAAAAACGGTTTCGAAGGGGATTGGAAGGTAGTAGTCCGTGGACCTGACAACCAGGAACTAGAAGAAATAGAGTTCTTCATCTTACCGGATAAGAATCTGGCCAAACAAAAGTAATAAGAGAACGGCCCAACAGTATTTCCTTTGGTGCCATTATCCTGAATTCCTATTTTGGTATGCGTGAAATCACGGATAACTAAACCGCAAACCTATACTGTATATGGACTAAATAGCGCAAAACAGGTCCTTAAAGCTGATCGCTTTGAAATTACTACAATAGACATTTGTAAAAATAGCGCTGCTGAAAAAGACCCTGTTATTTCAGCTTTGATTAAGAAAACTGCTGTTGCGCCTAGATCTTGGGGCAAAGAAAAGTTCACCAGAGAATACAAAGACTACCGTACCCAGGGTATAGCAGTATCCTTTAAAGGGCCGGTGACAACACCTTTACCTTCGTTTGCTAATGGTAAAACAAATATGGGATTTTTGCTGGGGGATCATATCTCGGACCCGCAAAACCTGGGCCAGATTATTCGCACGGCTGAATGTGCCGGTTTGGATGGCTTAATTTTACCTGAAAGAGGCGGCACACAACTTACGGATGCTTCCTTACAGGTTAGTCAGGGAGCTTTTGTTACGTTACCAATCTACAGTTGCGGCAATGTGCAACAAACATTGCAGCAATTGAAAGACGATGGATTCTGGATTGTGGGTGTGGAAAATGATGAACAGGCAAAAGTATGGTATGAAGTTGATTATTCGGGTAAAGTAGCTATTGTTGTTGGTAGTGAAGGGCAGGGTATTCGGCAATTGGTGCGCAGGAGATGTGATTTTCTAGCAACCATACCCATGCAAGGTCAAATTAATTCTTTAAATGTATCTGCTGCTGTGAGTGCGGTTCTATTTGAAAGGCAGCGACAGATTAACGCTGAATAGTGATACAAATATGAAAATATATAGGCAGACAAGCCGGATAATACTGATTGCAGTATTATTGTATAGCGGCTGCATTACAGTAGTGAAAAAAGACACGGAAATTTTGTGGGACAGCTATGGCGTCCCACACATTTTCGCCGGTGATTATAATCAGTTATTTTATGCTTTTGGCTGGGCGCAAATGCGTAACCATGGGAATCTGATGCTGCGGCTATTTGGACAGGCCCGGGGCCAAGCCGCTGAATATTTTGGCGAATCTTACCTGCTATCTGATCAATGGGTGCACACGCATAATATTCCACAGCGAGCCGCTGAATGGCTGGAGTTGCAAAAGCCTGAATTCAAACAGTATTTTCAAAGTTTTACTGCCGGTATAAATGATTATGCTGCTCAATTCCCAGATGAAATAGATTCTGATAGCAAAGCTATTCTACCAATAAAACCAACGGATTTACTGGCTCACTATCAGCGTGTAATCATCTATCATTTTGTCACGAACCCAAGGGATACGCAATTTAATCCGACATCAATACGCGCAGACCGGGGTTCTAACACCTGGGCGGTCGGTCCATCAAAGTCTGCCTCAGGTAATGCAATGCTGATCATCAATCCGCACTTACCATGGGGCGACATGTTCACCTGGTTCGAAGTTCAATTAAACTGTGGGACCCTGAATATATATGGCGCAACCCTTGTGGGCAGCCCCTTTATTGGTATTGGTTTTAATGATTACCTGGGCTGGGCCCACACCAACAATGATCATGATGGACAGGACCTGTACAAATTGGTTCTTACTGATGGTGGCTATAAGTGGGGTGAGAATAGCAAACCATTTGCGACCAGGACAGTGAAATTGAAAGTAAAAGGGTCGGATGGGGTACTATCAGAGAAAGAGTTGATCATAAAAGAATCAGTTCATGGTCCAATAGTTCGTGAGGACGAAAATTATGCCTACGCTTTGCGTGTTGTAGGACAGGATCAACCCTATATCTTCGAACAATATTTGGAAATGGCTCTGGCGAAAAATTTTGATGAATTTCAAAAAGCAGCCAGTCGTTTACAGAATCCTTTCTTTACTACCATGTATGCCGATCGTGATGGACACATTATGCACCTTTTCGGAGGCAGGACACCGGTTAGACCTGCTGGAGATTGGGATTGGTTGGGTACTGTTCCCGGTGATACACCGCAAACGCTGTGGCAGGATACACATACGTATGCCGAATTGCCAAAGGTAATTGATGCAAAATCAGGCTGGCTGCAAAATGCCAATGATCCACCGTGGACTACTACACTACCGCGGGAATTGGATCGTCATGATTATCCAGATTATATGTCCCGGAACTTTATGCATTTTCGTGCCCAGAGATCGGCCAGAATGGCTTATGAGGATGATAAAATTACCTTCCATGAACTATTAGCCTATAAGATGGATACCCGCATGGAACTGGCGGACCGATTAGTGGATGATTTAATCGAAGCAGCTGAAAGTTCAGATGATAAATTTTTGCACGAAGCAGCAGCTGTATTGAAAAAATGGGATCGCTGTGCAGACAATGAAAGTCGTGGTGCTGTGTTATTCAAGGAATGGGTGGATGCGATTGGCTTTCATATAGATAATCCCGATCTGTTTCATTTACCTTGGCTTGAAGAAGATCCGATGAATACACCTATTGGAATTGCGGATATAACTGCCGGATTAGCGGCACTGCGCAATGCTGGAAAAAAGGTTATTGATAATCACGGTAAACTGGATATTGCCTGGGGCAAAGTATTCCGTATTATTCGTGATGATGTGGATCTACCGGCAAATGGCGGCCCCGGCGATCCTTATGGCTTATTTCGAGTGACAGGATATCGCCCAATTGAGAATAATCGTTATGCGGCTGTTGGGGGTGACTCTTTTCAAGCTATTATTGAATTCGGTGATCCGCTGCAAGCGATGGCCAGTATTGGCTATGGGAATGCTTCTCAAAAAAGATCACCACACCGAACCGACCAGGCGAAATTTTATTCACAGAAAAAGTTACGACCAATATGGCGTTCACGGTCAGAAATTGAATCAAACCTTACACTGACTGAAAAATTCTAAATATTAGACCAGAAAGGGAATAGTACAGTATGGCAAATATATATGATGAAAGAGCAGATGAACACGCTGGGTTTTCTGCCGGCACCAAAATAGAAACGACTATTGATCATCATGAAGTAAATAGAGATCTAGCTGCCCAAACGCAACTCACAATCGTATCCGTAGCTCACTTTCCCACCCGGGTCATTGCGACTAATGAAAATGGTGTCGAATGGACTCTGCCACTGCATTCCGTAAAAATACTGGAACCAGATGTTCAAAATGATGAGCCAGATGTAGATGATCCTTCTAATGGGTAAAACCATTCACCAAATCAAAGAGGCATTATCTGTACCCGGGTTTCAATATTCATGCAAAAATTTTATGATCATCCACACAATCTACTATAGTAATTATCGACCATAATAATGATTACATACTTTTGGAAATTTCTCCTCAATAGTTCTCCAAAAGTTAAAAGAGCTATGTGGAAGTGGTGGTACCAAACACTCGCACAATATGGACTAAATTTAAATTGGACATTTATGAATTATGGATACGCATCTCTGAATGGTGAACAGGTACCTGAGCTGGAAGAAGGTGACGAGGAATCGCGGTTTTTTATACAACTTTATCATTTCACAGTTTATCATTTAGCGCTGCAGAATAAACGCGTGTTAGAGATTGGTTCAGGACGGGGTGGTGGTGGTTCATTCGTTGCCCGATATCATCAGTCGGAAGAATACATAGGAGTAGATTTTTCACAAAAAGCAGTACAACTGGCAAACAAACTACACGACCATATTCCTAATTTGAAATTTGTTTGTGGTGATGCTGAAAATCTACCGTTTGATGATAATACTTTTGATGCTGTAATTAATGTAGAATCATCCCATTGTTACGGTGATATGGTCGCATTTTTGCAAGAAGTAAAACGTGTACTTAAAAGTGGTGGAAAGTTTAGTTGGACCGATTTCCGTATTAAAAGCAACTTGGCTTATTTAAAAAATTCATTTGAACAATCAGGTTTGAAGCTGGTTCGAGAAGAAACGATCACGGAAAATGTTATTAAAGCTTTGGATGAAATCCATGATAAAAAAATGACTGTAATTGATGATTATGTACCCAGGTTCCTTAAATCAAGCTTCATGCAGTTTGCGGGTGTTAAACATTCCAAGGTCTACGATGCTTTCGTTAATGGAGATACCGTATATTTAGGTAAGGTTTTTGAGAAACCTTGAATAACTCAATGCAAAATCCTCAGATATTTATATCGCCATATCCTCACTACTAGGTCAGTGGGGTAAAGCGTAGTAGATCATGGATTTTATTACATTTGGCACGACGCACAACTTGTATATGGCTGGAACTCTTTTTGTTTGTGTCCTTGTATTGTTTATAGGTAGCAAGGTTTTGGATGCACAACAGCGCCGCATGATGGTCATCGTACTAATTACTCTTTCACTAGGCCAGGAAATTATCGATGATATTCTGCGTTGGAACGCAGGCGTATGGCGTGTTGCGAACGACTTACCACTGCACATGTGTGGATTTAGCCTCATCACGTCAACATATGCGCTTTATACAAGGAGTCAATCAGCTTTTGAATTGTCTTATTTTTGGTGTTTAGGTGGTGCATTGCAAGCTATTGTTACACCTGACCCCGGTCGTTTTCCACTGGATGTGTCTGTTTTCTGGAATTTCTTATCCCACGGAATAATCATTTTGAATGTACTTTGGCTCATTGTCATTGAAAATATGCGCTGCCGCAGAGGATCATTTTTAGATATGATCCTGATTACCAATGCTGGTGTTTTTATCATATCGTTTGTGAACAGCGTTTTGGGTGGTAATTACTGGTTTATTTGTCAAAAACCTGGTGGTGAAAGTCCTTTTATCATTGGTGAATGGCCGCTTTATTTCATTGGGTTTGAGATGTTTGGCATTCTTGTGTTGGGTTTGTTTTACATTCCCATGATCATTCTGCGAAGAAAAAGGGTGCAATTTGCAGTCCGATAAATACATCATTAAATTCAATTCAAAATGAGCAGATTATTTCTCTATTTTTTTGCTGTATTAGGTATATCATTTTTATGTTCCTTACTAGAATCCTTTATTCTTTCGGTAACACACGCCCATATAAGTTTGGTGTCAAAGGATCAGCCTGCGCTAGGAGAAAAGTTATCCTACTTTAAGGAAAATATTAATCGACCTTTATCAGCCATCCTGAGTTTAAATACCATAGCCAATACGGTAGGCGCAGCTAGTGTCGGTGCCATTGCTTTAATTGAATTTGGCAGCAACTGGGTGGCGATCATGTCTGGTATTTTGACCTTATCTATATTAATCTTCTCTGAGATCATACCAAAAACAATCGGTGCGCTATACTGGAAAAGAATACTTGTTCCTGCTACATTTGCGGTACAAGTGCTTATCATTATGACCTATCCATTGGTGGTCATGCTGGAATTGCTTTCCAAGTGGTTGACTAAGGATGGAAATGAAGATAAAGTTTCTCGGGAAGAAGTTATCGCAATGGCAGAATTGGGTGAAGATGAAGGTACGATTGAAGAGAGTGAGAGTACGGTGATTGAAAATGTGCTCATGCTTGATGATATCCCAGTAGAGGAGGTGCTTACACCCCGATCTGTGATTTTTGCGCTGGAGAATACCAGTAGCGTGAGAGAAGTGCTGGACAAGTACAATGACATTGAATTTTCACGTATTCCCGTATATGAAGAGGAACTGGATAATATCATTGGTATCGTGCGTCGCCATGTTCTATTAAAAAGCAAAGCTGAAGATCATTTTGATGTTACCATGGGTGAATTGGCCAAACCGATTCATGCTGTGGAAGAAAATGATTCTGTTGGTGATGTTTTGGATGAATTTGTGAAACGTCGTGAACACCTTTTCATGGTCAAGGATCAATTTGGCCAGGTTGCCGGTTTGATCACGCTTGAGGATGCAATTGAAACACTGTTAGGTGTTGAGATTGTTGATGAGACCGATTCCGTGGTGGATATGCGTAAACTTGCGCTGGATAATTGGCGGAAAAAGCGCTTGAAAAGCCAAGAATAATAACCAGCGGACTGAAAATAACCAGCGTACTCAAACCATGAACTGAACGATGCGCCGCTGGATCACAATTGTCTCCTTTATTTCTTTTTTCACCCACGCCCAGCAGCCAGGTTTAAAAACACTTTATTATGTAAACGAATTCGATTTTATAAGCGGACACCCCACTCCCCAATCAGAAATTCGATACAAATCGCACATTCGCGCCGAATATGATGCGCTGAACCGTTTGATATCGAAGACGAATTTGAACCGCAAAAGTATTGTCATCACCAAAGTATCATATACTTATGAGACCGATACAAATGACCCCATTCAGAAACAGGATTATGAGGGGGAAGATCGCTTGGTGCGCAAGATATTATTCGGATTACGGGGAAATGCACCGAAGTATATTTCCTATGTTTATGGAGTCGATTCGTTAGAGACCTGGAAGGATGATATCTTTACTATCATCGATTATAATGAATATGAAAAACCCTATTTTTACCATTTCTTGGATGTAAATGCGGTTGGGTATGCCAATGCAACGCTGGAGTATAATGATCAAGGATGGTTGACCAGACAAGTATGGAAACGACTGCCTGATGGCAAGCAAATACGTTTATGGACTTATGATTTTGATCCGCAAACAGAATTGACCAGGATTCTGGAATATGATTCCTCGAAAACCTTGGTAATGGACATCAGATTAAACCAGGATTCACTGGAAGCTGTTTATAATCCCATTATACCAGTAGACAGCGGTTTTGTGAATCATACCAGGATATCCGTTGAGTTGCAGGATAGTATTAATTACGGTTTTATTACCTGGCGCTGGGTCGCAGGTGTGCCAGATGTGGATAGTGTGCATGTTTTTAGGATGCCAGATAGTTTATTTGAACGACGCACATATTACGAGTATGATCTACAACTGGACAATTACCTCACGGACGGAGGAATCTACGATATCGAATTCACAGGGGAGAGTGCCTTCGAATTTGAGATCATTAAGGTAGTTATCCGGCACGTAATGTATGATATTACACATCCAACCATTTCCATTGGTACGAAGCCAGCCATAAATAAACCAGAATTCTTTTTTACAACAGATGAACCATTATCTACAGGGTATGTCGAATGGATACCCTTTCCATCACACTCACACCAGGATTCGATACACCGTATTGCCATGACCAACGCTGAGTTAAAGCTCGGGACCAAACAGTTTATTACACTGGATAATCAGACACCGCTGCTGGATAGTGCGGAATATACACTGCAACTTACTGCCTATGATCGGGCCAGGAATAGTTCCTTCTTCCAGGCAGAGGAACTGATCCTTTACGACATTTCTCCGCCGCTGGTTTACATGTACTATCCATTGAGTAATACTTATGTTAATCATTTAGAGGTTCAGGTCGAAGCAAGTGAGGTCTTGGCTTCCGGTCAAATTATTCTAACGGACCTTTCTGGTATTAGAGACACATTATCACCACATGTGTACCAACTGCCAAAAAAAGAACTACAACTGGGTATGCATAAAGCGTTGTTAGATGATGCATTGCCATTGATGGATACAACTACCTATAGTTTCAAGTTCATCGGCATCGATCCTGCTAGCAATATTTCAGATCCGGCCATCCGTGAACCCATTTATTATGATATATCGCCCCCGGTCTATACACAGATATATCCAAGCATGGGATCCCATGTTAATAATCCACGGTTATCATTCATTGTAAGTGAAGATCTTGCTGTAGGAGAATTTACCTGGGTTTACCGTGAAGGACTGAAGGATACAGCGGCTCCACGAGTAATAGCCCTGGTAAGTAATGAACGCAAGGGTGATACACGAACAAACTGGATGCTCAAAAACCAAACGGAACTGTCGGACGGTACCATATATGATCTCATATTTATCGGTCAGGACTTGGCTGGTAATCAAACAGGGTTCATTACCACCCCAGAAATAACTTACGATATTACGCTACCGGTATTTGCAATTCTTGATCCGGTCAATGAAGCATTTGTGAATTATCTTACTGTGTCCTATGAAATATCGGAACCACTTCGAGAAGGTACAATCACGTGGACAGCGCTAAATCCAGTAAAGGACCCGGAATCACCACGGATCATATCAATAAACAGAGAGGAAATGATCGAAGGGGTATATACGGATGTATTGTTAGCGAATATGACCAATCTTATTGATAGTGTGACCTATAATCTGGAAATGAAAGGTGCAGATCTGGCCACTAATGAAGGTATACCATCTAAGGTTACTTCTGTGCACTATGATTTTTCACCGCCAATCATCACACTTACTCATCCTGCAAATAATACATATCAGGCAAAAACGTTTCTCAATTACGAATTATCAGAAGATTTACTTTATGGTCAGGTATCCTGGTTACAGCTTTATACAAGAGGCGTAACCCCAGATACCGTTATGTTGCAAGGTAATGAACTGCTTGCTGGTCTTCATGATACAACGACGTTTGCCGCAATAGTAAAACTCAAGGACGGTGCCAGCTATGATTTGATTTTTGATGCCTATGACCTAGCCAAAAATGAAGCTGTCACCGGACGAATTTCCAACGTGACTTATGATTTTACACCACCAGAAATAGAATTACAGTATCCGGCGACCCTTGCAGCGGTGAACAACACGAATCTATCCTATTTTATTAGCGAATTCTTGCTGGAAGCCACAGCGACCTGGACCTGGGTAGACGGTGTATTAGATATGGAGGATCATATCCATCCGCTGGAAGCGTTCGAGCGGGAACCGGGTGAAAAACAATTTATTATGCTTACAAACGCACCGGATCTTGTTGATGGTGCCTATTACGATGTAACAATATACGGGAAAGATCGAGCGGGAAACTCTTCCAACCTGGCCACAGCAAAAAATGTAAAATATGACGTAACACCGCCGGTAATCACTATAGCCAATCCCGGTCCTGATGTATTTATAACCTCTACTCAGACTGCGTATGATTTATCAGAGGATATGGGCAGTATAACGGTGCGTTATGAATACAGTGGTGGTGATTACGATCTGGGTTCACCACATATTTCTAGCATAAGCGGTGACGACCTTAAAATTGGAGCCCACACCATTGAGCCGGAGTTTACCCCTGAACTTATGGAAGGCACTCAATATACACTGACAGTCAGCGGTGCAGATCTGGCAGGCAATGCTGCTCAATCGGCAGTGGTACTAGGTGTCGTTTATGATGCAAATCCACCGGTGTTGGCTTTGAATGCACCTATGCCTGATAGTTTTATAAAAGAAACAAGGATCAGTTACTCAATCAATGAATCATTGGCAGAGGCTACTTTACTGTGGGAAGCGATAGCTGGTACGGATGATCCTAACGCACCGCACAGGATAACATTCACAGAGGATGAACGAAAAAAAGGTACCTATATCGATACGATCTTAATCGGGCAAACGACCCTGCAGGACAGTACAGTATATCGAGCATCATTTTTTGGTATAGATCCAGCGGGTAATGAGAGCAATATGGTGATCAATGATCGGGTGACATTTGATATTAGTCGACCAATTCTAACCATCATTGAACCAGGGAATAATCACTATACACCCAGTACAAACATCAATTATTCAACCTCGGAAGACCTGCGCAGTGCGAAGATCATTTATGTTGGCACCAGTGCCGAGCGAAAACGTTTGACCGCTGAAGTGACTATTTCTCCCGAAGGGTTAACTGCTGGTGTACATAATTCGGATGATTATGCACAGGCGGACCTGCGAGACAGCTCTACCTATATGATCGGTTTTGAAGCTCAGGATCTGGCAGGAAATTTTGCCAATCCAGTTGGTCTATATAATTTTCACGTTGATCGAACATTGCCTGTATTCTCTGATATATCTCCGCAGTCAAATGTCTATTCTAATAATCCCCTTTTCGAGTTTACCCTATCGGAGGATCTATACTATGGAAAGGTAACTTTTACCGAACAAGCCGGTTCGTTGAATCCTGGTACAAAAGTGGAATTTGAAATGGATTCGGTGGATTTTTCACAGGGCTTCCATCCCCGAGACACATTGGGAAATCAATTGCCACTGGTAGATGGTGCCGTTTATACAATACAGTTGGCTGGTCGTGATATTGCCAACAACTGGAACGATACAACACTGATTACTGATTACCATTATGATATTACATCACCGATTACCGCAATACTGGACCCGCTGGATAGTTCTTTTGTGAATACAAATGCGGTTACTATCAGTAATAGTGAGCCGCTATTAGCCGCTGAAATGTTCTGGATCAATCCGCAGGGTGATGCGAAACAGGTTGCACTACGCACCAGGGACCTTGCTGTTGGTGAAAACCGCCTGATCATGTATGCTATATCCTTGGACGAAAACACCCATTATGACCTGTTGCTCAATATTATAGATCTGGCTGGTAATGCCAACCAAACCGGGATCACAGAAGGAATTATATATGATGTTACCCTGCCAATATTGACAATAAATAAACCTTCAAATGGTGGTTATATTAATAATAAAGCAGTCAGTTATACGATCAGTGAGCCACTGATACAGGCAGCGGTGACATGGGAAATTAAAACAGGGATTGATACCTTGAGTCCGCACCGGATTGAACTGGCAGAAGATGATATGACGGCGGGAGTTCATGATTCCACACTTTTCTCAATTTTACCTGATATTACTGACGGATCCTGGTATGATTTGACTATGGCCGGTATAGATAGAGCCGGTAATCAGGCTGAGATTAACCGAATTCGTCGCGTAAAATATGATTTTACCTACCCAATATTTTCTGATTTGAAACCTGACGCAAATGAATGGATCAATAAACTTGATTTAGCCTACACCATCAGCGAAGATCTTATTTTTGGTCGTATTGTTTTTAACCATGTTGGCGGTGAGCCAGATCCAGATGGGGAATACCTGGTTCGTCTCAGCGGCAGCAGACTAAAGGCTGGCCCGGGGGGTGGACGATTACCGCGCAGTATGGTACGCCTCATCTCTGGAGGTATTTACACCATCACCTATACTGGCCGTGACTCGGCCGGTAATTTTGTTTCTGAATTTATAATACCAAATGTGCGATTTGATGAAATAAAGCCTTTTGTGGTGATCACAAAACCAATGGCTAGTGAAACAGTATTTGATTCATTTAAATGGCCCTATGCGAATTCTGAAAATGTTAACTATACATTGAGCGAAGATTTGCGGGAGGCCTCTATAACCATTGTCAATACGGGTGGGAAACTGGATTTGCGATCACCTATAGAAATTCAATTGACGAAGGATGAAATGCAAGCAGGTAGTTATCTTGAAACTATACTAATTAATACAGTTAACTTGATTGATAGTTCAGTTTACACCTATTCATTTAATGGGATAGATAGCGCCAGAAATGTTGCCGATACATATACGGTTTCCGACGTTCATTTTGACATTACAAAACCGGTTATCGACTTAATTGAACCAGCAGAAAATGGGGCTTTGAATGCAGCGTTGATTACCTATGACTACAGTGAAACCATGCTCCAATCTGATCTTACGATTACCCATATTGGCGGTACACCAGATACAATATCTCCCCACAATGTAGAAGTAGTGATGTATGAACTAGCGGCAGGGCGGGTCGATAGTGCCATTATCACCAATGCTCCTGTATTGATTGATGGTGCGATATACCGCTATGAATTCAAAGGTGTAGACCTGGCGAACAATGAGTCGAATGTAATTGTGGCAGATAATGTTTTATTCGATAATACACTGCCTGTGGTGTCAATGACCAGACCTATAGATTCTGAAATATTGAACACGGTTGATATCAGTTTTATGAATTCTGAAAACCTGCACCGGGGTGATTTTATCTTCACACGCGGCAGCGGCACCTCTGATTCCGGATCCCCCCATAGCATTGCTCTATTAGACGAAGGACTTAAAGAGGGGATGCATACTGATTGGGTGCTGGCATTAGAGGGGAATCTTGTTGATGGTACACGGTATGTGATCACATTTGACGGTAATGACCGGGCCGGCAACAAAGCCGAATTCACTTCGATCGGTAACGTACTTTATGATATTAATCCACCGATAGTGATCGTGGAATATCCAGTAGTCCAGGGTTTCTTTAATGCGCCAAAATTCACCTATTCCACGAATGAACAACTCCGGGAAGCAACCATCACTCTACAGCATATAGGAGGGCCTGCAGATCCAAATAGTCCTCATACTGTTGAGATACCAACAACCTTTCGCTTTGAGGGCTTCTATCAGGAAGTGAATTTCAGTGATCAGGCTACACTTGTGGACGGGGCTATGTATGATATAACCATTGTAGCAATGGATATGGCTAATAATGTTGCTGACCCGATTGAGATTCCCGGTGTTACCCATGATATCACACCACCCGTATTTTCCGTAATTGAGCCTGTGGAAAATGGGTATTATTTTGATTTGGTATTAAACTATAATCTTAGTGAGTCATTGGGGTCAGGTACAGTCACGCTGGAACGAACCCGAGGGACCTACGATAGCACCAGTCCCTATACCATTGAATTACAGGATTTACAACTCACTACCCTAGAAGATGCTGTTGCGGATCTTGATAAAACATTACCGTTAAAAAGTGGGTCAGGTTATGATATAGGCATATCTGTATTTGACAGGGCCGGTAATCCCAATGAACCAATATTAATTGAAAATGTTACTTATGATACCATTCCACCGGCCATTGCGATACTTGCACCTAGCGCGGGTGATTATATCAATTACCGCGGATTATCTTACTCTACCAATGAATCATTGCGCGAATTTGAACTTTTCTGGACCAGAACAGGAGGCACCGAAGATCCAGATGCGCCGCATAAGGCATTATTGCCGGAGACGTTCTTACCACAAGGACGATACGAAAATATTCGTCTAACAGAGGTCCCAATGTTGGTGAACAATACCGTGTATACGATGACCTTGATCGCAACTGACCTGGGCGGCAATAAAACATCCCACACTGTGAAGGGTGTGATCTATGATGACATTGTACCGGAATTTGTGGTAACTATACCGGTCACTGGCGGATCTCTCAATGCACCTGTGCTCTCGTATAAATTAGACGAAATACTAAGTCGGTGTACGATCATTTGGGAACCCGTTTCCGTAGCAGATGATACAACACATAACGTAGTACTTAAAGATATGGAACTGTCACTGGGTGTTTTTAACAAGAAAAATTTTATCAATCAGTCTGCACTGGTAGATGGTGTAATGTACCGCTTACTTATTGATGCTGCGGATCGCGCTGAAAATGAATTGACCGTTGTATTAGCTGATAGCATAACCTATGATACTACGCTGCCTGTATTTCTGGATGTTGTACCTGCTGCTGGTGGATATGTGAATTCGGCTGTGCTGCAGTTCACTAATTCAGAGATACTGCAGGCAGGATCAGTTACATGGTTACGGACGGACGGTGAAGCCGATGGTGGGTCACCTCACACTATGGATATACCTGCTGAATATTTAGGATCTGGTCCGCAGGAGACCATCACCATTGCAGCGCCGAACCTCGTGAATGGAACAATATATCAACTGACATTGAATGGTACAGACAAGGCCGGCAATATGTCGGTAACTACAGTGCTGGATAATGTGCATTTTGATACAGAAGCACCGGCGGTGGTAATCATTTATCCACCAGATAGACCGGCCATCAATAATACGGATGTTGGTTATGAACTTTCTGAGCATTTACGAGAAGCAACATTTACCTACACCTGGTTGAGCGGTTCTGAAGACCCGGGCAGTCCCCATACCTTGAATCTGGATCCAAGAAAATTACAGGAGAATACAGTAAATCGTTACCCCTTATCGCCGGCCCCATTTTTAATTGATGGTGCCACGTATAAAATAGAATTTTCTGGTAATGATCGGGCGGGCAACATTGGTAATGTGGACGTGAGGGAATCAATTTTATATGATATTACCAAACCGATCATTACTATGCTGATCCCAGCGCCGGAAAAGGTAATTATTGGACAAAAAATAAGTTACAGTATTTCTGAAGACCTGGAAGAAGGGTCTTTGACCTGGGTCCGGAGCGGTGGCAATAGTGATGACAATGCACCCCATACTATACAAATGACAGAAAGTGAAAAAGAGACTGGGGATCATGATGCAATAGTATTGCAGAATAGCACTGAACTAATGTCCAGTACCACGTATACAGTCACGCTGCTAGGCACGGACCCGGCAGGCAATGAAAATGATCCAGCGCTGGCGAAGAATGTGGATTATGTACGACTCATTGATGGACAATGGATCTTTGAGGGTGCAGTAATTACTGTTATATGGAACTTCACAACCGCTGCAGGGAGTGATGGTACAACCGGTGAATTTGAACAATGGATCCAGATGGGGAAAAAGGTGAGCAACCGGGAGACAGGAAGCTTTACCCTTGATTATTCGTCCAAACCCTGGACCCTGAGCTGGTCTTTGGACCGCTCGGGAATCCGGCGCATCAGTCTTTTTGAATTTGGTGATAATGAAACCTTGAACGTGATCACGGGTGAAACAAAGCCGGAGAGTTGGGAAGATGGCCAGATCATGCAGTATAAGTACACACCGTAAATAACACTGCTGGATTGGCGTTGGACTTCCAACAGATGCGCACTAAATTCGCCGGCAAAATTTATATAAACTGATACTGGATAAATTTACTTATGGCTAAACAACAATCTTTTGCTGAAAAAGCTGCGAAAAAGAAGAAAAAAGATCTAAGCACTTATGTCAAGTACATCAAGAGTGTTAAATCAGAGAAGACAGGGTACTGGCGCTTTAATGAACAAATGATAGAGGTTAAGACAGGTGAAAATCTTGATGGTGCACTTAAGCGGATGGATGAAGTAGCTCAGGTATTTAATATGGAAATTCCGGTTATTGAAGCTGCAGCGGATGTGGATATTGTAGAACAAGATGGGGCTGATAAACCGAAGGACCATGAACAGGCAGCGGATGATAATGGTCAGGAAGAATCGGCAGATGTTGTTGCGGAAGAGTCGGTGACAGAAGTGAATGAACCTGCTGCTGCCGAGCAAGCAGAACCTGAACCTGAACCAGAAACGGATGATACAGCGACTACGGAAGATGATCAAGAAAGTGGCGCTACAGAGGGTGAAGAAGCTGCTGTCGAAAAAGAAAATGATGCAGATGAAACAGCAGAACCAGCCACAGAAGACGTTGGAACAGTCACTGAGAAACAGGCTGAAGATGCCGATGCATCAGGAAAAGACACGCCAGCGAAAGCCGACGAGTCTGCTTAATCTATATCACACTTTACTGTAAATTCAAAAGCAAGAATAGTTGGAGAGGTGTCCGAGTGGCTGAAGGAGCACGCTTGGAAAGCGTGTATGCGGTTTTTCCGTATCGAGGGTTCGAATCCCTCTCTCTCCGCTCCTCTATAAACTAGAATAAACTTTTATAGACCTGCATAAATTTCTACTATAGTAGTACTTAAATTATTCCCAACCATAATCTCTCATAGAGAGTATGGGTTAGTATAACTTGTCATACACGCACACTCGTCTACAAGAGTTTGCTAGAAACAGTATTTCAAACTGGGAACATCAGCGGGGTTTTTTGTTTCTAGACATTTAGGACTGGCGGAGTGTACATTTACTTTA
>Ga0257109_1000140_pt1 | contig 21462 bp, 22 predicted proteins | sample LP_taG_8_FD_191566 | JGI IMG/M metagenome (GOLD analysis project Ga0257109, IMG submission 191566) | Marine microbial communities from Northeast Subartic Pacific Ocean, Canada - LP_J_2011_P26_2000m | ecosystem: Environmental > Aquatic > Marine > Oceanic | place: Canada: Northeast Subartic... | reverse complement strand
GATAGGGGGTCTTACCTTCATTATGGGATGGTTCCGGATGAAGGAGGAGTGAGATGAACCGGATTCTCTCGTTGATCGGTGTGGTTCTGGTGGTGGGGTGTGGAGGACCGGAACCAAGGGACATACAGACTCTTCAGGAACTCAATGGGTTGTATATGATCCCTGGAGATGGTCAACCTTATTCTGGTCCTGTGTTCTCGATGGAAGAAGGGAAAAGACGGACTGGTTCCCTAAGGGACGGGTTGTGGGACGGACCTCTTGAGGAGTACTACGAGAACGGTCAGTTGAGGGAGAAGATGACCTGGAAGGACGGGGAGTTCGACGGACCTTTTGAGGAGTACCACGAAAACGGTCAGTTGATGATGAAAGGGACCTACAAGGACAGGGAGTTGAATGGACCGTTTGAGAGGTACGACCGGAACGGTGAGTTGTTAGACAGGGGGACGTTGAGGGAGGGGGAAGAGTGTGGTGAGTGGTTGGAAGATGGTGAGACGGTCACCTACGACCCCTGTTGAGGAGAGGTCGAACTAAACTTCCAAACTTTCAACAACCGTTGGGAAACTTTTCTCCAAGGAAACTCGATCGTAATAGACTTGGAGGGTGTCGATGGTCTTATGTCTGGAAAACTTCGAAATGGTGATTAGATCCAGATCTGGATTCTCAATCAAACTTGAAACGAAACGTTTCCTAAAACCGTGAGGGTTCGATTCGATACCCAGTGAAGTAAAGATCTTGTTTAGAGATGTCCAAAACTTGGACTGTGAAATCGGTTGATTGGGGAAACGTCCTTGGAAAAGAGGACCAGAAGAAATCTCAGTTTCTTTCAGATAATTCTTTAAGACTTCAACCGTTCTTGGATGTAACCGAATCGACTCTAAATCTCCGTCCCTTCCTTTCCCTGAAATCATCATCGATCCATTTCCAAGGTTGATGTTTTCAACCTGAATCGATCTCACTTCATTTCCTCCTAGACCTTGGAAATACAAGAGATGAACCATCGTGTTCATTACTGAATCATCTTGAACAAAATCCAAGATTTTCGAGATATGATCCTTCGTTAATGGAGGGTTCTCATGACCTCTGGATGTCTTGAAGGACTTGGGAGACTCAAAGTCAAACGGGAACAGTCTGAGGACGTTCAAACGATCACAGAACACCCTTCCGATAGTCAGGTATTTGTTTTTCGATGATGTGGAGAGGGAAACCTCATCTCTTAGGTGACTCTTATATCTCACCAAGACATCCTGACTCCATCCTTCGTGTTCAACCCACTCCACAAACCGTTGAATATTTCTGATGTATTGGTCACGGGTCTGTGGTGTGAGATCCACATCATTGATGACTGATTCAACGAATCCAACAGGGAGTTCACCACGAATCCTAACAAATGGATTCAGTTCGGTTGGAGTTTCAAAATACTTCGATAGTTCACCCATCGTTACTCTCCTGAATCCGAACTCATTACTTGATTCATAAAATCGTCATCATCTACTGAAGAACTCGTATCTCCCGTGTCTCCCGTGTCCGAAGAGGTCAGGGAGTGGAGGAGAACTCCAACGATCAAAACGATGAAAATTAGTAAGTAAATCATATCTTTTAGCGTAAACTGATAATAAAAATTACTAGTGTTCATGGGGTTTGACAAGGGGTTTTTTACTAATAATTCAGGAGTAATTCAGAGGGTGAAACTGGTCCTTCTCAGGAAGAGAACGTAAATCTGAGAAAGTGGATTGCTTTAGGAGATAAAGTATGAAACGGATTCTGTCGTTGGTCGGTGTGGTTCTGGTGGTGGGGTCATTCTATTGGTTCAGGGGACCACCATCAGACGGACCGTATGAGATCTACCACGACAACGGTCAGTTGTGGGTCAAAGAGACGTATAAGGACGGGGAGTTGGACGGACCGACTGAGGTGTACTACGAGAACGGTCAGTTGTTGAGTAAGGGGACGTATAAGGACGGGGAGGGGGACGGACCGTTAGAGATATATTGGGATAACGGTCAGTTGAGAGCTAAGTCGACCTGGAAGGTCGGGGTTCAGGACGGACCGACTGAGAGGTACCACGAGAACGGTCAGTTGAAATCGAAGGGGACCTACAAGGATGGAGAGTTGGACGGACCGAGGGAGAATTACGATGAAAACGGTCAGTTGATGAGTACAGGGATATACACGAACGGTGAGAAGTGTGGTGAGTGGGTCGAAGAGGGTGAGACAGTCACCTACGACCCCTGTTGAGAAGAGTCAGTAACCCTTCACATCCTGGACCTTCTTTCTGAGTGTCAGAACGATCGATTGGAATTGATTGATCTCTGATTTGACCATTTCCATATCGTCTTCACTCATTTCTCCTGAGTGGGCAGAATTGAGACATGACACGCTACCGCCTCGCTCCTGAGAATGACCGGTCCTGGCCCATGCGCACATTTCCCGTTCTCAGCCAATCTCCGTAGCCCTTCCAACCTGAGTCGGCGTACTCCTTGTCGGGTAGGACGGATCATCCACCTAAAGCGCCCACAGCAGGTACAGCGCCGCAATCGCGATCTGCATGAGAGCGAATGGCAGCGCCTTCCGAACGAAGCCGCCGAACGAGAGCCGTAGCCCGTGCTTGTGGATGATCGTGACGGCAACCAGCGTCGAAGCCGACCCGATCGGAGTGATGTTGCCTCCCAAGTTGGCGCCAAAGATGACGGCCCACCACAGTGGATCACTGGGCGGGCGCACCATCCCGTCGGCGAGGGGCATGTCGGCTATGATCTTCGCAAGCATGGCGGCAAGCGGGATGTTGTCCGTCACGGAACTGAAGGCCGCGGTCGCCACCATCACCGCGCCGGTACCAAGCGTCGGGCCTAAGTCGACGATTCTCTCAACGCCTTGCCCGATCAGCGCGAGCACCTGCGCGTGCTCCATGACGTTGATCACCACGAAGAGCGCAGCGAAGAATCCGAGCAAGTCCCAGTCGACCCCGCGGTAAAATTGGTCGACCTCACCTTTGTACTTGATGAGCATCACCGCCGCAAACGCCATCGCCACGAAGCCCATGCCGAGGTCCGAGACGTACGGCATTACCGAGGTCGTCGCGATTGCGACGATGAAGAGCACGAGCATGGCTGATGCAAACCAGAAGAATCCCTGGCTCTCGATTCCATCGTTCTCGTCGAAGCTCACTACTAGGCTTTGCGCCTCAGTTCGAGCGTCCTCGTCCCTTAGCCCCACGATGTCGAAGCGCTTCGCGCCCAACAGGATCGTCGCAATCGTTGCGACGAGCACGAACAGGCTGGCCCGGTAGAAGAACGCCATGAAGCTGATGTTGGCTGCGGTGCCCACGATGATGTTGGGGACCGAGCTGATCAGTGTGAGCAGGCCACCTACGTTGGTGAGCAAGCCCTCGACGAGTAGGAATCCGAGCAGCTTGTCGTTTCGCTCCAGTTTGTTGAGCGACACTGCCGTGAGCGATCCCACGATGATCATCGCAGTCACGTTGTTCAAGACGGCACTGAACACGACGGTCATGATGCCGTACAGCCAGAGCAGCCGGACCGGGTCACCGCCCGACGCCTTCGTCAGACGGATCGCGATCCAGGTGAAGAGCCCGGAGCGCGACGTGACGTCGACGAACAGGCTGGCCCCGAAGATGATCGTGATCACACCCCAGTCGATCGCCGGGATGTAGACGGGCATACTCAGCTCGTGCCCGCCGATGAGGTACGGGCTGTACGGAAGCGGCAGCAGAATCGCGCCGAGAAGCAGCGTCACGACCGCGTAGAGCCCGACGATTAGGGACTTCTTCGCGTGCAGCTTCTCCTCGAGGGCAAGGCTCACGATGAGCGCCACGAGGATTCCTGTGAAGAATAGCGTGATGCCTACGGAGACCTCAGGCACAATGTGATCGGCGGCCTGCGGGACGAAGATGGCGAGCATTGGCGATGCGATCACAAGAGCAGCAACGGGACGGAGCGTACCTCGATCGCGAGCGGGTACGCGAGCCCGTGCATGGCGAGTTGGTCCTCGTCCTTCGTATGCATGACGAGTAGGTCGGCCTCGTGCTCCTCGACGAGTCGGCTGTACTCGGTCAGGTGGTGTCCGTGGGTGACCACCGACTCGACAGAGATCGGCAACTCGGCGCGGATGATCTCCTCCGAGCAGCTCTCCATGAAGTCTCGCGCATCGCGCTCGAGACGGTCCTGGATCGTGACCCGGGCGTTGTCGGTATCGATACTCGGGATCTTACCGACCGCCTCAATGAAGCGTTTGAGCACAGCGTCGTCCTCCACGTTCGAAAGCACAAGGCGACCGTCTTCGTCCGTGAAGCGCGCGGCCCAGTTTACGAGCATGTGGTCACCCACCAGGTGATCCGTCATCGCCATCACTACCTTCGTCCCCCGCACGGCGCCTTCTGGTTGCACGTCCGGGTGCGGCAGAACGATGATGGGAGTAGTCGTGACCTGTGAGAGCACGTCGATATATTCGCCCAGCGTGTAGGGCCACTGCCAGGAGTCGCTGTGGAGGTGGCGGTACGTGCAGATCAGACCCGGACGCTCCGTCTCTACGATGTCGAGCAACGCGGGCACCGAGTGGTATTCACCTCCGTGCACGACGCGCCAGCGGATGTTCTCTCCCCGTTTGAGCACGCCGAATTGCGAGCGCACACGTTCACCGAACGCAGCAGCGGCACGCTCGTCTCGGTCGCTGACGACGAGCACGGACTCCACTTGCACAGCCGAATACTCAAAGCGGGTTTTGGTGGCAGCACGGAAAACCGACTCGAATTGGTCGACCTTGCCGGCGGCGGTGCCATGATGGCCATGGTCCGGGGATGTCATGCCAGCACGCCGTTACCTGTCACTGACGACCCCGTCCGGCCGAAGTGCTGTCGCCGATGCTCAGGGCCCAGTCGATTCCAACGTAGACCACGAGTGCTGGAGCCACGCTGGCCAGTTGGTGGAAGACGCGTCGCTCAAAGAGGCGATCATCCCAAGTGGACCGTGTCCTGCTCATCAACTTGTGGACGAACCCCAGGAATACTCTGCGGGTCACTATGTTGGCCATCCAAGCCAAGACGATCAGGGAAAGAAGTCCGCCCGCGGCCCGCAGCCAGTCGTTTGCAACAATGTTCGAAAAGAAATCCTGCATGGTTCTTCCTTGTCAGTCTATGCCTGGTCAGGGTCGCTTTTCATCATCACGGTCCGGATAGGGAACGAGATCTCGATTCCTTCATCGGAGAAACGACGATGCAACCGCTTGCTGAACTCGTGCCTGACCGGACTCTGGATTTTGAATTCACACACCATCATCCGCACATCAAAGATGATGCTCAACTCAGTAAAATAAAGATCAAAAATCAGGACGCAGTAGCCTCAGGTCTATTCTTCCTCTTCATACATCACCTGTAGACGTGCAACCACGCTCGGGTCTGCCAAAGTCGTCGTATCTCCCACGGCCTGTCCCTCGGCGATATCCCGCAGTAGACGTCTCATTATTTTCCCTGAACGAGTCTTGGGGAGGTCAGCTGTAAAAATCACTATCTCAGGTTTGGCAATCGCTCCGATCTTGTACCCGACATGCTCGCGAACTTCAGCCAGTAGCTCATCAGTACCTGAGTTTCCCTCTCTAAGGGTCACGAACGCTGCGATCGACTGACCTTTGATCTCATGGCTCTTACCAACTACAGCAGCTTCCGCAACAGCCGGATGATCGACGAGGGCACTCTCAACCTCCATCGTACCGATTCGATGGCCGGCGACGTTTAGAACGTCATCCACTCGTCCAAGGATCCAATAATAGCCGTCCTCATCTCTCTTGGCGCCATCTCCCGGGAAGTAAATCCCATCCCACTTAGACCAATATGTTTCTTGAAAGCGTTGGTCATCACCCCATATCGTGCGAAGCATAGACGGCCAAGGAGAAGTAATCGCGAGATACCCGGCGCTCGTAACTTCTCCTGCTTCGTTCAAGATCGTTGCTTCAATTCCAGGAAAGGGAGAAGTCGCAGTTCCTGGTTTTGTTTCAGTGATCCCTGGCAGTGGCGTGATCATGATCGAGCCTGTCTCCGTCTGCCACCATGTGTCGACAATGGGGCATGAGCTTCCGCCGATCTTCTCATGATACCAAATCCATGCTTCCGGATTTATGGGTTCACCAACTGTCCCCAATAGTCGGAGCTTAGATAGGTCATACTCTGCCGGCCAATCATCCCCCCAACGCATAAAGGTCCGGATCGCGGTTGGCGCTGTATAGAAAACGGTGACAGCATGTTTCTCACAAAGCTCCCAAAAGCGGCCTCGATCAGGCGTGTCTGGAGCCCCCTCATACATGAAGACTCTGGCCCCGTTGGCGAGCGGTCCATAAACGATATAGCTGTGCCCAGTAATCCATCCCACGTCCGCTGTGCACCAATACACGTCGTCGTCTTGTAAATCGAACACAACCTTGGTGGTAGCAGCTACCTGTGTCAGGTATCCTCCAGTGGTATGAACTACTCCCTTCGGTTTACCTGTCGTGCCCGACGTATAAAGGATAAATAACACATCTTCGGCGTCCATTTCCTCGGCCGGACAATCAGCCGAGTTTTGATCCATAAGGTCATGATACCAGTGATCCCTACCCTCCAGCATTTCTGCATCAACCGTTTCGGTTAACTCACCACCTCGCTGAACTACGACAACCTTCTCTACGGTAGGTGAGTTCAGGAGAGCTTCATCTGCATTGGATTTGAGAGGAACAATGCCACCCCTTCGCCAACCACCATCAGCGGTGACAAGCACTTTGGCTTGAGCATCATTATTCCGGTCAGCCAGTGATTCGGGGCTAAAGCCCCCGAATACCACGGAATGGATCGCTCCGATCCTAACGCAGGCAAGCATAGCAATCGCTGCCTCCGGGATCATAGGTAAGTAAATGGTGACACGATCCCCACGAGTTACACCCAGATTTTTCAGCGCATTTGAAAAGCGGCAGACCGCATCATGCAACTGAGCATACGTGTAGGTTTTCGTGTCTCCTGGTTCTCCCTCCCAGATAAGAGCGGCTTGATCAGAACGAGAGCTATTTAGATGACGGTCTAAACAATTGTAAGCAACGTTAAGTTTCCCGCCTACGAACCATTTCGCATGAGGAGGTTTCCACTCTAAGACAGAATCCCAGCGTCTGAACCAGTCTAACTGCTCTGCCCACTCTACCCAGTAGGATTCACGGTCCGTCCTTGCTCGTTCATAGATCTCCAAATCACTGACCACAGCACGAGTCCGAAAATCCTCACTTGGAGAAAAGCGGCGGTTTTCAGTTAGAAGGGCATCAAGCGTGCCAGCGTCTTTGCTCATCAGACATTCTTCTTATTGTGCGGCATGTGGTACAATTCCAGAGCTGTACTGGAAAAGAATCTGCCTAGACCGCCCCATCAGCAACCCTTGTTGCTGATGGGCGCTAGACAATCCTTAACCCTCACACTTGTGAAACTGATCAAATCGTGGATCACGCAGTTGACATCATTTCGTTAGAACCGATAAAATATCCTTATGCTACGTGAGAATACCGACCTTCAACTACGCCGTGCCCTGCAGTCCAGTGGACAGCGGTTTACCGAACAACGGGCAGCCGTATACCGCTACCTCGCTAGCACGGATATTCATCCTACAGCAGATGAAGTATTCTTAGCTGTCCGCTCCGACCTGGATGGGATTTCTCTCGCGACGGTCTATAAGAGTCTCGAAACTCTTGTCGGCTGCGGCCTTGCGGTCAAGCTCAGCTACAGTGATAGCTCGGCTCGTTATGATGGACGATTGGACCCTCATTATCATTCACGCTGCCTAGCGTGCGGCTCTGTAACGGATATCCCCGGAGAGGTTGCCGGCTCGGAAATCCAATCACTTAGTGGCAGGGCTACAGACTTTCAGGTTATCGGTTACAGCTTGGAGTTGACCGGATACTGTACGACCTGCGTCCCCGAAGGTGGACCCGGCCCTATCCGCGCCTGATTTACACACTGCTATGAGCCCCCTGGTCACGGCGTGAAGTCGCCTACGCTGAGATTCCTCCTGGGGTTGTCGGTCTCACTTGTAGTGTTAGAAAGTCAGCCAGTCGAAGCGCAAGAAATCACCGAGTTGCAGGCAGACCTTTCGCAGATGTTGGATGCCTATAGCTGGAGGGATGCTAGATGGGGGGTGCTAGTCGTCTCACTCGACCAGAGTGACACGCTCTTTTCGGAGTCACCGGATTCTGCTCTGAGTCCGGCATCAAACCTGAAGCTACTCACAACGGCCGCAGCTCTACGGATTCTCGGACCGGGCTTCCGCTTCCAAACATATTTGCTCTCTAATTCCAACGTCGCCGATGACATCCTTGAAGGTGATCTTGTGCTATACGGCACTGGTGACCCAGGAATCTCTGATCTCTTTTTTCAAGAACGAGAGGATGTTCTTGAACTGCTTGCGGATCAACTTGAAGAAGCCGGTGTCAGGACCGTAACGGGAGACCTAGTGGCTGACGCTTCACACCTTCCGGGGCCCCTTCGTCCTTACTCATGGGACCCTAAGGACCTTAATGATCATTTCGCAGCCCCTATTTCAGCACTCTCGTTTAACGAAAATGTGGTGTCCTTCCGTGTCGCTTCTTCAGACCGCGCAGGATCTAGACCGGAGGTACATACCATACCGGAGAGTGCAGGCCTGGATGTGCATAACCTAGCCATCACGTCTCCCAGAGGAACTAGGCCTCATTTGGCAATTTTGCGCGAATACCCTTTGGATCCTATTCGGATCGAAGGAGGCATCGTACTTGGAGCGAGGGATGCTTGGCGCCAAATGACTGTTCCATCTCCCCCTCACTTCGCTGCTTCTGTATTCCGTAACGTACTATTAGAACGCGGGATTCGTATTCTAGGTAATATCCGAGTAGTGGAGTCCCCAGATAAGTCTGTACTAACCGGGATCACCTCTCCAACCCATCATGAACGATCCCGAGTCCGCATACTCGCAAAACATACTTCGCCTCCTCTCAGCGAATACATCTCTGTGATAAACAAGAAGAGTAACAACCTCTTCGCTGAACTCGTATTCCGGACTATGGGCCGCACTCAAGAGGGGTTAGGGAGCCCCGAAGCTAGTGCCCGAGCTGTCTCAGCAGCATTGACTGAAATCGGCGTACCAATGGAGGGCGTAGTTCAACTTGACGGCTCTGGCCTTGCAGCTGGGAACCGGACAAGCGCCAGTACTTTCGTCAGTGTTCTACAACGCATGGCAGAAACGGAAACATGGAATCATTACTGGGCTTCTCTGCCACAGGCTGGCACTCGCCGTGAACTTAGAAGGATGTACCAAACTGCTGCGGCTGGTAATCTGCGTGCCAAAACGGGAACAATCGAAGGTGTCTCAGCACTCAGCGGTATCGTCCGTTCACGTGACCACGAAAGGCTAGCCTTCTCAATCCTGTTGAATGGAACACCATCTACTACACGTGCGAAGCGTGTAGAGAACCTTGTAGGAGCACGATTGGCCGAATTCGTGCGCAGTCCCGAACGTGACCCTAATGCCATAGTTGAGGAAATCGACGAGAGAATAGTAGTGTCAGGTCAGAGTTCCCAACGTTATCAGGTGGTTTCGGGTGACAATCTGTCTTCAATCGCCTATCGCTACGGCCTTACCCTCAGTGAGATGCTACAAGCCAACCCGAGAATCCAGCCGAACCGGATTCTAGCAGGACAGTGGCTGACGATTCCACAGCGAGGTGGTGGCAGCTAATTAGGTGCGCTACGACAGCACATACCATCTCAAGGTCAGGTACTAGCAGATTCCTTGGACAGCACTCCGACCAGTAGCGGACCGGAGGCGTCTCCGAAGTTCGACATCTGACATGGTTTGGAGCGTCCTGTAAGCAGTCTCCTCGGTATTCCAGCGGATATCCTTCAGAGCGATGCCTTGGCCCGAGTCATTCTCGAGCACCATGACATATCGACCCTTGTAGTCAGGTCCATCTGCTCTATGCACGCTGGCGGTCCACTGGTTCCCTTGGTGATCTGCAAACTGTCTCATCATGGCTATTGAATTGGTCCCGGTATCCCGGAAAAAGATCGTAAATGTGGACACTGGAGTTCTTACAAGTACTTTTCTGCGCCACAACCCAAACTAGTGGCTTCGGTTCACCTCCCACAACGGCCCCGATTGGGACCGAGGTATCTAGATGGAGATCCCTAGAAGGGATATCACGACTGACTTGGGACTTCTTTTGATCGTTTTGATCTGGGGAGTCAATTTTTCAGTCCTCAAAGTCCTTTTGCGTGAGCTCGATCCCTTAGCCCTCAATGCACTCCGCTTTCCTATGGCGGCCGTTGCTCTATGGATCCTAGTCCGCCGGATCGATGGTTCGTTAAAGCCAGACCCAGAAGATTTACGTCGTATCATCACCCTTGGTCTGTTGGGTAATGTTGCTTACCAACTCTGCTTCATCTTTGGAGTCGACTCAACTTTCGCCGGAAATGCGAGCCTACTACTAGCTACGACTCCAGTTTGGACACTCTTTCTCTCAAGCGTGGCTGGACATGAACGTCCCGGGGGTTGGGCCATCATAGGTGTAGCGGGAACCTTGATAGGAATATTTATGGTAATCACGGGTACCCGTGATGCCGGAACTCTTGCTAGCCCAACTACGCGCGGAGATTTACTCATCTTGATCGCCTCAGTGCTGTGGGCGATGTACACGGTTGGAGGCCGAAAGCCGGTCACCCGCTATGGGGCTCTTCGCGTAACTGCATGGACTTTGTGGGTTGCCACCCCAATCATTTTCTTCATGGGCCTGCCAAGCTTAATGAGGACTGACTTAAGGACAATAACCCCAGAGGCATGGATAGGTGTTACGTACGCTGGCTTGCTAGGGATTGGGCTCGCCTACCTTCTCTGGTATCGAGCGGTTGAACGCATCGGCAACAACAGAACAGCAGTTTACTCGAACTTGGTACCTGTAGCCGCACTCATTACTGCTTGGATCTGGCTCGGAGAGGTCCCCACCACCCTGCAGCTAATAGGAGCAGCTGTGATCTTGGTGGGCCTGACGTTAGCCAGGCTAGCCCACTCCCCTGAGAACGAATTTCAGAACAACGAAGCCTAACCACCTGCGGGCACTCTATGCTAAGTTGGTCCTCAAAGCTGAAACGATCCCAGTCCGGCGGTGTTACAAGGGCGTTCAAGCATTTTAGTAAGCTGTTAATCAATTCAACCGCGGGAGAGGAGAGAAGCCCCTCCATGCGCATATTTCTCCGTGCGCTCGTCTTGGGTTATCTAATATTTCCTTTGCTCATCAAGAGCGAGGGGGCAGCTCAGACAGTACCCTCCGTATACCAATTCTTAGAGCGGGCACAGGAAGCAGGCCCGTTCGCTAGCCAGGTAACATTCTCAACCGGACGTTTCGGATACGGACCTAAAGGCGGCATCCTCTTTGGAGGTCGTTATGGTGTGCACGTGAGTGGCCCAGTATCACTGGAAGGAGTTGTCGGAGTCATTCGAGGTGAACGCGACATCGTAAGTCCGGGCCGAGACGAGGGTGATCGGGTGATCGGTTCTGCAGACGTCCAGATGGTCAAATTTGATGCTGGCCTCCGCTTCAGCTTAACAGGCCACCGTGCCTGGCACGGCCTGAGTCCTTCCCTAATCTTCGGTGGTGGGATCACGTTTGACATGGCTGAGCAGAACCCAGTTGAAGAAACTCTAGATGCCGCTGACCGCTTTGAGTTGGGTAGGAGTTTTGTCGGATCACTTGGTCTGAGCACTCACTGGTATTTGAGTGATCATATCGCAATTCGCGGGGATGGACTCTTTTCCCTATCTAGGCTAGGTACACCCCCGGGGTTCAGTGACTCAGCGCGCGGGTTTGTGGGAGTGGAGAAAGCAGAATGGGTACAGGGGCTCAGTTTCAGTGTTACAACACTCTTCCGCTGGTAGTACCTGTCTCCGGTGAAGAAACAGGAGCCCCGTTTCGAAGTTCGCTCAGCAGACTGGCTGACTTTGAAGCAAGCTCAAGAAGTGATCCTCTCCTCAGCTCAACCTCTTTTATCTGAAGAATTACCAATCCAGGCTTGTCTCGGTCGCTCCCTCTCTCAAGACCTAGTAGCCCGTGCGACACTTCCTCCTTGGGATAATAGCGCGATGGACGGATATGCAGTTCGTGGAGAGGAGATTTCGCACGCCGGACCTTCAACCCCTGTTGTATTGTCCGTGACAGGCGTGGTTCACGCAGGAGACCTGCCTGGGTCGAGTGTAGGAGAAGGGGAAGCAATACGGATAATGACTGGAGCTCCAATACCACCAGGAGCTGACTCGGTTATCCGAGTTGAAGACACTGACTCGGAGCAGACACCGGGAATAGTGAGTGTCTTCAAGAACCGTGACGAAAGACGGAACATTCGACCTGCTGGGCAGGATATGCAGCTAGGGGACCAGGTACTAGTGGCAGGTACCACTGTCACTTCAACAACAGTGGGGCTGCTGGCAGCGCTCGGCATGGAAAACGTTCCGGTGGTAAAACAACCTTCTGTCGGCATACTTCCGACCGGCGATGAACTTCGTACACCAGAGAGATACGAGGATGTTCAGCGAGGAGAGGGAATACCAGAGTCGAATGGTCCAATGCTCGCCGCTGCTGTTACTGGCGCTTCTGCGATGCCCCTACCGTTAGGAATCGCTTCAGACGATCCGGAAACTCTCCGGGAACGAATATCTAAAGCCACTGACGCCGATGTCCTCATCACTATCGGTGGCGCTTCGATGGGAGAGGCGGATCTAGTTAAGGAGATCTTAGAGGAATTCGGATTTGAGCAGGACTTCTGGCGAGTCCGTATACGGCCTGGAAGCCCCTTCGGGTTTGGACGGCTTCCCCGTGGAGATACATATCAACCGGTCTTCAGCCTCCCCGGAAATCCCACGTCCGCATTCGTTACCTTCGAACTGTTCGTCCGCCCGTTTCTGCTGGCAATGGGCGGGCACAAAAGGATCTTCCGACGGACACTCCGTTGTCAGGCCGCTGAACCTCTCAAGGGGCCAGGTGAACTCAGCCATTTCCTGCGTGTTTGGCTGGACTCATCCACGGTACCCCCTAAAGCTCATATCACAGGACCACAGGGTTCAGGTCTCATAACAACTCTAGCAGATGCTGATGGGCTCGCGGTGGTATCAGAAAATCAAACCGAGATCGCTGAGGGAGACAGCGTCGATGTGATACTGCTAGCTGATACGCCGGGTGCGGAAACCTACACCAAGAGTGACTTCTCTACGGGATAATCTCTGCCTCTTTGTTAATCTTCCGACTTGAGTGCCTTGATTGCCTCAGTCATGCGAGGGAGCACCTCAAAGAGATCCCCGACAATCCCATAATCCGCCATACTGAAGATCGGAGCATCTGGGTCTCGGTTTACTGCTACAATCGTCTGAGAAGTGCGCATGCCTGCCAAATGTTGGACAGCTCCAGATATCCCAACTGCGATATAAAGCTTTGGGGCAACCGTTTTTCCAGTCTGACCAACTTGTTCAGCATGTGGTCTCCATCCCGAATCTACGACCGCTCTAGATGCGCCAAGTGCTGTACCTGGACCGATCACATCCCTCAATTCCTCAAGCACTCGCCAGTTTTCCGGATCTTTCAGCCCACGCCCTCCTGAGACAACAACCGCGGCTTCAGAGACATCAACCACACCTCCCGCGGCACCCTTCCGCTCAATTACACGCACACACCACGTCTCAGAGTCTACGTCAGGTATGAATTTGGATACCTGAATCTTGGAGTCATAATCACCAACAGGAAAAACATTTGGTCGAATAGTAACTATCACCGGGTCCGCATCTATCGAAAACCTGGTAAATGCCTTCCCCGAGTAGACAGGTCTGGTAAACAAGGGCACCCCATCTTGTACTTCCATGCCAGTAACATCTGACCCTAGCGGGACATCAAGTGCCGCAGCCACCCTCGGCGCCAAATCCTTTCCGAGACTGCTTGCCGAGAAAATCAAGGCTTTGAAATTTCCGCTTCTAAGATGGTTTACAACTACTGGCAAATAGGCTTCCGGGTTGTATTCGGACAGCGCTTCATGCTCCGCAACAGCCACTGATGTGGCACCAGCAGTGGAGAGTCCTTCCGCCGCAGACGTCAAACCTGGACCGCCAAGAACCAAGGCACTAGCTAATCCACCGATTTCACTAGCAAGCTGAGCCGCCACACTTACAACTTCACGGGCTCCGCCACCTATTTGCCCTTCTCGCTGTTCTACGAAAGCGAGGACATCTGCCATATCAAGGATCTCCTACTTATGTGTTTAGTATTTATTGAAAAGAGCGTCAAAGAGCATTTGCTTCTTCCCTGAGCAGGCGCACAAGTTCAGCCACTGCATCAGGACTATCCTCTAGAATACAACCGGATCCCCGAGTGGTAGGCTCACTGAACCGCTCAATATGAATACCTGGATGACTGAAGTCAGCTTCACGCTCTTCCAACGGCTTTCGCTTGGCAGCCATGATTCCCTTCAAGGACGCATAGCGAGGTTCGTATTCACCCTTGGTAATTGTTAGCACCGCAGGCAGATCAGCTTCGACAACCTCAATACCTCCTTCAATCTCCCGCTGGCATGTAACAACTCCTTCTCCGAACTCGAACGAAGAAACCTCTGTTACACAGGGAATACCAAGTAACGTCGCAACCATCGGCCCGACCTGTTGTTGGTCACTCCCTGCAGCCTTAACTCCAAACAAGATGAGTCTGGCATCCGAATCCTTGAGCTCAACAGCAAGGGCTTTGGCAATTCCTAGTCCATCCATATAAGAATCAGCCCGGAGGAGTGTTGCCTTATCAGCACCCATAGCTAAGCCACTACGGAGTGTCTCCTGTGCCTCACTATTACCAACCGTGAGGAGGCCGACCTCCCCACCTTCCATATTCTCCTTTACACGCAGTCCAGCTTCGATTGCGAACTCGTCATATGGGCTAATGATGTACTTAACGCCCCCCGTGTCGATGTCTGTGCCAGTCTGATCAACCCGTATGTGGGTTTCAGTATCAGGAACTCTCTTGATACAGATGATAACGTTCAACGAATCTGTTCCTCCGTCGTTAAGCACTAATCAGAGTGTGGCCCCGAGTAGGCCGAAGCACACCGTTGCGATCGCTCCACCCAACAGCGCGTAGGGTAATTGCGTGCGAACATGATCTATATGATCGGTGGCAGCTGCCATTGATGAGATGATCGTAGTGTCACTGATTGGAGAGCAGTGATCTCCAAAGACGCCCCCAGAAAGCGTGGCAGCCACAAAAGGTGCGAGTGGAAGACCAAGGGTCGCCGCCGCTGGTACTGCGATCGGCAACATGATCGCAAATGTGCCCCAACTTGTTCCAGTCGAAAATGCTATACCTCCTGAAACCAAAAAGATGAGGGGCAAATAGATGTAGTTAGGCATGATACCCGCCGTGACTTGCGCGACATAGATACCCGTCCCCAGCACATCGACAACATCTCCTAAGGCAAGCGCCAGTAGAAGAATAAGAGCAAGTGGAACAAGTCCTCCAGCACCCTTGAGTCCGATTTTCACAAGCTCTTCTGTGCTAAATGCGCCCTGAACAAGAAGCATGATCCATGCGAGCGCCAACGCGAATAAAACTGACCATAGGACACTTGTCGATCCGGATCCGGCCGAGAGATCCCCTCCTCCAGTGATATACAATCCCAGCGGCATAAATAGAACCATGCCGGCGATAGGAGCTATCATATTGAGCGCGTGTGGCTCGACCTTCTCACTGGGGGTCGGAGATAGTATCTCTTCATCGATCATCGGCGTGGAATCTGGCCAAAGAAGTTCACCACGGAGCGTGCGCTCTTCTGCCTTCCTCATGGGTCCGATATCGATACCCCATAAAATCACAGCTACGACCATCAGAACTGCAACAATCGCATAGAAGTTCAGGAGTATTGAATTCAAGAAAACCATCAAAGCATTCTCTACGCCCAATCCCTCAAGGATACCCAGGTTGTAGGCACCCCAAGCGTTCATCGGGATCAATATGCAGATTGGAGCAGAAGTCGAGTCGATAATGTACGCGAGCTTCTCACGGGAACTTTTATACCGGTCAAAAAGAGGACGTGCGACCGAACCAGCCACCAAAACTGTGATATTCGACTCGATAAAGATTACCATCCCTGTGGCCCAGGCGAGTAACTGAGATTTCTTAGCAGAATCAACCCACTTGTTTCTTTCCAAGAAGCGCACAAAGCCCCTCACCCCACCGGATGCCTCAACTGTCGCAATCAGAGCTCCGATGACGAGGGTGAATAGAATCACTTGGGCATCACTACCCAGCACATCAACCGCTCCCTGGATCGAGGCAGCTATTCCCGAAAGAGGATTCCATTCTGAAAGCATTGTCCAAGCGAGCCATAGGCCTCCAGCAAGTGACAAGTAGACCTGCTTTGTCCAAATCGCGAGCACAATCGCAAGCACAGGAGGTAGAAGTGAAGTCCAGTTGGGATCAATCATTCGGGGAGTCCCCCCTAACAGTTAACAGGATGTCTCGACACCCCGCGGGCACCGTGAACATAGAACCGATAAGACCAATCAGCTGCTTTCGTCACACCGATGCGACCGGAAGTCCGAACTGCTTTGTTCGAAAGCGTCCATCCTGACTCAAGTGCAAGTGGTGGTGATGTCAAACGATGACCCTGAAGTGCACCAGTAACTCCCATCGCCTGGGTCACTCGGCCAGGACCACCTGCAATCGGGCTCCGACCACCGCGTCGTTCTCGCATCACATCTTCCCCATCTATCGGATCGAGCCCACGGATGAGAACAGCCTGTGCCTGGCTATCTAAACCTGTAACCACATTCATGCACCAGTGAATCCCATAGATCCTATAGACGTATACGTACCCAGAGGGGCCGAACATCACGGCATTTCGTTTGGTGATACCCATTACAGTTGCAGCGTGTGAAGCAGGATCTTCCGGCCCACCGTAGGCTTCGGTTTCCACAATGACTCCCACGGTCCGTTCTCCTTCCAGACTGGAGATTAAACGACATCCCAGCAGGTTACGGGCCACCTCTACGACCGGTTTGTCTAGAAATCCACTAGTGAAACCCTGGGTTGGGAGGGATCCATCCCGCCATGGTGGCTCTCTAGGCAGAGTATCTCGCGATCTAATCCCGCGTTCACTCACAGTGTCAAACAAGAGGTTGTTGTTAGCTGCGCCCGCGGCCTCTAGGGCCACGGCCGCCACGGTTTCCAGCTTTGTTCGAGCTACCAGAAGTCCGGCGAGCGTAGTCGGTTCTCCATGCCGCAAGCACCTGCTCACCTCGATTACTAGGCAAGGCTGCCGCAACACTGTCTGGGTTATCACGAAGCGTACGGAAAAGGGCTGGTCCGAACTGCTCGACCAAAGTCTCCGCTGTCTTCTGTCCCACTCCTTTGTACCGATGTGCCAGGTACCGCACGATTGCCTGAGGATCCGTCGGCAATCCGATACTTGATGCACTAAAATCTTCACCAGAAAAAGCCACCGAGTCGGACTCCGTCGGTACAGATGTTCCAGCAGCTTGACCTTCGAACAGCGGCGGCAGGTCTTTCCCTCCACGTCGACGAGTTGACCCGCGTCGCGGACCCAGACGTAAGCCAGACTCCGGCGAACTTGAAGGAACTACTTCGACGATTGATGTATTTGGTTGTTCCACGACCTCCGCATCAAGAGAGGTGTGGTCAGTTGCCTCAACGTCAGCTGAAGACCCTTGAGTCCCTGCAGTTGTCTCACTTTTTGAATGAGAGTCTGGAAGAGATACTTCGAAATTTCCACGATCAGTCCGATCAGTAAGAATGATGCTGTGCTCTGTTGCTTGAAGAAGGAAGCGGGAGAATTTCGGAAAGCCGAGCTCAGCCTCGTCGAAGTTACTATTCTTCTTCAGCATCTTTCGTTTGAGATCGGAATCCCGCACTGGCTCACGTCCTAAAGTTCGGAAATCCTCTAAGACTGAAACGAGGAGTTGATAGGCTTCTTGCAGCGGATCGTCTGTGCTTCTAGAAACCTGTGAGATAGACTGATTAAGATTGTCAGCAGAATGTTGGGACTTGGAGCTTCTCTGACCCTGGCCACGATCGGGGCCTCTTTTGTCATCCGCCTCCTCCTGACTCGACCGACTTCGGTAAGGAGGACCAACTTCGTACTGACCGTTCTCCCTCTTCTTTAGCGTGACCAAACTTCTCGAGGACGCCTCCGCTAAGAACTTACTGAATTTACTAAATCCTATGCCCCGTTCATTAAAGAGGGGGTCAAGCTCCTGCATGACCTGCTTGAGGCGATCCGAACGCATAACATCACCTCGTGACACCATCTTCTTCAGAGCTTCCTTGACAAGGGTCCATGGATCACGAGCGGCTTGGGTTAATTCGGTGGTCTTGGTCAGCCCAGTCAAGCTCGTGTAGGAGTAGTACTCATCACAGTTTTGTACCAGGATGTCCGAACTAGACTCCCGAATCCCCACACCTATGACGTACTTGCCATACTCCTTGAGCTTAAGAACTAAGCTGGAAAAGTCGGAGTCCCCTGTGAGAAGGATATAGGTTCCAATCTCTGGCCGAATAAAAACCAACTCGAGTGCATCAATCGCCATCCGGATATCAGTTGCGTTCTTCTTGTTACTCCCGTAAGCGGGAGCAAAAATGAGATCAACTGAAGCCTCTGATAGCGGCACAATATATTGGGGATACCGCCGCCAATCAGCGTAAGCACGTTGGACGCTCACCTTACCCTTGATCACATCTGAATCGAGGAGGGTCTTGAGCTCTTTGGAGAGATCGCTGCGCATACCCATCGTGACATTGTCGAAATCGATTAGTAGCGCGGCATGGATAGAAGCTGAGCCTGCTGGGCCCAGGCCCCCTTGATGGGGGGCTTTGGTATACGGTGTACTCATTGAATTTTTTCTCGCAAACCTAATTGTCTTTCCGCGAGACCTCCCCACCCCACTCGCATCGTTGGATCACCAATAGGGTCGGGGAAGCCTTTCGGGGATACCCACCATGGGTACCGCGCCCCCGTCGGATGGATCAACCCGCCGACTACACAAAGTGGGAGAAATCAATCCATCGCGTCTTGGCCGAATCCGTATCCGGCAGATCGCAATGAAGCGAATGAGATCAGGAGTCTTACTTACTTACGAGAATCTCGCAAAACGAGTCCAGAATCTCTTGTCCTATTGCGATCGCACCATCCACGGAAACGATCCAGGTGCTGCTGGCTTTCATGAGTAGCTCGTCGGTCGAGCCAACTGCGGCCACCTTTAGTATCGCCATATAGGACCTAGATTGAGCCCCAACCTCTAGGGGATACCGGCGAAAGCCAAAGGGATAATAACGTTGTCCATCCACCCTACCAAATAGAGTCTCGGGTTACTACAGACTATCCGCAGGTCCTCAAGCGGGGGGTTATCCCCTTCACATAAGGCTTTTGAGGCCCAGATTGATGAGTAGAATTCTGCTGCTCATCTTTTCTGATTAAGCCTTAAATAGCACTGCTTTAGAGCATATCGAATCACAACTCAGGAACACTCTCTCTTAGTTGTTTTCCCTTCGGCTACCGGAGGCTACCTATAATCTCTCGGACCAAGAGTTCGGGAACCTCCCGGCTCCATCCTTCCGCATCCTCCACCTCCCCGATACGGCGAAGTAAGACGTAACGAGAGCGACCTAACCGTGTCTTTTTATCTGAGCTCAGAAAGCTCATGACCACCTCAGGATCGAGTTGAGGAATCGTCTCGAGGCCAAGGCCAAGACCCTCCAGCCCCGAAGACAAGGCCTTACTCGTGCCACTTTCTGTAACTTCGAGACGCTCACCAAGCTCCGCTTCCATAACTATACCGGCAGCAACCGCAGCACCATGACTAAGGCTATATCCCGATGCTGCCTCAAGAGCATGGCCTAGGGTATGCCCGAAATTCAGGATTTGGCGGTATCCATTTTCTAGTTCATCCTGTGTAACAACCTCTCCCTTAAGTCGAATCGAGCCGGCAACAGCAACCTTGGCAGCCTCGGGATCGGCGCTCAGAAGTAGGTCCATATCCGCTCGCAGGTCATCGTAGTATTCAGTATTTAGGATTGCACCGTGCTTGAACGCCTCGACAAGCCCGGCAGAACGTTCATCATCCGGAAGCGTTGCCAGTACATTAGGGTCAGCGATTACACACTTGGGTGGGTGGAATGCTCCAACGAGATTCTTTCCAGCTCGAGTGTCCACGCCGACCTTCCCCCCAATCGCTGCATCGATCATAGCTAGGTACGTCGTTGGGACCTGGACAAGAGGCACACCTCTTAGGAACGTTGCCGCCACGAACCCAGCTAGATCTCCAGTCACCCCTCCACCCACGGCAATGATGCAGGTGTCACGCCCATACCCAGCGTCTAGGAGACCGTCAGTAAGCTTGGACCAATTCTTCCTGGTTTTCGAGACTTCACCGGCTGGGAATGAGTATAGTTCAGCCTTCTTTCCGCTTGATCTGCACCGTTCTAAGATCGCTTTAGCGTACAGAGGACCAACTCGGTCATCAGAGATCACAGCATACCGATAAGCTGGTGCGTACTCATCAAGAATAACGGGAAGCTGCTCAAGGAGTCCGGCACCTATGAGTGCCGGGTAGCTCTCTCCTGGCGCGCCGATATCAATCTTGATGGTCATATTGGGTGGGATCCGGCCCGGCACTTTGGTGCCAGTGTAACTAGCCAAGAGCTTCGCTCGCCTGACAATTGAGGTCAAGACTCGTGTTGCTCGTATTTTGTTCTTGAGCCCCTACCTAGGGGTAAGCTAGTTTGAAGGAGTGGAGAATGCTGGCATCAAGCTTGCAATCCTGTGTTGACGATGTTTCTCTCCGCACCTAGGACCGACAAGTGACGGCTCAAGAAAATTCCAAGAAAACGCCGAAGGGAGGAGGTCGACTCCTGTCACGGCTTACGTCGCTTTGGAGGCCACGCACCTACTTACTTGCCGGGTCATTCCTTGTCGCCGGTGCGGTTGGCGGAGTATGGGGATCCTGGCAGAATGTTTGCGCCGGAGATACCTGCCCATCTATCGCACGAATCCGAACATTCGAACACGAACAAACTAGCAAACTCCTTTCCCACGATGGCCGGCAAATTGCTGAGATCGGATATGAGCGGAGAACCCCTGTTTCACTTCACGTACTACCCGAGTACATCCCCCAAGCGGTAACAGCGATCGAGGACAAGCGCTTCTATCAACACTCAGGCTTTGATCCATTCGGCATTGCGCGCGCCGCTTTTGGGGTCTTGACTTTCCGTAATCTTGGCGGCGGTAGCACGATCACCCAGCAGTTGGCGAGGAATCTCTTTGACGAGATCGGTTTTCAACGGCGCTACGTACGTAAATTAAAGGAACTCTGGGTCGCGCTGGACCTTGAGAAAGCCTACACGAAGGACCAAATACTCGAGGCCTATCTTAATGAG
>Ga0257109_1000139_pt1 | contig 21502 bp, 12 predicted proteins | sample LP_taG_8_FD_191566 | JGI IMG/M metagenome (GOLD analysis project Ga0257109, IMG submission 191566) | Marine microbial communities from Northeast Subartic Pacific Ocean, Canada - LP_J_2011_P26_2000m | ecosystem: Environmental > Aquatic > Marine > Oceanic | place: Canada: Northeast Subartic... | reverse complement strand
ACGATTGTCCACAAAAACCAGTCGAGCACGTTGAGCGTCCGCGTGGCCGGCGTGGGCGACGATTTCAAGCCGGACTACGTTCGCGACGTGATGCCGGTGCTCTCGAAGCTCGGCTGCAATGCCGGCACCTGTCACGGCTCGAAGGACGGCAAGAACGGCTTCAAGCTGTCGCTGCGCGGGTACGATCCGATTTACGACATGCGGGCTTTTACCGACGACCTGGCCAGCCGCCGCGTGAACATCGCTGCGCCGGACAACAGCTTGATTCTCCTCAAGGCCTCGGCCGCTGTGCCGCATGAAGGCGGGCAGCCGACCAAGATGGGTGAGGACTACTACGAAATCCTCAAGGGATGGATTGCCAACGGTGCCAAGCTCGACACCAACTCGGCGCGAGTCGCGAGCATCGAGCTTTTCCCAAGGAACTCGGTCGTGCAAAAGATCGGCGATCAGCAGCAGATGCGCGTCATCGCCACCTACGCCAACGGCGAGAAGCGCGACGTCACCGCCGAGTCGTTCATCGAGACCGGCAACTCCGACATCGCCACGACTGACAAGACCGGCTTGGTGAGCACTGCCCGCCGCGGCGAAGCGCCAATGCTGGCCCGCTACGAGGGCGCGTACGCCTCGACCATCGTGACTGTGATGGGAGACCGCTCCGGCTTCGAGTGGCAGGACATACCGGCGAACAATATGGTTGATGAACTTGTCGCCGCGAAACTGAAGCGGACCAAGACACTCTCGTCCGGCCTGGCCTCGGACGAGGAGTTTCTGCGCCGGGTGTACCTTGATCTGACCGGGTTGCCACCCAGTTTAGAGGAGGCGGGCAAATTTATTGCTGACAAGCGCGGCTCCAAGGACAAGCGCGACGAACTAATCGATCAACTGGTGGGCAATGGTGACTACATCGACCACTGGACCAATAAGTGGGCTGACCTGCTTCAGGTCAACCGCAAGTTTCTCGGCACCGAGGGCGCGTCACAGTTCCGCAAATGGATCCGCAACGAGGTCGCCAACAATACGCCTTATGACGAATTCGCCCGCAAGGTGATTACGGCAAACGGTTCAAACAAGGAAAATCCGGCTGCCTCCTACTTCAAGATTTTGCGTGAACCAAGTGCAATCATGGAAAACACGACGCACCTGTTCTTGGGCACACGGTTCAACTGCAATAAGTGCCACGACCACCCGTTCGAGCGCTGGACACAGGATCAGTACTATGAGACCACCGCCTACTTTGCTCGAGTGAGCCTGAAAAAGGATGACAAGTCCGGAGACAAGCGCATCGGCGGCACGGCGGTCGAGGGGGCCAAGCCGTTATACGAAATCATTTACGATCGTAAGGAAGGTGAGACGAAGCATGACCGTACCGGTGCAGTGACCGCTCCTGTCTTTCCTTTTGAGACGGTTCACAAAGCTCCCGAAAAGGGTAACCGTCGGCAAAACTTTGCCGCATGGTTGACGGCTCCTGACAACGAGTATTTTGCCAAAAGCTACGTGAACCGCCTCTGGGGCTATATGACCGGCACCGGTATTATTGAGCCGATTGATGATATCCGTGCCGGCAACCCGCCGACCAATCCCGAGCTACTTGACTGGCTGACCGCGCAATTCATCGAGAGCGGTTTCGATGTGAGGCACATCGTGAAAATCATCACCAAGTCTCGCACGTACCAGTTGAGCGTAAAGACGAACAAGTGGAATGAGGACGACACGACCAACTACTCGCACGCCAAGGCACGCCGCCTGCCTGCCGAGGTGTTGCTTGACTCCATTTATCGCGTCACCGGCACTCCCATCAAGTTTCCTGGTGTGCCGGAGGGCACCCGTGCCGCGCAGTTCCCAGATGTTGGTGTTAAATTAGCAGATGGCTTCCTTGGTAATCTCGGTCGCCCAGCCCGCGAGAGCGCCTGTGAGTGCGAGCGTTCAACTGACCTGCAACTTGGCTCGATCATGTCGCTGGTCAGCGGACCAACGGTGGACAATGCGATCATTTCCAGCGACAACGCTATCGCCAAGCTCGTTGCCTCCCAGGCTGACAATGAGAAAATGATCGACGGGTTGTTCCTGCGCGTGCTCAACCGTCACGCCACCCCAGGTGAAGTCGGGGCAGCCAAGCAGACGATCGCAGACGTCAAGGCCGAGCATAAGGTTGCACTCGATCAATTGGCCAAGTTTGAAAAGGAGATCGAGCCGCGCGAGGCCAAGCGAGCCAACGCGCGCGAGGACGCCATCGCCTTGGCCAAGACCCAGCTCGGGGCCTACGAAGCGGAGATCGCACCGCGCGAGGCCGAGGCGGACTGCAAACAAACGGAGCGCATCGCCAAGGCCGAGGCAGCGCTCAAGGAGTTTGATGACGGCCTGGCGATGCGCTTGGCCAAGTGGGAGGAGGCGGCCGCCGAGACCACCCAGTGGACGGCGCTCGAGCCGGGCAAACTCAAGGCGACCAACGGGTCGAAACTTGAGAAGCGCGACGGCGGCGTGGTGTTCGCCAGCGGTAAGCTTGAGCGGACGGTTTACACGGTCAACGCCGATACGGGGTTGAGCGGCATCACCGGCGTGCGGCTGGAGTTGCTGGCCGACGACAAGCTGCCGAAGAAGGGCCCGGGCCGGAACGACGACGGCAACTTCGTGCTCACTGAGTTCGCCCTCAAGGCCATCGCCACCGGCGAGGGGCAGGGGCGCAAGACGACCAAGGTCGTCTTCGCGGAGGCCAAGGCGGACTTCAGCCAAAAAACCTTTGAGGCGAAGAAAGCCGTCGACGGCAAGGTCGACAACAGTGGTTGGGCAACACATCCAAAAGAGGGGACCGATCGCACTGCGATCTTTATTCCGAAGGAGACGTTCGGTGTCGAGGGCGGCTCGCGGCTGATCTTCACGTTGAACCAGAATTACAACAGCAAGAAGCACGCGATCGGCAAGTTTCGCCTGCTTGTCACCACGGACGAAAAAGTGGAGATCGGCCACCCGTCGGACATCGGCGCGATCCTCGCGCTTGCCGGGGACAAGCGCAGTGACGAGCAGCGCAAGCGCATCACCGACTACTTCAAGTCGATGGACAAGGATCTCGCGGCCAGGAATAAGGAACTGGCCGAGGCCAAGAAACCGCGTCCCGGGGATCCGAAGCTCAAGGGATTCAAGGCCAGCTTGGCCAAGGCCGAGCAGCCGCTGACGATCGACCCGACGCTGGCCGAGCTGCGCCGCGCCAGGGACTTGAGCGAGAAACAACAGGGCACCATCCGCCTGACCGCCGCGCAGGACATCACCTGGGCGCTGATCAACAGCCCGGCGTTCCTTTTCAACCGTTGACGCGTGGCGGAAAAGTGGTAGCTTTCCCGAAACGGAGATTTTTTGAGTTAAAACATAAGGAAAAAACATGATTACGATACCCGGAGAACTCGGAAAGGACTTGTGCGATCCGCACTTGACGGTTTCACGCCGCGACCTGTTGCGTATTGGCGGCTCGAGCATGCTGGGCCTCGGCCTGGCCAACATGTTCAAGCTGCAGGCCCGGGCCGCTCAGGCCGGACACGTGGGTGGCCCCGGCTGGGGCAAGGCCAAGCACGTCATCCTCTGCTATTTGCAGGGCGGCCCGAGTCATCTTGATTTGTGGGATCCAAAACCGGATGCACCAGAAAATGTGCGTTCTATTTTCAAGCCGATCCCAACCAAGATTCCCGGCATCAACTTCACCGAGATCATGCCCAAGCTGGCCAAGGTCAACGACAAGATGACCATGATCCGCTCGATGGGCTACACGCCCAACGGTTTGTTCAACCACACGGCGGCCATCTACCAGATGATGACCGGCTACACGACCGACAAGGTCAGTCCGTCCGGCCAGCTCGAGCCACCCAGCCCGAAGGACTTCCCGAACTTCGGCTCGCAGATCATCCGCCTCAAGCCACCGACCGAGCCGATGCTGCCGTTCGTCATGCTGCCGCGTCCGCTGCAGGAAAGCAACGTGGTCGGCAAGGGCGGCACCGCCGGATTCCTCGGCAAGTCGTTTGACCCCTACTACCTGTATCCGGACGGGGACGACATGGACATGAACAAGATGGACAACATCAAGACGGACGACTTGAAGATGCGTCCCGACGTGTTCGAGTTGCGCCTGCGCCGCCGCGCCCGCCTGCGTGACGCCATCAACGACGCCTCGCCGGACATCGACAAGGCCGTGGCCAATCTCAAGCTGGACGACTATTACGATCGCGCGCTGAACCTCGTCGCCTCCGGCCGCGCGCGAAATGCCTTCGACCTGGCGCAGGAAACGGAAGCCACACGTGACCTGTACGGCCGCAACACTTTTGGACAAAGTTGCCTGCTGGCCCGCCGCCTGGTGGAGGCCGGCACACGCGTGGTCGAGGTGGTCTGGCCGAAGGTGGCCAATTCTGACAATCACTCGTGGGATGTTCACAGCGGTCTGCCCAAGCGCATGAAGAATCAATCCGCACCGATGCTTGATGGCGGGTTGTCTGGCCTGATATCAGACCTTGATCAACGCGGGATGCTCGACGAGACCATGGTCATCGCTGTGGGCGAGTTTGGTCGCAGCCCTCTAAAGGGTGTTAGCACTTCCGGTAATGGAAATGATGCCGACGGACGTGACCACTGGCCGTACTGCTACACCGCTTGCATCGCCGGTGGCGGCATCAAGCGTGGTTATGTACACGGCAAGTCAGACCGAACCGCCTCGGCGCCAGTCGAGGATCCGGTGCACCCAGGCGAATTACTGGCCACGATTTATCACGCGTTCGGGATCGATCCCGAGACGATCGTGTACAATCACCTCAACCAGCCGCGCGAATTGGTCAAGGCCAGGGCTGTCACCAAGCTCTTCGCCTAGGCCAGGCGCTTGGCCAAGCGGCACTGATTTATCAGCCGGTGGGTTCGGCCCACCGGTTTTTTTGTCATGAAATGGATCCGGACACTGCACCTGTGCCTCGGCTGCCTGTTTGCGCCGCTGCTGATCTTCTTTTGCGCGAGCGGCGCGTGGCAGTTGTTCGGTTTGCACCGTGCCGCCAAGAAGGCCCTGGTTGTTCCGGATGGATCCTACGTGCCGCCGGAGTGGATGGTCTCGCTGTCCAGCGTCCATCTACGCCAGGGAATTGATGGACTGAGCAACCACGCCTCGCCGGCATTCCGCTGGTTCGCCCTGGCCTTGGCGCTGGGGATGATTGTCACAGCGGTGCTTGGTTTGGTCATGGCGTTTCGCCGGGGCCGGGGCCGGTGGGTGGCGGTGGGTGCCACGGTGGCCGGCCTGGTTTTGCCGGTGCTCTTCCTTTGGCTGGCCGGGCGCTGAGCCTGGCTAGGCGTGGTTTTGGCTTCCGTTTGGCGGCCATCCCGCTAAAACCGGCGCAGCCTTTTTTCGAAACAGATTCCCCCCATGTTTATTTTCAGCACAAAACAATTTCGCCGCACTCTGCTGGCCGTGGTGCTGACCGGTGGCGGGGCGGTCGGCGACGCGGCCCCGACCGGTCTGCAGCAACTTCGTTACGGCAACCCCGGCTTGGCCGTGGACTTGGCGGTCGGGCTTTGGGCCTGGCCCATGCCGATGGATTACGACGGCGACGGCGACCTCGACCTGCTGGTGTCCTGCCCGGATCGGCCGTCCAATGGCATTTATTTTTTTGAAAATCCCGGCGGCGGCGGCGTGATGCCGGTGTTCAAGCCGGGCGTTCGGCTGGGCAGGGGATACCGCAACATCAGCGTCTCCCGAGTTGGCGGCACGGATCGCGTGCTGATTCCTAGCCGCGAGTTCGTGGGCTTCCGCAAAAGAGGATTTGCCGAGTCGGTGTCGCTCTTTTCGAAGGGCAACATTCACCCGAATAATGTTCGCAACAATGTCTGGCGGCTCGTTGATTACGACGGCGACGCCCTGCCCGATCTCGTCATCGGCGTGGGCGACTGGACCGAGTACGGCTGGGACAACGCCTACAACGCCAGAGGCGAGTGGATCAACGGCCCGTTGCACGGCCACGTTTACTGGATGCGCAACACCGGCTCTAGCGCGAGGCCGGTTTACGCGCCCAAGCAGCTCGTCGAGGCAGGCGGCGCGGCGGTGGATGTTTACGGGTGGCCCACGCCGAACTTCGCGGACTACGACGCCGACGGCGATCTGGATCTCGTCTGCGGCGAGTTTCTCGACGGGCTGACTTATTTTGAAAACGCCGGCTCGCGGACGCAGCCCCGCTATCTCGCCGGTCAACGGCTCCGGCAGACCAACGGCGGCGAACTGAAAATGGATCTTCAAATGATCGTGCCGAGCGCGATCGACTGGGACGGCGACGGCGACATGGACTTGGTCATTGGACAGGAGGACGGCCGGGTGGCATTCGTCGAGCACACCGGCCGCGTGGCCGATGGCGCGCCGCTTTTTGCCGCGCCGAGATTTTTTCGGCAGGAGGCGGCGGGCGTGAAGTTCGGCGCGCTTTCCACGCCGGTGGCGGTTGATTGGGACGGCGACGGCGACGATGACATCGTGAGCGGCAACACCGCCGGTTACATCGGCTTTTTTGAAAATCTCGGCGGCGGGGCCAGGCCGCGCTGGGCGGAGGGCCGGCGCCTCGAGGCCGACGGCCGGGTCATCCGGATTCAAGCCGGTGAGAACGGCAGCATTCAGGGGCCGTGCGAGGCGAAGTGGGGCTACACGACGCTCTCCGTGGCAGACTGGGATCACGACGGCTTGCCCGACGTGCTGGTGAACTCGATCTGGGGCGAGGTGCTGTGGTATCGCAACGCCGGCAGCCGCACGCAACCGCGCCTGGCCGCTGCCCGGCCCGTCGAGGTCGCTTGGCCAAGCGCGCCGCCCAAGCCCAAGTGGTTTTGGTGGAACCCGAGGGGCAGGCAGCTCGTCACCCAATGGCGAACGACGCCGGTGGCGGTGGACTTTACCGGCGACCGGCTTGTCGACTTGGTGATGCTGGATCACGAGGGTTACCTCGCGTTGTTTAAGCGGCGGCGCACCGGCGGGAAACTTGAGCTGCTGCCGCCGCGCCGTATCTTCGTGGACGAGGACAACCGGCCGATCCAGTTGAACCCCGGCACCGCCGGCAAAAGCGGCCGGCGAAAGATCGCTGTCGCCGATTGGGACGGCGACGGGCGGCTGGACGTGTTGGTCGATTCCGCCAACGCCGACTGGTGGCGCAACTGCGAAACGCGCGACGGCAACATCGTCCTCAAGCGAGTGGGGCCGCTTGGCCAACGGCAGTTGGCGGCGCACAGCACCAGCCCGTGCGTTGTGGACTGGGACGGCGACGGCAAGCCGGATTTGTTGCTCGGCGCGGAGGATGGATTTTTCTACCACCTGCCGCACGACGAGGCGAGGGAGTATCCGGCCAAGGCCAGGACCGCCCGCAAGCCCAAGTGAAATGAAAAAAGTCGCGCCGCCATTGCCACCCGATTGGGGTGCTGTTGAGCAACTCGAAAAGAGCCTTCCGCCGGTTGCCCTGCAGCGGATCGAGTCCGCCGTCGGGCGCATCGTCGAGGCGAAGCAGCGCGCCGGCAAAGTCGTCGTCGTCACCGGCAGCGGCCCGAATATTCACGAGGGCGTGACCACGCTGGTGGCCGAGTTGATGCGCGTCGGGATCGTGGACGGCGTCACCACCAGCTCGGCCGTTGTCGCGCACGAAATGGCCGGCGTGTTGGATCGCGTCAAGCGCGTGGACGGGCGAGAGGCCGGCGTGGCCGAGTCGCTGTTGCCGCACGGCGGCGCGTTCGAGTTGACGGAGATGACCGGGCCGGCGCTGGCGAGGATCGGGGAGGAATTGGCGCTGGACGAGGGGCTTATCGAGCGGCTTGGCCAAGCGCAGGGTAGGTCGGTCATCAAGGCTGCGGGAAACCTCGGCTACCCGATGGGGCTGCACATCGAGCGCTTGGCCGAGGTGGTGCTTCGCTTGGCCAAGGAGCGCGGCGAGAGTTTTGAGATGGTGGCCGGCTTGGGCGCGGACGAGCGGACGATGCTCGGCGCGGGCGCGCGCGCGCGGTTGCCGGTGTTGGTGACGATTCCGCAACTCGTTGGCGGCGGCGCGGTCGGCTTGGCTATCGGCGACAGTCTTTCAGTCAGCGAACGCTCAACGCGTTTGGCTGGGATGCTCGGTGAGGCCGATGTGATCATCGAGTCGGCGGTGGCGCTGACGCAGGAGATTCACGACGGGCCGTTCGAGACGCACACCGGCCACGGGATCTGGGCTGCGTGGGAGGGACAGCCGACGTGGTCGCTCAAGGGCAGGACGATCGTCCGGATCGACCTCGACCCGGCGCTGGAAAAAGTCTGGCAGGCCGAGCGGGATGACAAGGGGGTGCAGGAGGCGATTAACCTTGGCCGACCCAAGACCAAGCAGTTCGAGGTGCCGTTTCGGATGGAGATGTCCGGCTTCGCGCGGCTGGAGGGGAGCTTGGCTGTCACGGGAGACATCGGAGTGGTGTGGCCGGTGATGGCGCGGCGCCTGGCCAGGGCGCTTGGTGTTGAGCTGGCGTTTGTTTCGCATCCGCAGGACACAGCGCTTGGCCAGTCGATGCGCGACTGGATCGTGAACGAGATCCAGCCGCTGGATCGCGAGCGGATGCTCTCGGCGCTGGGGTGAGAGGCTGTGGCTGAGGTTTTGGCTTTTGTTTGGCGGTGATCCCGCTACAACCGGCGGAGTTTTTTCGACCCCGAGCCGATGCCTTTTATCCGCTTCATCAGCCGACTGCTGGCCCGTGTCCTGTTTCGCCTTCGTATTCACGGCGGCGGCGTGCTGGACACGCCGGGGCCGGTGCTGCTGATCCCCAACCACGTGTCGTGGTTCGACTGGTGGCTGGTCGGCCTGTGTGTGGGGGAGGACTGGCGCTTCGTCACCTCGGCCTCGAGGGCGGACAGCCACTGGATGTTTCGGTTCATGATGGTCAACCGCTACACCTTCCCGGTGGATCACGCCTCGCCGTTCGCCGTGAAGGAGATGGCCAATTTCCTGCAGGGCGGCGGCCGGCTGATTTTGTTTGCCGAGGGCCGCATCTCGGAGACCGGCTGCCTGATGAAGCTCTTCGAGGGCACCGGTTTCCTGCTGCACAAAACCGGGGCCAAGGTGATCACCTGCCACTTGCGCAACGCGCACCGCCTGCCGTGGTCGCGGCAGCCGGGCTGGAAGCAGTGGTTCCCCAGGTTGAGCGTTCACTTCGGCGATCTGTTGCAGCCGCCGGTCGGGCAATTCAGCGGCATGAGTGACGTGCGTGAGGCGCTGACGCAGTGGCTTCGCGAGCGGATGATCGAGCATCAGTTTCAAGTGGAGATGGACCACGGTCACGGCGACGTACTGACCCAGATCGCCTCGAGGGCGCGGCAGCGTCCCGGCACGGTGGTGCTGGAGGACGTCACCGGCCAGACGCTGAGTCACCGGATGGTGATGGTCGGCGCGGAGGTGCTGGGCGGACAGTTCCGGCGGTTGCTCGATGACAAACAGGTGCGGGTCGGCATGCTGCTGCCCAACGTGAACGGCACGGTGATCTCGCTGCTTGCCCTGTGGCGCATCGGAAAAATCCCGGCTGTACTCAACTACTCCAGCGGCGTGCCGCTGATGCTCACCTGCTCGGAGTTGGCCGGGCTGAGGCAGGTCATTACCTCCCGAGTGTTCCTGGCCAAGGCCAAGCTGGACGTGGCACCGATGGAGGCGGCCGGCATCGAGTTCATTTACCTCGAGGACATCCGGAAACGCATCTCCGGCTTGGCCAAGCTGGGCGTGCTCCTCAGGCACCGGCTCGCGCTTGGCCGGTCGCAGTTCGGCATCCCGACTGGCCAGACGGCGGTCATCCTGTTCACCAGCGGCTCGGAAGGAGTGCCCAAGGGGGTCGAGTTGACGCACCGCAACATCCTCGCCAACTTGCGGCAGTTGTTCTCGGCCGTGGACGTGATGGACACCGACAGCCTCTTCAACTGCCTGCCCATGTTTCACAGCTTCGGGCTGGTGGTGGGCACGCTACTGCCGTTGTGCCGGGGGATTCGCACCACCGTGTTTCCGTCGCCGTTGCAGTACCGGCAGATCCCGACCGCCGTGTACAATTCCAACGCGACGATGTTTCTCAGCACCAACACATTCCTAAACGGCTACGCGCGCAAGGCGCATCCGTACGACTTCCGCAACGTGCGCTACCTGCTCGCTGGCGCGGAAAAAGTGCAGCAGGCCACGGCCGACACATGGGCGCGCAAGTTCGGCGTACGCATCAACGAGGCGTATGGGGTGACCGAGTGCGCCCCGGCGATCTGCGCCAACACCAAGGCCGACAACCGGTTCGGCTCCGTGGGACGGCTGTTGCCGGGCATCGAGTGGAAGGTCGAGCCGGTCGACGGCGTGGCGGATGCCGGCCGCCTGTTCGTCCGCGGCCCGAACATCATGAAGGGCTACCTCAACGCCGACGCCAACGCGGCGTTCCAGGCGCTCGGCGGCTGGTACGACACCGGCGACATCATCCACGTCGATGCCGACGGCTACTTCTGGGTCCGGGGCCGGGCCAAGCGCTTTGCCAAGGTGAGCGGCGAGATGGTCAGCCTCACGGCGGTGGAGGACGCATTGGCGGGCGCGTTCCCGCAGCATGGCGAGGAATGCGAAGTGGCGGTGGTGGCGCTGCCCGACACGGAGAAAGGGGAGAAACTTGTCGCCGTGACCAACGAGCCGGGGTTGTTGCTGGCCGAGGTGCGCGGGGCCATCGCCACGGCGGGGATGACCAACCTCTGCGTGCCGCGCGACCTGCGGGTGATAGACGAGCTGCCCAAGCTTGGCACCGGCAAGCTGAACCACCGCGAGGTGCTCAAGCACGTCGAGCTTGGCCAAGCTCGACGTGCTTGAGCCGTGTTTCGCGTTGTCACACGGGCCGGTTTTTGGTAAATCCGTGTGATGCGGTTTTTGTTCCGCTGGGCGTTTCGCCTGCTCATCCTGTTGCTGGTCATGGCAATCGGGCTGTTCCTCACCAAGGACGCCCTGGCCAAGTGGTGGATCGTCAGCAAGTTTCGCGAGCAGGGGATGGACGCCAGGATCGGCCAGCTCGAGATCGGTTTTCCGCTCAACTCCACCGTCTCCGCCTACGACGTAACCATCTGGAATCTGCCCGAGTACGGCGGCGCGCCGATGCTCGAGATCGACGACCTGTTCATCGACTGCGACTTCTCGGAGTTGATGAACGTGCGCCGCAAGCTCAAGCCGCATTTCCGGCTGGTGCGCATCGGCATCACCGAGTTCAACCTCGTGGAAACCAAGGGAGGCGAGCGCAACCTCATCTCGCTGCCGGACGCCGTGGCCAAGTCGTCGGCCCAGCACGCGCTCGGTGAGTCACCGCTCTACTTCACCATCGACACCCTGACCTTCTCGTGGGAGCGGCTGAAGTTCACCCATCTCGCCGACGCCGGGAAATCCCGCGACGTCAACATCAACATCGAGGACTACACCGTGCAGGACGTTGAGAAACTCAGCGACCTGCGCCCGCTCTTCGACAAAGTCGCCACCAAGGTCACCTGGAAGGTGCTGCTCAACAAACTCTTCGGCCGTCTCTTAGCCAAGCCCTGAATGGGCGACAGGAGATAGCCCGGGGTAGCATCTCGGGAGAAACGTCACCAAAAAACAAGCCCTACAGGGGCGACACAAAGCAAACTCGTATGTTGTCCCTGTAGGGCTTGTGCTCTTTTGTTGGCTACAACCCCGGCGCTATGCACCGGGCTATCGCATTTCGCCCCGGTGGGGCTGTGCCGCGCCTTTGGCGCTGATCTTTCACCGGCTCACTACTTTCTGCTCACTGCTCCCTGGTCGACCTGCCAGCGGTGGAGGTTGCCGGTGAGTTCGCCGGGCCAGTTTTCCTCGGTGCATGTCATGAACACTTGGCCAAGCGCTTGGCCAACGCGGCTGATCAATGGCAACAAGCCGGCCCGCCGCCCGGCGTCGAGTTCGCCCATCACGTCATCGATCAGCAGGATCGGTGGCGAGCCGTGGATGCCGCCGAGGTAGTCGGCCTGCGCCATTTTCAGCGCGATGGCGAAGGTGCGTTTTTGCCCCTCGCTGGCGTACTGCGCCGCCGGTTGACCGTCGAGCGTCAGCTTGAGTTCGTCCCGGTGCGGCCCGACGAGCGTCGTTCGGTATCGCTGCTCGCGGCTTCTCGACTTGGCCAGGTCCACCGCAAAATCCTCTCGCACGCTTGGCGCGTAGTCGATGCGGGCGTCCTCCGGCTTGGCGGCGATTTTCCGGTAGCCCAAGCGGATGAGCGGCGAGAGTTTTTTGACGAGTTGACGTCGGGCGACGATGAGTTTCTCGCCGGTGGCGACAAGCTCGCAGGTGAAGCTGTCGAGCAGCGTCAGATCGGGTGAATCGCGCTTGAGCAGCGCGTTGCGCGAGCGCAGCGCCTCGGTGTAGCGGTGCAGCAGATCGAGGTAGCCGGGCCGGGTCTGCGTGAGCAGCAGGTCGAGAAAGCGGCGGCGTGACTTGGCCGGCCCGTTGACCAGCAGTGAATCCTCCGTGCAAAAGATCACGGTGCGAAGCGCGCCCAAATAATCGGCGACACGCCGGATTGGCTTTTCGTTGACGGTGAGTTTGCGTTGGGCCGCCGACCAGTAATAGCGGATGTCGTTCTCCGCCTGGCCAATCGCGAGTCCGCCGGCGAAAAAGGCCTTCCGCTCGTGCCGGATGATCTGCGCGTTGCCGACGCCACGGAACGAGCGCAGCGTGGCCAGCAGGTAGACGGCCTCGAGCAGGTTGGTTTTGCCCTGCGCGTTGCGGCCGAGCAACACGTGAAAACCCGGCTCGAACGCGACGTCAAGCCGCCGGATATTCCGGAAGTCACGCAGTTTGAGCCGGGCCAAGTGCACGCCGCATTGTGGGTGGTGGTGGCGCGTGGTTCGAGCGCAAAGCCGCTAAAAACGGAACAGCGCCCCGATTTTGGCCACCAGCTCTAGGTCCTTGATTATGAAGCCGGTCATCTCGTCAACGTAGCCCTGGTTGACCACGAAGAACATTTTCGCGCCCGGCTTGTACTCCCACTGAAGTCGACTGTTGACACCCATGGAATTCGAGATGTCATCGTACTGCAGGAGGCTCGACAGGACCAGATCCGGCGTGAAGCTGTACTGGACCATCCCCGACATGACATGGATGCTCGAGTTCTCAAACTGGTCCCAGTCGATCAGGTTTAGTGAGTAAGCCAAGCTCAGGCGGAGCTTTGGCCAGGGGATATAGCGTGTTTCAAGCTCGATCTGTTGTCTCGTGCCATCGTAAAAGCCGCCGACCCTGTACATGGGCCTAAGGAACAGTAATCGGTTCATGCCCAAATAGGCTAACAACCGAACATCCCACCATTCGTAATCCCCGGCAGGGATGATCGAACCGTCTGAGATTTCAAAACCCTCATCGGGCCGATCCGTCAAATGCGATACCTTTAGCGATATGTAGTCTTGGCTCTCGAGATAGAGTGAAACTAGATCGAACGACTGTTTGGTATTCACAACGTCGTTTCCAAGGTCGGTGTAGAGTTCCGCCTCGTAGCCATGGCGTGAGTTCCGCAACCAACTAATGTTGTCGTGGTAGGTTGTGAAATCCGCCTCGACCATGTACCGACGAGTGCCCCGGCGCCGAACAAACCCCATGGCCGGATTAAAATGATCGCCGATCTCCATTGCGCTGGCGGAGAGATCGATGTTGCGGTCGTACAGTTTTGTACTGGCGCCCCAGGCCGGCTCCAGTCCACCCAAGTCCTCCGAATAGGAACCAAGCGCAAATAGGTTGGCCTCAAAGGTGCGTCCATCCAAGAAATTGCTGTTTCGATACTGAAAGTCGACACCCGTCACCGAGTTCATTTCATCTGAGTTTGGATCACCTACGGTGGTCAGGAAACCGAACGACGACTGCTCAAACACGTTGCGGCTGACCCGGCCGACGAAGGCGTTGCGCGGGCCGTCCTCCCCGTCGAGCACGGCATCGAGCAGGCCTATGTTATAATCTTTAATACGGCCGGTAAGCTTTCCGGCAAACTGAATCGGCACGATTTGTCCTTTACTGCTCAGGCCGATTCGACGGCTGAAAAACGGCATCAGTAGTGTGTCAGACGAATCCCGTGATCGGCGTCTGGACGACTCCCCGCCGCCGAAACCGAAGATGCCGGAGTCTTCTAGGAAAAACTGACGTTTCTCGGGGAAAAACAAGGGGTAACGAGTTAAATTAACCTGACGCCTATCTATTTCCGTCTCCGCGAAATCGGTGTTGACGCTGGCAAGGGCGGTCAGGCTGGGAGTGAGCCGGTAGCGGACGTCGAAACCAAAGTCTCCAAGCAAATCCGAGTCCTTTGCGTCGTAGTCCCTACGGTATTTACCCGTCGCATATGGCGTAATGTCCAGACCAAGCCCCTGCCTGAGCCCTTGCAATCCGGTCAGGTCACCGCATTCGGACACATGATGGCCTCGGATGGAAGCGCGCGAGTTGGCCCACAAAGCGCTTTCATTAGAACGTCCGATGTTGCGGTAGATGTTGAATCCCCATGTGCTGATTGTTTCATCAAAACTGATGGTCTTGAACGGAATGGCGATTTCGGTGCTCCACCCCCAGACATGTCGCCTGCTTTTTGCCATCCATGCCCCGTCCCACTCGGGACTTACGGAGGTATTATTACTGATCGTGGCATCGCCGCGCGCTCCGTTTGTGTTGACCGAAAATTGATAGCCGTTCCTGCGATCCAGAAAGGTGTCCAGGGTAATCATCACCACGTCCTCAAAACGCATATGACCATCCCTTTCCATGTTGAGTGCAACAAGGCGATCAGCCTCTGTGTCGAAGCACCACACGCCAATGTACAATCCATCGTCGTCGAAGAGCACCCGGAATTCCGTTCGTTGAGAGTGTGGCACATTCTCCTTGGGTTCCTTTTGAAGAAACTCACCGGCCGGCTTGGCCAAGTGCCATGGTTCGTCAATGAGATGGCCGTCGATGTCGGGAGCCTGGTCGACGCGCACTGCCTTTACGGTGGGCCGACCTCGAAATGTGCCCCGGCTTTCAGGCGTGATCGCTGATGGCTTGGGAATGTCATCCGCCAACGCTTGTCCAAGGACCACTCCAAAAGCCAAGGCCAATGCTCGGCAAAAGCACCTGGATTGTGCACGAAGAAACCGCGTTTTGGTTATAAAGATACGCCCCATCTATTATTCCACTTAATGATTAAAATCGGAACAGTCCGCCGAGCTTGGCCACCACCTCAAGGTCCCTAATCACGAAGCCGGTCATCTCGTCGACGTACCCCTGGTTGACCACGAAGAACATTTTCGCACCCGGTTTGTACTCCCACTGCAGCCGGCTATTGACCCCGATTGAATTTGATATGTCGTCATATTGGATTAGGTTAAAAAGGGTCAGGTCCGGGGTAAAACTGTACTGAATCCTCCCGGAAACGAGATTAATGGTTGAATCCTTGAATTGCTCCCAATCAATGAGGTTCAGGGAGTAATCCAGCATAAGTGAAATCCGGTTCGTAGGGCGATAAACGAGTGTAGACGAAAGTTGTTGCCGGTTGCCATCGTAAACCCCGCCCACGGTGTAAGAATTGGCTGAGGCAAACTTTCGATACAAACCGGTGTTCAAAGAAAGCCTCGCATCCCACCAATCATAATTGCCTGCCGGGATTACAGTTCCATCCGAAATATCAAAGTCCTTGTTGGGTCGATCGGTGTGATGGGAGACCGATAAGGAGAGCATTTCCTGGCTTTCAAAGGAAAGGGATGCCAGGTTGAAGGTCTGCTTGGTGTTCACGACATCATTCCCGAGATCGGTGTAAAGCTCCGCCTCGTAACCGTGGCGGGTGTTTCGCAACCAACTGATTTCCTCGAAGTAGGGTATGAAATCCGCTGCGAGCATGTAACGCCGTGTTCCTCGCCGACGCACGAAGCCCATGGCCGGGTTGAAGTCGTTGCCGATCTCTATCACGCTGGCCGACAGTTCGATATTCCGGTCATATAACTTTGCGTTGGTTGCCCAGGCCGGTTCCAAGCCACCCAAGTCCTCGGAGTAGGAACCTAGCGTATAAAGGTTTACCTCGAAGGTGTGTCCCCCCATGAAGTCGGTGTTGCGGTACTGAAAGTCGATACCCGTCACCGAGTTCATTTTATCCGAGTTGGGATCACCCACCGTTGTCAGGAATCCGAACGACGATTGCTCGAATACATTGCGACTGACGCGGGCAACGAAAGCATTGCGAGGGTGGTCGTTTCCCTCCACCACCGCGTTGAGCAGGCCGATGTTGTAGTCCTTTATTCGTCCCGTCACTTTTCCGGCAAAATGAATGGGGGTAATGTGCCCTTTGCTGCTTAAGCCGATACGTCGACTAAAAAAAGGCATCAACAGAGCGTCCGAGGAATCCCGCGAGCGGCGGCGGGATGATTCTCCGCCCCCGAAACCGAAGATACCAGAGTCCTCGAGGAAAAATTGCCGTTTCTCAGGAAAGAACAGTGGGAAACGTGTGAAGTTGACTTGGCGCGTGTCGATTTCCGTCTCCGCAAAATCGGTGTTTACGCTGGCTAGGGCGGTTAGGCTGGGCGTGAGTCGATAGCGAATATCAACTCCAAAATCCCCAAGTAGATCAGAATCGCTGGAGTCGTAGTTTTTACTGTATTTGCCAGTCACATAGGGTGTGATATCTAGCCCCATCCCCTGTCTTAGACCGTGTAGTCCAGTCAAGTCGCCGCATCCGGAGACATGATAGCTGCGACTGGTTCGACGCGAGTTGGCCCACTGACCTCGCTCGCCAAAACGGCCAATATTCCGGTAGATGTTGATTCCCCAGCTGTCGTTCTTTTCATTAAAACTCAATGACTTGAAAGGGATGGCTACCTCAGTACTCCAACCCCAGGCATGTTTTTGGCTTCTTGATCTCCAGGCGCCATCCCATGCCTTGTTAAGAGAGGTGTTATTACTAACAGTTGCATCACCTCGAGCCCCATTAGGGTTTACTGTAAACCGATAGCCATTTCTACGGTCTTGAAAGGTGTCCAGGGTGATATGCACCATGTCTTCATAACGCATTGTGACATCACGTTCCATGGTGTGGGCAATAATATTGCGAGCCTCCGTATCAAAACACCACACGCCAACAAATAGGGTATCATTATTGTAGAGTACACGAAACTCGGTGCGCTGTGAGTGTGGTATATTCTGCTTGGGTTCCTTTTGGAGGAACTCGCCAGCCGGTTTGGCATAGCTCCATGCTTCGTCAATGAGATGGCCGTCGATGTCGGGGGTCTTGGTGACGCGCACAGCAGCGACGGTGGGCCGTCCGCGGAAGGTGCCTTTGCTTTCCGGCGCGATGATGGAGTGCTCGGCGGCGATTGCTGCTTGGCCAAGGCCAAGCATTAAAAGTGTCGTGAAGATTGTTGTCCGCTGTATCGCCGGCCGATCAATTGGATTGCTCAAAGAGTTGTTGGGAAATAAGGGTTAGCCCAGGTTGGGGAAAGCTGCCTTGAGATCCAGCGAGTCGTTGTTGGCCTTTTGAAGATTCAACAGCCGCTTGTACAATCGTTTTATGACCTTCTCTGTTTTCTTGTTGTCGGCAAGGTCTTTCATCTCAAGCGGGTCCCGCTTGATGTTGTACAAGCGGGTCTTGGAGATTTTCGGATAAAGGATGAGCTTCCAGTTGCCGACCGTGACCGAGCGCTGCAGGCCTAAGTACGCGCCGTAAACGGCCCTGACTTCGGACTCCGTGGTCTTGCCACTGAGCAGCGGCAGCAGGCTCTGGAACTCAACCTGCTTCGGGCGCTTGGCCCCGGCGATGTCCAGCGACGTGGCCATCACGTCCTGCAGGTAGATCGGCGCGGCGATCTTGTGGCTGGCCTTGATGCCTGGGCCAACCGCGATGAACGGCACGTGCGTGCTGTGATCGTACAGGTTCTGCTTGCCGAACAACCCGTGATGGCCGACGGCCAGCCCGTGGTCGGCGCTGAAAAAGATGTAGGTGTTCTCCGCCTGGCCGGAGGTGTCGAGCGCGTCGAGGATGCGCCCGATCTGCGCGTCCATGTGCTCGATGATCGCGTAATATTCCTGCCGGTGCACCTTCACTGCGTGGTGCGTGCGGGGGAACGGCCCGAGTTTCTCGTCGCGCAGATTGGCACCGCAGCCGATGGAGTCCTTGTACGGGTACTCGTCGAGATAATTTTCCGGCACCTTGATGCGGCTCAACGGGTAGCGGTCGACGTACTCCTTCGGCGCCTGCCGGGGGTCGTGCGGCGCGTTGAACGCGATGTACATGAAGAACGGCCGCTCGTCCCGCTTGGCTTCGCCGATGTAATCGACCGCGTCGTTCGCGACCACCTCGCTCCAATGCTTGCCGCCCTTCCAGAATCCGTCGAACTTCACGTCGTACGGGCTCCACGGGTCGGGCTTGCCGGGCAGCGGCCGGTTGTAGCCCTGCGGTGTCTGGTTCGGCATGCCGCCGCGAATATGTCGAGTGACTTGAAACGCCTTGTCGGCGGGAGCCTGGATATGCCATTTGCCGGTGAAAAACGTCTGGTAACCGGCGCGTCCCATGACCTGCGGCCAGAGGTTGGCGTACTCCGCCTCGCGTGTGGCCTGCTGTGCAGGCGTGAGGTTTTTGCCTTTGCCGCGCAGCACCTGCGACGCCTGCTGCGCCCGCCAGATGTGCCGGCCGGTGATGAGCATGTGGCGACTGGCCACGCAGACCGCGCCACTCCACGAGCCCATGTTGTACGCGCGGGTGAACTGCGTGCCGCGGTTCACCAGGCGGTCGAGGTTTGGCGTGTCGATGTCGGTCAGGCCAAGCGCGCCGATTGTCTCGAAGCATTGGTCGTCGGCGAAGAGGAACAGCACATTCGGCTTGGCCTTGGCGTGTGCTTGGCCAAGCGCGAGGCAGAATGCGGCGGCTGCGGCCAGGCGGCCGAAGCGTTGGATCGTCTTTTGTTTCATCGATTCATGGATTTGTTGGGGACGCGGATTGTAGGGCTTGGCCAAGCGCAGTCGAGCCAATAAGCTGCCCCGGGCTCCGCCTCCGGGCTGCGGCGTCGAAACAAGCACCCCCTCATGGCCTACGAATCATACGCGGCATTTCTGGACGCCCTCGAGCAGGCGGGTGAACTGACCCGCGTCAGCCAGCCGCTGGCCACCGAGCTGGAGATCACCGAGCTGGCCGATCGGGAGATGAAAAAGCCGGGCGGTGGCCAGGCGCTGCTCATCGAGCAACCCACCGTCAATGGGCAGATATCCCCGCACCCGCTCGCCATCAACACAATGGGCTCGGCCCGGCGCATGGCCATGGCGCTCGGCGCCGAGAGCGTCGATGCCGCCGCCGCCGAGCTCGGTTCACTCATCCAGGCCAAGCCGCCCACCGGCATCCGCGAGACTTTTGCGCTGCTTGGCCAAGCGCTGACCCTGCGCCACGCCACGCCCAAGCGTGCCAAGACCGGCCCGTGCAAGGAAGTTGTTCATCGCTTCGACGCCCCGGCCCCGCGAACCGAGCCTTGGCCAAGCGCACCCGACGTCAACGACCCCTCGACTCTCGACCCTCAACCCTCGACGTTGCTTGACCTGCCGATCCTCAAGTGCTGGCCGCTCGACGGCGGGCGCTTTATCACGCTGCCCTGCGTCGTCACGCGCGACCCCGACACCGGCGACCGCAACCTCGGCATGTATCGCATGCAGGTTTACGACGACTCGTCCGCCGGCATGCATTGGCAACTGCAAAAAGTCGCCGCGCGCCACGGACGCCGCTACTACGAAACCGGCGAGCGGATGCCGGTGGCCGTCTTCCTCGGCGGCGACCCGGTGTTTCCGTTTTGCGCCACCGCACCGCTGCCGGACGGGCTGGATGAATTCCTGCTCGCCGGCTACCTCCGCCGCAAGTCGGTCGAGATGGTGAAGTGCGAAACCAACGACCTCGAGGTTCCAGCCAACGCCGACATCGTGATCGAGGGCTACGTCGATCCCACTGAGCCGCTCCGCGACGAGGGGCCGTTCGGCGACCACACTGGCTACTACACGTTGCCCGAGCCGTACCCGGTGTTTCACATCACCGCCATCACCCACCGCAAACAGGCCGTTTACCCGGCGACGATCGTCGGCATCCCGCCGATGGAGGACTTTTATATGGGCAGCGCCAGCGTGAAGCTGTTCCTGCCGATCCTGCGGATGACCTTCCCGGAGATTGTGGACATCGCGCTGCCGGCCGAGGGCGTCTTTCACAACCTCGTCTTCGTGAGCATCAAAAAAACCTACCCGATGCAGGCCTACAAAATCATGAACGGCCTCTGGGGCATGGGCCAGATGATGTTCACCAAATACATCATCGTCGTCGACGCCGACGTGGACGTGCACAACACCAGCGAAGTGCTCTTCTGCCTCTGCGCATGCACCGACCCGCAGCGCGACAGCATCTTCACCAAGGGCCCCGCCGACGTCCTCGACCACGCCACAACCGAGATCGCCGTCGGCACCAAGCTCGGCATCGATGCCACAAAAAAACTCCCCGCCGAAGGCTATCGCCGCACCTGGCCTCCCCTCATCAAAATGGATGAATCCACCAAATTGAAGATTGACGATTATTTAAACAAACGAAAGTAACTCCAGATGTGTTGTCGGGTGGCACAGGGTTCCGGCAGGGACAAGGTCAAAAAGAAGATGAAGGCCAGGGGCGATACGCCGGCGGTCACGCCCCGGTTGAACCTTGCGCCAACGCAGAACGCGCTCGTGGCCGTTCACGAGCCGGGAGGCATCCGGCTGGAGTCGATGCGGTGGGGGTTGATCCCGCCTTGGGCAAGGGACAAGTCGATCGGGGCCAAGCTGGCCAATGCGCGGGCGGAGACGATCGACGAAAAGCCGAGCTTCCGGCAGCCGTTTCGGCGGCGACGCTGCCTGTTGCCGGTGGATGGCTATTACGAGTGGGAATCGCGGCCAAGCGGCAAGCAACCGGTTTACTACTCAATGCGCGACGGCGACCTGTTTTGCCTCGCAGGACTGTGGGAAACGTGGACGACACCGGAGCAAACCGACGAGCCGGAGTTGCCGGGCCTTGGCCAAGCGCAAGCCGAGACGCTGTGCACGTTCACTGTCATCACCACGACGCCCAATCGTTTGGCCAAGCGCGTGCACGACCGCATGCCGGTGATCGTGCATCCCGCCGACTACGACCGATGGCTCTCGGCCGAAAGCCAAGCAGCCGATCTCAAGCAGTTGCTGCAGCCGTTCGACGACGAGCCGATGCGGGGGCACTACGTCACGCCGCTGATGAACAACCCCCGCTTCGAGGCACCTGCGTGCATCGAGCCGATTATCAATTGATTTTAGTTGTAACTTTATCGCGAAAACAGGCATCTATTTTCCGCAGTTTTTTATGAAACGACTTATCCTATTCAAGACAGTTGGCGTGGTGTTTGCCGTGACGTTCACATTGCAGGCGCAGCCTTCTCGAGGTGGAGAACGAGGTCCAGGCGGAATGAGGCCTAATATCCCTGTTATGGCCGCTTTGGATGAAAACAAGGATGGGATAATCTCCATTGCAGAAATACAGA
>Ga0257109_1000136_pt1 | contig 21698 bp, 19 predicted proteins | sample LP_taG_8_FD_191566 | JGI IMG/M metagenome (GOLD analysis project Ga0257109, IMG submission 191566) | Marine microbial communities from Northeast Subartic Pacific Ocean, Canada - LP_J_2011_P26_2000m | ecosystem: Environmental > Aquatic > Marine > Oceanic | place: Canada: Northeast Subartic... | reverse complement strand
GGAGCTTCACTGAGCGAAGCCTCGATTACAGCTGGAAAAACGTTCGCCGTCGCTGTCCCTGAGGTGGTTAGGATCGCCGCCGGAGAACCGGAAGCCTTAGCGATACCTAAAGCAAAAAAAGCTCCCGAGCGCTCATCGAGATGCACGCGCATGCGGAACCGACCGTCCTGAGCAAAAGCCATAACCAGAGGTGTCGAGCGCGAACCAGGAGCTATAACCACATCTTGAACACCACATCGGGCAAGTTCATCGGCAAATGCTCGCGCCCAGATCGTCGTTGCGGCTCCCTCAGTCATTCAGCACTCGTTGGGTTGCTCCACGATTCTCAAAAAGCGTCACGTGCCCTTCGGTTTCGATTCGATCGAATTGCACGCCGCTCGCCTCCAAAGCTCTAAGCATCGGCTCGAACTTGATCGCGGTCTCATCCCACTCCAGTGCTGGGACCGAACCTTCGATGATTCCAGCACCGGCGAACAAACGCCAACCCAAACCCGCGGAAATTCCAGTTCTTAGAGCAGGGGCAAAAATTCCATTTCCCTCTGGATCAAACCAACCGACAGGGCCAGCATACCAGCCGCGATGGAAGGGCTCCTCATCAGCCAACAGTGCCATCGCGGCTTCGCGTGGTAAACCACAGACTGCCGGAGTCGGATGGAGCAACCGAAGCAAGTCGAGGATGCCAATCTCAGCAGGGACGCTGGCACGGATTTCAGTCTCAAGGTGCTGGATGCGAGCTAGTGTTAGGACGTGCGGCTGAGGATCCGTCCGTATCTGCTGGGCCACAGTCTCCAGCCGTCTCAACATGTCATCAAGCGCTATGCGTTGTTCAGTTCGATCCTTATCGCTCGCCAGTAGCCGAGTTGCAAGTTCTGCTTGCTCACGCGGTGTCGATCCACGTCTGATGGAGCCAGCCACAGCCGTCGCGTGAAAAACGCCATCCTGGAGTGTGGCTATTGTTTCAGGCGCGGCACCAACAATCGCAGAGCCGGGCTCGGGTTCGAACATGAAGACATGACTTCCGCGGTTCGCCTCCCAAAGATGTTCGACGACTTCGACCGTATCGATGGGATCTCGGGGATCGCCTAAGTCCAAGTCTAGCGTCCGTGCAAGTACGACCTTTGATACAACCCCACCCCGGATGATCGCCAAGCACTCCTCTACTGCCCCCTCCCAGCTACTCCTGTCCGTTGCAGCTTGTATTCCTTTCGTTGGGAGTTTTGAGGCTCGAAATCTACCCTCGTGCGAAGCAAGTTCGGCGCGTAAAGCTTCAGCCTGGTGCCTTAGTCTCACGAAAACTTCATCTGCTGCATTAGGCTCTACGAATGTGCGCGCACGCAGCCACGCGTCACCAGAATCGTCTCCCTCCAACTCAAAGGCAGGAAGGTGAAAGAGCCAGGAAGGAAAAGATGCCCAAATGCCTTCCGGCACATGATCTGAACGAAATGAGAACCCACCATAAAAACGCGTGCGGGGCGCTCGCGTCGTTCCTTGCGGCAGAACCGGATTCAGAGCGATTTGACTGGCTCGCTCAGCGACTAGACCAAACCGGTCGGAGCTAGAGTCACCGTCCGGCTTCAATTCAGCAGCGATTCCTCGATGAGCAACCCAGCGGCTTCCGCGTGCCCAGAAACCACGAGCATCTCCTCTAGCATGTGACAGAAAGACTTCCGGCCGGAGGTCCGGTGCAGGAACCGTGACCGTAGCAAGTCGTCGAGATTCTGGGGTAGAAGGCAAGGCAGCTCCAAGCCGAGTCTGAAGGTTTAGTGATCTAGAACTGGGCTCGGAATATAGGGGCAGCCGAGCGTTGATAAAGCTGTCCGGTAGTCCTTCGGGATTAGGAGCAAGGATGGGCCGGGGCTTTCTCCCTTGCTTCCTCAGCCTTACGCTGGACTCTAGCGCCGCAGTGAATTGTTGTGCGCTTGTCTTCGGGTCACTGGAATCGGGGTCATGCCGCTCCGACAGGGGGAACTCTTGGAACACAGAATCATCACACCGATTCTCTTGTCACTCTCACTATTACTCATCGCTCTCCCTTCCAGAGCTCAAGACGCTCGGGCAGTTGCTCGACTTGCCCCAAGTGCGAGTCAATTATCACTAGCCGCGGGCGAGCGAGTTCCCTTCACTGTTCAAGCGCTAGACCTAAGCGGAGCCATCGTTGATGTACCACTTCGCATCACTGGACCAAGGAACGCAGTCAGCATTGAGAACGGTATGGTACAAGGCCTGCAGCCTGGGGAATATGAGATTGTCGTGACCGTGGTTGTCCCAGCAGATACTGGTCTCGAGCCCCTGTCTTTGCGCGTGCCAGTCGTTGTCACTTGGCCACGTGCTAGTGCGGTCGGCGTCGAAGCTAGGGCAACTCTGTATGAGGGAACGACAGTCGAGCACCGGGCCTGGGTAACGCACGCGGATAACTCGGTCCGGCCGGATCCCGAGATCAGATGGTCTTCATCAGATCCATCTATTGCCACGGTTGATCAGTTCGGGAACGTCACCGCTCAAATGTTAGGTACTGTGACTATTACTGCTTCTTTTGAGGGCGTAACCGACTCGGTTACTCACGAAGTGACAGCTTTCCCAGGAAGCCAGATTGAATTGATGGGAAGTCCAGACGCCGGAGTTCGTACTGGTGACGTGATTCACTTCGATGCTATGGTGCGGGATAATGCCGGTTCAGTGGTGGAAGATGCACCTCTAAGCTGGTCCCATTCATACAGCGCAACCGAGGGGATGCTTGGGGTACCCGCAACCGGTCAGATGCTGGAAGGGAAATTCGTTGCTGATATCGCTGGTATACACTCAGTAACTGTTAGCGCAGGCCCATTGTCGGCCCGAGCCTCCTTTGAAGTGTCCCCCAGAGAGGTTGTTCAAGAACTCGAAGTCGTCGGCCACGGACCTGAGAATCGTTATCGGACCACAGATCTCTGGATCTTCGAGGGGACAGATGGTCGCGACTATGCCATTACGGGCTCGAAAGTCTCGGGTGGTTTTTCATTCTTCTACGATGTCACCAACCCCGCACTAATAACAAAAATTGACTCGATTCAAGTGGACGCACGAACTATTAACGACGTGAAAGCCTCACCTGACGGACGCTACGCTGTTCTCTCGCGAGAGGGAGCAACAAACCGCCGCGATGGCCTTGTCATTCTGGATATGTCTGATCCGACGAACCCTGTCATTGCATCGTTTTACGACGAAGGAATCACTGGCGGTGTTCATAATATGTTCGCCGCAGACGACTACCTGTACGCGCTCGCGAATGGGGACAAGTACGTGATCATCGACGTGGCTGACATTTACGACCCCCAATACGTCTCTGAATACAACCACCCAGACAGCAGGCTCCATGACGTCTGGGTTGCCGACGGGCTCGCGTACTCCTCCGAATGGGGCACCGGGGTTGTAGTCGTGGATGTCGGGAATGGACGCTGGGGAGGCTCTCCCGAAAATCCGGTGTTCGTTACTTCGTATGCCACACCTTCTGGAGCGACACACGCGACGTTCCCCTACTATCAGGAATCGACAGGCAAAACATACCTCTTCCTTGGTGATGAGATCATGAACCGCCGAGGCCTGGCTTGGGCGGGATACCCAGAGTCTATGGGCTCTTACTCGAATAGGTACGATCCCTCAACTGGTACTGGTGGGATTCCTCTGGCTAACAGAGGCTACATTCAAATCATCGATTTTACGGATCCTGAGAATACGCAGATGGTCGCCCGTTATGAGGTTCCAGAATTTGGAACCCACAACATTTGGGTAGAAGACGACAAGCTCTATCAAGCCTACTATGAAGGAGGGCTGAGAGTCGTCGATGTGAGTGGAGAACTCATGGGTAATCTCTACACTCAGGGTCGCGAAATATCTGTCTTCAAGCCGGTGTCACAAACCGGCTATACCCAGAATGCGACCATGGTTTGGGGGGCACAGCCTCACAAGGGCCACGTCTTTTTCAGTGATACCAATTCGGGACTGTGGAGTGTCAAACTCCTACCCAAACAAAGACCTATCTCATAGCTTGAAAGGTTGCTCGACCCGCCCGAGAAGAGGTTCGAACTAATGGCATACAGAAGCCCAATCATGCTAATGGCCCTGGTTGCGCTGGGTGCTTGTGAGCAGCCAACAGCGCCGGTTGTTAAAGATGTCGAGCTACTCAGTGATGCAGCAATCGCGAGCTTTGCCGAACAAATTTCGGAGTCTAGCGATGTGAAGCTTCCATCTTTAGACGGGTTGCTCCGTGCATCTCGTAAGGCAATCCGTGCCAGTGATGGAGGCAACAAGCAGGCTAGACGTCACTTCCGAGCCGCCCACCGCTTAGCTTCCGCTGCAGAGGACTCAACAGAAGCGGGTAACGAAGAGGCCGCGAAGAAGCTTCGTCGCCGGAGTTATGGACACAACTTACACGGAGTGGTCGCTGCACTCGGTACAGAAGCTGTGGCAGGAGCCGTGGCTGGCTCGGAAGCAGGACTCACAAGACTCCAAGATCGTCTCAACGGTCATGAGGTTTCTGAGGGAGTTGCCAGAAGGCTGGCAAGGGTCGTGACGGCCGTAGGCAAGGCGCAGGAGAAACTTGCGACAGGCCAACCGGTTGTGGCACTCCATCACGCACTCGACGCCGGACAGAGAATCCGACACTTCTCCCCTCGCTATATAGCCCGCAAGCAGATTGGTCGCGCCGGAGAAGTTATAAAGCAGGCAGTCGCCGCGGTCGGTGATGCGCCAACTGAAGAAGAGGCCAAATCCATCAGACGGGCGCGTAAACTCCTAGGAACGGCTCACGAAGAGTTCAAGGCACGTCGGTATAATCGTGCCCGCAGTGCTGCTCAAAGATCAGCAAGGTTGTCCTGGGGTGTCGTTAACGGGAGAGCAGGCTAGCGACACGACGAAGGGGCTCTATCCTGTACCTGTAGCCCAATCAGTCCAGGCTTCCTCAGCTAAGCCGATGCTGAGTTGGTTCCCATACCGAACAAGCGGCAACTTCAGGACCATCGGCTCATCACATGCAATCTCAAGCCAGCGCTGATCTCCATAGTACGTGGTGTGGAGGCCCAGTGCCTTGAACCGCTTGCCGTCACGGTTAATGAGCTGTTCTTCTCCAAATCTTTCGAAGAACCGCTTCAACTCTCCTCGTGATGGAGAGCGCTGTTTGAAATCCATGAAGTGCACATTCGCACGGCGTTCCTTGAAGAAACGAATCGCCTTGCGAACGTCGGGATTGTTCTTCACGCCGAAGATCTGGACTTCCATAGAAGTTCGTGTTCCGGGGGAGTTACCCAGGCTCTCAGCGGATACTGGATCGTAGTTGCGCGACGAGACCTTGAGTGGCCGTTCCTAGATTGGTCGAGCCACGCCCATAGTTCCTGAGCAACACGACCCCGATGCGTGCTTCTGGGTCGAATGCCATGTGGGCAGTGTAGCCTGCAACCGAACCACCATGACTAGCAATCTTCCGGCCTTGCTCATCGATCTGGACAGAGAAGCCTAAGCCATACCCACGATTTGGGTTCTCAGGAGTTTGAATCGAAAGCGCTTCTTGGCGGCTTTCCTCTGAGAGGATCCGAAGACCTGGCACGCCACTCATGGCACCCATGAAGCGACCCAGATCTGCTACCGTCGAATACACACCACCGTTAGGCACTTTGTACCCGCGACCGGCATGTTCACGCGCCGGCTGTCCCCCATCGATCGACCCATCCTGACCGATCACATAACCAGCCGCTAAACGTGCCTCAAGCTTCGCACCAGCGACTACAAACTCAGACCCTGTCATACCTAGAGGTTCAAGCACCTCAGTGCGAACCATCTCCATGAATGGTCTCCCGGCAGCCTTTGCCAAAGCAAGACCCAACGTACCAAACCCTATGTTTGAATACTGGTAGCGAGCACCCGGCACGGTATCGTATGCAGTTAGTGGCAAAGATTCTACGATGCGCTTGTCCCAAAGCTCGATCGGTCCCACAACAGCATCCGGCCATTGGGGTTCACGAATGAGGCCAGCAGTATGGCTAGCCAAATGACGGAATGTCACAGGCTGTGCATCAACTCGCCGGTCCTTAATACTTGCAAATGCTGGGAGGTATCGTTCGACAGGCTCGTCTAGCCCAATGACACCTTCATCGAGGAGCCGCATCATGAGTACCGCGGTCACAGACTTAGAGATTGAACCGGTCCGTGAAATCGAAGCTGTTGACATCGGGGTGCGTGCATCTCGATCGGCCCAGCCAAACGCTTGAGCCCACACTAGGTCTCCATCTACCATGACACCAGCAACGATTCCGCCAACGTCATCGGCAGCTACATCCACTCTAAGTTGCCTTGAGAATGCAGTAAGTGCTTCATCTCGGCTTGGTGACTGAGCCGAAACCAGAACTGACTGACCCAGAACTCCAATAGCTGCTACTAACAGCGGAAGCTTGAAGGCTCGTCCTATCATCCTTAGTACCCTTTTGTTTCAATCCAAGTGCGGGCTGCTGCTATAACATGGTCTATATCAGCTGATTGATTGTACACACCAATCGACAACCTCAGAACGCCACTCCGAATCGAAAGTTTGATTCCTGCATCCACGAAGTGATCGTAAAGGGAATTCATGGCGGGATCATCAGCCGAATAGTGCCGCCCTCCTCCACTTTCCCCAACAGATACAATATGTGCTAAATGCGACCCTGGGCTCCCGCCTGCTACGGGCAAGCCAAGTTCCAGTAGCCCGGTCGCTAATTTCGATGCAAGACCACAGACATGGGCTTCCACATTTTTCATGCCCCAGCCCGCGAGTAAATCTAGCGCGGTAGCTGCCGCTGTCGCACCGAGATAGTTGTAGTTGCCTAAATCAAAGCGGAGTGCACCTGGCTGATACTTTAGCTCATCCTCAGCGAAGGCAGTCTCATGAGCCTCACCCAAATCAATCCCGTACCGGGCGACGTGGATTGGCACTAGGGACTCGGCGACTTCGCGACGTACGTAGAGAAAGCCAAACCCGTAAAGTGAGAGCAGGCACTTCTGCGTAGCGACTGCTAAGGCATCAATTCCAAGGTCGCGAACATTGGTATCTATCGCTCCAATCGATTGAGCCGCGTCAACTAGCGTTAAAGCACCTACCTGTTTCGCAGCCAGGGCTAGGCTCTTTACATCGGTGAGGAACCCAGGAGCAAAGGAAATACTGGGCATCGTGACAACCCGCGTACGCTCGTCGAGCATGTTACCCATCGCTGCGACGGGCATTCGACCCTCATCAGCAGGAATTGTCCTAACCTCGATTCCCTTTGATCGGGCAAGATTGAACCAGAGATAGATATTGTTGGGATGCTCAAGCTCTGGACAGACCAAGACATTGTCTCCAGCCTCCCAAGGCAGGCTCGCGGCGAAAAGATTGAGGCCCTCCGAGACGTTCTTTGTGATCGCTATCTCGTTCACACTCGAGTTGACGAGATCTGCAAATGCGTGACGAGCTCGCTCAACTTCGGCGAGCAATTCGTCCTTATCGCCTCCATAGTGCATGCGTGTGTGGATATGCCGATCAACTGCTGCAGACACAGGCTCGGGCATGAGACCGCGAGCCGACACATCAAGATAGACCTGTCCGCTTGCTCCGGGGAAAAGACCCCTGACCTGGGAGTTCATGTTCGACCGGCCTCCGATTCTGCCACTATTGAGGTTCCGATCATGTCACCCATGATGTTCACGGTTGTATTACCCATGTCGACTAGCCGATAAATCCCACCAACAATCGCAGCAACCTCGATTGGAAGATTGAACGCTTGCACATAAATCAAAGCGATCACAAAGCCACCCCCTGGGATTCCTCCTGAGCCTTCTGAAAGCAGCAGTCCAACTAACAGAATCGTTAGAAAGGCAGCTGGAGCGAACTCCACACCAGCAGCCTGAGCCGTAAATAGCAGCACAGCCCCGAGCATAACCGACGTGCCGTCTTTGTTGAGTTGGGCGCCGAGCGGGAGTGTAAAAGAGTACACAGCACGAGGCAAAGAGATTTTCTCAGCGACTTCAAGTCCAACTGAAAGCGAGGCTAAACTCGATGTCGTCGCTGCTGTTGTTGCCCATAACGGACCCGTGTCCCGCAGAAAACGGCTAGGGCTCCTAGTAGTAAAGAATCGCAGGAGCATCATGTACCCGAGGAAGACCACGAATTGAGCCGTCCAAACACCCAGTAGAAATCTGGTCATGGGACCGATGAGCTGGGTACCGTAGCGTCCGACAGTTACGGCCACGAGCGCCCCGATGCCCACGGGAGCAATCAGCAAAATCAAGTCAACAAGCTTCCGAAAGAGCCTAGCGAGGTCTTGGTACGCGTTGGCCAAACGCTGTCCTGCGGTACCACCGATAAGGAGTGTGGCAACCCCTAGTAGAACTGAAATAACCACCACTTGAACGACGTTACCCTCCGCGAATGCTTGGAATACGTTTGTTGGCACCATCCCTAAGAGCACCTCCGTAACCGAGGGAACGGCTCCTACAGGTCCCTCAACCTGCTCCGATAATTGCATGCCCACACCTGGGCGGAGGATGGCCATCGCACCGATCCCCAAGGAGATCGCGACAAGGTCAGTGACCACGTAGTAGCTCATGATCTTTCCCGCGAGGCGGCCAAACATACGGACATCAGAGAGTGCAGTCAGACCAGCAAGTAGGTTAAAGAAAACAAGCGGTACCGCAGCAAGTACAAGCATCCGAATGAACAAGTCACCGATGGGCTGGATGACCTCGACCTGCTCACCGAGGAAAACCCCCAGGGCCGACCCAACACCCATACCGATAAGGATTTGGGTGCCGAGACCTATCCCGCGACCACGCTTACTCGGAACCGGAGGCAACTCCGGGTCGTTGCTCACCTCACCCTTAAGGTTCACCGCGTATGGGGAGACTCGAGGAGGGCGAGTACACGCTCAAGCATTTGGGAATAATACGTTTGCACGTTTGCACTTGTAAGCGGAATCCACTCGTCCACGGCCGCCGGATTACCTTCAGAAATTTCCCCATTCGGACGAATTGTGTGCCCGATATTCCACATGAACGCGACCACCGGTTGATCGGTACCAGGAAAACTCAGAACCTCTTCCCATTCCCAAGTGTTCGAATAGCCCCCAGGAGGCATCCCAACCACCGGCCCCAAGCCGTTGTCTACAATGATTGACACGAACTGATCAAGGTGAGAACCACCGCTCGGCCCAGAAATGATACCTATGGGCCCACGAAAGTGCTTTGCAGCCGGCTCAAGTATCCCGTCAGACTCCTTTGGTGCATGGGCTAGCTTGAACGGCACGTTTGAGCTGTACGGCTCCCCTCGGCTAAGCGCGCTAAGAACGTCGTTCTCCAGCCATGACATCAACCAATTTCCATCATCAATTGTCTCGGAAACCCCACCATCATTGATGTTGCGGGCCGCGAAATCGAGTCTCTTGTCCTCGATAAAAGGTTCAGTCACATCACTGATCCTCAGGTTTCCGAAGGTCGTCTTGAAAGGGAGCGGCTGAAGCCTTTGCATCGCATAAGCTCCGAGGGATCCGCCTCGGCTACGTGTGACGTCCATAACCAATGCGTGATCCAGCAATCCCCTGGATTCAGCGAATTCGACTAAATCATCAACATCAGGCACCATCGTTTCACGAAATCCCCTCCATACGAGAACGACAAATCGGCGACCATCTTCGGGGACAAGCAAATCGTACGTGGGAGTGCTCAATTCGAGCATTAAACCCGGATAGTTCGGATCTCCGGAACCAGTCCACGAGAGATCACTCGGATCTCTGAAAGGCAACGAGTATGCGGACTCAGTGCCAGAAGAGGACTGAGTAACCAAAGTCAGTTCTTCAGCTCGTAAATAACTTGGGAAGGCCGCTGTCGATAGTGCCATCGCTTCTGCGAGTTTCCAGCTTAAGGCAATCGAAGTGGAGTGTCTCATGAATGCTGTAGCAGAGTCATGCCACGCATCGACCGGCATCCCGTTTACGGTCAGGATTTGGTCTCCGATCGCAGGCAATTCCGGCCAGCGTGGATCAATAGCTCGATCTCCAATGAAATAACCAGCATCCTCATCGGAATAATCCGGGAAAATCCTTACTGGCGCCTGTGCGGGTTCGTTCGATTCTCCATCTAAGACGTCTAGTCCTGCACTATCCGGAAGCTCAAGACCTCCAGCCACGAGGTAGAGATCTAGATGACGGTCTCGGCGTGCATGACTGAGCCGAGCAAGTGCGTAATACAACTCTTGCTCAGTACTTGCGGAGACCACTACATCGCGTAACGCCTCCATTTCCTGAATGGGATCAAAGCCCAGGCGCTCATTCTTAATTGGTGAGAACGCTTCTCGTCGCTGGGTGCGCGAGATGATCGTGTCGAAGAGTTCCGCCCGTAGCTCCGGAGTACCGGCCTTCGGGGAAGCAACTTCCGAGCACCCTGTAACGGCTAACGTGAGGCCGAACAAACTGAATCCAATTAACCTCTGCAACTTATTCATCTGCGTAAGTTGGCCTAGGGCTAGTACTCGGCAAGGGTGGACGGGAGTACCTCTTAGATAAACAGAACAACCCCTCAGATGAGATAAACCACTCTCCTTCACCTGGGCCAAGGCTCATCTGCGGGCAAGGCCTGGCCACGGACCTTGTGCTAACGCAATGTGTACCTGGAAAATCAAGACAAAACATTGGAGGCTAGGCCATGATCAAGCACGCGACCTTCACTGCTGCATTCCTGCTGATATCTGTCGCAGCATGCACAAAAGCGGAGGAGGGAGCCCTGGCTGAAAGTACTGTCCTCGAAGCCCCCTTAAGTGCAGCACAGAGTATGCCGAACATCCTGGTCTATAAGACGCCATCCTGTGGCTGCTGCAACGGCTGGATTGAGCATCTACGAGCAGCCGGCTTCGGTGTTGAAGATCGGAATCTGCGAGATCTGATGTCTATCAAGCGAGATGCGGGTGTGCCTGTCGGGCTATCCTCATGCCACACAGCGCTAGTTGGAGGCTATGTGGTAGAGGGGCACGTACCCGTAGAACAAATCAAGCGAATGCTAGCCGAGCAACCTGATATCTCAGGAATCGCCGTCCCTGGAATGCCCATTGGATCTCCTGGAATGGAAGGGCCTAACGGGAAACCGTACCAAGTCATTTCATTCGACGATTCAGGCAACGCGCGAGTATACGCGGAGATCGACCCCAGGTAGAGCCCATCAGCTCAGGAAGGATCGAGATACGACATGACACGGACTTGGTTTTCAATGATCACGGTCACTGGAATCACGATGTTGGTGACACTCATCACCCCATGCGGTGTCAATGGTCAGCGGCGCGGGCAAGAGGAAGCTCCTTCCCAAAGGTGGAGCCCAATTTCGATCGGCATATATGTGGGGTACGATAATCAACCCTCTGGTGAGGTCGCGGGCGCACAAATGCGTATCCCGGTGCTCCCAAGTGGTACTGTTGAACTTATCTCCGGTGCCAACATCACATTCCTCAATCAACTCAAGGAGTACCAGTTCAATCTTGAGGCAGTTTATACCACTGGAGCGACGGCAGGCGGACTCTACGTAGGTGGTGGACTGGCTTGGAGGAACACGATGTTTGGCTCCGACCTAACTGCTGGACGCAGGACCGTTCGAGGCTACAGCGTAGTTACTGGGCTTAAGACTGGAGGGATCGCTGGTACTCCTTTCAGCCCACAACTCGAGATCCGGTGGACCTTCCTAAAGGAGACAGCGCTCAACCCCAGAGTTATCAGCTTGGGTGTTAATGTCCCGCTATGGGGAGCTGGCCCTCGAAGAAGTGATCTGTCTGGCAGATAAGCCTGGACTTAGGCTCTCTTCAAGATCCGGCTCAGTTCTGATCCACTAGTGGTTAAGGTCCACTTACGACTGTGTTCCCTTACGCCACCAGGTGCTAGGGCTCACCCGGTTAGAGGGAGTGAAGAAGTCGGCCATCCAGAGTGCAAGTCGACGTAGCGGCGTACCGGCAAGCCACAACCACAGCCGCGGCCAGAGACCCCTAAAATCTCTGTTGTAGGGACACACACGCACGCATATCGAACAGTCCGAGTTCTGGTTCGTCCAAAACTTGAAGCAGGGCTCCGCATCAACCGTCCACTTTCGAACACCACGAATATTCGACTTGTTGTAAACAACATCTGAAGGATCGCCATCCGGAATTGCGTTGACGGGACACGCATCAGAACAACGACGGCAGATCTTGCAGAATTCCGTTACACCAAAAGTCTTCGGATAATCATGGGCAAGTGGCAAATCAGTGAAAATCTTACCAATTCTCACCCGAGGACCAAACTCCTTTGTGATAAGGAGGCCATGCCGACCATATTCACCAAGCCCCGCCTTGAGTGCGTAGGGAATCGCGAGGGCTGTGTCATTCATCGTGGCGACTGCCCTGTATCCGAGGTTGATCACATACTGAGCTAAACCAAGCAAGACAAGGGTGTCTTGCGAGTAGCCTACGCCAGTCGCTGTGCCACTGAGCGCCGAGGGCACCGTCTCGATCAAATCCTTGTCCATTTCCTGAACAATCACGATGACGTTTGGTAGGTCGGTAGGGAGTTCCTGTTCCTTCTCTGTTTCACCCTTTCGGCTATAGGCGTGAGTGTAGACCCACCGTTCATCGTAATCCGTGATCCCAACGAGATCAGCGCCAAACACCTTGGCTACGTGCTTGATCTCACGGCTCATTTCAGTAGGGGATTCAACCTCAATAGACTCTTCTGGGCCTTGCCGGTGGACGGTAAAGGGATCAAGAAAACCCTCTCGGCGGTTCTGATCCTCTTTTAGTTCAGCGAAGATGTCAGGTAAGTGCCACGAAGCATTGCGGAGTGCATAATCACGCTGCCTAAAGCCGTCTGCGGACTTCCATTCCTTCAATGGAGTTCGATAGGTCTCGAAGAAGCGATCAGTCTTCTCTGATCTTACTTCCGAGTCCCAAAATGCCCGAGAGTAGATGTCATTCTTCTGACTAAAGCGCTCAAATGAGTCTAGGACTTCAAAACCCGCATCCAAATCCTTCTTGGCAGGATCAAAGTCTTCACTCATCACTTCTCTCCTAAGAGACGATTAACCGATGGGCGATGGGCCGTATTCGTGAGATCAACGTAGGATCGATATCTGGTTGGGCAACGTATTGGCTCGCATGACAGCTCTAAGACCGTCAATGGGACCTAAGAAGACCCGTTACCACCAGAGCCCAGCTGAAATCTCACTCTAGGTCTGAAGACATTGTCAACGAACGATCATGTGTCGTACGAAGTGGCAGCTCGGGTATGCGAATCGCTAGTATTCCACCGAGAGCTGTAATGATGGTAGCTAGCCAATAAATCCGCGTAGTGGCCAGCGCGAATGCAGCCTTGACCGCCTCAGCTACTTCCTCTGCAACACGCTCTCCTTCTGCCATGATTAATGCGGCCTCAGCTACTGGCTCGGTGGCCGCTATACTTTGGTACGTTGCCCGTACAAGATTCGGCAACTCAGCTCCGCCACTCGAAACGAACTCTTCCGCAACGATGCCGCGATCAATCACCTCTATCGGCAAATCTATCGAAGAGAAGGCTACCCAAAGTGTCGTGCTGAGCAGGGAGCCCATAACGGCCGCACCCACAGTGGCACCAATTTGGCGAAAGAAAAGTGATGCACTTGTTACCTGGCCGATGAAACGAACATCAGCTGCATTTTGGACTGCGAGGGTAAAAAGCGGCATCGCGGGTCCCACTCCTAGTCCACACATCACCGTAAAAATCGCAACCCGACTATAAGGGACTTCCGGACCCATCGTAGCAAGCAAACTTGTAGCCGAGACAAAAATTAGAGATCCCAGAACAATTTGAGGTTTATACCCCACACGATTCACAATCTGACCTGCGAGTGTAGCAGAAAAGACTATTCCTAAAGAGAACGGAATCAGGGCCGCTCCTGCTTGTGTTGCAGATACTCCTAAAACATTCACCAGGAATAGGGGCAAGAAGAGTGAGACAGACATTAACGACGCCCCAAAAAAGAAGGTCGACGCATTCGCCCTTCGGAATACGGGGTCGGCAAAAAGTCGCATCTCAAGAATCGGTCCAGGAGCGATACGAGAACGTCGAACAAAAGCCGCGAGCAGCAAGCACCCGGTAATAATCAAACAGATAGTCATCCAGGACTCCCAGGCCCCCAGAGTCGTATTCGTCTCCAGCCCAGGTAGCCAGGGGTAGCTTCTCTTATCGAGTTGTAGTGCGAGCGTGGCTGGTATCAGCCCGCCCAGTAACAAGGCGGCCCCAATTAAGTCAGGCTTAACCGCACCCTTCGGTGGATCGAGCCTGGGCATACGACGGATAATGACCCAGAGGACTAACCCGCCAACGGGTACGTTCACATAGAAGACCCAACGCCAACCTTCTACTCCTGGAATCAGTCCACCTGCATGGTCTGTCAGTAACCCACCGACTAGCGGCCCTAACACCGAGGCAATTCCAAACACTGCACCTACAAACCCCTGGTATTTCCCTCTCTCCGCAGGGGTGAATAAATCAGCTATCACAATAAAAGTCATCGCGAAGAGCCCACCCCCACCTGCGCCCTGAATACCCCTGAACAGCACAAGCTGAGACATCCCATCACCAATCACGGGAAGATTCCCAAATTCCCCGGCAAGTCCACAGAGCATCGAGCCACAGAGAAAGAGGACAATCGCGCAAAGCGTCACGATCTTCCTCGAGTATGTGTCGGCCAGCTTACCGTAGACTAGAGCCAAGGATGTGGAAGCCAGAAGATATGAAGTGGCAACCCATGCATAGCGCTCAACCCCAGCCAAGTCCTCTATCATACTAGGGAGCGCGGTTGCTACGATCGTCTGGTCTAAAGCCGCAAGGAAGAGTGCAAGCAGAATTGAAATATAGATAATCATCCGGTCACGTCCTGAGACCGGCGTGCCTGCGTCATTCGTGCTAGATATGGACATTAGAGCCAAACATAACCACGCACGGCACAGAAGAACCAAGTCCGCTTGTGCTCAGAGTCGTCTAAGGTCAGTGTAGAATCGTGTCCTGCCAAACACGACTAAGCATGGAGATCGGACCTGGATTGTAAGGAGAGTAGCCCACCACCTCTCAAGCACTACGAATCCAGAAAGCCTCCCTGCCTCACCTTCGTTGGTCACTAGATAAGGGAAGGAAACTGATGATCGCTGAACACAACACGATCCTGTGTGAAACCAATGGAGATAGCCACATCATCGACCTAACATCCAATGTACAGGAGACAGTGGCTGAATCGGGGATCCATACTGGGCAGGCTGCACTCTTGGTACACGGCTCGACCGCAGCATTGTCCACACTTGAATACGAGCCCGGGCTAGTCAATTACGACATTCGCACCGCGATGGAGCGCCTAGCGCCTCATGATGCTTACTATAAGCATGAGGAGACCTGGCAAGACGACAACGGCCATAGTCACGTGCGTGCCTCTACCGTGGGGCCTTCTCTGGCGCTTCCGATTGTAGACGGATTTATCCCATTGGGAACCTGGCAACAGATCGTACTCATCGACTTCGACACTCGTCCCCGTAAGCGCACGGTTCATCTGAGTGTGATAGGAATAGGAAGATCTTGATGGGGGTGGAACCGGGGTTTGACTCAAGTTGAGCATATGAATTCAGCGACGGCTTCTACCCAACGTCGAGGCCGTTCCAAATGCACGGTGTGTCCCGCACCAGGAACGATGAGCAACTGAGCTTGTGGGAGCGCAGCAGTCATTTGTTCTCCGATCTCAACAAACTTGGTGTCAAGCTCTCCGACGATAATAAGTGTCCGAGTTTGGATGCTGGGCAGGACATCCCAAAGAGACGGCAACACCCCAGTCCCCAAGCCCCTAAGTGCAGAAGCCAAACCAGCCTCGGTATTGCGGAGTCGCTGAGCGTGGCGTTTTGCCCGTACGGGACTAGGGAGCTGAAGTTGACTCTCAAAAAGTGGAAGGCGTTCCCATCGTCTGACAAAATCCTTGACACCATGCAATTCTATCTCGCACGCCAGTGCCTCATCATTCGCCTGCCGCTCTAACCTCTCGGCTTCTGTAGCAAGCCCCGGAGAAGCCGATTCTAGGATTAGACGGCGCACCTTTGTCGGGTAAGCAGCCGCAAAGTGGAGAGCAACCCTTCCCCCCATCGAATAGCCAATTAAGTCTGTAGGCCAAACTCCGGAGTGCTCAACCCGAGCGAGTGCTGCTTCAAGAGAGAAGTGTCTAGGGTCTCCGTCAGCGGACTGACTCCCGTGACCTGGAAGATCACATAGGACGGGTGAACAACCTATCGAGGTGAGTCCATCCGAGACCAACGGTCCCCATGAATCAGATGACCCAGTGAACCCGTGGAGTAGAACCGGATAATGGTGAATCAGTTAAGCACCTCCCCACTTGCAGAGCCCCCGGTCCATAAGAAGCTTGATGACATGAGAATCTTAGTCGTTGGTTCCTCTGGCACTATCGGCTCAGCCGTGACGAAAGCTTTTTCCGAGAGAGGCCAAGAGGTCGTTGAAGTCACACATTCCGGCGGAGGACTGACCGTCGACCTTTCTGATACGGCCTTGATCAAGGCACTGTACGATACAGCCGGCAAGCTGGACGCAGTTGTGTGCGCCGCAGGCGTGGCACAGTTCGGCCCTCTGGAAGAGCTTTCTGACGCGGATTTTGCACAGAGCATCGAGAACAAGCTAATGGGCCAGGTGAACCTCGTCCGATGCGGGATCGGGCGGGTAACCGAGGGAGGTTCGTTCACACTCACAAGCGGAGGATTGTCACAAAACCCCACCGCTGCGACGACTGCTGTGAGCATGGTTGGTGCTGCAGTTGAAGCCTTCGCAAAAGGAGCCGCGATCGACCTGGAAAGTCGTTACCGGGTCAATGTGGTAAGCCCAGGCTGGGTCGCGGAAAGTCGCATGAAGATCGGTCTTGGTCCGATGCCGGGCATCTGGGCCCGGGACTTGGCCGAGTATTATATCGACCTTGTAGAGGGCCTGCAGACAGGCCAAATCGTTCAGGCAGAAACAGCTAAGCCCGATCGTATTTCCTAGATACGCTGATGGTCCGCTCGCCAGTTCTTGATAGCTTGCTTGAGCGTCTTGCGGTTGGAGATTCCTTCGGTTAGTGCCTTGAACACCAGACCAGGGAGTTCCTCGTCAGAGGCAAAGCGTAGCGCAATCATTTGCTCTGTTGTCACCTCAGGAATCCTTTGCTTAAGCTCTTCAGGGAGAAGCTTCTCCATACGCAACTGCTCTTCGAGCCGAATAACTCTATCCTGAACACCTAAGGCAAACCAACGGGCAAAGAAAGCTGCAAAAACAACGCCTACTGAGAAAATAAAGGTCACTAGATCAGCAAAGGAAAAATCAACCACAACCCTATATCCCAAGTAGAGACTGGGGAGTACGAGCATAGGTGTCATCCAATAATGGTAAGCAGGGACCATCTTAGCGTGGTTCTTAAAGTTCTGGTCTGATTGACTCATGGGTTCCTCTATCATTGGGCAACTAAGGTACGTACCGGACCCTGTAAATGGGGTGACCAACCTAGCGAAGACCTGTATGCTGTGCAGCCCAGAACATGATTGGAGCCTATGAAGAGCTACCAGTTCCGTGAGTACGGAAAACGTCTTGAAGCCATCGAGCATCCCAAGCCTTCGCCGGAAGGGACGGAAGTCCTCGTCCGTGTCCTAGCATGCGGTGCATGTCACAGTGACGTACACCTTTGGGAGGGTGAGTACGACCTCGGAAATGAACGGAAACTAGATGCTAGAAGTGGACGAGACTTACCCTTCACCTTAGGTCATGAGATTTCTGCCGAAGTAGTCCGAGTGGGGCCCGATGTGCAGGATACGCTGATCGGGAAACGATTTGTGGTATTTCCGTGGATTGGGTGTGGAGCCTGCAATATCTGCGATCATGAAGCCGAACATCTTTGCCTTCGGCCTCGGGCTCTTGGGACCTTTGTGGATGGGGGGTATAGCGATCACGTGCTAGTTCCTCACCCGAGATACCTCTTCGATTTTGGCAATCTCAAACCAGAACTTGCGTGCACATATGCATGCTCAGGCCTCACTGCTTATAGCGCAGTGAAGAAAGCCATCGGACATCGTGGATCTCACATCGTGATAATCGGAGCGGGAGGCGTTGGCCTTTCAGCGTTAATGATCGTGAAAGCAACAACAGATTATGAAGTCATCGTAGTAGACATCCGGCAAGAAGCTCGGGATGCTGCAGAACAAGCAGGAGCAAGCCACACACTCGACGCAAACGATAAGAATGCTCACAGGCTCATCAAGAAAATCAGTGATGGAGGAGCTTGTGCCGTTGTTGACTGCGTAGGATCTGAGACATCTGCAAATCTAGGTATGAGAAGCCTCGCAAAGAGCGGCATCCTCATCATTGTGGGTCTCTTCGGTGGAGCCCTCCAAGTATCACTCCCACTCCTACCACTTAAGGACATAACGATACGCGGATCTGATTTAGGCAGCCTCAGTGAGATGGGTGAATTGATGGAACTGGCTAGAGCGGGACGTATAGACCCTATCCCAATCGAGACTCGCGCGCTCGACCAGGCACAGCAAACTCTTTACGATCTCGCTGAAGGAAATTTAGTCGGTCGCGTCGTACTGGAGCCGTAACCACTTATTGATCCCACCGAGAACCTTATTGGAATCTTTATGGTACAAATTACAGCCCCTGGAGAGATAGCATTCCGCGAACAATTCAAGAAGCTTGTATACCAAGCCCTTGCAGGATAGAGAGAGTCACCCGAAAACGAGACACGCCAAGTCGGTACACAACAAGACCGATTTCCTGGAGCAAAAGCGTATTAATCTCCTTGATACTCTGCGGCTATTTTCGGAGATTGGGTTAGAAGTTGAACGGAGCTGACGTACAAGACCTTACCTCCCATAGAAAGCAACCTACTAACAAAACATGACCAAGCCGAAAAACGGAGTCTCCGAGGTTGGAGTTGGCGTAAAATCTGAGCCGGAAACAAATAGGATTTCAGTCGACCCAGATAGTCTTCCAACTATCCCGGCTGCAATGGAGTACGACTACACGAACTTCTATTTCGGGGCCGGAACTGATGCGTTCGCTCTGCTAGAACCATTCGATGACTGGTGGAGGCAAGTGCATCCTGCAGGTTACTACCTCTACGAGCTGCCACTCCGCTCAGCCCCATCAACTCGAGTCGACGTTGAGGACACAAAAACAGGCGAGATACGACGGGGACTCGTCAATTTTGCCTCGTACAACTATCTGGGACTCTCATATAGGCCGGAGGTCAAGGAAGCAATCAAGGAAGCTGCTGAAATCTACGGAGGCGGGTCCTCGGGATCACCAATTTTGAGTGGCACGACACACCTGCATGAGCAGTTCTCCGCGGAAGTAGCGGCGTTTAAGGGTAAAGAAGCTGCGCTTATCTTCCCTACGGGCTACAGCGCCAATATCGGGACGATCGCAGGATTGATGCGTTCGGGCGACTTGATCGTAGCCGATCAATACGCCCACGCCAGCATCGTCGACGGCATGATTCTATCGAAAGCCACGTCCCGGTTCTTCAGACACAATCGGGCAGACGACCTCGACCGTAAATTGAAAGACTTCGACGGAAAGAAGCTGGTCATCGTTGAGGGCGTGTACTCCATGGACGGTGACGTCACAGCGCTGGCTGATATAGTCGAAGTGTGCCGTGCCCGCGGGGCTCGGATCATGATCGACGAAGCACACTCAGCCTTCGTATACGGTGCTACCGGAAAGGGTATAGTCGAAGACGTAGGGTTAGATGATGAGGTGGACATCCACCTCGGCACCTTCTCTAAGAGTCTTGGCGGACAGGGCGGCTACACCGCGGGCTCTCTCAAACTCATTAACTATCTCCGCGGTTTCTCGCGATCACGTTTCTTCTCTTGCGCTCTCTCCCCAGTCGTGGTGGCTGGACTAAGAAAGGCTCTAGAAATCGCGAGCAACGAACCAGAACTCCGAACGAAACTCTGGGAAAACGTTGCTCATATGCAGAAATTGCTGGGTGATGCCGAAGTCCCAATCGGTGACTCCACCTCACAGGTAATTCCCATTATGGTCCGCGACGATGCGCGCGTACTGGCAATGGGCGAGGAGCTATTCCGGGAGGGAGTGTACATCAACCCGGTCATCTATCCCGCAGTCGGCAAGCATAAATCACGGTTCCGAATGTCGATCTCAGCAGCACACACGCCGGAGGAACTTGAAGAGGGCGCAGCCGTGATCGTGCGCGTCTTGCAGAGGTTCGGCATATGTCCTTAGGGAGCTATCACTTCCATACAGGGGTCAGCGCCTTCTTTGAGATGGAGACAGCAGACGCCCGCGCACTCTTGCCCCAACATCTTGAGCCTATCGAGGTGCGCCATCAACGGAGTGTGCTTTCTGTCACAGCCTTCCTCTTCGATGATAGTGTCGTGGGCCCTTACACTGAGATCATGTTCTCGGTAATCGTTCCACCGACTGTGGCTCAATTGGGTCCGCACGCAAAGGCAGGGTTCTTCCCCTTCCTTGCTGCCACAAGTTCAGAGGAGGCCCGACGCATCAAGTCTGAGCGCTTTCATTTCCCCTATCATGAAGAAGACATCAAGGCGCAGTTCATCGAGAGAGAAGGCCGCATGCGTGTGCGGGTCTTCGGAGGAGAAGATCCAGTTGTTGACATGAGTGTAACCCGAGGCACTTGGGAAACCACCACGCTTTTACTTCAGGGTTACATGATGAACGGATCCGAGCGTCTTCGAACAACACTTCAAATCAGCAGTGAATATACGGTTCATGAAAATGAACAGGGTGAGATGACGCTCTTTCCGCACGCCATGATCGCCAAGCACTTTCCGGGCGAAGTCTCTGCTTATCCGTTCCGCGAAACTTGGCTCAAGAATGGAACTGAAGTCTTCCACAAACTGGAAGTCTTTTAGTTAAAACTCCGCGGTCAGGATCAGACTAAGGCAAGGAAGTCATATGGTGCGACCAGATAGAATTCTATTGGGCTTCATTCTGCTCCTCGCCTGTTCAGGACCCGGGTTAGTCGCACAGGAAGACGAGCGATTAGTCGGCAGTTGGCGTGGAGAACTTGAGGTCGGAGGTGGAGTTACCCTGACCCTTGTTTTCAATATCACCCAAGACGACGCCGGCGCACTTGCCGGTACAATGGACAGCCCCGACCAGGGTGCGGTCGGCATCCCGCTGACCAGTGTCTCCACCGAAGGGGATAGCGTGACCTTCAGTATCCAAGCCATCCAAGGGACCTATATAGGCAGCCTCTCAGAAGAGGGAGACCAGATTTCTGGGACTTGGAATCAAGGTCCAGCCTCACTACCGCTCTCACTCGTAAAGGGTGAGACCCTCCCACCACCAGAGCGGCCACAAGAGCCCAAACCTCCTTATCCTTACAGCTCCGAGGAAGTGACGTTCAGGAATACTGACGCAGGCATCGATTTAGCTGGAACCCTTACTATTCCAGATGGTCTTGGGCCATTTCCTGGGGTTGTGCTGGTCAGCGGATCAGGACCTCAAGACCGCGATGAATCCCTGATGGGGCACAAACCGTTCTGGGTTCTCGCGGACCACTTGAGCCGCGAAGGAATCGCGGTTCTCCGCTTCGATGACCGCGGGGTGGGCTCCTCCGGTGGGGAGTTCGGGACCGCCACCTCAGAGGACTTCACCACGGATGCTCTA
>Ga0257109_1000134_pt1 | contig 21807 bp, 17 predicted proteins | sample LP_taG_8_FD_191566 | JGI IMG/M metagenome (GOLD analysis project Ga0257109, IMG submission 191566) | Marine microbial communities from Northeast Subartic Pacific Ocean, Canada - LP_J_2011_P26_2000m | ecosystem: Environmental > Aquatic > Marine > Oceanic | place: Canada: Northeast Subartic... | reverse complement strand
TGCGGTACGGGTACAGCCGTATCGGCCAGCGCCTGCATAATTCGATACTCACGATCCACTGCGTGGGCCGACTTAAGCAGTTGGCCTGGAGGTTTTCGACGCAATACATAACGGCCGCTGCGTGCGCACACCAGGTAGGTCGGATTGGACTGACCGGTGGAGAATTTCTCGATAGATTCAAACCCCGAAAACCCGGGTACGTTCGACTCTAGCCAGGGTGCAAGGCGAGTGGTATCGGGTGAAGGGACAGAAGTCATGGGCTGTGTTCGAGTGTAGCCAATTCCGACCAGTTGGTCTGAAGCCGCAGCTTCAGTTGCCAGCTATCAGGCCAGTGGACACATCATATTAAACAGTTTTCTGCTCACGTCAAAATGTCAAACGGGTTGCCTACTTTCACGTTCTTTTTCCTGTTCTTGCCAAAGGTCTGCGTAAAGTCCGCGCTGGGCCAACAGTTGCTGGTGGGTACCGTGTTCGATGATTCGGCCATCATCCAGCACCAGGATTCGATCGGCCGAGACCACGGTAGATAACCGGTGGGCAATGATGAGGGTGCTCCGTCCGCTGGAAATTTCATCCAGGTTCGTTTGTATATCGCTTTCTGTTGCACTGTCCAGAGAAGAGGTGGCTTCGTCAAAGAAGAACACTGTCGGGTTTTTGAGTACGGCGCGGGCAATTGCGACACGTTGTTTTTCGCCACCGGAGAGCTTCAAACCTCGCTCACCGACACGGGTCTGATAGCCAGAGGGCAGTTGGGCAATAAAGTCGTGAATCCTGGCTGTACGGGCGGCTTCGTAGATATGCTGTTCGTCAGCGCTCGGATCACCGTAGGCAATGTTGTAATAGATCGTATCGTTGAACAGAACGGTGTCCTGCGGGACCACGCCGATAGCATCGCGGAGCGACGCCTGTGTGATTTCCCGCAGATCGAGGCCGTCGACTGCGATTCGACCAGAATTAGGATCATAAAATCGCAGCAGCAGGCGGCTGATCGTCGACTTACCGGCGCCTGTGGGGCCGACAATAGCTACCTTTTCCCCCGCTTTCACTTGAAAGCTGATGCCGTGCAGAATCACTCTTTGCGCGTCGTAACCGAAGTGAACGTCGGTGAATCTGATGTCACCCCGGGGTGAGCTCAGGGGCTGGGCACCTGGCAGGTCTTTGATCTCCGGCACCTCTTCCAGGAGGGTAAACATGTTCTCCATATCAACCAGAGCTTGCCGTATTTCACGGTATACCGTACCAAGAAAATTCAGCGGGATGGACAGCTGCATCAAATAAGTGTTCACCACAACAAATCCCCCGACAGTCATCGTGCCATTACGGATATTCAAGGCGGCCATGATCAGCATGATTGTGATACCGCTGATTACGACGGCCGCCTGACTGACATTCAGGAGAGACAGGCTTTCGCGGCTTTTGACTGCGGCTTGCTCATAAGTTTGTAGTGCCTCGTCGACCCGGGTCAGTTCATGCGATTCGTTGTTGAAATATCGTACTGTCTCAAAGTTGAGCAGACTGTCGACCTGGCGTGTACTGGCTTCATTTTCCGCATCGTTCATTTTGCGCCGAATACGTATGCGCCAGGCCGTGATACCAAAGGTCAGCCATACATAGATACCTATGGTGACTGCGGTAACCAGTGCATAAGAGATACCGTACAGGTACCAGAGAATGCCGCAGACCAGTAACACCTCGAACAGGGTCGGCAGAATGTTAAACGCGACGAAAGACAGCAAAAACTGAATACCAGTGGTACCCCGGTCGATAAATCGATTCAGCGCGCCGGTCTTTCTCTCGAGGTGAAAGCGTATCGATAGTGCGTGCAGATGATTGAAGACCTTGATGGCAACCTGTCGGACAGCATGCTGGGAGACTCTGGAAAAGACCGCATCTCTAATCTCGTTAAAGACGATATAAGAAAGGCGTGACAGTCCGTAAGCCGCGAGTGCGGCAATAGGAATGCCAAACAGCAGGTCCATCTGACCTTCCAGGTTCGAAAGTGTGTCCACGGCCCAACCGAGAATCAGGGGTACGGTGAGATTTGCCAGTTTGGCCAGGACCAGGCTGACCACCGCCACCACGACCCGAGCCTTGAGGTCTTTGCGCTCCACCGGCCAGAAAAAAGGCAACAACAGCGCACAGGTCTTCCACAGGTTCCCGTTTCCCCCATGAGACGGGGACACCGGCGCTGTGTCGGGTTCAGTTTTCATCAGTGCTGACGGATCGTAACTCTGGTTATGGAAAGCGGGATCGCATTACCGTAATGATTCTCGGTTTTTCTGATCTGTTTTTTCGATTATGGTCTGTTTTGATCAACTTGGAGGACCTTATGTATCTTGAGCTTGCGCCATCCGAAGCACAGGAGGCGATATCAGACGAAGAAGTCACGCTCGTTGACATACGGGATCCTGAGTCATTTCAGGCGGCCCACCTGGTTGATGCCGTGCATATCAATGATGCCAATATTCATGAGTTTCTCGAAACTGCTGACAGACAGCAGCCACTGATTGTCTACTGTTACCACGGAATTTCCAGTGCCGGTGCTGCGTCGTTCTTCTCGGAACAGGGGTTCGAAAAGGTTTCCCACATCGAGGGTGGTTTCGAGGCTTGGCAACAGAGCGGTCTGCCGACCTGTAGTGGCTAAGGCCTATAGGTGGGGGGCAACTCGTGCAATTCAATGCAACGATATCCAACACTATGTAATCAAGAATCCCATAGGTATACGGAAAATAGCGTACCCATTGGGGCGGTCCCTTACTTCACACGGCAGGGGTCGCTGATTCAAAGCCATCCGAGCCCACCATTTTTCAAAGGGCAGGACTTGACTCATCCGACGTGGTGGCCATCAAAGTGCTCAAGAGATGTTCAACGGGGGTTCCGACATCAGTGCCGCTTGTTCGCGCAGATCAAGAATGTGTTGCTCCCAGCAGCGTTGTGAGTTGAACCACGGAAATGCTCTGGGGAACGCCGGGTCAGTCCATCGCCGGGCGAGCCAGGCATAGTGATGGATCAGCCGCAGTGTTCGCAGTGCTTCGACAAGGTGTAGCTGGCGTGCATCGAATTCATAGAAACGGGTGTATCCCTCGAGCAGTCGAGCAAGGGTAGTCTCCTGGTCGGTTCGGTCTCCGGACAAGAACATCCACAGGTCCTGAATAGCCGGTGTCATACGGGAATCGTCCAGGTCGACAAGATGAGGACCATCATCGATCCATAGGATATTTCCGATGTGACAGTCGCCGTGCGTACGAATTAGATCGACTGATCCAGCACGCTCATAGCACCAGCCAATCTGCTGAATCAGATTGTCGGTAAGTGACTGATAAGCCGCTTCCAGATCTTTTGGTATGAAGTCATGCGCCAGAATGAACTGGCACGACTCAACGCCGAACGTGGTTACATCGAGCGTGGGCCGATGTTCGTAGGCGCGTATACATCCTCGCGCATGCAATCGTCCTAGAAATCGTCCAAGCTGACGCTGATGTTCAGGGTTTTCAAGATCAGGGGCGCGCCCGCCGCGGCGTGGAAACAGTGCGAAGCGGTAGGAGCCATACTGGAACAGGGTTTCTCCACGTGTGTCTGGGATGGGTGCAATTAAAGCGATGTCATCAGCAGCCAATTCCAGAGCAAACGTATGCTCTTCGCCGATCATGGCGTCAGTCCATCGTTGTGGCCGGTAGAATTTTGCGATTAATGCTTTGTTATCTTCTACGCCAACCTGGTAAACCCGGTTCTCAAAGCTGTTCAGTACCAGCAGGTGGCCGTCGCAGGTGTAACCACGGCTTTCGACCGCTGCCAGCACTTCATCCGGGCCCAGGTTCTGATAATCGAGAACGGCGTCAGTGTGCATGCTCAAGCTCTGGTCTCAGATGGCCTCGGAACATCTACAGGATGACTCTTCCGGATTCGTAGTGCCAGGACAACCAACACAGCGGCGGCAGCAGTATAGGCTGCGAAATAAAGGCATACAGTGCTGAGCGGAACGCCAAGGTCGGCCAGCCACCCCATGAGGGCCGGGCCGATTGCAGACGACAGGACCATCGCGGACGCGTAAAGACTTTTAATCGCACCGATGTGGCCCACGCCGTAGAGTTCGGCCCACAGCGCTGAGACCACCGTGAAATAAAGGCCGGACTGTATACCCAGTAGCAGCATATAGGGTACGACACCCCACGCACTGTCGATAAGGCCAATAGTCATCATCGCCAGTACGAGCGGGGTCAATAGGTAAGGCATGATGCGAATGGCACTCAACCGGTCTATCAAGGTGCCCGAATAGATCAGAGTTACGCAGGTCGTGGCGGCATAAACTGAGTAGTTACCCGTTATCCACGTGTGCGACCAACCTTTTTCATCGGCGAGATTGAGGTGGTGGAAAAACAGCGCAGTACTGATCATCGAAACTGCGAGAAGACCCGGCATGAGTAAGTAGAAAAGATAGTCTCTGATAACCTCCCTGCGGGTCCAGGATCGGACGGCAAGTTGTGAGATGTGGTTCACAGTTTTGCTTACTTTGATGTGCCTGCTATGTACAGTGTCGTGGCCTTTTAACAACCAGATCACTGTCGGAATTACGGTCAGACCGATCAGAATAGCCGCTGCACCGTAGGTCCAGCGCCAGCCGATCAGGGCAAGTGTGTAAACTGCGATGATCGGCAGAATCGCTTCACCAACAGTAAATCCTAGAGAGGCAAACGCAATGGCTCGGCCGCGTTCACGATCAAAATACCGCACCATACTGGTGATCGAAATGTGCGAGATCAAGCCTTGGCCAGCGTGTCGCAACAAAAAGATGGCGAGCACAAGCGTCACCGGGCCGGTCGTGGTCGCAATATAGGCACAGGCGCAGACCAGCAGAAGGCAGGCTGCGAGGGCGTACCGGCGCAATACAAAACGGTCGATCAGCCCACCTGTCCAGGGCAGCAGGGCTGCACTGCCGATCGTGCCGATCATGTAGACCACACCCCACAGGGTGTGGCTGAGCCCGAATTCGAGCTGAATGTGCGGGCCGATAATACCGATAAAGTAGGTCTGTCCGAAACTCGAATACAGTGCTGTCACGAAACCGAAGCCGAGCAGTCTTCGGTTGGTACTGAGCAATTCTCGGTAGGCGTTTAACGGCATGAAGCAAACGAATTGGGTGGGAACCGTCGCGAGACTATACAGATGTTCAAGTCGTGAGTGCGGGCCGGGGGTGCCTGGTTCTTAAGAACGCATCAGCGTCAGGGCGACAAACGAGAGTCCCGCCACTATAATCCCGCCCCGCCTGGCCGTTGGTGGTCTGACACCCACCGTATCCCTCCAATTAGATGAAAGACTCGATCAGTTCGTTGCGCAACATTGCGATCGTCGCACATGTTGACCACGGTAAAACGACATTAGTCGATCAACTGTTGCGCCAATCTGGCACGCTTGAGAGCCATGGGGCAGTTCAGGAGAGGGTCATGGACTCGAATGAACTCGAGCGGGAACGAGGTATCACGATTCTATCGAAGAATACGGCCATTCGCTGGCAGGACTGGCGAATTAATATTGTCGATACACCGGGACACGCTGACTTTGGGGGCGAGGTGGAACGGGTGTTATCGATGGTAGATTCGGTGCTGCTTTTAGTCGACGCAGTAGAAGGCCCGATGCCGCAGACGCGGTTCGTGACGCAAAAGGCCCTGGGACACGGTCTGGAGCCGATCGTTGTTGTGAACAAAATCGACCGACCTGGCAGTCGTCCAGATTGGGTCGTCGACCAGACGTTTGAACTATTTGATCGTCTTGGTGCGTCAGATAGTCAACTCGACTTCCCGATTGTTTATACGTCGGCATTGCAGGGTTGGTCAGCACTGGAGCTTGATGCCATTGCTAGCGACATGCAGCCGTTGTTCCAGGCGATCGTGGACAATGTCGCCCCGCCGCTAGTTGATCCAGAAGGATCTTTCCAGCTACAGGTCAGTGCACTGGACTATTCGCCTTATGTCGGTGTTATCGGCATAGGTCGCATACAGCGGGGTAGATTTTCCCGAAATGATGTTGTTTGCGTTGCTGGTACGGACGGATCGGTCCGCGAAGGCCGAATTTTGCAGGTTCTGGGTTTCAATGGTCTCGATAAAGTTGAACTCGATGGCGCCAGTGCGGGTGATATCGTCGCCTTTACCGGTGTTGATGGCCTGCGCATTTCAGACACATTGTGTAATCCATTGTGCATTGATCCGCTTCCAGCGCTCAAGGTTGATGAACCCACACTGAGTATGACGTTTCAGGTCAATGATTCGCCGTTTGCCGGCCAGGACGGCAGGTTCGTGACCAGTCGAAACCTGGGGGAGCGACTTGCCCGGGAGCTGATTCACAATGTCGCGTTACGGGTGGAGTCGCTGCCCGACTCGGATAAATTCAAGGTGTCCGGTCGGGGTGAGTTGCACCTGTCTATTCTCGTGGAAAACATGCGGCGTGAGGGTCACGAGCTTGCTATTTCACGACCCGAAGTCATCCTCCGAGAGGTCGACGGTGTGGTTCATGAGCCATGGGAAACGCTGACAGTCGACGTTGAGTCGGTTGACCAAGGCCGAGTAATGGAAAGACTCGGTGAGCGTCGTGCTGAACTTCGGGATATTCTGCCGGATAGTAACGGGCGTGTGCGCCTGGATTACACCGTTCCCAGCCGCGGCCTGATCGGATTCAGGTCTGAATTTTTGACGATAACCCGTGGATTGGGTCTGATGTACCACACGTTTGAACGATATGCGGACCGTGCTCAGTCGAAGATCGGTGAAAGAGTCAACGGTGTGTTGGTTTCCATCACTGAGGGCAAGTCGCTGGCTTATGCTTTGTTTAACCTACAGGAAAGAGGGCGTTTACTCATCGGGCCCGCTGAGCGGGTATATGAAGGGATGGTGATTGGTATCCACTCCCGCAGTGGCGACCTTGTGGTCAACCCGCTCAAGGCCAAGCAGTTGACCAACATTCGGGCGGCCGGCAGCGACGAGAATATACTTCTGACACCGCCGATCGAACTGACACTGGAAGCTGCCATAGAATTCATCAACGACGATGAACTGGTTGAGGTCACACCGACTGCTATTCGCGTGCGGAAAAAATTATTGCGAGAGCATGAGCGAAAACGTGCCGCTCGAGCCGCCTGAGACGGCGCGACCTGACCCGGTATTTCTGGGACTTTTGGTGTAAGAACTCTGACGTTCAGGTTGGTACCGGATGATGTGATAGATTTGGCCTGCATGCGAGAGTCGCGGTTTCACTCGAACCAAAAGCTGAATGAGGACACAAAATATGCGGCGGTTTAGTCTGCTGCTGGGCGGAGTTATCGTGCTTGTCGCGATTGCCTACGGTTACTCTCGCCTGGACACAGACCAGACGGCTGCGTCCTATCGTCTGGGGACAGTTGAACGGGGCACCATCGAAAAGACCATCTCCTCAACCGGTCGAGTGAAGCCTGTCATGACGGTCGACATCGGCTCCCAGGTTTCTGGCCAGATCTCAGAAGTGCTGGTGGACTTCAATTCGAAAGTCAGGGCCGGTGAAGTCATTGCCAGGATAGATGCTTCGCCCTTTGAAGCCAGGGTTCAGGTGGCTCGAGCCGATCTTGCATTTGCTGAGGCAAATATTGCCATGCAGTCCGCAGCGTTGGAGGAACTGCAGGCCGACCTCTTGGGGCTAAAAGCGATTCTGGTCGAGACTGCCGAAGACCTCGAAAGGCAGCAGTCACTTTTTGAACGTAAGGTCATCCCCGAGAGTACAGTGGATCATGCGGTGGCACGTCACGTTCAGGCGATGGCAAAGGTGGATAGCATACAGGCCCGGATGAAGAAGCAGCGGGCACAGATGCGAACAGCCCATGCCAACGTCGCGTCGCATGGCGGCAAATTGCTCCAGGCGGAACTGGAACTGGAACACACGCTGATCAGATCACCGGTTGATGGTATTGTGATCAACCGGGCAGCAGATACGGGTCAGACGGTGGCTGCCAGCCTACAGGCACCAATCCTGTTTACTCTGGCCCAGGACTTACGCCAGATCCATCTGGAAGTCAGTGTCGATGAGGCGGACATCGGTGGTATTACCGACGGGCAGCAGTCCCGGTTTTCAGTCGATGCCTATCCAGACCGGGTTTTCAAAGGAGAGGTCGTGCAGATCCGAAAGCAGCCGATAGAGGTCTCAGGCGTTGTGACCTACGTGATCATTGTTTCTACCCAGAACCTTGATCAGAGTCTGATGCCGGGCATGACGGCCAGTGTAGAGATTGTGCTGGGTCAACGACAAGATGCGCTTAAGGTATCGTCACAGGCGCTTCGATTCAAACCGCCTGGTTTCAAGCGCTCAGACTCCGGGGCGTCCGCTCGAGGCGGCGGCCGCGAGCGGATTCAGGCAATGATCAAAGACCTTTCGGAGAAACTCGCATTGAGTGAGGAGCAGCTGTCATCGGTTCAATCAATCTATGCCGAGATGGGCCAGTCGATTAGGGGACTGCGTGAAGCCGGTACGGGTAGTGATGAATTCCGGGAAGCGATCCGCCAGCTCCGGACCCAGGCGGCACAGCGGGTGGAGCAACTGCTGAAAAGTGATCAGAAGAAACGCTACCGCGTGATGCGTGCTGAAGCAAAAAGTGGGGGTTACCGGCGGGCAAATGTTTGGGTGCTCGATGGGGGTAAGCCTGTCGCTCTGGGTCTTACAGTTGGCATATCTGACAGCACCCATACGGAGATTGTCCGCGGTGATATTGCTCAAGGGGCACAGGTCATCGTTGGCCTATCGTCGGATGGTTTCTGAGTAAGGGGTCCTGCCATGCAACCCGTTGTCATCCAGACCCAGGGTTTGTGTCGGGATTTTTCGGTGGGGGCTCAAGTCGTACATGCCTTACGCGATGTGGACCTGCGCATCCATCGGGGCGAATTTATCGCGATCATGGGGCCGTCGGGATCAGGCAAGTCCACCTGTATGCATGTGCTGGGGTGCCTGGATACGCCAACAGCCGGTAAATACCTGCTCGACGGCGAGGTTGTTTCCGATTTTGAGCCTGACGACCTGGCCCGCATACGTCGAAACAAGATCGGGTTTGTATTCCAATCATTCAATCTTATGGCTAATGCCAGTGCCCAGGCCAATGTCGAATTGCCGCTGTTATATAGCGGAGACCCGCGCGCTGTGCGTTCAGAAAAGGCTAAGAACGCACTGGGAAGAGTTGGACTTTCCGATCGAATGCACCATCGACCGACGCAGCTTTCAGGTGGTCAGATGCAGCGGGTGGCGATCGCACGGGCAATCGTCAATCAACCGGATATCGTCCTGGCCGACGAACCTACCGGGGCACTGGATACGGCGACCGGTCTCGAGATCCTGGACTTGCTCAAGGAGTTGAATGGACAGGGTATGACTGTGATTGTGGTTACGCACGAGATGGAGGTGGCCGGGTACGCGGAGCGGGTGCTGAAGTTTCGGGACGGGCGGCTGTTGGCCGAAAACCAAGTGGTAGACAAGGTCAGTAGCCCTTTGACTGCGCCTGCGGATACAAGAGCATCGACGCCATGACGCTATCGGATTGCTTTCAGACCGCGCTGGCTTCGTTACGCGCCAACAAGCTCAGAACCGGGCTGACAACGCTGGGCATCATCATCGGCGTGGCCGCGGTAATTGCGATGGTCGGTGTCGGCAAGGGTGCTGAGAAACGGATCGAGGAAGCGATTCAGGGCCTGGGCGAAAACGTACTGTTCGTGCGCAACGGGACCAGCGTGTCCGGGGGGGTGCGAGGGGGTGCCAACAGCAAAGTGTCTCTGACAGAGGCTGATGCCGCTGCCATCGAGGCTCAGGCGCCTTCGGTGGCCATAGCCGCGCCTACGGTCCGGTCTAGTGGTCAGGTGATTTCCGGAAATCTAAACTGGTTTACGACGATATACGGTGTTGGCGACGACTACCTTCGGGCCCGCGACTGGGTCATAGGCCGAGGGCGTACGTTTAATCCTCAGGAAGAGCGAGCGTCGGCAAAAGTGGCGATTATTGGAGAGACCATTGTTGAGCAGTTGTTCGGCGGACAGGATCCCATGGGTGAAATTGTCCGTATCCAGAGAATCCCGTTTCGCGTGATCGGGGTCACCCGGGCCAAGGGTGAGTCTTCATGGGGCCGTGACCACGACGACGTGGTATTTGTGCCGTTGTCTACCGCCAAGTCACGCATGAATGTCGGTGAGCGGTACCGCGGTCGTTATGTGCGTGACATTACCGTCAAAGCGCGCTCGAGCGATGTACTGGAGGCGGCTGAGCAGGAGATCAATGATCTTCTGAGACAGCGTCACCGGATTCGCCCGAGTCAGCCGGACGATTTTTATGTGCGGAATATCGCCCAGTACCTCGAAGCCAGAGCCAAGTCAGAGCGGACAATGTCGTTGCTGCTTGCGGCGGTCGCAGGAATCTCCCTGCTGGTAGGCGGGATTGGAATCATGAATATTATGTTGGTCTCGGTGACGGAGCGTACCCGCGAGGTAGGTTTGAGAATGGCCGTCGGGGCCCGTGGTCGTGACATCCTGCTTCAATTTGTGACCGAGGCCGTTGTGGTGTCCTTGATCGGGGGGCTTGTTGGTGTGGTGCTGGGATTTGGGGGTTCCCTGGCCGCGGCTAGAATTGCCGGCTGGCCGGTGATCACCTCACCCCTGTCTGCGGTGGTTGCCATGGGGTTTGCCGCCGTGGTCGGCATATTTTTTGGTTATTATCCTGCACTCAAAGCGTCCCGGCTCGATCCGATCGCAGCACTTCGCCACGAGTAAACTCGGTTCAGAACAAATAAATCTGGTACCGCACTTATTGCTGAGCGCCCGTCAGGCAAATTACAGACTTCGCGCTGGCTGAGTCAGAATCTATACTGAGCCTAATCTAATCTGGAGTACAGATGATGAACCAGGGAAATCTCAGTTTTGGCGCCTATACGGATTACGGCACACTGCGAGGTGCGATCGTCGGCAGTGCCGACGGTCTGACCTTGCCACCGTTCAATCCGACCCTGCACCACTACAACGAGGAAGTTCAGGCCGCACTGAAAGCCTCTGGTGATCGACCCCTTGATATCCGTAAGGCCATGCCGGAGCGCTGGGAAAAAACAGCCGAACAGCTTGATAACCTCGCAGCCTTGTATGAGGCCAACGGCGTCAAGGTCTACCGGCCCAGACCCTATACAGTCGAGGAAAGGGGTTACCTTGCAGATCTGCAGCCAGGTGCGTCGCTGTTATACCCGGCTGATCCGGTGTATACCGTAGGCACACACTATATTGAAGTAAATATCCGGCGGGCCTATCGCCGAAAAGAAGTGTTTCCGTTGCGTGATGTTGTGTCGCCATTGATCGAAGACGGGGCAGACACTCATCATGTTGTTATGCCTCCAGCGCAACCTTTTGCACCGTCCAGCGGTGGTCCCGGGCCCTATCTGGAAGGTGGCGATATCATCTGCTACAACAACCATCTTTTTGTCGGTGAATCCGATATCGCAACAAACCCAGCCGGTACGCGCTGGCTTGAGCACTACATCGGTCCTTTTGGTTACCAGGTACATCCGATGCCAATGAAAGGTGCGTTCCTTCACTTGCTGGGTATCATGGTCTTAGTTCGGGAAGGATTGTTGCTGTTGCATCGTGACGATCTTGACTGTGAACTGCCTGAGGTTCTCGCTGACTGGGAAGTTATCGAACTGACGGAAGCCGAAGCGCAGGCGTACGCCACGGTGGGTGTGAGCCTGGATGATTCGCGATACATCATGCCTTCCGGGCTGGGCCGGATAGCCGACGAGCTGTCCCGGCGCGGTGTGGAACCGATAGAGATCGACTACGACCATGTCAGTTACTGGGGCGGTTGCGTGTCCTGCTCCACCCATGCCGTGGCCCGCGACCCTTGAAGATTGTCAGTGAGTGGTAGCCTGCCAGGTCAGCTGGACAGCAAACTGTCCGGGCGGATTCTTGACGCGGTAGCCGGGGGATTTGAATCCCAACTCGGTTTTACGATGGATCTTATGCGACAGCCTTCTGTGCGGGGCCAAGAGAGTGGTGCCCAGGCGCTGGTGCACACAGCGCTTGAAACCCGGGGCTATCAGATGGATCGCTGGGCTATCGATATTGGTGAAATCGAAGCACATCCGGGTTTTTCTCCCGTCAATGTCGATTACAGCAATGCGGTCAATGTCGTCGGCACTCACACTCCTGTACAGAATCTCGGTCGGTCGTTGATTCTCAACGGTCATATCGATGTGGTACCGACCGGGCCGTTAGACATGTGGACACGACCTCCATTCGAACCATCGATAGATGGTGACTGGCTCTACGGGCGGGGCGGCGGCGACATGAAAGCCGGATTGTGCGCAAATATCTTCGCCCTCGATGCACTGCGCAGCCTCGACTTTCAACCTTCAGCTGATGTGTTCCTGCAGTCCGTGACCGAAGAGGAATGTACCGGTAACGGAGCCTTGTCTGCGCTGGTCCGTGGCTATCGCGCCGATGCGGCACTTATTCCTGAGCCGGAAGAGGACATGCTGGTGCGGGCAAATGTCGGTGTAATCTGGTTTCAGGTGCACGTCCGTGGGCGCCCTGTGCATGTTCGCGAAGCAGGTCAGGGTGCGAACGCCATCGAGGCTGCTTACCGATTGATCGGTTCGCTGAAAGAGCTCGAGGCAAAATGGAATGCCCGTCGCGCAGATTTTAAGTACTTCGAAGACCTGGATCACCCCATCAATTTCAATGTCGGAAAGATCGCAGGCGGCGACTGGGCATCCTCCGTTCCGGCCTGGTGCACGTTGGATGTCCGTGCGGCTATCTACCCGGGTGTCGACCCACGGGACGCGGCCCGTGAAATTGAAGCGTGCCTGGAGATCAGCAGCCGCGAAGACCCGTTTTTATCTGACAACCCACCAACGGTCGAGTACAACGGTTTTTTCAGTCGTGGTTACGTACTGGAAGAAGGCAGTGACGCGGAGAAAGTGCTGTCCCAGGCGCATGCCGTGAGTTTTGGCAGTTCGCTGGAATCGTTTGTCACACCGGGTTATCTGGACGGACGAGTTTTTGTGCTGTACGACGCCTGTCCCTGTCTGGTCTACGGGCCGGTATCAAAAGACATCCACGCGTTCGACGAGTGTGTCAGCCTGGCTTCGGTACAGCGCATCACCGGCACTATCGCATTGTTCATTGCCAACTGGTGCGGGCTGGAAAAGCTAAGCTGAAGATTCGGTTGTGTTCGACAGTTGCAATCTATTTTTGATCGTTGCAGCCTCTGCTATGAATGATCGTCGGTTCCATAGTGACGCGCCATGTAATCGTCGCTGAACTTGCCTGTTTCACGATCAGCGCGCAGTTCATCGGCAGTCCTTTCAGAAGGAGGTCCATAGCCACCGGCCCCGGGTGTTTCGATCACAACGGAAGAGTCGGGTGAAACCTTGACGGCGTCTGGTTTGTTGTCCAGGCGCGTGATTTTCTCCGGTGAGCGCAAAAGAAACCGTCCGGTGCCCCCGGCGCTACCGCCAAACAGCCCCCACGGCTGGTGACGAAAGCGCTCGCCGGCACCATTAAAAATACAGTTGTCATGGCGCGGTGTGATAACCCGCCGCAGGCCCATGCCACCCCGGTATCTACCGGCCCCGGCCGAGTCTTCAACCAGACTGTACTCATCGACCAGAAGTGGATACTCCATTTCGATGGCTTCGATCGGCAGGTTAGAGGTGTTGGTGATGTGCACCTGGACACCGTCTTTGCCGTCTTTGGTGGGTCTTGCTCCCATTCCTCCGCCGAGGGTTTCGAGATAAAGGTACGGCTGACCCGTCCTGGGGTCGGTTCCGGAGAATACTGCCGTTGTATTGGCACCGTTCGCCGCAGCAATGACGCGTTCCGGGAAGGCGGTGGACAGTGCACCGAGAACCACGTCAATGATTCTCTGGCAGGTGTTGGCGCGTGCCGCAACCGGTGCTGGAAAGGTGCTGTTGACCAGCGTGCTGCGCGGTGCCAGGATCTTTACTGAATCGAGCACACCCTGATTGTTGGGCACGTCAGGATCCAGTAGTGCCTTGAGCGAGTAGCAGACCGCGGCCTGTGTTGCGTTCAGGGTTACGTTGATATTACCGGCGACCTGTGCACAGGTGCCTTCGAAGTCAAACGTGATCTCACGCCCGTTTACTGTGATCACCAGTTCGATCGGCAAATCCAGGGCCTCGATACCATCGCCATCCATCATGTCGGTAAATCGATAGTCTCCATCGGGGATGGTCTCGATGCTGTCACCCATTCGTTCTCGAGTCCGGTCGATAATGTCGCCAAACGCAGTGCTGATTGTTTCGGTGCCGTGTTCGGCGACAACTTCCTGCAGGCGGCGTTCACCCAGTCGACAGGCCGAGATCTGTGCGAAGTAGTCTCCGCGCCGTTCTTTGGGGACCCGCACGTTGAGCAGCATCAGATCAAACAGATCCTGCTGCAGTTCGCCGTTGCGAAACAGACGAACAACGGGTATGCGAAGTCCTTCTTGATAGATTTCAGACATTCCCCCAGCCATGCTGCCAGGGGCCATTCCGCCGATATCTGCATGGTGTGCGATGTTACAGACGAAACCGAATATTTCGTCGTCAATGAAAACCGGTATAGCGAGATTGACATCGGGTAGATGGGTACCGCCTGCTACATGTGGATCGTTGGCTATAAACAGATCACCAGGATGAATATTGTCGCAAAATTTATCGAGTAGTGCGTGCATCAGTCCATGCATGGACGCGATATGAATTGGCAGAGATTCGACGGCCTGCACCACCAGTCGACCGGAACGGTCCATGATTGCAGTCGAGTGATCGTGGCGTTCCTTAATGTTGGTTGAATATGCCGACTTCATTAGCGCGGCATACGTCTCATCTGTAATCGAACGCAGGGCATTCGATATGATCTCCAGACTGATGGGATCGAGTCGGTTCAATTGAAATCCTCCGTCAGGGTAATAAGGAGTGTCGCGGATTCATCGACTGTGCCGATATCGCCCGGATACAGCAGGGTGGTCGCATCCAATTGGTCTATCACGGCCGGACCGGCCAGGATATGACCGGCTTTGAGGTCATTGCGGTTAAACACAGGGCAGGTCACGGGCTTGTCTGAGCGGAAGACGACCTCACGTTCGCCAGCAGTAACCGGTGCGGTATCTGACGTGTCCAGTTTGCGGTAATCTGTAAGCGGGGAGAGTCGACCGCTGGCAGTCAGGCGGATATTGATAATCTCGATAGGATCGTCTGGGTTGAAATAGCCATAGTTGTCTTCATGGGTACTGAAAAATCTTTGCTGAAGATCATCAACTACCAGCGCAGGTATCTGATTTCCTGTTGTCTCAAGGGGTACTGCAAGTTCGAAATTCTGTCCTACATAGCGCATGTCCAGCCGGAGTCGGATGGAGCGGGTGTGATCCAGAATGCTTTCCTGTTCGAACCATTTCCGAGCCTGTAGGCTGAGTGAGTCGAGGATTTTTTCTATATGCGTGATGTTTTCTGCACTGACCTCGATACGACCGCTATCGACAAAGTCCTCCAGCAGATCAGACACCACCAGGCCGTGCGCGCAGATAATGCCTGGGGCTGGTGGGACCAGTATTTCCTGAATCCCCAGGTTGCGTGCAACATCTCTAGCGTGAAGTGGGCCTGCTCCCCCAAACGGCATCAAACAGTATTCCCGGGGATCATGACCACGCTCTACCGATATCGTACGGATCGCCCGCACCATGTTGGCAACAACGATATCGATCACGCCTTGAGCGGCCCTCAGAAGGCTCACGTCAAGTGACTGTGCCAGGGTATCGAGTGCCGAGGTCGCTGCTGATTTGTCGAGTTTCATCGTCCCGGCCAGAAGACCATCTTCACTGAGTCGACCCAGAATTAGATTGGCATCAGTCACGGTCGGCTGTGTGCCGCCGAGTCCGTAACAAGCTGGGCCGGGGTCTGCCCCTGTGCTTTTCGGGCCAACTTTGAGCAGACCGTCACGGTCGACCCAGGCAACCGATCCTCCACCCGCTCCCACGGTTTCGACATCGACCATCGGCATACGAATGGGAAAGCCACCGACTTCCCGGGAAAACACGGTAGGTACGCGCGCTTGGCGGATCAGCGCGACATCGGCACTGGTCCCACCCATGTCCAGGGTAATTACGTTTGGTCGCTGTGCCGCACCTGCGACGTATGCGGCGCCAACCACGCCGGCAGCCGGGCCAGATAAAGCGGTACGAACCGGTAGCCGCTGAGCCCGGTCCACAGACATCAGGCCGCCACTGGACTGGTTAAGTCCGAAACTGGCATTCGGAACGATGCGCTTAAGGCCATTGTCGAGTTCAGTCATGTATTGGGCAATAACAGGCTGTAGATACGCATTGAGAACCGTCGTCGAGAAACGTTCGAATTCTCGAAATTCAGGCTGAACTTCAGATGATGCACAGACCTCAATATCTGGCAGCGACCGACGCAGTGCGTCGGTAACTGCCCGTTCGTGTTCGGGGCTCTGAAACGCAAACAGAAAACACACGGCACAGGACTGCGGGTTGGCGGCGCGGACACAGTCGACTGCCCGTTCGATTTCATGTTGGGTAAGCGGAATCAGGACCTCTCCGCCATCGGTGATTCTTTCGGACACTTCGACTCGCCGCGACCTGGGGACCAGGGCGGCAGGGTAATCCTGGAAAAGGTCGAACATGTGCGGCCGGGTCTGGCGCCCGATGTCGAGCAGGTCGGCAAAACCGGCGGTCGTGAGCAGCATGACATCACCGCCGCGCCGCTGCAGCAGTGCATTCGTTGCGACAGTGGTGCCATGCGAGAAGTGGCGGAGTTCATTGAGATTCAGGTCGTGTTCCTGGGCCAGTATCTCAAGGCCGTTGAGCACTGCATGGGCTGGATTCCCCGGTGTCGATGGAAACTTGCCCACGTGAACCGATCCGTTTGACTCGTCAACGGCAAAGAAATCTGTGAAAGTACCGCCCACATCTACACCCACAGTCCACACCATGTTTTTCGCTCCGGAAAACCCCTACATTGGCCGGAAGTATAATTCCAGTTATCTGCCACATGCGTCTTAAATACGAATGACCGATACGGATACATCGAAAAATTCTGAAGCCCAGAACCCCACGGCTGCTTCACTGCCTGTCGGTGGTCCGACAGAAAAAGCCGGCACTTCGGAGTTGTTTGGTTTCGACAGTGCACTTCGTGTGCCTGCATTTGCTGAGCGTTCCGAACATGTGCCGGAGATCGATCCCGCTTACTGTTTTCATAGGGAAACTACGCTCGCAATACTGTCCGGCTTTATGCACAACCGGCGCGTATTGATCCAGGGGTATCACGGAACGGGCAAATCCACACATATCGAACAAGTTGCGGCACGGCTTAATTGGCCTTGTATGCGCCTGAACCTGGACAGCAATGTGACTCGGGTAGACCTGATCGGGAAGGACTCCATCGTTCTCGAACAGGGGCTCCAGGTGACCCGCTTTAGGCCCGGGATACTGACCTGGGCACTGGAAAGACCAGTCGCACTGGTTTTCGATGAATATGACGCCGGTCGGCCCGACGTCATGTTCGTGATACAGCGTGTTCTCGAACTGGACGGTCGCTTGACATTGCTGGATCAAAGTCGGGTGATTCAGCCGCATCCCAATTTTCGACTGTTTGGTACTGCCAACACGGTGGGCCTGGGCGATGCCACTGGACTTTATTTTGGAACCCAGCAACTGAACCAGGGACAGATGGACCGCTGGTCGATTGTGGCCACACTGAACTACCTTTCCATGGAAGAAGAAGTCGACATGGTTCTGGCGAATGTGTTGTCCCGCCAGACCGAGCAGGGACGTGCACTGGTGTCGTCGATGGTTACGTTGGCCGGTCTGACCAGAACGGCGTTTGCCGCTGGAGAAATCGCCACAGTGATGTCGCCGCGGACAGTGATTACATGGCTGCAGAATATGGAGATATTCGACGAATTGATTCTGTCGTTTCAGTACGCTTTCCTGAACAAGTCTGATCCTGAAGATCGTCCGGTTATTGCCGAACTGTTTCAACGCTGTCTGGGTCAAGACCTGCCAGAGTCCCTGGCCCCAACTGCGACATCCCGCCCGTGAGTACCGGCCCCCAGAATTCGGCTGACCTGGAACAGTTCAGCCACTGTGTTGAGGTTACCGGCAAAATATTAGCCGGTGGTCGTGGAGACTATCCACAGGTAGGCTGGTCGCCTATAGATCGGGCCCGGCATAATGAAGATTTAGTCGCTCATCTTATTTTTGGCAGCGCGGTGCACACGGGTGCCGTCAGTACTTTTCGTGGCGCCTGGGACGCGCGCAGTCTGAGGCCTGATCTTAAGTCGACAGTTCCGCTTGAAAGCGTTCTTTCACCCAGAGGACAGTTCATCCTCGGTTTCAGGCACGCTCGCCTGGAGTGGTTCCGATCACGCCACATGTCCGGTACGTGCCGTAACCTGCGGGCCTACTACGCCTACTGCAGCGATTGTGTCGTGGCGGATACTGATCGTGAGCCCGATGATTATGTCGCTGCCCAGATGCTGTCTTGGCTGTTTCGTTCGTTGTTGTACTCAGTTTCTGTAGTCGACGAGGTGCAATCATTATTGAGGTCTTGGTCAGTACGCCGGCTCGATATTGCACTTCAACGCATGCCTGAGTTGGTAGACGTGGCAGATCGAGAGGATGATTTCGATCGTGCGCTGGAGTGGTGCGCCGATGAACTGGCCTTTCGCTCGACAGTGGTTACTGCTGTTGAGTCGATACCAGCAGAAGGTGAAGACGCCAGTGAAGAAGAATCACTCGAACTTTCTGAGTCATCAGCACCCTCAGATGACGATGAATCCGCAGGCAGCAAACTAGTCAGTATTGCAACTGGTCGCAAAGAAGACCGCTACCGGATTTATGAGCACTGCTACGATGAAGTTCTTCAGCCCTGTGATCTGCTTTCTTCGCTCCGGTTACAGGAGTTACGCGATCAGCTCGACGAGGCTGTGCACCTGGAGCGAACTGGGATTCGACGCATGGCGCGCAGGCTTTACGATCTTCTACTGAGTACGATCGATCGTGGCTGGGATGACGACACCAACGAGGGTCTGGTGAACCCTAATCGACTGGATCAGATTGTTGCCAATCCCCTGTATGACTATGTACACCGGCAGCAGCGGCCACTGCTGGAAAAGAACACTGTTGTCAGCCTGCTCATCGACAATTCAGCCTCCATGCGCGGTCAGCGTATTCTAGTGGCTGCAATTTGTGTAGAGATGATCGCAACCGTGCTGGAACGATTTGGCGTACCCACTGAAGTGCTTGGATTTACGACCCAGGCGTGGAAGGGCGGTCCTGTTCGTGAACAGTGGGTGCGCGAAGGGCGGCTGGTTATGCCGGGACGGCTGAATGCGCTTCGCCACATTATATTCAAAGATGCCGATACACCGATGCGGCGTTGCAGGGAATCGCTTGCTGCCATGATTAACCCCGACTGGATGCGGGAAAACATCGATGGAGAAGCAATCCAGTGGGCGGCTTCGCGGCTGATGCGTCGTAACGAATCCCGCCGGTTTCTCGTGGTGATCTCAGATGGAGTGCCCTACGATGCAGCGACTACTGAGGTCAACCCACCTGGGTTCTTGGGTCAGCACCTTGCCGACGTCGTCAGTGACCTCGATCGATCACGGTTGTTGGAAATCTTGGCAATCGGGATCGGTTACGATGTCAGCCGCTACTACCCGCATGCAGAGGTGATCGATACAGCAGATGAACTGGGTCCGACACTGGTATCATCGCTGGGACGGTTGCTGGGATCCCATCGGGTACGTGACCGGGTAGCCTGAGAGTGGTGTATTCCTGTAAATCGATTGCACCATCGGGAAACACGTCTGAAAATAGACTGCCTGCAAAGTGACAGTACTGCACGACATTCAATCCTGATTCCGAGGGTACGAGGATGAGTATCAACAAAGCACATAATGAGTTCCATGCACTTGATCTCGAAGATGGTTGGGAAGTGCCGCCGGGTTACCCCGACGGGATCGAGCAGAAAATTCTTTCGGGCAGCCTGAATGAGATTAATCGAACTGGCAGTCGGACTCGCCTGCTGCGGTTCAAACCGGGTATCTATACCACCGCCCCCTTCAATCATGAGTACTGGGAAGAGGTGTACCTGGTGTCGGGCGATTTGATCGTCGGCAATGACGAGAACGGTCAGGGTGGTGAGACGTTTGCAGCCAACACCTACGCCTGCAGACCCCCTGGTACTGATCACGGTCCGTTTAAATCCTGCAACGGTTGCTTGTTACTGGAGATTCACTACTTCGACTAATCGCACGGGAAACTGCTGTGTACCCGCGGGTATAGAACAACCGAGTTTCCGGTTTAGTCGTCGGTTTGCCTGCTGCCTACGCCCATCACGTCCATGGCAGCATCGATGATCTCTCGGTAGCCAGTGCAGCGGCAGATATGACCACCCAGGGCACGCCGAATTTCGTCTTCACTGAAATCACGGTTCTGATCCTTCAAATGCTGAAGAGTCATCAGAATTCCCGGTGTGCAGTAGCCGCACTGGGCAGCGAATCGCTGGTTGAAGGCTGACTGAAGTTCATTGAAAGACCCATCCGCAAGCGCCAGTCCTTCTATTGTCTGAACGTCGCAGTCCTCGACCTGAACCGCCAGCATCAGACAACTGCGGACGGGTAAGCCATCAACCAGAACCGTGCACGCGCCACAGATACCATGTTCACAGCCCACGTGGGTGCCCGTAGCACCGACCTCGTGGCGTAAAAAATCCGACAGCAGCAGCCGGTTCTCGGCATATCCGTAAACCACTTCACCGTTGAGGCGAAAACTCACCGGATAGCGTACACCACGATCAATTTTGGTCATTTTGGACCCTCCCGATCTGGTCGCGACCCAGTTTGCGGATCAGTTCGCGGCGATAACGGGCACTGGCGTGAATGTCATCATAGCCACCCAAATCCCAGGCCAGCTCGTTCAGGGCATCATCAATTTGGTCGGGTTCGAGACAGGGCCATTCACGCACAGCCGGTGTGTCGGCGACACCACCCACGCCAATGCGGGTTGTTTTGCCATCACAGCTGCAGGCAATCGCGACTATGGCAAAGTCACCGTGCCGGCGAGCAATCTCGGTAAAACTGAAACGCTGTTCTGGCCGTGCGACCGGAAAGCGGGCAGACACCACCAGTTCGTCCGGACGTTTGGCTGAGGTCATGAGCCCGATCTGGAAATCCTGAATCGGGATTACGCGTTGTCCCGTTTCACTGCGCACGACGATTTCGCCACCAAGAGTAGCCAATACCAGGGGGATCTCAGAGCTCGGATCAGCATGACAGATCGACCCGCAGATCGTACCTCGGTTTCGCGTCTGCATGTGGCCAACGTAGGGCAGCGCTTGTCCTAACAGGGGCACTTCACTGACCACCTGTGAATTATTGAGTGCCTGTGCCTGGGTAACGCTGGCACCGAATGATAGGTAACTCGATGACTTGGTCTGGTAGTTGAGCTCATGTATACCCGATATATCGAGGATGATCTTTGGTTGGGTCAGGCGCATGTTCAACATCGCCATCAGTGACTGACCACCGGCCATTACACGAACATCAGTACCGTGGTCCATGAGTGACTCGACCGCCTCATCCTGAGTTTGCGCCCGATGATAATCGAAAGGTGGCGGTTTCATGATTTTCTCGACCTTCCTGACCAGAATCTGCTGAACCAGGAATGTTTCTTTTGATCTTGGGAGACATCCGGATTCATTTCGACCACGAGTGCTGCAAAGAAGCGGTTGATGAGCACACGCGCAGCACC